>Ga0065721_10048708_pt1 | contig 121948 bp, 145 predicted proteins | sample Mesricmetagenome_FD_59108 | JGI IMG/M metagenome (GOLD analysis project Ga0065721, IMG submission 59108) | Mesophilic microbial community from rice straw/compost enrichment Sample: eDNA_1 v2 (version 2) | ecosystem: Engineered > Solid waste > Grass > Composting > Bioreactor | place: USA...
CAAATCAAGCAGATGAACAACCAATATACAGCTATGAGCATTGACATAAAAGAGTTGCAAAAGCAAGTCGAGATGCTGAGTGATCCGGAGCGGATTCGAAAAATGGCTGAAACACAAGGTATGGCGAGCACTGAACAGCCGGACATCATGGTTAATACACAATCCGCTAAGACGGAATAGGTGACGCGAATGGTGAAACGAATTAAACTGCGTACGTTATTATTTGGAGGGATAATGACCCTCCTTTTTGTTGTTCTGATTGGCAGAATCTATTGGGTGCAGGTGGTCAAAGGAGACTTTTGGTATGATAGGGCCAAGACAAGATGGGCGGCTGAAGAGAAGCTTATAGCGAAGAGGGGGGCAATTACAGACAGGAACGGCAACATGCTCGCTATGGATTCTGTTGCTTATGATGTGGCCGTAAATCCGGATATGATTCACACGTTGAATATCGCTGATGAGGTAGCAGAAGGGCTTCATAAACTGCTGGGCAAGCCGGAAGCCGATTTGCTGAAGATCGTTACGGCACAAAAGGATACCGGCGAGTTCTATAAACAGCGCGAAATTCATGAAGAAGGCTGGAAGATCGATAAAGAGGTCGCAGATAAAATCGTCGCGTTCCGTCAAGAGCTGTATGACAAATACAAGACAAAGGACGTCGGCATCTACTTATTTGATGATCAGAAGCGCTATTATCCCCGTCATTCAACCGCTTCTCAAATACTGGGTTATGTGACCAAAGAAGGCGAAGCGAAGACCGGTATTGAAGCTTTCTTCGACGACAAACTGAGAGGTATTGACGGAGAGCTCAAATACGAGAAGGACGGCAAGCGTGTACAGCTCGCGGAAGGCGAGGTGGAATACAAGCCGGTCAAGGACGGACAAGATATTGCGCTGACGATTGACGCAGATATTCAGCGTTATGTGGAAGAGGCACTGCAAACTATCAATCAGAAGTACCAGCCGAAGAGCATTACAGCTATCGCGGCTGATCCTAATACGATGGAGATTCTGGCGATGGCCAATTATCCGACATTTGATCCGAATACGTATTGGGACAGCAATTACGAGAATGCTTATAATCATGCGATCAAATCTCTCTATGAGCCGGGCTCCACGTTCAAGATCGTCACGCTGGCAGCCGCGGTGCAAGAAGGTGTTTTTAATCCGAATGCGACTTACAAATCAGGGAGAATTGCAGTTCCAGGCGCACCCGTTAGCGATATTAACAAAGTAGGCTGGGGAACGATTACTTACCTTGAAGGTCTTAAGCGCTCCAGTAACGTAGCCTTTGTAAAGCTGGGCTGGGAACAGCTGGGCGGGGAGAAGCTTCTGGATTATATTAACCGGTTTGGTTTTGGCCAAAAGACGGGAATTGAGCTTGGCGGAGAAGCTACAGGAGCAATTAATGTTAATTTATCCATTCCGTCCGATATTGCTCGTGCATCCTTTGGTCAAGGTAAAGTGCAGGTAACCGCGCTTCAACAGGTAGCTGCAGTAGCTGCGGTAGCTAACGGCGGAAAGCTGCTGGAACCGCATGTCGTGAAAAAAATTTATGATCCCAATACGAAGAAAACAACAGAAACGCAGCCGAAGGTCATCCGTGACAATGTCATTTCCAAGGAAACCTCGAAGAAGGTAGGCGAATATTTGGAGCAGGTCGTATCGGACCGAGAGATTGGTACCGGACGCAACGCATACATCGAAGGCTATCGGGTTGCAGGCAAGACGGGTACAGCGCAAAAGGTTATCGGCGGCAAATATTCCTCGACGAAATTTGTGGTATCATTTATCGGTTATGCTCCGGTCGAGAATCCGAAGATTGTCCTTTATATCGTTGTTGACGAACCTAATGATCCGCTTGCTGGCGGCGGCGCGGTTGCCGCACCTGCCTTCAAGGACATCGTCTATAAAAGCTTGAAGCATATGGGCATAGCTCCGAATATCGAGGGTACCGGGGACGAGAAAAAAGAAATAACAGTGTCAGTGCCGAAGCTGGCGGATCTGACGGTATCACAAGCGAAGGCCCAGCTTAAATCACGCAGTCTGAATGTTGAGGTTGTTGGCGGCGGTACGAAAGTCGTTCAGCAAGTTCCTGCATCTGGCGCTGCTGTGCATCCTGCCCAGAAGGTTTATTTAATAACAGAGCAGCGGGACAAGCTCAAGATTCCGGATATGACAGGCATTTCCTTGCGTGATGCGCTGGAAATTGCTTCTGTATTAGACGTCCGGGTTACCGTGAAGGGTGAAGGCTATGTTTCCAGCCAAAAAGAAGTGACGAACAATGGCGAGCGGCAGCTTGAGCTTACACTGGCGCCGCAGACCGATCCGGCGAGCGGCCAGAACGAATCGGCTGATTCGGAGGATTCCAAGGCGGATACCGAAGACGCTAAGGATACAGACGATAAGAAAGTCGAAAATGCAAATACGCAATAAATGGCAACAGCTTGTTCTATCCCCCACTTGTCCCTCATAGGTTGGGAATGAGCGTCAGCGTACGCTCAGCCGAAGGATGAGGCGTGGGGGGGACAAGGATGAAAGTATCAAATGTAACGTTGCGTCGCCGGCTGTTTATTGTATTATTAATCAGCGTGGCGGCTTTTGCAGGATTAGTATTCCGGCTTGCGTATGTGCAATTGTGGCAAGGTGAGCAGTTGTCAGCCAAAGCAGAGGATTCCTGGCGGCGTGAAATTCCTTATAAGGCGAAGCGTGGTGAGATCTGGGACCGTAACGGGGTGAAGCTGGCTTTTGATGTGAGTACGCCATCCGTACTTGCTATTCCCGTGCAAATCCCGGATAAGCAGGCGACTGCTGCCAAGCTTGCGCCTTATTTGGACATGACGGAAGAAGCATTGGTCAAGCAGCTTACGAAGAAGGCGCTGATTGTTCAGTTGAAGCCAGGCGGCCGGAAAATGTCACTTGACAAAGCCCAGCAGGTCAGAGATTTGAGGCTGCCGGGTATTGTAGTTGCAGAGGATAATAACCGTTATTATCCGTTTGGAAGCCTGGCAGCCCATCTGCTCGGATTCACCGGCGTTGATAAAGGGCTGACCGGGGTAGAAGCCAAATATAACGATATGCTTACGGGCATTGACGGCAATGTCTCTTATTTGTCTGATGCCGGGGGACACAGCATGCCGAACTCGTCGGATACTTATCAGGCGCCGCAGCAAGGCTTAACGATGGAGTTAACGATTGATCAGCAGATTCAATCCGTCATGGAGCGGGAGCTGGATCAAGCGATGACCTCGCTCCAGGCAGACAATATTATTGCAATTGCGATGAATCCGAACAACGGCGAGATTCTTGGCATGGCCAGCCGGCCTACCTACGAACCGGCCAATTACAAGGAATTCCCGAGCGAGGTCTATAACCGTAATCTTCCGATCTGGATGACTTATGAGCCGGGTTCAACCTTTAAGATTATTACGCTGGCAGCTGCTATCGAAGAGAAGAAGGTTGATCTGAAGAATGAAACCTTCTTTGATCCCGGCGCTGTTGAGATTGGCGGAGCAAGACTGCGATGCTGGAAGAAGGGCGGCCACGGCAGCCAGACTTTCCTCGAGGTTGTGCAAAATTCCTGTAACCCGGGTTTTGTAAACCTTGGTAATCGGCTTGGCAAAGAGAAGCTTTTCGATTATATTAAAAACTTCGGATTTGGTACAAAAACAGGCATTGATATTCCTGGTGAAGCGAATGGTATCTTGTTCAAGCTGGATAAGGTAGGTCCTGTCGAGCTTGCTACAACAGCTTTCGGACAAGGCGTATCAGTGACGCCGATCCAGCAGATTGCTGCCGTCTCGGCTGCAATAAATGGCGGTACCTTATATAAACCTCATGTCACCAAGGCATGGATCAATTCGCAAACCGGAGAAACGGTGGAGCAGGTTCAGCCAGAGGCCGTCCGTCAAGTGATTTCGGAGGACACATCGAAGCAGGTGCGGGAAGCGCTTGAAAGCGTCGTTGCGCTCGGAACGGGCGGCAATGCTTTTATCGACGGCTATCGGGTAGGCGGGAAGACAGGTACCGCGCAAAAGGTTATTAACGGACGTTATTCTCCAAATGAACATATCGTATCCTTTGTAGGCTTTGCTCCGGCAGACAAACCCGAGATCGTTATTTATGTGGCCGTAGATAATCCGCAGGGCATTCAGTTCGGCGGTGTCGTGGCGGCTCCAATCGTGCGTAATATTATGGAGGATGCTCTCACCATCATGCAGGTGCCGCCTCGTGACAAGCAGATTGATAAAAAATATAAGCTTGGTGAGCTTCCGATGGTGACAGTGCCTAACCTGGTTGGCAAATCGGTATCGGATATTTATGAAGATATGAACATGAACTTCAATTTGTCCTCGGCAGGCTCGGGCAAAGTGGTGATTCGCCAGGCTCCGTCTGTTGGTGCGAGAGTTGAGAAAGGGTCTACGATACGGATCTACTTGGGTGATGAGGATGATATAACACATTCGCATTGACTTACAATAGTCAAGGAGGATGATATAAACCATTCTCCTTGACTATAATGAGAGATAACGACCTACATACGGGAGGAAAACAACATGCGATTAAGCGAATTGGCAGAACTGCTTCTTACGGCGAGGCTGAAAGGCTCCGGGAATGCGGTAGTGACTGGTATTGAGACAGATTCCCGCAAGGTAGAACCGGGACAATTGTTCATCTGTTTGCCGGGGCATACGGTTGATGGTCATGCGTATGCATCTCAGGCGGCAGCCAAAGGCGCAGTCGCATTCGTCGTTGAACGGGAGCTGGAGCTTGACGCTCCCCAACTGATCGTGAAGGACTGCCGCCATGCTATGGCTGTTCTGGCTGATCATTTCTACGGTCATCCCAGCAAGGCAATGAACCTTATCGGAGTTACAGGGACGAATGGCAAGACGACGACTACCTATTTAATCGAACAAATTTTGAATGATAACGGCAGAAGCGCCGGTGTTATCGGCACGGTAGAGATGCGTTACGCCGGGAAGTCATTCCCGATGTCGGGCACTACCCCGGAGGCGCTTCAGCTGCAACAATATCTGTCAGATATGCGTAAAGAGGGTACGGCATATTGCGCGATGGAAGTCTCCTCGCATGCCCTTGAGCAAGGACGCGTGAAGGGCTGCCGGTTCCGTACGGCAGTCTTTACAAACCTGACGCAGGATCATCTGGACTATCATGGTACGATGGAGAAGTATGCGGCAGCCAAAGGACTGTTCTTCTCCCGACTGGGCAATGAATTTGCGGCTCATGCAGAGGATCGTTCCTATGCGGTTCTGAATGCGGATGATGAAGTATCGGAGCAATTCGCCAAGCTGACTGCATCAGAAGTCATTACGTACGGCATCGACCGCGAAGCGGATGTCCGTGCCTCGAACATTCGGATCTCTGCACAAGGAACGGCGTTCCAGGTAAGCACATTCCGCGGCGAGACGGAGATTGCGCTGCAGATGGTCGGCAAGTTCAACGTTTATAATGCGCTGGCTGCCATCACGGCTGCTCTTATTGAAGGGATTGCGATTGAGCAGATCAAGGCAAGTCTTGAAGCGCTTCCAGGCGTGCCGGGCCGTGTCGAGTCTGTGTTGGCCGGACAGGAATTCGCTGTTGTTGTGGACTATGCTCATACGCCTGACGGTCTTGAGAACGTGCTGCGAGCGGTGAAGGAGCTGGACCCGCCGCGGATTATTTGCGTGTTTGGCTGCGGAGGGGATCGAGACCGTACGAAGCGGCCGATTATGGGCTCCATTGCGGCCCGTTACGCGGACTATGTGCTGGTCACTTCCGATAATCCGAGAACCGAAGATCCGGATCTTATCCTGAAGGATATTGAAGCTGGTCTTATAAAGGACGGGGTATCTGCAGGACGTTACGAGATGATGGTTGACCGCCGCGCTGCGATTGAAAAAGCGGTTGAAATGGCAAGCCCGGGCGATGTAGTATTGATTGCGGGGAAAGGCCATGAAACGTATCAAATTATAGGAAGCGTTACGCATCCTTTTGACGACCGTTTGGTGGCAAAAGAAGCGATAAGGGGATTATTACATTGATCAATCGTACATTGGAGCAAGTCGCCGACATGTGCGGCGCTAGAGCCTACAAAGGTGAATCCATCCGAATTGCGGGTGTCAGCACGGACACACGCAGTATTCAGGCTGGTCAGCTGTTCATTCCGCTTGTCGGCGAGAACTTTGACGGTCACGAGTACGTAGCCCAGGCGCTTTCGCAGGGAGCGGCGGCAGCGTTGTGGGAGATGAAGCGTGAAGTGCCGCAGGAGCTGGCGAATGCGCCGCTGCTGTTTGTAAGGAATACGCTGAAGGCTCTTCAGCAGCTGGCCACCTCCTATCGGGAGGAGCTGTATGTCCGTGTCATCGGCATTACAGGCAGCAATGGCAAAACAACGACAAAAGATATGGTTGCTGCTGTACTCGGAACTTCTTATAAAGTTCATAAGACAGCCGGCAATCTGAATAATCATATCGGACTTCCGCTAACGGTGCTTCAACTCGATGAAGAGACGGATGCGGCAGTCCTTGAGATGGGCATGAGCGGCTTTGGCGAGATTGAGCTGCTTACGAATATTGCCCGTCCGGATGTTGCGGTAATTACGAATATCGGTGATGCGCATCTGCTGCAGCTTGGCTCTCGCGAAGGCATCGCGAAGGCGAAGCTGGAAATTGCGCAAGGGCTTCATTCGGGCGGGATTTTGCTGTACAACGGCGATGAGCCTTTGCTTGCGGCTGAGCTGAAGACGATGAGTCTGCCGGAAGGCACTCAGCTGCAAACGTTTGGCTTAGGGGAGTCCAATGACTGGTCGGCGGCGGATATCGCAGTGGGCGCTGTGTCTTCGACCTTTGCCGTTAAGCGTAATGGACAGGATACAACATCCGCGCCGTACACCATTCCGGTGCCTGGCCAGCATAATGTCAGCAATGCTCTTGCAGCGATTGCGATCGGACGGCGGTTTGGAATTCCGGAAGAGGATATCCGCAGGGGCCTAATTGGTCTTGAGCTGACCGGGATGAGAATCCAGCCGGTTAAGGCGCATAACGGTGCCATGATTCTTAATGATGCGTACAATGCGAATCCCACGGCCGTACGCGCAGCGATTGACCTGGTCGGCCAACTGACCGGCTTCCGTCGGAAATGGATTGTGCTTGGCGATATGCTGGAGCTTGGTCCGGACGAAGAGGCGCTTCATTTTGAGACGGGAGCCTATATTACACCGGAAAAAGCCGATGCCGTTGTCACATGCGGTTTATTGTCGGAGCATACGTCGGCGGGAGCATTGTCTAAGTTCCCGGCGGATGCGAAGGATGCGGCAATTGTACATTTTGATGATAAAGGAAAGCTTGGAGAATGGCTGAAAGAGCAAGTCGAGCCCGGTGATTTGGTGCTTGTCAAAGGCTCGCGCGGAATGCGTATGGAACAGATTGTCCAAACTTTGGAAGCGAGGTGAGATAAATAATGGACACGATGGTCATTTTATTTTCATTAGGTGCATCATTCTTAATAGCGGTTCTGCTTGGACCATTGTTCATTCCGCTTCTCCGGCGCATGAAGTTTGGACAGCAAATCCGGACTGACGGTCCGCAAAGCCATTTGAAGAAGAGCGGCACTCCTACAATGGGCGGCATTATTATTATGCTTGCACTCCTGATTTCTTTCTTGAAATTCTCTGATAAGACCGATGATTTCTGGGTGTTGATAACAGCATCGCTAGGGTTTGGTCTTGTTGGATTCCTGGATGATTATATTAAAATCGTCTTCAAACGTTCGCTTGGTCTGACGGCGCGCCAGAAGCTGTTCGGCCAGCTGCTGTTCTCCATCATCGTTTGTGCGGAGCTGTATAATATGAACCACAGCACGCTGATCACGGTTCCGGGAACATCATGGGGCTTTGATCTGGGTTGGTTCTACTATCCGTTTGTTGTTATCATCCTGTTCGGATCCAGCAATGCGGTAAACTTCACAGACGGGCTTGACGGCCTGTTGTCAGGTACAAGCGCAATCGCCTTTGGCGCGTTTACGATTATTGCCCTGCAAGTATCCGAGCATGAATCGGCTATTTTCTCCGCTGCTATGGTCGGGGCGGTGCTGGGCTTCCTGATTTTTAACGCCCATCCGGCAAAAGTATTTATGGGCGACACGGGCTCGCTCGGGATTGGGGGCGGCATCGCTGCAGTTGCGATTCTGACCAAGATGGAGTTGATGCTTGTTATTGTAGGCGGCGTGTTTGTGCTGGAAATGCTCTCGGTAATTCTGCAGGTGGGATCGTTTAAGCTCCGCGGCAAGCGGATTTTCAAGATGAGTCCGATTCACCATCATTTCGAATTGGTTGGCTGGTCCGAGTGGCGTGTTGTTACAACATTCTGGTCAGTAGGGCTGCTGCTTGCAGTGGTGGGACTTTTTCTTGCATTATAGGGAATAACGGTTTGGCATGCCTCCTGCCGGCTTCATGGAAGACCGGCAGGAGGCATCAAGCTGAATCATAAACATAATGATGACTAACTCAAGCGGCTTGCTCCGGCTCCGCTTCTTAATTCAAAGGAGTTGTACTTAATGAACCATCCGGCGACTTATCGCGATCGCCGCGTCGTTGTATTGGGCCTTGCCAGAAGCGGCGTGAGTGTAGCAAAAGTATTCCATGCTCTTGGAGCGGAAGTAATTGTCAATGATAAAAAAGAACGTGAACTATGCCCCGAAGCGGATGAGTTAACTGCTTTGGGCATTTCTGTGCTATGCGGTTATCATCCGGAAGATCTTGTGACAAGCGAAACGGCCTTGCTGGTGAAAAATCCGGGTATTCCTTATACGGCCAGCCCGGTCCAGCAAGCGGAAGCTCATGGTGTTGAGATTGTAACCGAAGTTGAAGTTGCCTATTGGCTGTCGGCAGCTCCTATTATCGGGATCACAGGGTCCAACGGTAAAACAACAACAACAACCTGGATTGGCGAGCTGCTTGGCGAAGCCGGCTTTAAGCCAATCGTAGCTGGTAATATCGGCACGCCGTTATGCGAAGCGGCGGAGGTAGCGAAGGAAGACAATTGGATCGTTGCGGAGCTCAGCAGCTTTCAACTGAAGGGGACCTCCGCGTTCCGGCCGCGTGTTGCCCTACTGCTTAATGTTGCCGAAACTCACCTGGACTACCATGGAGGCATGGAGGATTATGTCGCTTCGAAGGCCAAGCTGTTCGCCAATCAGACGGCTGATGATATTGCAGTTCTGAATTGGGACGACGCGACCTGCAGGGCGATTGCAGACACGGCGAACGCAAAGGTTCTCCCGTTCTCGCTATATGTGCGATTGGACCAGGGCATCTGCATTGAACCGCCGTTTGAGAGAGGCAAGGATTCGGATGCTGATCATAGGATTGTATGGCGCAGGGAGGACGGGACGGAGCAGGTGATTCTTCCGGTATCCGAGCTTGGCATTCCTGGTCGACACAACGCTTCAAATGCGCTTGCGGCTATTGCGGCCTGCCTGGCGGCAGGAGTTGCTCCTGAAGCCTTGCTATCAGGGCTGAAAGGGTTTAGGGGCGTAGAGCACCGGCTGGAGTATGCGGGTGAGGTGAACGGCGTCAAATATTATAACGATTCCAAGGCGACGAATCCAACGGCCACAACGATGTCTGTCGGCTCGTTGGGCGCGCCAATCGTATTGATTGCCGGAGGACTTGACCGGGGTTCCGATTATATGGAGCTTCTTCCGCTATTCCGTGACCGCCTGAAAGGGCTTGTAACGCTGGGCGAGACAAGAAGCAAGCTGGCGAAGGTGGCGGAGCTTGCAGGTTTAACGAATCTTCGATTGGTCGAACCTGAAGAGGACGCCGAGTCTACTTTGCGGAAGGCCGTACAAGAAGCTGCCGGACTTGCAGAGTCTGGAGATATTGTTCTATTGTCGCCGGCTTGTGCAAGCTGGGATATGTTTGAATCCTTTGAGCAGCGTGGACGTATTTTTAAAGAATCGGCGCATACCTTGTAAGTAGGGGGCATGTCCCTACTTTAAACAAATCAAGAGGTGTGTTTGCTATGGCCAAAGCCAGGTCCGCCCCGGACGTTTGGATGATTGTCTCTATCGCGCTTATCCTGACGATTGGATTAGTAATGGTATACAGTGCGAGCGCTGTGCTCGCTTTCCATGAATTTGGCGATAAATTCTATTATGTGAAGCGTCAGTTTATATTTGCCGTGCTAGGCATAGGCGCCTTACTATTTACGATGAACGCGAATTATCTAATATGGAAAAATTGGGCGAAAGCTGCGCTTCTGATCTGCTTTGTCCTGCTTATAATCGTTCTTATCCCCGGTATCGGCGTTGTCCGCGGCGGAGCCCGCAGCTGGCTGGGCATCAGTTCCTTTGGCATACAGCCGTCTGAATTTATGAAGCTGGCGATGATTCTGTTTCTGGCTAAATGGCTGTCAGACAAGCAGCAGACCATTACGCATTTTACGAAAGGCCTATTACCGCCCCTTGGTCTGGTTGGACTAGCTTTTGGTCTAATCATGCTGCAGCCGGATCTGGGGTCCGGTGCCGTTATGGTTGGGGCGGCAATTATTCTTATATTTGCAGCGGGTGCCCGAATTGGCCACTTGGCTTTGCTTGGTTCAAGCGGGCTGCTTGGACTTATAGCGCTTGTTATTGCCGAACCATATAGAATGAAGCGGATTACGGGGTTTCTTGATCCTTGGGCGGACCCGCTTAATACCGGTTATCAGATCATTCAATCCCTATATGCGATCGGGCCGGGCGGGCTGGTAGGTCTTGGCCTTGGCATGAGCCGTCAGAAATTCAGCTACTTGCCTGAGCCGCAGACGGATTTTATTTTCTCCATCCTGTCTGAGGAGCTTGGCTTTATTGGCGGTGCAACACTTATCCTTCTGTTCATGATATTAGTCTGGAGGGGGATTCGGACCGCGATCTCGGCTCCCGACACGTTTGGCAGTTTGCTTGCAGTAGGGATTACCGGAATCATAGGCGTTCAGGTGCTTATTAATATTGGTGTTGTTATCGGCGCAATGCCGGTAACCGGGATCACGCTTCCGCTCATCAGTTACGGCGGATCATCTTTGACTCTGCTGCTTACTGCTCTTGGCATTTTGCTTAATATATCCCGATATTCAAGATAATGAGGGATGAAATAATGGCTAAGTGGCCGGCATGGCGCCGCCTTTCGAGGCGGCCGCCTGACGTCCATTTTTGTGTTTGCAGGTCGGCATAGGCGATTGTCACATTCGGAATGGAGAGGGCATAAGATACTCTATAAATCGTGACCGTCGCCCTGCTCGGGCCGTTCGTCACTAACGCTGCGGCGGGTAAAGTCCGCAGCGGAGCCAGACTCTCTCAACAAGAAGCTAAAGGAGGTTCGACAACATGGAAACCTATATTGCGGAATTGGAACAAGCAGGTCTCGGTCAGATCCTGCATAATGAACCGCTTGCTAAACATACAACCTGGAGAATCGGCGGACCCGCTGATGTTCTCTTTATCCCACACGGCAAAGATCAGCTTGTGTCGGCCATCCGCCTTCTTCATAAGCATGGCGTGCCGTGGACGAATCTGGGCCGCGGCTCCAATATGCTGGTGAGCGATAAAGGAATCCGCGGCGTAGTGATCAAAACGCGTAACGGGCTTGATTATGTGCGCTTTGAAGGAACGCTTGTGCATGCAGGCGCATCGTTCTCGTTTGTGAAATTATCGAGAATGTCGGGCAGGGAGGGACTGACCGGTCTGGAATTCGCGGGGGGAATTCCGGGTACGGTTGGCGGAGCTGTCTACATGAACGCAGGCGCACATGGTTCCGATGTGTCACGTATTTTTAGATCAGCTGAGATTGTGCTGGAGACAGGTGAATTGGTTCGATTCGACCGAGAGGCGATGCAATTCTCTTACCGCCACTCTATCCTTCATGAGAAGAAAGGCGTTGTTATTGAAGCGACGTTCGAGCTTGCGGAAGGAGACCGCGACAAAATTGCGGCAACACTGGCGTCTTATCAGGAAAGGCGGTTACGCACGCAGCCGCTGCAGCTGGCATGCGCAGGCAGCGTGTTCCGCAATCCGCCAAATGATTTTGCCGCTAGACTTATTCAGGAGGCCGGATTAAAGGGCGTTCGTTTCGGAGGAGCAGAAGTTTCGGAGCTTCACGCCAATTTCATAGTAAACAGAGGGCAAGCGACAGCTGAAGATGTTCTCACCCTCATGTCACACATTCAAGGTACGATAGCGGACCGTTACGGCGTTCAGCTTGTGCCGGAAGTATTGGTGGTGGGTGAGCGGTAATTTGGAGGTGATACATTGGACAAATTGGTGATTGAAGGCGGGAAACCTCTCTCAGGATCCATTGTTATCCAAGGAGCGAAAAATGCCGCTTTGCCGATATTGGCAGCCTGTCTGCTTGCGGAAGGCACATCAACGATTGAACATGTGCCAAGACTGCTCGATATCGACGTAATGCTTAACATTTTGCGCGAATTAGGATGCCGCGCTGAGCATGTGGGAGATGCAGTTGTCCTTAATACGGAGACTGCCCATACCTCTCATGTACCGGAATCGTTAATGGGACAGATGCGTTCTTCTATCTTTTTGATGGGACCGTTATTAGCTAGATTTGGAGAGACACAGGTATACCAGCCTGGCGGCTGCGCAATTGGCGAGAGAAAGATCGATCTACATTTGGAAGGACTTCAGGCTCTTGGCGCAGAAATTGAGGAGATCGGCAACCGGATTATTTGCCGCGCAGATAAACTGCATGGTGCAGATATCCATCTGGCCTTCCCAAGCGTTGGGGCAACGGAGAACATTATGATGGCCGCCGTGCTCGCTGAGGGTCGCACAACGATCAGCAATGCGGCACGCGAGCCGGAAATCCAGGATTTACAGAGGTTTCTGAACGAGATGGGCGCGAAAATCATGGGTGCCGGTACGGATACGATTACGATTGAAGGGGTACAGTCGCTTACACCTTGTACGTATAGAGTAATTCCGGATCGTATCGTTGCCGGTACCATTATGGTAGCCGCTGCCGCAACTCGTGGTCAGGTCACCCTATTAAATACGAACCCAGCGCATCTATCCTCGCTTATTCATGTGCTCCGTCGGGCAGGTGTTCAAATCGCAATTGACGGTGATATAATTAAGGTAGGCTGCCCTGGGCGGCCAAGAGCAGTGGAAAGAGTCGTGACGGCTCCGTATCCTGCCTTCCCGACCGATCTTCAGTCGCAGGTGATGGTGCTGCTTGCACTGGCGGACGGGGTCAGCATTTTGAAGGAAACGATCTTCGAGGGACGTCTGAAGCATGTGGATGAATTATCCCGCATGGGTGCTGATATTCGGGTGGATCTGAATGCTGCGTTTATACGCGGCGTACCGCGTCTGTACGGTGCAACGGTGGAAGCAACCGACCTGCGGGCGGGGGCAGCACTTGTGATTGCCGGATTAGCCGCACAAGGCAAAACGATTGTCGAGCAAATCCATCATATTGACCGCGGCTATGAATGTATTGAAACGATGCTGGGCAGACTTGGCGCGCGCATTTCGCGTTACTCTCCTGTACCGAAGAATTAACCGGAGATTGACATTAATTGCAGCTGGATGGAAACGACCGGCCCTGCCATTAAGGAGGACCGGATGTTTTTTTAGAAGGAAGGGACAAGTTATGAGCGAACTGGTGCCTGTATTGAAAGAGCCGGAGCGTAAGAGAAAGGGCAGTCGCAAACTGCTGGCCGTTCTCTTTTTGTTGTTTGTTATTCTCTTATCTGTATTATTTTTCAACTCATCAATCAGCAAGGTTACGACGATAACAATAGAGGGTGCGCAATATACTTCCAAAAGCGATATTCAAGCAGCCGCAGGCATTACCGCAGGAGACGCTTATTTTGGTGTATCGGAGAGCAAGGTTGAAAGCCGCCTTACAGCTTTGAAGCCGATTCAGGAAGCAAGCGTCGCCAAGTCCTTCCCCGGTAATGTCAAAATTACAGTCAAAGAGTTTCCCATTGTCGCGTTCGAATTGTCAGCAAGCGGCGAAATGACTGCCATTATGTCGAATGGAACGAATGTTTCGGCATTGAGCGACGAATTTCTGATGGACAAGCCAGTACTCTCCGGATGGAAGCAGGATGATCCAAACCGGACCGAGCTGACCAAGCAGCTGGGCCAAATCGAGGAAAAGCAGCTGTCCGACTTGTCAGAGATTATTCCTTCTCCGTCGAAGGCTTATCCGGATCGGATTAAGATCTACACTCGGACCAAATTCGAAGTCACCACAGCGGTGTCTCTGCTTGCTGAGAAGATCGAAGCATTAAATGCAGTTATCGAGACGCAGGAGCCCGGGAAGATTACCATGCTGCTCGCGGACACTTATGTTCCGTTTAATAGTAATGCTTCAGAAAATATGGAATCTGATCAAAAAGAGACTACTCAATAGATAGAAAGAATGGTAGAATTTTATTCACAGATTTAATGTATTTTCACATGACAATTAAGCATTTATAACATAAGGTATATGCTGCGACATTAGGGAAATGAAAATTTTGTTGAAAAAAGAGGGAATATATCAAGGGCGTTGAATATGTAGAAGGACGAATGTTTATAACCCTATTCTTGTGTTATTAATCAGTTGAAACGGGAGGTGCCGCGGGTTGAGCAGTAACGACATCATCGTCAGTTTGGACATCGGTACATCCAAAGTTCGTGCTATTATTGGGGAAGTGAGCAACGGAACCATTAATATTATTGGAGTTGGATCTGCCGACTCGGAGGGTATTCGCAAGGGAGCTATTGTAGATATTGACCAGACCGTGCAGTCGATTCGCAGCGCAGTAGAGCATGCGGAAAGAATGGTTGGTATTCAAATATCAGACGTCTATGTTGGGATTCAAGGGAATCATATTTCACTTCAGACGAATCGTGGCGTAGTTGCAGTATCCAATGAGGATCGTGAAATAGGCGAGGAAGATATCGAACGTGTTATTCAAGCGGCCAAGGTGGTCGCACTTCCTCCTGAACGGGAAATTATTAATCTGGTACCGAAGCAGTTTTTGGTTGACGGCTTGGAAGGCATCTCTGACCCTCGCGGAATGATCGGCGTACGGCTTGAGGTTGAAGCGACCATTGTGACGGGTGCAAAGACGGCTATACATAATTTAATGCGCTGCGTAGAGAAGGCCGGACTCCGAATTTCCGGAGTAATCCTGATGTCACTCGCTTCTGGCGTTATGTCGCTTACGAAAGACGAGAAAACCATTGGAACCGTGCTTACCGATATCGGGGCAGGCTCTACAACGATTACCATCTATGAACAAGGCGGATTAGCTGCTATCTCGACGTTGCCTATTGGCGGCGAATATGTCACGAACGACATTGCCTATGGACTTCGTACACAGTCAGAGCAGGCTGAGAAGATTAAGCTGAAGTACGGCTGTGCTTTTGTCAACGATGCAGCTGATGATGTTAAATTTAAGGTGACGCGCATGGGGAGCAATGTGGAGAAAGAGTTTTCCCAGGTCGATTTGGCCAGCATCATTGAGCCGCGCATGCAGGAGATCTTCCATCTTGTCCGCCAGGAAGTGCGCAACCTTGGGTATGGGGATAAAGTGAACGGATACGTGCTCACTGGAGGTTCTGTTACGATGCCGGGTACGCTGGCACTTGCGCAAGCGGAGCTGGAGTCATCTGTTCGTATTGCATCCCCGGATTATATCGGTGTGCGCGATCCAGCGTACAGCAGCGGGGTGGGAATGATCCAATACGTGTCGAAATATATGGGAGTACGGGGAGCAGCAGCAAGTACAGGGAAGAAAACGGCAAGCCGCAAGTCGGGTACCACCGCTTCATCCAAACCCGGTATGTTCGAACGGTTGAAAAATATGTTTAGCGAATTTATTTGATCGGGGGAAAATGAAAGATGTTGGAATTCGATTTGGATCTGGAGCAGCTCGCTCAAATAAAGGTAATTGGTGTTGGCGGCGGCGGCAGCAACGCGGTTAACCGAATGATCGAGAACGGCGTTAAAGGCGTCGATTTCATAACCGTAAACACGGATGCGCAAGCTTTGCACCTGGCTAAGTCCGAGCATAAGCTGCAAATCGGCGATAAGCTGACACGCGGTCTTGGCGCCGGCGCAAATCCGGAAGTGGGCAAGAAGGCAGCCGAAGAATCAAGAGAGCTTGTTATGCAGCAATTGAAAGGCTCGGACATGGTATTCGTTACTGCCGGCATGGGCGGCGGTACGGGTACTGGTGCAGCTCCGGTCATTGCCGAGATCGCACGTGAGTGCGGCGCTCTGACTGTTGGCGTAGTAACTCGTCCATTCACGTTTGAAGGCCGCAAGCGTTCCGCGCAAGCGGAGCTTGGCATTGAAGCGTTGAAGGAAAAAGTGGATACGCTGATCGTTATCCCGAATGACCGTTTGCTTGAGATCGTTGACAAGAAGACTCCTATGCTGGAAGCATTCCGTGAGGCGGATAATGTGCTTCGTCAAGCGGTACAAGGTATCTCTGACTTGATCGCAGTACCTGGTCTGATCAACCTCGACTTTGCAGACGTAAAGACGATTATGACGGAACGCGGTTCGGCGCTGATGGGTATCGGCATCGCAACAGGCGAGAACCGTGCGGCAGAAGCGGCGAAGAAAGCGATCATGAGCCCGCTGCTTGAAACATCTATCGACGGTGCCCGCGGCGTTATCATGAACATTACAGGCGGCAGCAACCTATCGCTGTATGAAGTCAATGAAGCAGCCGAGATTGTTATCTCTGCTTCCGATCCGGAAGTAAACATGATCTTTGGTGCAATCATTGACGAAGAACTGAAGGATGAGATTAAAGTTACGGTGATCGCAACGGGTTTCGAGCATAAGCCATCCGCTGCAACCCGTCGTACACCTCAGCCTCAAGCTGAGCCGGAAGCTCGCCAGACGACTGCTTCCACAACCTCCTCGTCGCAAGCTACTACGGTTAAACCGTTTGGCGCTTCGAGTTCGAGCGATCAGCTTGAAATCCCTGCGTTCCTGCGTAACCGTCGCAACGACCGCTAGTCTTTATACTTATCGCCTGACCGCTCGCCGGTCAGGCGTTTTTGTTTTGCGTGCTGGTAGGCTGCTCATTCACGTCTAGATAACGCTCACGTAAGCGCCAAAGGCAGCCAACAGGGTCCCGCCCCACTCGCTAAGAGCCGAAATCCCGTGCCGTAAGCTCCAAAGGCAGCTAACAGCGTGGAAAAGTAACCCAAGTGACGGCTGTAAGCTTCAAAAGAAGCTTACAGGTTCCCAACGAGCCGCCCAATAGCCCAAACCCCGAGCTGTAAGCTCCAAAGGCGGCTAACAGCGTGGAAAAGTAATCGAAGTGGCGGCTGTAAGCTTCAAAAGAAGCTTACAGGTTCCCAACGAGCCGCCCGAAGAGCCCAAACCCCGATCTGTAAGCTCCAAAGGCGGCTAACAGCACGGAAAAGTAACCCAAGTGACGGCTGTAAGCTTCAAAAGAAGCTTACAGGTTCCCAACGAGCCGCCCAATAGCCCAAACCCCGATCTGTAAGCGCCAAAGGCGGCTAACAGCACGGAAAAGTAACCCAAGTGACGGCTGTAAGCTTCAAAAGAAGCTTACAGGTTCCCAACGAGCCGCCCAATAGCCCAAACCCCGAGCTGTAGGCTACCTTTGGTAGCCTACAGCTTCCAAACGGCGAATCCGCCGGGTCAGAGATACAACATGTCGTTATTTGAGATTATTTTTGTTGGGAACGTAACATCGAATCCGCTGTTCACCGCTGCCGTGCTTCGCTAGTTTTTGATTTGCCAACATTCGAAGCAGAATGGCCTTTGTGCGCTTTTCCCCGATTTGCAGATATCTTGCCACATCAATCGGTCGAACAGGCCTGCCGAGCTGCCGAGCATACTTCAAGATCTCCGCCTCCAGAATCTCATCCGCGCTCACCTCATTCGCCTTGGCATGTCCCAGTAGCGCTCCGAAAAACTGCTGAAGCATCTGGATGCACATACGGGGTTTATCCTTGACGTCATCGTAGGAGAAACGCAGGACATGCCAGCCGTCGAGCACGAGATGATTTTGCCTTACTAGATTGTCCGAGAATTGCCAGCGGCTCACTCCTGCAGCATGCGTGTTGAAGCCGTCTATTTCGATGGCCAGCCGCAAGCCGTCATGAACATAGGCAAAATCCAGATATCGCTTCCCTTCACGAAAATCCACCAGCTCGTACTCCGGATGAAGATCGTCGAATTGCGAGAAAGCCGGCCACCATACCTTCTGAAGAAACAGCTTGCCCTCGTGGCGCAAGCCTTCCGCAAGCCTTCTTTTATTTTCACCTTTCCGTCTCTTAAGATGATCTTCATACCAACTATTAAAAACTTCCTCATACGACAAAACCAGTCACGCTCCCAACAAAATAGGAATAAAAAAGCCGCGCCTGAGGAACACAATAGTTCCCGTAGACGCGGCGTGTGCTTCACAGCCAACTGTATAATATGGATAAAGATTACCATATTTTCGGCATGGCAACAACCCTTTAGCCCTATAACCCCCCATTTACCCTCGACAAAAAAAGCTATGGCATGCCGTCATGTTTAGACAGACTTTGAAATAGGATTTTTATATACTAGGGTCAATCGTTCTCTCCGGAGGGAGGGTAACCGTTCTGTCGTTCGAACCCGCTGGAAGGTGAAGCTGTGGCTGTTTATGTCGATGTCATGTTTGTGCGGGAACTGCTTGTTGACGGCAGTATCCTGCTAACGACTGCCTGGGTTCGTCATATCCGGGCACGTCCTTGGCGGGTGCTGACGGCAGCTGGCATAGGCGCTTGCTACGTTGTTCTTATGCTTTTTCCGCCGCTATCATTTCTTTTTACATTAGCTGTAAAAGTACTGATTTCTCTCCTCATGTTATGGGTGGCGTTTGGCTTCTTCTCCATTCAAAACTTCTTCAGGAACATCGCAGCCTTTTACACGGTCAACTTTGTTGCGGCAGGGGCGATCATCGGTATTCATTACTTGTTGATGCAAGGCTCAGGCGAGGTATGGCGCACGGTCACCTTTATAAATGGCGGTATGCAGGTCGAGCTGAAGATGGGATTTATTTATGTGCTCGCTGCGTTTAGTATCGGCATTTACATATACCGCTCGGTTTATGTTCAGCGGCGCGAGAGGGAGCTGGTGAGAACCCATTTGGCCGAAGTGAAAATTCAAATCGGCGACCGGGAGCATATTTGCACCGGACTGATCGACACGGGCAACCAGCTGTATGATCCATTAACACGGACGCCAGTTATGGTTGTAGAGGCAAATGTTTGGCAAGATGATCTGCCGGAGTCATGGCTCAAAAGCATTCGCGAAGCACAGGTAGATCGGCTTGTTGCCGGTCTTGGGGAAGAAACTTTTGCTTGGCAGGATCGGCTGCGACTTGTACCCTACAGAGGAATCAATCGCGGATCGCAATTTATGCTGGCATTGAAGCCGGATTATGTTCAGATTGAGCGGGAAGGGCAAGTGTTCGTCTCTCGGAAGGTATTGGTTGGCATCGACGGCGGCAAGCTTTCGGCAGACAGCGCTTACCAAGCGATTATCCATCCGTCACTCGTTCAGAACAGCCAATGATTGGATTAAGAAGGATGAACGTTAACATCATTTTGGGGAGGGATGGGCCGGATGCTCGTCAAGTGGAAATTAGTCCTGCAGTTATATTATTATCGTGTTTTGTTTTTATTCGGATTAAAAAGCGAAGAAATCTATTATATTGGCGGCAGCGAGGCACTGCCTCCGCCCTTGACCCGTGAAGAAGAGGAATATTTGCTCGATAAGCTTCCATCCGGTGATACGGCGATTCGCGCGATGCTGATTGAGCGCAATTTGCGTCTCGTTGTTTATATTGCCCGCAAGTTCGAGAATACCGGTATTCATATTGAGGATCTGGTCTCGATCGGAGCGATTGGTCTGATTAAAGCAGTTAATACGTTTGATCCGGAGAAAAAAATCAAACTCGCTACCTACGCATCCCGTTGTATCGAGAATGAGATTCTGATGTATTTGCGCCGCAACAGCAAGACGCGGACAGAGGTATCTTTTGACGAACCGCTTAATATTGATTGGGATGGCAATGAGCTGCTGCTCTCTGACGTGCTTGGCACGGAGAATGATACCATCTACCGGAATATAGAGGAGCAGGTTGACCGCAAGCTGCTTCATAAAGCGCTTGATAAGCTGTCGGAGCGGGAGCGGATTATTATGGAGCTGCGCTTCGGGCTTGCGGACGGTGAGGAAAAAACCCAGAAGGATGTAGCCGATCTTCTAGGCATTTCCCAGTCTTATATCTCGCGGCTTGAGAAGCGGATTATTAAGCGTCTCCGTAAAGAATTTAACAAAATGGTGTAATGTTATACCCATTTTCGGGGCAACAGATACCCCTCATTCGGAAGAATAAAATAGGGGTCCAGGGAGATAATGTACATTAATGTTTCTCCTTGGGAGGTAATCACGTTGACCCGAAATAAAGTCGAGATCTGTGGAGTGGATACCGCGAAACTGCCTGTCCTGACCAATGCCGAAATGCGGGAGTTGTTCACCGCACTACAAACCCAGAATGAATGGGCAGCCAGAGAGAAATTAGTTAACGGCAATTTAAGGCTGGTTCTAAGTGTGATTCAGCGGTTTAATAACAGGGGAGAGTTTGTGGACGACTTATTCCAGGTCGGCTGCATTGGACTTATGAAGGCGATCGATAATTTCGACCTTAGCCAAAATGTCAAATTTTCCACCTATGCCGTACCGATGATTATCGGTGAAATTCGCCGTTACTTGCGTGACAATAATCCGATCCGCGTATCGCGGAGCCTAAGGGATATTGCCTATAAAGCGCTGCAGGTTCGTGACAGCCTGACCAATCAAAATTCGCGTGAACCAACGATTTTTGAAATTTCCGAAGCCCTGAATGTACCGAAGGAAGATGTCGTATTTGCTTTGGATGCGATTCAGGATCCTGTCTCGCTGTTTGAGCCGATCTATCATGACGGCGGCGATCCGATCTATGTGATGGATCAGATCAGCGATGACAAGAACAAGGACGTATCGTGGATCGAAGAGATTGCATTGCGGGAAGCGATGCATAAGCTGAATGACCGCGAAAAAATGATTTTATCCATGCGTTTCTTTGAAGGAAAGACGCAAATGGAAGTAGCCGACGAAATCGGCATCTCACAGGCGCAGGTATCCAGGCTCGAGAAATCAGCCATCCAACAAATGCAGAAACATGTAAAAACATGAACGGCGCCGCAAGGCGCCGTTTTTTCGTTTGGCCGGCCCAAACAAGCCAACTTGTTTTTTTGCGCGAACAGGACATTTTGGGCATTTTGTACATATAGATAAGTGAGGATGTTTATCCCTATCCATGTCAAATGTAAACGACTGCACCGACATTCTTATATTTAAGAAAAGTGGTGATGCGCTTATGAAGATATCCGATTTTCAAACCAAGGATGTCATTAATATTGTGGACGGCAAGAAGCTTGGGCAGATCAGCGATCTGGAGCTCGATCTCCGTCAAGGCCGCATTGATGCGATTGTCATCCCCCAATTTACAAGGTTTCTGGGCATGTTCGGCAACGGAGGGACGGAGGTTGTTATCCCTTGGCGCAATATTGTAAAGATTGGGGCAGATGTTGTGCTTGTCCGGCTGGATGATTCAAACAAGAAGCTGGAAGACGAAGATTTGCACGCGCGCACATAACAGGTTAAACTGCTTACAGAGGTGAGTGCCCGTATGGAATCGTTTAAATCTGTACTAACGGCGAAGGGACCTTCGCTTTTTTTATTGTCTGCTTGGACGGAGCAAAATGATCGGCTGACCGCCGGATTTACTGGCAGGAACGGCGGTGTAAGCGAGCAGCCTTGGGCATCGCTAAACGTTGGCCTGCATGTCGGAGATACGGATGCCGACGTTGTCCGCAATCGCGAGCTTATAGCCGAAGCCATCGGCTGGCCTTTTGAAGCGTGGACTTGCGGGGAGCAGGTGCATGGCTGTGAGGTGTTCCAGGTTAGGGAAACGGAACGCGGCATGGGCAGACTGTCTCGCATTTCGGCTATTGCGGATACTGACGGTCTAATGACAAATATACCTGGCGTGCTGCTGGCATCCTTTTATGCCGATTGCGTGCCGCTGTACTTCTATGATCCGGAGCATGAAGCGGTAGCGCTGGCTCATGCAGGCTGGAAGGGAACCGTTCAGCAGATCGCAGCCCGGACGATTGAAGCGATGGGACAGCAGTACGGAACCAAGCCCGAAGAGCTGCTTTGCGCTATCGGTCCGTCGATCAGCGACTGCTGCTACGAGGTGGACGGTTTTGTCATTGATAAGCTTCAACCTCATGTAGAAAAGCTTGCAGAGAAGCTGAATTCGAGTCCTGATCTGATGATGACATTGGTGGAAAACGGTAAAGCTATGGTAAACTTAAAACAAATTAACCGACATATTATGCTTGAAGCAGGAATTTTGCCGATTCATATCGAATTATCCGAGTGGTGCACTGGATGCAGCACCGATCAATTTTTCTCCCACCGGAAGGAAGGCGGCAAAACCGGCCGTATGGCCAGCTGGATCGGTATCCGGGAAAGGTGAACGAGTAATGATGAATAGTGTGAATACAGCATTAGCAGGAAGACTGGAAGAAGTGGAGCGCCGGATTGCAGCAGCATGTGCGAGAAGCGGCCGCAACCGTGAAGAAGTTAATATTATTGCAGTGACAAAGTATGTGTCTTTGGAAACAGCAGCGGCTGCTCATCAGCTGGGGCTCCAGCATCTTGGTGAGAACCGCTGGCAGGATGCCAAGGAGAAATGGGAAGCCATTAGCGGCGGAGAATCGAGCGAAGACGGCGGACAAGCGGTCTGGCATTTTATCGGTTCTCTGCAAACGAACAAAGTGAAAGACGTCATCGGCAAATTTACATACATTCATTCGCTCGATCGTCTGTCTTTAGCGCAGGCGATTGACAAACGGGCTTCCCAGCTTGGTATTATCGTTCCTTGCTTCGTCCAGGTTAACGTATCGGGAGAACAATCCAAGCACGGTCTTGAGCCTGATCAGCTGCCGGCATTATTAACAGAGCTTAAGGAATTATCATCGCTGCGTATTATCGGCCTTATGACGATGGCGCCTTATGAGACGGAAGTAGAAGAAACGCGACCAGTATTTCGCGCTTTGAGCAAGTTAAAGAGTGAGATGAATGAGCGTGCAATCCTCCCGGAATTAATGACGGAGTTGTCCATGGGTATGTCAGGTGATTTTGAAGTAGCGATAGAAGAAGGTGCAACTTGGATTCGATTAGGAACGATACTTGTAGGAAAAGAGGGATAACTGATGAGCGTGATGAACCGGTTTATGAATTTTCTTGGTCTTCAGGAGGAAGAAGAGGTTGTAGAACGTGAAAGAGTAACACAGCAGCAGCCGGAAGAACCGGAAGTTGAAACTTCTCCGTTTGAAGCACGTAGAAACTCCAAAGGCGGCAATAACAATATCGTGAGCATTCATACGCAAAAGAGTGTGCGCGTCGTTCTCAGCGAGCCCCGCTCTTACGATGAAGCGCAAGATATTGCCGATCATCTGCGTTCGCGCCGGGCGGTTATCGTGAATCTGCAGCGTGTGCGTACAGATTTGGCTCTGCGGATTGTTGATTTCTTAAGCGGTACGGTTTATGCGCTTAACGGCCACATTTCGAAGCTTGGGCCAAACATCTTCCTGTGCACACCGGATTCTGTAGAAATTCAAGGCGCCATTACCGAAATGCTGGCAGAGGATATTGATTACAATAAGATGAGGTGACCTTGAGTTGAGTGTTTATTCTTTAATTATGAACATCCAGAACATTTACAGCTTTATGATTATCGGCTATGTATTGTTGTCCTGGCTGCCAAATGCGCGTGAGAGCTTTATCGGTGTATTTCTGGGTCGGCTGGTAGAACCGTATCTTGGAATTTTCCGCAGATTCATTCCACCAATCGGCGGTATGCTTGATATTTCCCCGATTATTGCGATTTTTGCATTGCGCTTTATCGCTTACGGCTTGTATGCGGTTGTCGATTTCATTCTGAACATGTTCTAAGGAAGGACAGTTTATGAACAAAGCAGTATACGAACATTTCCATCCGGATGAGAAGCCATTTGTCGACCGGGCGATGGAGTGGGTAGAGCGGTCCGCGCAGCTGCATCAGCTGAAGCGGACCGATTTTTTAGATCCGAGGCAGGCGCAAATTCTGCAGATGCTGGCGAATCGGAATATGGATGTCCAGCTGCGGCTTGCCGGCGGTTATCCGGAGGCAGAACGCTGCAGAGCCATCATTGGCCCGGAGTACCGTTATTTGGACGATGAGCCGGTTGGATTGTCTGTTCTCGCCGTGAATGGCGGAGGCACACATCTTGAGCTTGATCACGGCGATTACCTGGGCGCATTGCTCGGACTCGGCGTCAAACGTGATCGAATTGGAGATATTCATGTTCATGAGGACTATGCGCATATAATTGTTTTAGACGAAATTGCCGATTACTTAAATGTACACTTAAGACAAGTGCATCGTGCGAGCGTACTTACGGAAATAATTCCCATACTTAAGCTTGAACCCGTTGTACCTGCCCTTCAGGAAATGTCCTTCACGGTCGCCTCGATGCGGCTTGATGGAATCGCTAGTGACGTCTACCGAATCAGCCGGACCAAGATCGTAGATCCTATCCGTGCAGGCAGATGCAGAGTGAATTGGAAAACTGCTGAGAATCCTTCCGAGCAGCTGAAACTGGGAGATGTTGTCTCACTAAAAGGCCTTGGCAGATTTAAAGTACTGGAAATTGACGGCATGACAAAAAAGGGAAGAATTCGCGTCAAGGTTGGTAAATTTATTTGATTCGTTGCAGGATTTTGGATACAACTGTCGAAATCCAAACCAACAACGAATAATTCCGAGTACATCCGCGAATGCGGCAAATACGTTGAGGAGGTGCGCCAATGCCGTTGACGCCATTGGACATACATAACAAGGAATTTGGACGAAGATTACGCGGATACGACGAAGATGAAGTGAATGAATTCCTCGATCAGGTAATCAAGGATTACGAATCTATTATTCGCGAGAACAAGGAGCTGCAGAATCAGATTCTAGGTCTGCAGGAGAGATTGAACCATTTCTCGAACATCGAAGAGACATTAAGCAAGACGATCATCGTAGCCCAGGAGGCTGCCGATGAAGTGCGCAATAATGCGAAGAAGGAAGCGCAGCTGATCATCAAAGAGTCGGAGAAGAACGCCGACCGCATTATTAACGAATCGCTTTCTAAATCCCGCAAAGTGTCGCTTGAGGTGGAGGAGCTTAAGAAGCAGGCTTCAATCTACCGCGCACGCTTCCGTACTCTTGTAGAAGCACAGCTTGAGCTGCTCAGTGTAGACGGCTGGGATTCGCTTGAGTCCGGGACCTCGCAATTTTCGCATAGCTCGTCTACTTCGTCTACTGTTACCCACTTGACAGCGGAGCAATTACAGCGCGGATAGGCATTTGCTATTTGACAACCGCTCGGCGATAAGCTATAAATAGTAGTAATTGCATGATAGTTGATTCAAACTTCATTGACGAGAACGAGTACGATTCCAAGTTCGTTCACCAGAGAGCCGTTGATTGCTGAGAGGCGGCGTTCGAACCGATTCGGAAAATCATCTCCGAGAAGCAGCGCTGAACATGAGATCTGAACGGATCCATTATTAAGGGCTGACGGCTTGTCCCCCGTTACAGGGACCGCGAATTCATGAATTCGTGCCAAGGTGCCGCTAGTCCGTTGATTCAGTCAACGTTGGCTGACGGAACAAGGGTGGTAACGCGAGCGATGCCTCGTCCCTTTTACAGGGACGGGGCTTTTATTTATTTTCAGGAGGGTACGAAAAATGCAACGTGTAGATGTCAAAGAAAAAGCAAGAGCCCGCGAAATGCGCGTACTGAAGCAATGGGCAGAGAATGATACGTTCAAACAATCAATCGAGAACCGCGCTGGCAAGCCAAACTATGTATTTTATGAAGGTCCTCCGACCGCAAACGGCGCACCGCATATCGGTCACGTACTGGGCCGCGTAATCAAGGACTTTATCGGACGTTACAAAACCATGTCCGGCTATCGCGTAGTCCGCAAAGCAGGCTGGGATACGCATGGTCTCCCGGTAGAGCTTGGCGTAGAGAAGCAGCTCGGCATCTCTGGCAAGCAAGAAATCGAGAAATACGGTGTTGAGGAGTTCATCAAGAAATGTAAAGACAGCGTGTTTGTCTACGAGAAGCAATGGCGGGAGCTGACAGAAGCAATTGCTTATTGGACGGATCTTGATAATCCGTATATCACACTCAAGAACGAGTACATCGAGAGCGTATGGCATATCCTTTCGACCATCCACAGCAAAGGCCTGCTTTATCGCGGACATCGCGTAAGCCCATACTGCCCATGCTGCCAGACAACGCTGAGCTCGCATGAGGTTGCACAGGGCTATGAAGACGTGAAGGATCTTTCCGCAACGGTTAAATTCAAGCTCGCTAATGGAGAATCCATTCTTGCTTGGACGACAACGCCTTGGACATTGCCTGCTAACGTGGCGCTGGCGGTTAATCCGGAGCTGGATTATATCCGCGCTTCCAAAGACGGCGAAGTCTATATCGTTGCTCAAAACCTGGCTGAAAGCGTGTTGAAGGAAGGTTACGAGACGCTCTCGACGTTGAAGGGCTCCGAGCTTGTAGGCCTTTCCTACGAGCCTCCATTCCGCTACGTACCGGTTGAACACGGTCATGTGGTTATTCCGGGCGATTTCGTCAGCGATACAAGCGGTACAGGTATCGTTCATATCGCACCTGCCCATGGTGAAGATGACTATAAAGTTTCCCGTCAGAACGGCATCAGCATGCTGAGCGTTGTAAATAACGCGGGCCGTTATATTGACGAAGTAACGGATCTTGCCGGCCGTTTTGTAAAAGACTGTGACGTTGACATCGTCAAAATGCTCAGCGAACGCGGCCTGCTCTTCTCCAAAGAGCGTTACGAGCACAGCTATCCATTCTGCTGGCGCTGTAAATCTCCGCTTCTGTACTATGCGACAGAAAGCTGGTTCATCGAAACAACCAAAGTGAAGGATCAACTGATTGCGAACAATAGTACAGTGGATTGGTACCCTGGCCATATTCGCGAAGGACGCTTCGGCAAGTTCCTGGAAGATCTGGTTGACTGGAATATCAGCCGTAACCGCTATTGGGGAACACCGCTTAATGTTTGGGTTTGCGAAGCAACGGGTAAAGAGTATGCACCAAGCAGTATTGCTGACCTGCGTGAGCGCGCAGTAGATTTCGTACCTGAGGATATCGAGCTTCATAAGCCGTATGTTGACGAAATCAAGCTGAAATCGCCATTCCAGGAAGGTGCTGTGATGACCCGGACATCGGAAGTTATCGATGTATGGTTCGACAGCGGCTCGATGCCATTCGCTCAACAGCATCATCCGTTCGAGAATGCAGAAGAGTTCGCCGATCAGTATCCGGCTGACATGATTTGTGAAGGGATCGATCAGACGCGCGGCTGGTTCTTCAGCTTACTGGCGGTTTCTACGCTGTATAACGGCAAAGCGCCATACAAGGCGGTTATCTCAACAGGCCATATCCTCGATGAGAACGGGCAAAAGATGTCCAAATCGAAAGGCAATGTTATCGATCCTTGGGAAATCATCAACGAGTATGGTACGGATGCCTTCCGTTGGGCGCTTCTTGCAGACAGCGCACCGTGGAACAGCAAACGTTTCTCGCGCGGCATCGTAGGGGAAGCGAAATCGAAAGTAATCGATACGATTGTGAATACTCATGCGTTCTATGCGCTGTATGCCTCCATCGACGGCTTTAATCCGGCTGAGCACGAAGAACGCCCATCGGCAAGCAAGCTTGACCGTTGGATTGTATCCCGCCTGAACAGCCTGATCAAGACGGTTGTGAAGGGGCTTGAAGTGAACGACTTCCTGAACCCTGCAAAAGCGATCGAAGTATTCGTCGATGAGCTGAGCAACTGGTACATCCGCCGTTCGCGCGACCGGTTCTGGGGCAGCGGACTGACAGAAGACAAGGTTGCAGCTTACCAAACGCTGCGCCATGTCCTGCTGACGCTTTCCCGTGTCATTGCTCCTTACGCTCCTCTGCTTGCAGAAGACGTGTACGGCAATCTGGGCGGAGAGTCCAGCGTTCACTTGGCAGACTACCCGGTGGCAGACGAATCGGCAATCGACGAGACGCTGGAGCGCGATATGGACAGCGCGAAGCAAATCGTTGAGCTTGCCCGCAACGTGCGTAACGAGACCGGTATCAAGACGCGTCAGCCTTTGTCCGAGTTAATCGTATCGCTTGACCGTGATTTTGCGGTAACGGAATACGAGGATATCATCAAGGACGAGATCAATGTGAAGTCGATTGTAGTCCAAAACAGCGACAGCGGCTTTGTTGACTTCTCCCTCAAGCTGAATCTCAAAGTAGCAGGCAAAAAATACGGCAAGAATGTTGGTCCTATCCAAGCTTATCTGAAAGGTCTGGCACCTGAGGCGACACGCGAAGCTGTTACTTCTGGAAGCCTTGTGTTCACATCGGCGGAAGGCGAAGCGATAACCGTAACGACGGAAGAACTGCTCGTTGAAAAGCAGGCCAAATCCGGCTTTGCATCGGCATCGGCGAGCGGCTTGACGGTTGCGCTGAACACAGATATTACGCCTGAGCTGGAACAGGAAGGCTGGGTTCGCGAAGTTATCCGTGCCATACAGGATACACGTAAGAAGCTGGATCTGCCGATTGAGAAACGGATTGATCTTGCCCTTGATACAGATGCCGAGCTACAAGCTGCGCTGCAGGCCTTTACCAACGTGCTGAATGAGAATGTCCTGCTGAACAGCGTTTCGTATGAAAAAGCCGAAGGCATGGAACGTGTACTGCTTGGCGAGAAAGAAATCGGGATTCTTGTCCGCGGATAGGCATATAGATGCCAAGCATCGGGATATAGTATAAGGAGCATGGCCACAAAAAAACGAGCGCCTTTATTGCAAGGCCTCGTTTTTTCCTTCTCGGGGGCGGATGCGATATTGATCAAACCGCTAACGTTTTGCAAAGGGGGACGCTGCATGGTCCGTATAAAACTGGAGAACGATGGCTTGGAAAAAGATCGCAAGGATATGGTTCACAATGATCCCTTAGAAACCTCATTAAGCAAATTGGATATGCGATTAAGCAAGATCGCTGCCGATATGGAACGGACTCAAATTGCAGATTATGTAGATCTGCTGAATCGTCCGGTCAAGCTGATGTGGCGCAATTTACTTGCCGGCCTATCAAGAGGCGTTGGTATCGCGATTGGTTTTACTTTTTTTGCTGCGACCATTCTGTATGTGCTGAGAATAATTGGCGCGCTTAATCTGCCTATCATTGGCGACTACATTGCAGACATTGTGCGTATTGTACAAATACAACTGGAAGGCAAGATCTATTGAATAAAAAAGCGGACGGTGCTTCGAAGCACCGTCCGCTTTTTTATTCAAGCTCATGATCGCCTTCATTATGATCCATATATTGCTTGTAGTTCCGGTTGCGAATGACGGATACATGCTGGCCGGTAATATCCGTTGCAACAAAGCTTTCGAAGGACTCGACAAATCCGTCGTTCTCATCTGCTTCAATTCCGATGTGGTCATAATCGCCGACATTGCTGTTCTCGGAGGTAGCCGGCGACTCAGCCGTACCCCATTGCTCAACAATCTGCCAGGCATCTTCACCGTCGAAGCCGTTATAATCATCGTCATCACGGCTTGATCTGCCAAACGGATGGACAAGAAACTCCTCTTCGACCGGGCGATGATGAGAAATCTCCTGCCGGGGGGCGTGCTCCAGGCAATACAGCGTATCGGGCAGAGCTTCCAGCCGCTCCGTAGGAATCGGTGCTCCGCAAGCGCGGCATTGTCCATAGGTACCCTTATCCATTGCCTCCAGCGCCTCGGATATACGCGCCAGATGAAGATCTTCCTGCTCCAGCAGCGCCAAATCCTTGGAACGCTCGAACAGCTCCGTTCCAAGATCCGCCGGATGATTATCTATGGGTGATAACTCGCCCGTATTATCGCGCAGCGAGGAGGCAAGACCATTATGTTCATTATGGGATTGTCGTTCCTCGATTTCCCGTTTCTCCGCCTCAAGCCGGCTTCGAAGCTGTGCAAGCTGGGTTGCATTCGGCATCGGTTGCACCTTCCTTAGATGAATTAGGTAAGACGTTCAATATCTAAGCTATAGTCTTCACCAATGCCCTTTTTTTATAAAGGACTTCGTTGGAAAGGGGGACTACTGGCTCAGAAGCGGGCCATTATGCTACAATACAATAGTTTGGTACAAACTAGGAGGGATACGATGCGTTTTTATTATTACTTGATCGCGGTAGCAGCATTTGTGCTGGACTTGATCACCAAAAAAATCATTGCGGCTCAGCTTGAAATCGGTGAGCAAATCAGCGTGATCGGCAATTTCTTTCTTATTACCTCGTATCGGAACCGCGGCGCAGCATTTAGCATTTTGCAGGAACAGAGAGTGTTTTTCATCATTATTACTGTTCTGATTGTCAGTGCAATCATCTGGTACATCCAGGCTTCCAGAAATTCAGGAAAAGTATGGCTTTTGACCGGGCTTGGACTTGTACTTGGCGGGGCGGTAGGTAATTTCCTTGACCGTGCCATCGCTGGAGAAGTGGTTGATTTCCTGATGTTTAATTTCGGCAGCTATACGTTCCCGATTTTTAACGTAGCGGACTCCGCTATTTGTATTGGTGTAGCATGTATTCTAATTGATACGTTGCTGAATTCGAAGGATGATCCGAACAAAATCAGCAATAGAGAGGACAAGGACCATAACGAGCATGAGCAGCAACCTGTTTAATGAGAATGAAGAACTATTGGAATTAGAAGTTACGCCGGAGCAGGCGGGGGAACGAATTGATAAATTCGTGACGGACAGCCTAAACGAGGACTCCATCTCCCGTACGCAAGTACAGGATTGGATCAAATCCGGTGCTGTCCATGTCAACCAAAATACAGTGAAGCCGAACTATAAAGTGTCAACGGGCGATCAAGTGGCGGTTCGTGTGCCGGAGCCGGAAGATGCGGCTATTGTAGCGGAGGATATCCCCCTTGATATTGTGTACGAGGATTCTGACGTTATTGTTATTAATAAACCTCGAGGTATGGTCGTGCATCCTGCACCAGGACATTCCTCCGGAACAGTCGTTAATGCGTTGATGTTTCATTGCAAGGATTTGTCCGGCATTAACGGTGTGCTGCGTCCGGGTATCGTCCACCGGATTGATAAAGATACTTCAGGACTGCTGATGGCGGCGAAAAACGATTTGGCACATGTTTCCCTGGCTGAGCAGCTTAAGGCTCATTCGGTCTCGCGCAAATATATTGCGCTTGTTCACGGCAATCTGCCGCATGACCAAGGCACAATTGACGCCCCGATCGGCCGTGACCAGAATGACCGGAAGCTGTTTACCGTCACGGACCGCAACAGCAAGCATGCCGTTACTCATTTTGTAGTGCTCGAGCGGATTGCTGATGACTATACCATTGTAGAGCTGCAGCTCGAGACAGGACGTACGCATCAGATTCGCGTTCATATGAAATATATCGGTTATCCGCTGGCGGGAGATCCGATGTACGGCCGCAATAAGACAGTGGCACTCAAAGGACAAGCGCTGCATGCAGCGCTGCTTGGGTTTAAACATCCGAGGACCGGTGAGTATCTGGAGTTTGAAGTCCCTATCCCTAATGATATGGAACATGTGATTAATTCGCTGCGTTTGCGTTAGGAAGCCGTCAGAACTGTTAAAGGCTGATGCGGAAAAATGCAAACATTTCAGCAAATCATTCATTATGTCGACGTGAAAAGTAAGCTATCCTTAGCTTAAATGTACTATCATATCGTAAAAGGAACGGTGAACATTCATGACGGCAATTAATCACAATTATACGGAGCTGCAGGGCAGCTATTTGTTCTCGGAAATCGCAAAACGCCGCACAAAATTTGTGCAGGAAAATCCAAATGCTGAAATTATCAGCCTTGGGATCGGCGACGTTACACGAGGCTTGCCTGAAGCTGTTACAAAAGCAATGCATGCTGCTGTTGACGAACTGGCTGTACCAGGCTCTTTCCGCGGCTACGGTCCTGAGCAAGGCTACGACTTCCTGATCAACGCGATCATTGAGAACGACTACAAAGCACGCGGCATCAGCATTCAAACGAATGAAGTATTCGTAAGCGACGGCTCGAAATGTGACGTTGGCAACATCCAGGAGATTTTCAGCGAGAACAGCATTGTAGCTGTACAAGACCCTGTATATCCGGTTTATGTGGATACGAATGTTATGGCTGGCCGCTCAGGCAAATTCAACAAAGAAACAAACCGCTACGAGAACATTGTTTATCTGGAATGCACGGCTGAGAACAACTTTACGCCAAGCCTTCCTGACCGCAAAGTAGATATTATCTACCTTTGCTACCCGAATAACCCTACAGGCATGACGCTTTCCAAGGAAGAATTGAAAAAATGGGTTGATTATGCAAAAGCGAACAACTGCATCATTTTGTATGACTCGGCTTATGAAGCGTTTATTCAAGAAGAAGATGTTCCGCACAGCATTTACGAAATCGAAGGCGCTGACGAAGTAGCTATCGAATTCCGCAGCTTCTCGAAGACTGCCGGCTTCACTGGCGTGCGCTGCGCTTATACGGTTGTTCCCCGCAAGCTGAAAGGCCTTGATGCCAACGGCAACGAAGTGTTGATCAACGACTTGTGGAATCGCCGTCATACAACGAAATTCAACGGCGTGTCTTATGTAACGCAACGCGGTGCTGAAGCGATCTACTCGCCGGAGGGCAAAGAACAAATCACAGCGCTTGTAGACTACTACATGACAAACGCTCGTATTATCCGCGACGGTCTTGCTTCGATTGGTCTTGAAGTATTCGGCGGTGTTAACGCTCCGTATATTTGGCTCAAGACACCTAACGGCATGGACAACTGGTCCTTCTTCGACAAGCTTCTGTCGGAGGCGAATATCGTTGGTACGCCAGGCGTAGGTTTCGGTCAAAGCGGCCAAGGCTACTTCCGCCTGACAGCATTCGGCAGCCGTGAGAACACAGAAAAAGCGGTAGAACGCATCCGCAATTTGTCCCTGTAAATATTCATGGAAGGCCGTGCAGAATTCAAATCTGTACGGCCGTTTTTTTTGCTTCTTCCCTTTGGATAAATGACAAACGGAGCATTGAATGATTCTTGAGGAGCGCAGCGCCCGCCTTTGCGTGTGGATTTCTTCCTATGAAAACTGTTCATTGAAATCCACACGCAACAGCGGCCGAAAGAACATTCGAATGAGCAGTTTGCTATTTATCCAAACTACCCTTGACATTTTTTGTCGAACAGGGTACAATTCTTTTGATATATGGTAGTACCTTTAAATCAGCCCCGTGAGGCTGGCAAGGTAGCGTGAATAACAGATCCGCCATACATAGAACAGGGCCTTAGCCTGAACCGTATCCTGCTGGGATAACGGCGGTTAAGTTCACCCTCTATGTACGGCTGATCTCAGGCTCCTTGCGTTGTTGGCAGGGAGCCTTTTTTCGTCTCCTTGCTGATGTGCGCGATTGATTATCCATAACGAGGAAGAGGGAGGCGGCAAGCGGTGGAGGAAGAGCATCTGGTCATTATGGACGAGACGGCGATCCGAAGAGCACTTACAAGAATTGCTCATGAGATCGTGGAGAAGAACAAAGGCATCGATAATTGCGTTCTGATTGGCATCCGGACAAGAGGAATTTACCTGGCACACCGGATTGCGGATCGTATCCAAGATATCGAAGGCAAACCGGTTGAAGTGCGAGAGCTCGACATCACATCATACCGGGATGACCGCAAAGCTTCTGTGGATGCGAGCGTAGAACTGGCAGCCGTCATTGGCGATCTGAATGGCGAACGGTTCTCCGCACAAGATAAGAAAGTTATCCTGTGTGACGATGTCCTGTTCACCGGCCGTACGATTCGTGCGGCGATGGACGCCCTGATGGACTGCGGCAGACCGCAAAGTATCCAGCTGGCTGTACTGGTAGACAGAGGCCACCGCGAGCTCCCGATCCGGCCTGATTATGTAGGCAAGAACGTCCCGACCTCCAAGCAGGAGCAAATTGACGTCTCGTTAACGGAAATCGATCTATTGGACCAAGTCATGATCATACACCAGAGGGGGCAGGCCTGATGACGACGATGACACAACTTAAACAACGCAGTTTGCTTGGACTTAAAGATCTTGGCAAAGAGGAAATTGAAGCGATTCTGGATCGCGCGGCTTATTGGGAGCAGCATCCGAACAAAGTGCACAATGTGAAGCAGGGCAAATTCGCAGCGAATATGTTCTTCGAGAACAGTACAAGAACTCGCTTCTCGTTCGAGGTAGCGGAGAAACGCCTCGGAGCGGAAGTGTTGAACTTCTCGGCTGCCGTATCCAGCGTGCAGAAGGGCGAATCGATCTACGACACGGTTCGCACGCTTGAATCGATGGGGATCGACGTCGGGATTATCCGGCTGAAGCCAATCGGTGTTCTTGCCGAGCTGGCAACAAAAATTCAAGTGCCGCTTATTAATGCAGGCGACGGCAACAATGAACATCCGACGCAGGCATTGCTTGACTTATATACGATGCGCAAACATTTTGGTAATCTGAATGGCCTGACTGTCTCCATTATCGGCGACGTCCTGCACAGCCGTGTAGCACGCTCCAACCTGTGGGCGCTCCGCAAGTTTGGTGCGAAGGTTCAGTTCTGCTCGCCAGGCAACATGAAGGCCCCAGAGCTCGATGTTCCGTATGTAACGATAGATGAAGCGCTGAAAGCCGATGTGGTTATGATGCTTCGCGTACAGCTGGAGCGTCATGAAAGCGGCATGCTGAGCTCGGCAGAAGCTTACCGCGAGCAATTCGGCCTGACGGTCGAGCGCGCAAGTCAGATTGGAGAGCACGCGATCATCATGCATCCGGCTCCAATCAACCGCGGCGTAGAGATTGACGATGAACTTGTTGAGCATCCGCAATCACGCATTTTCCCGCAAATGGCAAACGGCGTACCGATTCGCATGGCAGTAATTGAACGGGCACTGAGCTAACACGAATAAAATCCGGAAGGTGAACAAAACAATGTCAGTATGGATTATTAACGGTAGCGTATGGGATACAGCTTCTGGAAGCTTGCAAAAGAAACATATCCGCCTCGAAGGTGAGCAAATTGCGGAGATCGTTGACGGCTCTGCAGCGCCGGACACAGGTTCTGCGGAAGTTATCGATGCAGCAGGCAAGCTCGTATCAGCGGGCTTCATCGATATGCACGTCCATCTTCGCGATCCGGGCTTTGAATATAAAGAAGATATCGCGACAGGTACAAGATCGGCGGCAAAGGGCGGCTTCACGACAATTGCATGTATGCCAAATACCCGTCCTTCAGTGGACACGCCTGAAACGGTGAAATACATTCTCGATAAAAATGCGACAGAAGGCGTTGTGAAGGTTCTTCCTTATGCAGCTATTACGCAAAATCAGCTGGGCCGCGAACTGACCGACTTCGCCGCTTTGAAGGAAGCTGGAGCAATCGGCTTCACGGATGACGGGGTAGGCGTACAAAGCGCGCAAATGATGAAAGACGCGATGGCGCTGGCGCAATCGATGAATATGCCAATCATCGCGCATTGCGAAGATAATACGCTGGTTGAAGGCTTGTATGTAAGCGAAGGCTCCTTCTCCCGCAAGCATGGATTAAAAGGTATTCCGAACGAGTCGGAAGCGATCCATGTCGGCCGTGATGTACTGCTGTCTGAAGCAACAGGCGCTCATTATCATGTCTGTCATGTCAGCACGGAGCAATCGGTTCGTCTGATTCGTCTTGCGAAGCAAATCGGCGTACGCGTAACGGCTGAGGTTTGCCCGCATCACCTGATCCTGTCCGATGAAGATATTCCGGGCTTTGATTCTAACTGGAAAATGAACCCGCCGCTGCGCACACCGCGTGATGTAGAAGCGGTTATCGAAGCGCTGGAGGACGGTACAATCGACATGATCGTAACCGATCATGCACCGCATAGCGCGGAAGAGAAAGCCCGCGACATGCAGCTTGCGCCATTTGGCATCGTAGGCTTTGAGACAGCTTTCCCGCTGCTCTATACAAAGTTCGTACTGACCGGCAAATGGACGCTTGGCTTCCTGCTTGAACGCATGACCGTTGATCCGGCTCGCGTGTTCGGACTGCCTACCGGCCGCTTAGAAGCTGGAGCACCAGCCGACCTGACTATCGTCGATCTGGACAACGAGCGCGCGGTAGATCCGTCTACCTTCGCATCGAAGAGCAATAATACGCCATTTGGCGGATGGAAGCTGCAAGGCTGGCCAGTGGCTACAATCGTTGATGGCAAGATCGTCTACAGCGAATCCGCTAACTAATAGAACATACGAAGACCTGATGAGGAGTGATACGGATGCAAGCAAGATTATTGTTGGAAGACGGAACGTTGTTTACGGGACAATCTTTCGGCGCGGAAACGCAAACGTTCGGAGAGGTTGTTTTTAATACAGGGATTACGGGTTATCAGGAAGTATTGTCCGATCCGTCCTACTGTGGACAAATCGTAACGATGACTTACCCGCTGATTGGCAACTACGGTATTTCGCGCGATGACTTCGAGTCCATCAGCCCAAGCATTCACGGTTTTGTTGTACGCCGTTATGAGCCGGTGCCAAGCAACTGGCGCGCACAATATTCTCTGGGCGATCTGCTCAAGGAATACAATATTCCGGGTATCACAGGCATCGACACGCGTATGCTGACTCGTATTTTGCGCCAGCATGGCACAATGAAGGGCATCCTTACAACCGGCACCGAGCGTGTTGAAGAGCTGCAAGAGCGTCTTGGCGGCATTCAGCTTATGACGGACCAAGTAGCTCGTACTTCCACCAAATCGGTCTTTTCGAGCCCGGGCTTTGGCCCTCGCATCGTGCTTGTTGACTTCGGTGCGAAGAGCGGCATCCTGCGCGAACTGACGCAGCGCGGCTGCGACGTTGTTGTTGTTCCTCACAATACAACGGCTGACGAGATCCGCAAGCTGGCTCCGGACGGTATTCAGCTGTCCAACGGCCCTGGGGACCCGAAAGACGTTCCTTATGCTGTACAAATGATCAAAGAGCTTCTTGGTGAATTCCCGATCTTTGGTATCTGCCTTGGTCACCAGCTGTTCGCTCTGGCTTGCGGCGCAGATACAACAAAGCTGAAATTCGGCCACCGCGGCGGAAATCATCCGGTTAAAGAACTGGCTACAGGCCGCTGCTACGTGACTTCGCAGAACCATGGCTACACGGTTCTTGAAGATTCGATCAACAGCACGGAACTTGCTGTTACGCATATCAATAACAACGACAAGACTATCGAAGGTCTTAAACATAATAAATATCCGGCATTCTCGGTGCAATACCATCCGGAAGCTGCACCAGGCCCGTTTGATTCCAGCTACCTGTTCGATGAATTCCTGGAAATGATCCGCGACCACAAACAAAACAACCCGCAAAAACCTCGTCAAGCTGTGCTGGCGGCAACGTTGAAAGGAGAACTTCAATATGCCCAAAAATAATGAACTCAAAAAAATTCTCGTAATTGGCTCCGGCCCGATTGTCATCGGACAAGCGGCGGAATTCGACTACGCCGGCACGCAAGCCTGCCAAGCGCTGAAGGAAGAAGGCTATGAAGTCGTTCTGATCAACAGCAACCCTGCAACCATCATGACGGATACAAACATGGCTGACAAAGTCTACATCGAGCCGATTACACTTGATTTCGTATCCCAAATCATTCGCCAGGAGCGTCCGGACGGCCTCCTGCCAACACTTGGCGGCCAGACTGGTCTGAATATGGCCGTTGAACTGGCGCGCGCCGGCGTACTGGAAGCAGAAGGTGTGAAGCTGCTCGGTACGCAGCTGACTGCTATCGAGAAAGCGGAAGACCGCGACTTGTTCCGTGACCTGATGCGTGAGCTTGAGCAGCCGGTACCAGAGAGTGTTATCGTAACAACTGTTGAAGAAGCGGTTACCTTTGCTAACGAGATCGGCTATCCAATCATCGTTCGTCCGGCTTATACGCTGGGCGGAACAGGCGGCGGTATCTGTGCGGACGAAGAAGAGCTTCGTGAGACTGTTGCATCGGGTATCCGTTACAGCCCGATCAGCCAATGCCTGATCGAGAAATCGATTGCCGGCATGAAGGAAGTCGAATACGAAGTCATGCGCGACGCGAACAACAACTGTATCGTAGTCTGCAACATGGAAAACTTTGACCCGGTTGGCGTACACACAGGCGACAGTATCGTCGTAGCGCCTTCCCAAACACTGTCTGACCGCGAGTATCAAATGCTCCGTTCGGCATCGCTGAAGATCATCCGTGCCCTCAACATTGAAGGCGGCTGTAACGTTCAATTTGCACTTGATCCGCATAGCTTCCAATACTATGTCATCGAAGTTAACCCTCGTGTAAGCCGCTCGTCGGCACTGGCATCGAAAGCAACGGGCTACCCGATTGCGAAGATGGCTGCGAAGATCGCAATCGGCTACACGCTGGACGAAATCGTTAACCCGGTAACAGGCCAAACCTACGCAATGTTTGAGCCTACCCTTGACTATATCGTATCGAAAATCCCGCGCTGGCCATTTGACAAGTTCGTTAACGCGAACCGCAAGCTTGGCACGCAAATGAAAGCAACAGGCGAAGTTATGGCTATCGGCCGTACATTCGAAGAATCGATGCACAAAGCGGTTCGCTCCCTGGAAATCGGAACACACCGCATCCACCTGAAAGAAGCAGCAACACTGGATGATGCTGTGCTGCAAACTCGTCTGGCTAAGCCGGATGACGAGCGTATGTTCCTTGTAGCGGAAGCATTCCGCCGCGGCTACAAGCTGCAAGACATTCAAGACATGACGAAGATCGACTGGTGGTTCCTCGACAAAATCCAAGGCATCGTTGAATTCGAGGATCAAATCCGCCGCGAAGTAGCTTTGTCCCGCGAGACATTGTACGAAGCAAAACGCAAAGGCTTCTCCGACCGTTCAATCGCGGAAATCCGCAAAGAAGGCTTCCCTAACGGCAGCCATACGAATGAGCATGATATTCGCGCATTCCGTAAAGAGCTTGGCTTCACGCCAGTCTACAAAATGGTAGATACTTGCGCGGCTGAGTTTGAAGCGTCGACACCTTACTACTACTCGACTTATGAGACAGAGAACGAAGTAACGGAATCGTCCAAAGAGAAAGTGCTTGTATTGGGCTCTGGTCCAATCCGTATCGGTCAAGGCATCGAGTTCGACTACTCGACTGTACACGCGGTATGGGCCATTCAAAACGCTGGTTACGAAGCGGTTATTATTAACAATAACCCGGAGACGGTATCGACGGACTTCAGTACATCGGACCGCCTGTACTTCGAGCCGCTGTTCTTCGAAGACGTGATGAACGTCATCGAGCAAGAAAAACCAATTGGCGTAATCGTACAATTCGGCGGCCAAACCGCAATCAACCTGGCTGCTCCGCTTACGAAAGCCGGTGTGCGCATTCTGGGTTCCAGCCTTGAGAGCATCGACGCAGCGGAAGACCGCAAGAAATTCGAAGCTTTGCTTCGCAGTTTGAACATTGCACAGCCTGAAGGCAGCACGGTAACCTCGGTTGACCAAGCAGTAGAAACCGCGCAAAAACTCGGCTATCCGGTTCTCGTTCGTCCGTCCTACGTACTTGGCGGCCGCGCGATGGAAATCGTATACTCCGATGAAGAGCTTCTGAGCTACATGGAAGTAGCGGTAAAAATCAATCCGGAGCATCCGGTTCTGATTGACCGTTACATGCTGGGTAAAGAAGCAGAGGTTGACGCGATCTGCGACGGCGAGACCGTTCTGATTCCTGGTATCATGGAGCATATCGAGCGCGCAGGCGTTCACTCCGGCGACTCGATCGCGGTATATCCGCCGCAATCGCTGTCTGACGATATCAAGAAGCAAATCGTCGACATTACGGTCAATATCGCTAAAGCACTTAAAGTAGTTGGCCTTGTAAATATCCAATTCGTTATCTTTAACGAAAAAGTATACGTGATCGAAGTTAACCCGCGTTCATCCCGTACGGTACCGTTCTTGAGCAAAGTAACGGATCTGCCGATGGCGAACCTGGCAACTAAAGCGATTCTTGGCACAAAGCTTGCTGATCTTGGTTATGTAGACGGCCTGTGGCGCGAAGACAGCTATGTATCGGTTAAAGTACCGGTATTCTCCTTCGCGAAGCTGCGCCGCGTTGACCCTACGCTGACTCCGGAGATGAAATCGACGGGTGAAGTTATGGGCCGCGACGAGAATTATGCGAAAGCTTTGTACAAGGGATTGATTGGCGCAGGCATGAAAATTCCAATGTCCGGTGCCATCGTTGCAACAGTGGCGGACAAAGATAAAGAAGAAGCGACCGAACTGCTTCGCGGCTTCTACGATCTGGGCTACAAGATTATTGCAACAGGCGGTACGGCCGATACGCTTGAAGCGACAGGCATGCGTGTAAGACGCGTGAACAAGCTGAGCGAAGGCGCGCCAAACATTCTTGACCTGATTCGCGAAGGCGAAGCACAATTTGTTGTGAATACGTTGACGAAGGGTAAAACACCTGAACGCGACGGCTTCCGTATTCGCCGCGAAGCGGTAGAGAACGGCGTTGTATGTATGACATCGCTTGATACCGTACGCGCATTGCTGCGGATGCTCGAGTCGATCAACTTCTCTTCGCGCCCAATGCCGGTGCTGCAGAAGTAATTGAATACATGAAGGCACGGCCAGCGCCGGTTGCTTTTGAAGGTTTGAAGCTGCAGGGCTCCAAACCTCCAAAAGCCGGCGGATGGCCGTTTATTTCGACCTCATATAGGAAAGGGGACTTTGAAGCGATGAGTCTGACAAAAGAACAAGCAGCAGGTAAAGTCATGGTTGCCCTTGATTATGCGGATGCCGCTTCTGCAGAACGGCTGCTTAGCGAGCTTGAAGGCATTCCTTGTTATATGAAAGTTGGCATGCAGCTGTTTTATGCGGCGGGACCGGCATTTGTCGAGCAATTGAAGGCCAAAGGCTACAAAGTCTTTCTGGATGTTAAGATGCATGACATTCCAAACACGGTAAAAGGCGGCTCAAACAGTGTAACGAAGCTTGGCGTCGATATGTTTAACGTTCATGCAGCCGGCGGTGCAGCTATGATGGAAGCGGCTGTAGAAGGGGCTGAAGCAGCGCTTGCCAGCGGACAAGCAAGACCGGCTATTATCGCAGTCACGCAGCTGACAAGCACAAGCGTGCAGGTGTTAAATGAGGAGATCGGCATTGCAGGCTCGGTTGAACAAGCTGTTGTCCGTTATGCGGAATTAGCCAAACGTGCAGGACTTAACGGTGTTGTGGCATCACCGCTTGAAGTAGAAGTCATTAAGGCGGCATGCGGCAAGGAGTTCCAGACGGTCACGCCAGGGATTCGTCCAACTTGGGCGGCAACCAATGACCAGTCGCGCATTATGACGCCTCGTGAAGCCTTGCAGCAAGGTACGGATTATATGGTAATCGGACGCCCGATTACAGCGGCGGCAAGCCCGCGTGAAGCATTGGAATCTATTATTGAGGAGCTGATCTAAGTCATGTCTAATGTAACCTTAACTGAATTGCCGCGCGCAATCGCAACGAAATTGCTGGAGATCGAAGCGGTAGCGCTTCGCCCGAACGATCCGTTTACTTGGACATCCGGATTGAAATCGCCGATTTATTGCGACAACCGTCTGACGATGACCTATCCTGAAATCCGCGATATGATTGCGGAAGGCTTCGCAACGGTTATCCGCGAGAATTATCCGGATGCAGAAGTGATCGCAGGCACTTCGACTGCCGGTATCCCGCATGCGGCATGGGTCGCGCAAAAGCTGAACCTGCCAATGGCTTATATCCGCGATAAAGCAAAAGGCCACGGCAAGCAAAATCAAATCGAAGGCCGTATTAACCCTGGCCAAAAGGTTGTTGTTATCGAGGATCTGATCTCCACTGGCGGCAGCTCGCTGAAAGCCGGCCTGGCGGTTCGTGAGGCTGGAGGGGAAGTATTGTCCGTCCTGGCCATCTTCACTTACCAATTCGAGAAAGCGTCTAACGCATTTGCTGCGGAGAATATGCCGCTTGAAACGTTGTCCAATTACAGCGCGTTGATCGAAGCGGCTGTTGAAATCGGCAAAGTACAAAGCGAAGATATTGCAACGCTGCAGGCATGGCGCGCGAATCCGGAAGCTTTCGGCAAATAAGGATTTCATAAAACCAAGAGAGTAAGCCATAACGGGCTTGCTCTTTATTTTTGTTCACATTCGACAAAGATTTTTGTAAACTTTTTTACAGTCGTTATATCGAAAGATCCCGTTTTTACCGATATCATTGTTGGGGGTTATTCTTCAACTCAGATTTTTGAAAAGGGGCTAATCGCGGGATGAGATTCAACTTAAAATGGAAAATGGCTTTGATTGGGGTGATACCGCTTTGCTTCTATGTGTTCTCCGGTATCTATTTACTGGGTGAGCTCGTAACCACGAATAAGACGATGTCTGATGATGTTTACGGCGTCTCTGCGCGCTCTTCGGCGCTTATTCTAAATGCGGACCGCGATTTATACCAAGCTTATTCAGCTTATCAATATTTGGCGTTTGGCGATTTAAATGAGGATGGTAAATTAGAATGGAATAATGTGCTTATTGAAAATAGCAAGACTGCGCTGGATCGGGTGAATGAGGCCAAAGGCATACTCGAGTCAAAAAAACTGCTGGAGCTAAAGAGTGAAGCCGGCAAATCGGTTGAGCAGCTCATCCAGGAATTTAATACGGAATTCGGAGTATGGGAAGAAGCAACAGGCAAGGCGATTCAATCCGGTAACGCTGCGGCTCAGGATGAGGAGCTTCGCGTTCAATTTGAGAAGGCGAGGGTTGGCCTTGATGATATTGACGGCTTCCTCGAACAGTATGCCGGGCAGCAAATTGACGAAAGCAATCAGCAGCTGAAAAAGACGGAATCCGGCATTTATATCGGCATGGGCATCGCCGTCCTTGTATTGGCGATACTTATTTATGTCATCATTCGTATGGTCATGCGGACAGTAAGAACCGTCATGACAAGAATGAAACTGGTTGCCGAAGGTGATTTGACCGCTGAACGCGGCGTGAAATACAGCAGAGATGAGCTTGGGGATATTTTACGTTCGGTCGATGATATGATTGGCATCTTGAAACGCCTCATTACCTCTATTGCTTCAAGCGCCAAGGAGGTTGGCAGCTCCACGACACAATTAAACATCGTCTCGCAGGAATCGGCCACGGCCTCGCAGCATGTGGCGGCGAACATTCAAGAGGTGACAAGCGGCACCGAGGTCCAGGCGCGCAGCGCAGAGGAAACGGCAAAGGCGATTGAAGAGATGACGATTGGCATTCAGCGTCTCGCACAGAATACAGCGGCATCAGCGGAACAGTCTGCCTCAACTTCTTCCGAGGCTGGACATGGGCAGGAGGCGCTTGGGCGGCTAATTGGACAAATGGGAGAGGTCAAGAATGTGATCGGCCATCTCGCAGGCATTATTGAAACATTGGAAACCCGCTCGCAGCAAATTGGTGCGATTGCTGACAATATTACGGCATTCGCTAATCAGACGAATATCCTGTCGCTTAATGCCTCAATCGAAGCGGCAAGAGCAGGCGAGCAAGGACGAGGGTTTGCTGTGGTAGCAGGTGAGATTCGCAAGCTTGCGGCAAGTTCCTTGGAGTCTGCCGACGGCATTCATCAGCTGGTGGCTGAGACAAGAGGCGAAATATCCGGTGCTTCTGGCTATATGGCGCAGACGCTGGAAGAGGTAGAACGGGGCAATAGCCGGGTTAAGGAGCTTCAGCAAAGCCTGGAGGTTATCGTGGCTGCGATCGATAATATGACCGGACAGCTGCAGGAAAACTCGGCTATTACCGAACAAATGTCAGCCAGCTCTGAGGAGGTCAACGCTTCTATGGAGCAATCTGCCTCTACGGCTGCCGCTAACCTGGAGCGGACCGAGAGCGTTGCCGCGGCAACGGAGGAGCAGCTTGCCTTAATGGATAGCATCGCTTCCGCAGCAAGCCAATTGGACGGGGTCGTCCGTGAATTGAATCGGGAAGTAAACTATTTTAAAGTGAACTAACAGGATAAGAGGTTAGAAGACATTGTTCATATGTCAGAATTAATGGCTATATGAACAATGTCTTTTTATTTTTAGAAGAAATTTCTTACGTTTGGAACTTTTTCTGACTGTGCAACGTCTAACGATTTAGATGAGAATTATGAAAGAGAGATAGGGGAGGTATCGCATCCGTTCATGGCGGCAACAGACAAGGAAGAACAAATTGATGGAGGGCAGCAAGGCAACGAATTACATAACAGCAGGTTGCTGTCGGTTATTGATGTAGAGAGAACTTTTCAAGCCGGAGGAAAGCCGCTGCGCGTTCTGAAGGGACTTCATATGGAGCTGAGGCATGGTCAGCTGGTTATGCTGCGGGGCCGGTCCGGTTCAGGCAAAACAACGCTGCTCAACTGCCTTGGAGGACTGGATACGCCAAGCAAAGGCGAAATCTGGTTTAACGGCAAGCCGTTTCACCAATTAAACGATACTGAGCGCACGCTTATCCGGCGCAAGGAAATGGGATTTATTTTTCAGGCATTTGCTTTAATGCCCTTGCTGTCTGCGTGGGAGAATGTAGAGCTGTCCCTGCGTATGGCCGGCACGCCTCGTTCCGAATGGAAGGAGAGGGTGGCTTACTGTCTCGAGCTGGTTGGTCTTGAGAAACGGATGCATCACCGTCCATTCGAGCTGTCAGGGGGCGAGCAGCAGCGTGTTGCAATCGCGAAGGCCATTGCGCACAAGCCTATTCTTCTTCTGGCGGATGAGCCGACAGCCGAGCTTGATTCGAGCATGTCCGCACAGATTATGACGGTCTTTCAAAATATTATTCGCACTGAACAAGTTACGATATGTATGACTACACACGATCCTACAATTTTGGAGGTTGCCGATCATGTCTATGAAATGGTGGACGGGAAATTTGTATAAGCGTTCTGCAGCAGTAATGATTGCGGTATCGGTCTTGATGACGAGCGGCTGCGCATTGCTGCCCGATGAACCGGAAGAGGAGGTGCTGCCGTCCATCGCACCGCCTCAAATCTCGAAGAAGCCGGAATATGAAGTAACGACGGCGACTTTGGAGACAAAGGTGCAGGTGATCGGGAAGATGATCTCGCTGCAGGAAGAGACGTTATATTTTACGCTGGACGGTATGCGTCTGAAGGAATTAAACATTAAAGCCGGCGATCAGGTCAAAGCGGGTCAAACGATTGGCGTGCTTGATGTCGAGCTTATGCAGAAGGATCTTCGCAATCAGAAGCTGGCCTTCCGCAGGGAAGAGACTGCGATGAAGGAAGCGCTTCAGATGAAGGATGAGATGGACCCTATCGAATTTGAGGAGAAATCGATAGCCTTCGAAGAGAAGAAGCAGGCACTTAGCGATCTGGAAGAACAGATCAGCCGTTCGGTCTTAACCGCTCCGTTCAGCGGCACCGTAGTTACGCTTAATGTACAGAAGGGCGATTTGATTAAAGCCTACGATCCGATAGCTGTTATTGCGGATACAAGCGAGCTTATTCCCGCGGCCAAGCTGACCAAGGATGAGCAAGCGAAGATTGCCGTTGGTATGCCGGTTGTTGTGGACATTAATAATGCCGGTCAATTCAAAGGCACGGTCAAAGCGCTTCCTGTGACAACCTCCGACCCTAACGGCGGAGGCGGAGGCGGCGGACAACAGCCTGAAAGGGAACGGCCGGAGGATTTCATGGTTGTAGCCGTGAAGGATTTGCCAAAGACGATTAACCGCGGTACGCCATTATCCATTAACATTATTACGAAAAGGAAGGAAAACGTCGTCGTTATTCCGCCATCCACGCTTCGCACGATCGGCTCCAGAACTTATGTCCAGGTCGTTGACGCAGACGGGAAGCGGGAGGTGGACGTCGAGGTCGGCCAGCAAACGGCAACCCAGGTTGAGATTATTAAGGGACTTACGCCGGGCCAGAAAGTTGTAGGTAAATAGCTTATGGGGATTCCTTTATTCCGATTTCTGTTCCGCAAAATGTGGAATACCCGCTGGTTGACTTTAAGCACCTTAGCTGGACTTATTCTTGCCGTTGCTTTTGCAACGAGTATTCCTATGTATGCCGACGGCGCGTTAAAGCGTGTTGTTGCCCAATCTCTGCAGGAGAAAAGCGATGGACTTCCTGCCGGCTCCCTGCTGATGCGTTATCAGGTGCCAGGCGGTGAGAAGACGGACCCGGCGGCATTAAAAGAGCTGGAGCGCTTCATTAAAGAGGATGTTCCGGATCAAATCGGCTTCCCTTACCAGACGAATCTAACAAGCTACTCGCTCAGGGGCGCTGAAGTCGTTCCAGAGGACCCGAGCAAGGTGGATGCCAGCCGGAATCGTCAAATGACGATTATGACGATGGCAGACCTCGAAGAGAAAACCGAGCTCACGCAAGGCCGCTGGTTTAAGAATACGGAAGGCGAAGATGATGTCCTCGAAGCGGTCATGCTGGAGGAAGGGATGTACCGCAACGATCTTCATGTTGGCGATGTACTGGAATACCCGGTATACGGCGGGCTTGATCTTACTCTTCGCGTTAAAATTGTTGGTGTCGTGAAGCCGCTTAATCAGACGGATCCTTATTGGTACCAGGGACTTGAAGGTCTGATGAATACTCTTCAGATCAGCGAGACCGAGTTTATAGGATCTTTGATTCAAAAAGCAGGAGTACCGGTCAACAATGCCAGCTGGTATTATGCGTTTGATTTGTCGCAGGTGAAGACGAGTCAGCTGTCCCCGTTAAACCGGACGCTTGAGCGACTGAATATCGACTTGTACCAGAAGCTGAAGGGTGCAAAGGTGGAAATTTCCTTCGCGTCGACTTTGACGGAATTCAAGAAGCAAAGCCTGCAGCTGCAGACGCTTCTCTTCACCTTGGCAGCGCCGATGCTGGCAATGGTATTCTACTTTATTGCAATGAATGCCCGTCAGTCGCTGGATAAACAGCGAAGCGACATCGCCGTCCTGCGAAGCAGAGGGGCAGGGACCAGACAAATTATATGGATTTATTTGCTTGAGGGGCTGCTTCTGGGCAGTCTAGCCATCGTAGCCGGGCCGTTAATAGGCTGGTTTATGGCCAAGAGTATAGGATCAGCAGATGGATTCCTGTCCTTCGTTAACCGGAAGTCGATCCCTGTCGGCTTCTCGACGGAGGCCATTATTGCAGGGGCGGCAGCTGTCTTGCTGGCGGTTCTTTCTACCGTTATTCCGGCAGTTATCTATGCACGCTCCTCCATTGTCAGCTACAAGAGAGAGCTTGCCCGTTCCGACCGCGGTCCGTTATGGCAGCGCTGGTTCCTGGACGTTGTACTGCTTGCTGTAGCCGGCTATGGCTGGTATATGTTCAATGAACGTCAAATGTTGTCCTTCCAGACGGGAATGACAACTGATCAATTAAACGTTCAGCCGTTCTTATTCTTTGTCCCGGCGCTATCGATCTTTGCGCTTGGCTTGTTCTGCTTGCGGTTGTTCCCATGGCTGCTGAAGCTGTTCAACTGGCTGGGACGCAAGTTTCTGCCGGTACCGTTATATTTGACGCTGACGCAGCTGTCGCGTTCATCCAAAGGTTATTACCCGCTGATGATCCTGCTTATCCTGACGCTTGGTCTTGGTGTATATAATGCTTCTGCAGCAAGAACCATTGACCTTAACTCAACCGAGCGTACGTTGTACAAATATGGTTCAGATGTGACCATCCAGACGGTATGGGAAGGAACGGTCGAAGTATTGCGGCCAAGCGGCGGAGACAACGGCAATGGCGGCAACGGGGGTAATGGCGGTGGCGGTAATGGCGGAGGTTCCGGCGGCGGTGGTAACGGAGGCGGTAGCGGCGGTCAACAGCCGGTGCCAACCCGTATCCTGTATAACGAACCGCCGTTTGAGATATTCCGCAAGCTGGAAGGCGTTGAGGCAGCAGCTCGCGTACTCCAGACGAAAGGCAATGTGGTAGTGTCAGGCCGGTCCATCGGGCAAGGCAGTATCATGGGGATCGATAACGTTGATTTTGCAAAAGTTGCATGGTTCCGAAGTGATCTGTTCCCGATCCATCCTTATAACTATTTGAATTATTTAGGCATGTATGAGCAGGCGGCTCTTATTCCGTCCAATGTAGCAGAGAAATATCAGCTTAAGCCGGGCGATTTGATCTCGGTCGGCTTCTCGGAAGGCATGCTTGATTTCGTTGTTGTCGGCATCCTGCCTTATTGGCCGACGGAATATCCGGATCAATCCCCGTTTGTCATCACCAATCTGGATTATATTTATGACCAGCTGCCGATGATGCCGTATGAGGTATGGCTGAAGATGAAGCCTGACGCGAAGCTGGCGCCAATTGTGGAAGAACTTCAGAAGGCGGGCGTCGAGATCGCCAATGTAAAGGACGTACGTACGGAGCTTATTACCCAGTCGAAGCTTCCGACAAGAGGCGGCGTATTTGGGATTCTAAGCCTTGGCTTCCTCGTCTCTGTCATCGTTACCTTAACCGGTTATGTCCTGTATTGGTTCTTTAATCTCTCAGGCCGCGTTGTACAATTTGGGGTGCTGCGGGCGATGGGACTTTCCCGAAGACAGCTGACCGGAATGCTGCTGCTGGAGCAGCTGTTCACAGCGGGGCTTTCGATCGGTTTAGGTATTCTGATCGGCAAAATTACAAGTCTGATCTTCCTTCCGTTCCTGCAGACCGCAGAGAATGTTGCGGATACGGTTCCGCCGTTCCGGGTTGTGTTTGATTCGAAGGATACGAATCAGCTGTATGCAGTTGTTGGATTTATGATGGTGACAGGCGCTGTGCTTCTCTTCCTGCATATCCGCAGGCTGCGGGTGCATCAAGCAGTCAAAATGGGAGAGGAGCGGTAAACTTTCATGATTACTTGCGAAGGACTCGTCAAAATTTACAAAAGCGATGATCTTGAGGTTGTTGCTCTGCAGGGTCTGAACCTGAAGGTAGAAGACGGGGAACTGATGGCGATTATCGGCAACAGCGGAAGCGGGAAGTCGACCCTGCTGAATATATTGGGCGGGCTAGACCGCCCCTCGGCAGGCTCCGTCCATGTCGGGCCATGGGATCTGCTAAAAATCTCTGAAGATGACCTGGTCAAATATAAGCGCGAAACCGTTGGCTTCATCTGGCAAAATAATGCCCGCAACTTGCTGCCTTATCTGACAGCTTTGGAGAACGTCGAGATGCCGATGATGCTCTCCGGCAAGGTTGACCGGGCTTACGCGAAGCAGCTGCTCGAATGGGTTGGTCTGAAGGAGCGGATGCATAACAAGCTGCATCAGCTTTCCGGCGGTGAACAGCAGCGTGTTGCTATAGCAATCTCGCTGTGCAACCGTCCAAAGCTTCTGCTGGCCGATGAGCCTACCGGTTCGGTAGATACCGCAACCTCGGACCTGATCATGGGAATATTCCGAAAGCTTAATAAGGAGCTTGGAGTAACGATTGTTATCGTTACCCACGATCTAACGCTTGCCGGCAAAGTAGACCGTGTCGTTGCGATACGCGATGGTTTAACGAGTACGGAATTTCTGAAGCGCAATCCGAATATGATTCCCGGTGGAGGTGAGGAAGGGCAGGAGGAGAAGGGGCTGCAAGCCGTTCATGAGGCTTATGTTGTCGTGGACCGTGTTGGCCGACTGCAGGTACCAAAAGAATATTTGAATGCATTAAACATTAAAGACAAGGCATCGATGGAATTTGACGGCGAGCGGATTATTATTACACCGCCGAAATCACTGGGGGGTTAGAACCAAATGAAGAGAGCATGGGCGTCTAAAGTTACTTTTTTATCCTTATCACTAATTATGTCTACTTCGTTACTGGCAGCATGCAGCAAAGGCTCGGAGAGCACGGCAGAGAAGCATGTGCTGCGTCTTGGCGTCTTGTACGGGGGAGCAGATAACGAGTCGTATGTCCGCCAGCAATATACCGATACGTATGAAATGATGCATAAAAATATCGACTTCGAAATCGTAAGCGCTATTGATTATAATCAGCAAAGATTCGATACGCCGGGACCAGACGGTATCACAACGCAGCCGGATCCGTTCGAGAAAATGAAAGAAATGCTTACCGGTGACAATCCGGTTGACGTTGTCATTCTGGATTACAGCATGCTTCGCCGTCTGATTCAAGACAACATGCTGCAGCAGCTTGATCCGCTTATCCAGAAGAGCAAATTTGATCTGTCCGACTATGTGCCAACCGTTATTGACGGCATCAAATCGGCAGACGACAGCGGCAATATTTATGCTTTGACGCCTACTTTCAGTTCTTCTGCCTTATATTACAACAAAAAAATGTTCACCGATGCAGGTGTTGAGCCGCCTGTAGACGGCATGACCTGGGACGATGTGATTAACAAAGCGAAGCTTGTAGCTTCCGGTGAAGGCGCGGACCGCAAGTTTGGGTTGTCCATTAACCGCTGGGCGGGCGACGGCTTCAGTGATATTCAGACCTACAGCGCTCCGTTGCAATTGAAAATGTGGGATGACAAAGGCGAGAAGATGCTCGTGAATAATGAGCAATGGGAAAGCGTATGGACTACTGTAGCCGATCTGTATAAGCAAAAAATCTCTCCAAGCCAAGAAGATATGAGTGCTTGGCAGCAAAAGATCTCGACAGATAATCCAGGCTATTACAACCCGATTGGCGGCGACATGTTCATGAACGGCAAAGTTGCCATGGCTGTTGCAGAATATGGCTATGTTAACGAGCTGAGCAATACGATGAACAATGCTTCCAAAATTAAAAACTTCACGCCGTTCGATTGGGATGTTGTAACGATGCCAACTTTAACCTCTAAGCCTGGCATTGGCGGCAACATCTATTTCAGCCAGCTGATGGGTATCAATACAAAAGCGCAAAACCCGGACGATGCTTGGGATTTTGTCCAATTCACAAACAGTGCGGACTGGGCAGAGTTGAAATCACGCAGCACATATGAGCTGGTAGCCCGCAAAGAGTTCTTGAAGCCTAGGAATGGCCTGAATTTCAACATTGATGCGTTCACTGAGCTTAAGCCTATTCCACCGCAATCAACCGATACAGAAAAGCTGATGCGCGAGAAGCCGGGTATCTGGGAAGCGCAATCCCCTGGTTATGAATTATTCCAGAAAGTCGTCAAAGGGGATATGTCGGCGAAGGAAGCGCTCCAGGAATGGGAGACCAAAGGTAATGCCGTTCTGGAGAAAATTAAAAATAACCCGACCGGCGGTGGCGGCACCGATGGCGGCGGCCCAATCGTTAAACCGCTTGATGATGAAGCTGTATCCGTCGAGGCTGTTCCAGCAGGTTGATTACCAATTTTATTGTATAGGAAAAAGCCCGGCAGGATTCCTGTCGGGCTTTTCTTGTGCTGCTTATTTATCCTTGCAGTGAGAAGGTTTTATCGCTATGCCAGATTCCGCTTGCGGTCTTGCGCAGCAGATGCAGCTGTTCAATCGTCGAAGTCAGATTAACCTCAGACATTCGAAGATTGCCATAAAGATCATGAAGCTCATCAGATGGCATATTTTGCCCGATTGTCACATGCGGAGTGTAGACGAAGTTTGGTGCAGGTACATGAAGCGGACCCGTACATAGCGCTTCATGAAGCCGGAGCATAGGGGATGGATCCTCCAGCGCCAAATATAATACATGACTTGCAGGGTAGAAGGAGGAGACTCGGTTAAAGCGGACTTGAAATGGCTTCGTCTGTGCAGCAACGGCTTCCAGATGCTCGGTTATAGCCGGCAGCTGGGCATCGGACAGCTCCTCTTCTTCCCTGACCGTCATATGCGGCGGAATGATCGAATAATGCGGATCATGTCGAATACGCCAGCTGTTGGCGAAGTCCTGTACAGCTTGTGACGGAAATACGGCAATACCATAAAGCATACTCATCAGCTCCTTATTCAAATATAAGAAAGTGTTGGTTTTCTCTATCCTGTGCTTATTAATTTGATTATACCCGATTTGCTTGATTTAACCGAATTTGGGCATTATATATCGCGAGGAGGGATTACTTATGAGATGGATATATTGGGTACGGTTATACGAAACCAAATTTCAGGCTGGCTGTCTTGTAAGAAGAATGGAGAATGACTGGTGGGTATACGGGTATGAATGCCCGCAGGAGATCGAGGTTTTCCGGTCGAGAAAAGGCCGTTATGGCGTGCGCTTTCTTATTTAATCTTATGTTGCAAATAGAACAACGATATGCGAAATAAGAAGCCGTACATATTTTTTCCTCAGAAGAGAAATAAATGCTTGACTGTATATATGGGTGTGTAGTATATTAATTGATGTCGCCATTTCAATTTGATGACTTACACAAATGGATATCGCGGGGTGGAGCAGCTCGGTAGCTCGTCGGGCTCATAACCCGAAGGCCGCAGGTTCAAATCCTGCCCCCGCAACCAACCACTCGTTTGAAACGTGATTGCGGCGTTTTACGAGGGCCCTTAGCTCAGTTGGTTAGAGCGGTCGGCTCATAACCGATTGGTCGTGGGTTCGAGTCCCTCAGGGCCCACCATTTGAAGCATCAACACAAAATGCCGGGGTGGCGGAACTGGCAGACGCACAGGACTTAAAATCCTGCGGTGGGTGACCACCGTACGGGTTCGATTCCCGTCCTCGGCATACCTAGTTTTAAAGCGGAAATCCCTTGATAAGTAAGGGGTTTTTTTGTTTTTATAGGGGTGATTTTCAGTCCTCAAAATTATGAAGACTGAGCACCATTTTTGTCATTGGGGACGGATTGGGGACGAACTGTTGGATCAAACTTGTCGAAGTGAGAAGCGGTCTGGCGACTGAGTTTCTTTGTAACGTGAGTGTAAGTTTGGCTTGTTACCTGTGGGGTCGAATGTCTCAATCGATGTTGGATATCTTTGATCGATGCTCCTTGTCCCAAAAGGTAAGTCGCGTTAGTGTGCCTGAGTCCGTGTAACGTCACATACCGGAATCCATTTTTCTCGCACCAATCTTTCCAACGCTGCGTGGGTGTTGTGTGGTAATATGGTTTACCTGTTCCGGAGTGAAAGACGAAGTTACGATCACCACCTTCCCATTTCCCTTCAGCTTTTAAGTGTAGTTTCAGTTTGCGATTTGCTTTAATGTGTGCGGAAAGTTCATTCATGTACCATTCGCTCATGTCTACATATGCATCTGAGGCTTCATTTTTTGTATCTGCTATAGTCGCTACACCATCCTCAGTATCAGATATGCCCTCGTCGACACGGAGTCTGTTATTTGCAAAATCACAATCATCCTCATCTAGTGCAAGTAATTCACCTCGGCGAAAAGCGCCGATAATTGCGCCAAGAAAATACATACGCCAAACAGACTCAGTTACTAACAGTGCATTAATAATTTCGGTTGCTTCATCCTCTTCGTAATAATTCATCCGATCTTTCCTTGCTTTTTTGTCCTCTTTACTGATCTGTGGTCGTTTAAGACCTTCCAGTGGATTATCTGTGAGCAGCCCCCATTCCACAGCTCTTCTAAATACACTCATGGTCACATCGTAAGTATATTGGATTGTTCGAGAAGATAGAGTTGTTTTATTGCCTCTCTTGTCTATACGTGCGCCAGGTTTACGTAGGTTAGCGAAATGGTCCACTAACATCATTGTGGTTATATCCTCTATAACCATATGACCGAACTTGGGTAATACATGGTTATTTATTTTGGAGCAATGAGATTTGAAAGTAGCTCCTTTTTTGAGTTCAATCTTTGCGTATTTCGGGATCCATGCATTTTCGTAAAACTCTTTAAAAGTTAATTTTGATGGTGCGATATAGTTACCACTTAAAACCTTGCGTTTAAAGTCGCCCAGTTTGTCATCTAGGTATTCTTTTAATTTTTTAGGGGCTTCTGAATATTTGCTGCATTTAGCAGATAATTTCATTAATCCTGGATCATCAATTTCATGAGGAGTACTAGGTCTGTTACGTGATCCATCTGCATTGAGACCAAGATCAACACGCAATCTCCAAGTAAATTCTCCTCGTTTTTCAATACTTCCTTTTGCCACGCACTATCAGTCCTTTCATATTTCTAGTTGATGGTTTGATAAAAGTCCAATTTGTTATAAAAATAGGTCTGTCAAAATTCCATTTTTCACCTCCTCAAGAACGTATGTTCTATTTTTGGGTATATAAAACCGCTCGCATATAAAAAAGTGCGAGAAATGTATTTTATAGATACAAAGAGTGAAGTTCGTGAGGAATTCCGCATCTTGTTAAGTAGGAATTCAATGTCTCGTTTTCAAATATTTCTTCGCCGTAAGTCAGCAGCTTCAATGCAAATAAATTTGCTTGGCGTTCATATTTTCCCATATTTCGAAAGGACTGCTCATCCACCCAGAAGCGGCTTACTCCAGGGTGGAGTCGATCATGTCCTAATTCATGGGCGCAAACAATTCTTCGCCAATACCAGTCAAGACCAGAATCCAAAACAATAAACCTTCTCCGGAGTAATCTGTAATAAAATCCACGAATTTCACCTTCGAAGTCAGCGTAGCGGATTAATATATTCAGGCCTTCCGCAATTTTGAATGGATCGGTGGTCTTAAATCGCCTGACTAGTTTTTTGATCTCATCATCCACGGAGTCACCTACTTGTCATTTGATTCATTCGACTCTTTTTTTCGACCATACGTTTTCTTGTTCATTTCTCTGGCTTCCCAGAACAGGCCGGTAAGTACATCAATTACGCGCTGTTTGCTATCCCCTTCAATTGGGACGCCATCAAACATAAGTGGCGCATCTTCTTCGAGTATTTTTTTAAGATCACGCTTGTCCTTTGTGGTGGCCCAATATGGGTGACTTGATTCTTCACTTAATGCATCTCTTTCATTCTCCAAGTGTTCGATGGTTTTTTTTAGATTCTTAATTAAACTTATTTTTTTGCTGTAATCCAAATTCGTATCAGTATCAATTGAATATATGTGTTTTTCCATTTCGGATATTTCAGAGGATATTAGAGTGATTTTCGACCGTATTTCAGTTTCACGTTCTGTAAAGTAATCGGCTTCATCCTCATTGATTTTAAATAGCTTTAGTTGTCTGGGTCCGGGAGTTGGATCGTCCGTGTGACCTAACAAATAATCAATTGAAACATTGAAATACTCAGCTATTTTTTGCAATTTATCTTGCTTAGGTGTATATCTCCCTTGTTTCCAACTGCTAAAGGTCGCTGTTGTTATTCCTGTTTCCTTCGATACCCTATATGCAGTGATGTCGTGCTTTAAAAGCAACTCCTCAAATCTTTCGTACATTAGATTTCCTCCTCAGTTTCCGACAAAAATGAAGTCAGAAAACTAAGCTAATCATCGTTGACACACTCAGTTATCTATGCTAATATACAGACATAGCTTAGAAAACTAAGTTATAAACGAGATACAGCTGAGATTTCTTTAATAACTTAGGTGACACTCTGATTATATAAGAAAACTTAGCTAGTAGTCAACATTTTATTCGGAAAGAGGTGTGAAAAGTGTACGAGAAATTCCTTGGTCTGTTAGAGCAAACAGGAAAAACCGCGTATCAGGTTTCTAAAGACACAGGTATTTCTACGGCAACATTGACAAATTGGAAGCAAGGGAATTATATGCCCAAGGCTAACAAATTGAAAGTGTTGGCTAAATACTTCGGTGTTACTGTTGACTTTTTCTTATAGAGATTCTAGTTGAGACAGACAAGTGTATCTGATTTTGGACAATAATTAAGACTAGAACTACATAATTAGATAGCGAGGTGAATAAATGACGGAGCTTGTATTTATTGAGAGTGACCGATTGGTGACTGATAGCCTGACAGTAGCAGCGACGTTTGACAAAGAACACAAGCATGTGATGCGGGATGTCCGCGGATTGGAATGCAGCCAAGATTTTCATCGGTCCAATTTTGGACTGGTCGACTATAAGGACGATGGTGGCCGCACTTATCAGAAATACATTATCACTGAGCAAGGGTTCGCTTTTTTGGTCATGGGCTACACGGGCAAGGAAGCAGCTCGTTTCAAGGAACTTTATATCAGTGAGTTCAATCGAATGCGTAACCAGCTACTCCTGAATGATTCGATCAGAACATCACGTTACGACGATCCGTCTCTGCTCCAGTTCAAAAAGGAGGTCTATTTCCTCGAAGCGGCAAGCGAAATCCTCAGATTGCCTGAGAGCGGAAAGCTAAAGCTCCTTAGCGATTTTAACAAGCAAAAGGGCTTGCTCATACCTTTACCGGCTTATGCTGATGAACAAGTGACTGAATCCGCAACGGTTTTATTGAAAAAACATGGTGTTTCTGTTCAAACAGCCGCTTTCAATCAATTAATGATTGCAAATGGATTATTAGAAGAACTTGAAAGGCCGTCTAGTAAGGGTGGGACAAAATGTTTCAAGTCTCTTACAGAAAGAGGCCTTGAATATGGCAAGAATATCATTAGCCCAAGTAGTCCGCGAGAGACGCAACCTCATTACTATGCGGATAAATTCGTGAAGTTACTCCAAAGCATTAGTTTGAAAGGGGAGGTATCATGACCATATCAATAGAAGCGACTATTAGAGCTGTTATAGCTGAGGAGGTCGCTGCCGCTGAGAGACGTATCCGAGAAAGCCTGAACGTGCAATCTGATGTAACGTTAACATTCCAAGAGGCTTGTGATTATCTCCATATGAGTGAGTACACGCTTCGCATTCTTTGCCGAAAGAAGAAGATTCCTTATCGAATGAACGGGGTGGATGGTAGCAAGAATCCTCGTTACCTATTTAGTTCCAGTAGTTTAGATCAATGGAAAAGGCGGCAAGAAGAATTGAATTACGAACAGGCATGATTATTGTTTAGTGATTATTTACTTACATGCACTGATCTTGGGAATACTCTTCCTAAAAAGGAGCGTGTAAAAATGAGTGATAACAAATTGGACAACATGGTAGCTATGGCAATTTCAATTATTAATCATATCATTTCAATGCAATCTGCTGAAGATCAACGTGTTATTCTAAGTGATTTGTTTGCCCGTTTTGGTTGGCCGGATCGAGAAGAATACAAACTTCTGACTGATCATGATGTTGCTGAAAAATTTGGCGTTAACATTCGAACTGTACAAGATTGGATGCTAGCCGGTGAACTCAAAGGTTTTAAGGAAGCTCGTAAATGGTATACCCGCACAGATTGGGTAAGGGAGTTTGAAAACGCAAAAGCGGCAGGAAGTAAGCCAGTTCCTAAGCGTTTGAAAGGGAGGAGTTGAGAAACATGACTGAAAAACCATTTCCCAAAGGAAATCCGCTTGAACATATTATCCGGAACATTGTTTTAGAAACTCTATCAGACCAATTTGAACAGGCCGCTGCTAGAGCGACCGCTGAAATCACTAAGTATGAGGTTTGTGAGTGCGGCAAAACATATCACCGACTAGAAGCACGATATTGTGCGCATTGCGGATCAAAGCTATCTGACATTAACAAGAAGGACGAGAGCACTCCTGAACAAATCATCCATAGGGCAAAAGAGTACTCCGAAAGACTTCAAGCTGCTGTGATTGCAGTAGATTCATACGAAGTAAAACTACCAGTCCGAGATTTACCCAATGAGATAAAAAAGCTTCTATCAATAAGTGGAATCAGTTACAAAGAGGCTGTAAGTATCCTTGAGGAATTAATAATTGACTTGAAATTCTTGGCCGGTCAGCAGTTAGTTAAATGATCCCGAGATCGAGTAAGTAATCATATCCAGCTGGTGTAAGATTTACTGTGAACGCGATTCTATCAATTGGGTGTTTATAGAAATCCGGTTCAGAAACCTCGATCAGTTTGTTGTGATATAAGGAACAAAGGTATACGAATATTTCATACTCTCTTAATCCTGTTTCTTCTTTCAATGATGATATACGCACTTCATTTCGATTTTTTGTAATCTTGTTAATAGATTTAATAACTTTAGCGAGGTTAATTCTTTTTATTTCTGATGACACTGAAAAACCTTCTTTCTGTTAATTATTTGGTAAGTCTCGACAACTTCCATTATACGACAGAAAAGGACAAATGAAATATTACTAATGAAAGGAGAGTTATCTTGCTAATCGATATCAACCAAATAAAAGTATCTGATCGGATACGAAAAGATTTTGGAAACATCGAAGAACTAGCAGCTGACATTAAGGAAAATGGCCTTATTAATCCAATCGTCATTACGCCGGACTATCAATTAATTGCTGGCGAACGTAGGTTACGAGCTCATTTCTTCAATCAGGCCGAACAGGTTCTTGTCCGGATCATGGACATAAGCGATGCCGAACATCAGCTGCGATTGGAGATTTCGGAAAATGAGCACCGGAAGGAATTTAGCTTTACTGAACGGGTAGAGTGGGGCAAGCGTCTGGAGCAGATCGAGAAGATAAAAGCCAAAGAACGAATGGCGGGTAAGGAAATTTTACCTGAGCAGACCGGTCAAACGAGGGATATTGTTGCGGAGCAAGCAGGATTCGGCAGCGGCAAGCAATATGATAAGGCAAAATTTATCGTGGAGCATGCTACATCGGAGATCATTCAGCAGCTAGATGCTGGCCTAATCAGCACTCATAAGGCCTTTGTTGAGACGAAGGAACGGTTGGAACGTGAGCGTTTAGAAGCTGACGAAAGAGCAGAACAGGCGGAATCTGAGCTTTTCGAAATGAAACAACGGTATAGGGATGCTATTCCGGCTGATCAATTGGATGATGCTGTTGCGGCAGCGGTTGAGAGGCACCAGGAGGAAACAAATCTTCTTCTAACCCAGAAGGAAAAAGAGAAGCAAATGCTCCTTAAGCAAAGGGAAGAAGAGCTTAAAGCAAAACATAAGCAAGATTTGGACAACAGTGAGTTCGTACTTAAGAACCTCCGCGAAGGGCTTAAAGAGGCTCAGGATAAGGTGAAAGCATTAGAACTGCAACAGCCTGATGATTTCGACGAGCAGCATGAATCCGCAAAGCTGAAGAAGCTGAAATATGAAGCGGATATTAACACGGTTCAGTTCAGCATTCATGTAAAACAGTTTCTTCAGAAGGTTGGGATTACATCCTTCAACTTGGGCGCAATCGCTGCAGCAAGTAGCGGCGAGAAAAAACGGTTATCTGAAAGCCTGGACATGCTAGAAACGTTCATTGAACAGCTCAGGCCGGCAATTAATTCAAGGAAGGTGGTAGGAAGAGAATGAGTATGGAATTGATGTCTGTGGTGGAAAGGCAATTACAGCTTACTGAAACTCAAGGAGCTGCGCTGAGAAGTCTGTTTAACGGAATGAAGCAGATGCAGGAAGATGTTTCGGAGAAATTCGAGGAAGTACAGATTATGGTCCAAGAAGTACGGGACAGCGTCACATTGAATGACAACGAATGCTATCATCTGCAGCATGCCGTGCGTGTAACCTCCGGCAAACTGACAAAGGACCGTTATAAAGAGACGGATATTAACTTTAAAGAATTGGTTGGCAAGTATCGTCGGATGATCTGGAGCAAACTGAAGGATCACTTCCAGGTCGCCAAATACTCTCACATTCGCCGGATTGATTATGACGAGGCCATTTCATTTATTGAATCCTTTAGACCGGAGGATTATATCTGATGCAGTTAACGCCTGTTCAATCTAGCAATTTGGATGCAGTTGGATACGATAACCTGCAACACATTCTATTTGTGAGATTCAAAGGTAAAGCTACTGTCTATGCTTACCAGGGCGTGCCGCCTGAGACTCACGCACTTATGATGTCAGCCGATTCAGTAGGGAGTTTCTATGCAAGGCATATCAAAAAGCAATTTAATAGTGAACAAGTAGGAGGGCAAGAAGATGAAGTTCTCTGAAATGTTAAGGGATAGTGGAATGACTTCTGGCGTGGTGTACGCAACAGGTCTTATGAAGGGTCACGAAGCTGCGCGTATGATCGCGGATTGCAAAGCGCAGGAAACCATTCGCGAAATGTCAGCTAGAGTCCTTGAAGAGAACAAAGAGTCGGTTGGCCGACCGACTCAGTTACAAAATGAACGATCTCATAATAGCATGCAAGCGCATCATTGGTAAATAGCATGACTGAAAGTATAGAAGAGATTGCATTAAAAATAGCATCCTGCATCACTGAAGAGGTTCTTGACAATTGGGAGCAATATCTTGACATAAGCGACCATGATGTCGGGGAAATGATCTTTCAGCATGCTGAATCATATGGCTGTGAAATTAATTCCGACTTTTTCAATCTAATAAGTGAGAATAAAAGCATAAAGGATCTGCCTCTTTATTTAGAAGAAGCTATCCGAGAGATTCGTCACGAACAACGGGAAAACAAGCATTGGGGCAACAATGCTATTCGTTATTACGGTCTTCATATTCATGATCTTATTTGAAAGGACAGTGATCAAGTGTATATCCGTTCCGTTGAAGTAGAAGGTTTTCGCGGTTATAAAGAGCATTGCGAAATTTTCTTCGATGAAACCCTTAATGAAATATCTGGAGGAAACGGTCTTGGAAAATCCTCCATTGCAGAAATCATTTCCTTTGGCATTGCAGGAGTAGATAAATTCGGGAAAGAGCGCGCAGCTGATCGTTTGATGAATCAAGATTGCACGGAATTCAAAATCGTTATTAACGCGGTTTCTGAGGACCGAGCATTTACAGTGGAACGTCAAGTCGTGAAGTTGAAAGGGAAAACCGATCACCGTATTTACTTGAATGGCGTTCAGTCTCCGCAAGACATGATTGATCAACTGATAGGCAATCGCCGTCATTTCATGGCCTCTTTCCTTCCTAAGTTCTTGTTGGGGATGACGGACAAAGAGCTGGAGGAAGAGATCATTCCTCTGATACCTATTCCTAAGCAGGAAGAAGTGATAGCTCTTTTAGTGGAAGATGACCCAGAAGCAGCTCTTATCCTTGAAGGTGTTAGCCTGCTCGATCCTAACTTTTATATCAAAAATCAATCGATCTACTTGAAAGAGCAAAAAGAAGAGCTTATTCGTTTAGACGGTGCCCTGCAAGAAGTGAATGATGCTCTGGAAGCTGAAATCCCTGAAAAAGTAACTATCGATTCATCTGAAATTGATTCCTTAAAGTCGGTTATCGCTGCCATTGAAAGATCGATTCCAGTACTGATTGATGTGCAGGCGCTTAAAAATGAAATGGCAATCCTACAAAATCAGAAACAAATGCTTCAGCAAGGTCTGAATTTTGAAGAACATCTTATCCAATGCGACAACTGTGGGCATGAAATAAATTTAAATAAAGAGCAAGAACAGAAGAATCAGGCCATTACTGATCAGATATTAGCTGTTGATGCACAAATCCAAGCACTTGAGGATCGTATTCTAGCTGCTGAAACTGAAAACAAGTTAAATGAAGAAGAATTTAATTCTTCCAATCTTATACAACTAAACGATACGAAAGCGATTCTGCAGTTATCAGAAGAGAAACTTGAAATTACGAAGGGCCATAATATTCAAGTGGATCTTATGATCGAGAACAAAACTAAGGCTAAGTCGAGAAAGCGTGAGATTATCGCTCAAAAGGCCCAGGCTAATAAAGTAATCGAAAATACAGAGAAGCTTATTAAGGCAGTTAAGCTGTACAACAACAAACGATGCGATATGCAAGTCAAGGCAATCTCTGTTCATTTAAATCGTGCATCCATTCGATTATTTGAACTTGTTAAAAGTACTGGGGAAATGAAGCCTGCCTTTAAAGCGACTTTCGACGGCAAGGAAGTACGCCTGCTATCCACTTCCGAAGAAATTCGTTGTTTCCTTGAATTCTCTAATTTAATCAGGAAGTTAACTGACAAGGAGTATCCGGTTTTTGTAGACTGTGCCGAATCTATCGAACATTACGATATGCCGAATACACAGGTCTTTGAAGCTCGTTTTGTTCCTGGACAAACTCTGAAAGTGAATGGGGAGGAAGTTATTCATGGCTAAAGCAGAAATTGAAAGAGAATTATCGGAATATGAGCTTCTGCTGGAAGAGGCAAAAAGAATCGGACTAAGCATTCCGCTGCAAGCGCCATTTACTCCAACAGATATCAATCGATTAATGCCGTTGTTACGGATGTCATTATCTGAAGTTGCTATTCAATCCGCAAAATCATCTGAAACTGGCAGAACGTATGATTCTGTCGGCTATAGCTACCAAGCTCACATTGATCGAATGAACTGGATATTTGGTCCGACTCAGTGGACATGGAAAATTAGTAATGAAGTATGTGAAGACAGCGCAACAGCAGGCGGTTATTTAAAATACATTTTCAGTTGCGAAATCACTCTTGAGATCGGATACCGTGTTTTAAATGAAGAAAACAAGGAATGGGAATGGCTGACGGTGTACAGTCTACCGCCAGTCCCTACTGACCATGAAAGCTTGGAAAAGGGATCTGCTCGTAAGGGATGCTTAACTAAAGGGATCAAGCGGGCTACATCATTTCTGGGGGTTGGAGCTGATGCTTACCTGGGGATATTGGATGATGATTTAGTTACCGGATCTGTAACGGGTGATCAAATGAAGACTCCTAAGCACGCAAAGGAAAAATTCATTGATTCTAAGGAGTACATTAAATTAATGAATTTGGCAGCTTTAAAAGGTCTTCCGGAAGACACCCGATTGCGGGAGTACTACCGGATCGAATCTGATGGGAGAATCACGAACGATCCTTCGAATCTTACGAAAACTGAGGTCAGTGAGGTGAAAGGATACTTATTCGCGCTTCCTAACGCCCCTGTAGAGAGTGATGAAGACGAGTCGGTAGAACCGGAGTACTCTGTAGAAGAAAATCAAACGGAGTCGCCTAAGCGGCCTAAAACACTGTCAGAGTTGATCGCTGCACCTGAAGATACCATTAGAAATCTGGCGGCAGAGTTTAGTATCCACTTGCCGAAATCATTGTCAGAGCGAGGTAAATCGGCTATTTGCAATACGCTTGCCGCTCTCATGAAGCTGACGTAAGGGAGGCCTCTTCATGCTAAACCGAGTGATATTAATAGGAAGACTTACCCGTGATCCAGAGCTTCGCTACACTCCATCAGGAGTCGCTACAGCAGCATTTACTATAGCTATCGACCGTCCCTTCACCAATGGAGGGGCGCGGGAAGTAGACTTCCTTCCTATTGTGACATGGCGTCAGACGGCTGAAGCGACGGCTAATTACCTAAAGAAAGGTAAACTGTGCGCCGTAGAAGGACGGATTCAGATAAGGAATTACGAGAATAACGAAGGACGTAGGGTCTATGTTACGGAAGTCGTGGCTGATTCTGTGCGGTTTTTAGAGAGAAAAGAGAGTAGTAATGCTCAAGGTGATTCCAACGCTTCATACGGCGAATACGGCGGGTATTCAGGCGGTACGCATCCTAATCCTAATGATGATTACCCATTCTAAAGGAGGCTGGCTACATTGATTCAGAGACAATACACGCTTGGGGAATTATATAGTCTTGCGGATCAGTGTAGCCATGAATACCCGGCTACACTCGCTAAAAAGATAGATTACCTCACAGAAATACAAATCCTGCTTGGCAGGAAAGCTGCTGATGCAGTGAGAGAATATAAGCGAAAATATGCAGAAAGAAAACGTGTATACGCAGAGGCGTATTTGGCAGCAACTAAGGATAAGGCTCAATGTGCTGAGTTGGCAGTTTCTTCTCTTCGGCTGGAAGAGGCAGATTTGGAAGCTGATAAAGTTCGGTGGAATAACGCTTTCGAGTCGAATGGAGAAGTCATTAATTCGCTTAAGTATAGCCTTAAAGTTTTGCTATCTGAATATCCAAACCCTGCAAATGGAACAAGGTAGGAGTTGAGGTTTCCATGATGAGGACGGCTATTTTAGAATTCATCGATTCCCATATCAAGGAAAATGGGTATGCACCAACAGTCAGAGAGATTGCGTCTGCAGTCGGTTTACAATCTTCTTCAACGGTACACGGACATCTGGACCGTTTGGAGAAAATGGGCTTGATCTCAAGAAAAAAAGACTCTCCAAGAACTATTCAAATTATTAAAGAAACTATTCAACCAGTCATTAAAGAGTAGATTCATGGAGAAAAAACTCATCAGGGACTCTATAAATATTATTCAAATAACTATTCAAATGGGTGAGTAATGATGGCTGAAATTAGTTGGATAAAGATAACAACCGGCATGTTTGATGACAACAAATTTGATTATATTTACTCGCTGCCTGATGCAGATTCCATTATTATCATTTGGATTCGTTTGCTCACTTTAGCAGGTAAATGCAATGCTGGCGGGTTTGTCATGCTCACTGAAAACATACCGTATACAGAAGGGATGCTTTCAGAAAAGTTCAAAAAACCTTTAAATACCATCAAATTAGCGTTTCAGACCTTTCGTAACTTGAAAATGATCGAACAAAATGATGATGGACAAATTTACATTTCCAACTGGGAAAAACATCAAAATATTGATGGGATGGAGCGAATAAAGGAACAAAATCGTCTCCGTCAACAACGCAGTAGAGAAAATAAAAAGTTTGCTCTTAATGAGCAATCAGATTCGTCACGTGACATGTCACAAGATAGTCACGACCAGTCACAGCGATATAACGCAATAGATATAGATATAGATTTAGATAAAGAAATAGATAAAGAAATAGATAAAGAAAAAGAAAAAGAATTAAACATTCGTCCGCCTGCGGCTCCCTTTGACACTTTTTGGAGTGTATATCCTAGAAAGGCTGCTAAACAGGATGCAATCAGCGCCTTTAAAGCGCTCCTTAAAAATAAAGCCTCGCTTGAGGACATCATGACAGCAACAATCAACTATGCAGATCTGTGCCAAGGTAAAGAAATGGAGTATATCAAACTACCAGCTACATTCCTGCGGAAGGATCGGTGGAGGGATTACCTTCAGATCGACAAAACAGCACCTCCTAAGGCTAGTAAAGGATTTAATGGAAAACCTATCATCCCTATTGTTAAAGAGCCGGAAGAGGCATCTAAGCCTGTTTCAGCAGAGTGGATGGAAGAGGCTGTTAGATTGGCACGTAAGCTCGATGGAAAATTGTAGATATATAACGCTTTTTAGGAGGGGCAAACAGTGAAATTTAGTGTCGATAAGCATTATTTTGTCGATCCGTTGAAGAAAGTGGCAAGTGCGCTGCCAAACAAGGAGACAATTCCGATTCTTTCTGGAATCTTGTTTGTAGCAGATGAAAATGGCTTATCTATGACAGCCGGTAACGTTCAGGTCTATATCAGAGCAACAATTGATACAGACAATTTGGAGATAAATAACCATGGTCGAATAGTTCTTCCTGGTGACAAGGTAGTTGAAATTGCCCAGAAAGCGGGAGCAGACATCACGGTTGAGGTTAAGGGATTAGATGTCACTATCAAGAGTGGTACTAATAAATTCAAATTAACAGGGATTGATCCAGAGGATTACCCAGAAATCCCCGTTATTGATTCAGAATCTATTTCTTTGTCAGCAGAATCATTCAAGAGGTTGATCAGAAAAACAATCTTTGCTGCAGCAGTTGATAAAAACTCGGCTCCAATATTTAATGGCATCCATTTCAACTTTCTTGATGGCAAAGTAAGAGCTACAGCGACAGATCGGGTTCGAATGGCTAGGACAGAGGAGCCGATATTGGGTGGATCATTCGAATCTTTCTCCACTGTAGTCAGCAAAGATAGTCTTCAGACCTTTTTAAAGACTGCGCCGGATAGCGGAGATATTGACTTTTATTTCGGTGAGTATGGATTCTCAGCAGAAATGAAGGGGCTAACATTTTATTCTCGTGTACTCGAAGGGACTTATCCAGATTTAGATAGTCTGTTGAGAAAGAAATTTTTAACAATTGCACAATTCAATACACGAGACATGATCTCGGCCTTCGAAAATGCTGAGATTATTGCCCGTGAAGAAAAACATAAGACAAAGCTAACAATAAGCGGCGATTCATTTTATATCGAATCAAATACTTCTGCGGGGAATGCAAATGCTTCAGTTGAAATTTTTGAATTTTCAGGAAATGAAATTTCGATAAATTTCAATGTGAAATTCGTGATTGAGATTTTAAAAGCAATAGATGCAGAAAAAAGTTGCATTAGTCTTGGCACTAATAGAGAACCAATCATTTTTCAGGGCATTGATAGTCTTCATAGTTTTTATCTGGTTCTCCCTTACTTGGTGGCCGCCGAATGAGTAAATACAATGCAAAGAAAGTAATCGTTACACCAGATGGGACGCTATTTGAAGAAGAATTAGTGAAGAAATATAAACTGTCGATAGATGGCATCCGTTTTGATAGCAAAATGGAGGGCGAATATTATCAGGAGCTTCTATGGTTGATCAAGGACGGGACTTTGACCAAAGTGGAGTGTCACCCCTCCTTTGTCTTACAGGACAAGCCCAAAATCACGTATATTGCGGACTTCAAGCTGACTTTTGCAAATGGCGAACAGACCATTGTTGATATTAAGGGTGTTGAAACAGCTGCATTTAGGCTTAAGAAAAAGCTTTTCGCCGCCAAGTATCCGGATCTTAGTTTGCAAATCCTTGGCCGTATGCGCGGTGAATGGCTACCTGTCGAAGAGATAAAGCGTCGAAAGGCAAATCGTAGCATGAGAAATGGAAATATCCTGCTTAAGCAAATGAAAACCAAAAAGGAGAGATAGAATGGCAGCTTTTGATGGCATCACAAGAAAGTTTACGGTAATCAAAAATGAAGATGTTGAGAAATACCTGGACGAGAGGGAACGATTCGAATTGACTCAACTTCTTTGGAAAATAGATCAATTGCGACTATTGGCTGGCAAGCCTATCAATGTATATCTCGTTACGAACATTGACGAACCGTATGCGCTTGAAGTCGCTGAACTTATGAAATTGAATGGGCATCTGGGAGAAACAGCAGAGGACCCCAACCAAGTTGAAGCTCAGATTGCGGACAACACGCTGCTTTTACCGATTTATGAAATGGGAGATTGAAGTAAGTACTAAAGGATATGGAGGTGAGGAAGATGATAACCGCCAAAAGTTATTTTAGCGGTGCAGGTGGCATGGATTTAGGAATGATTGAGGCCGGGCTTGAAGTAATAGAATCATTCGAAATCGATCGTTCTGCCTGCGATACGCTCCGCACAAATTTCTGTCATAAGGTAAACGAAAGTGATATTACTCAAATAACGGTTCTGGATCAACAGGATGCAGACGTCTATATCGGAACTTTCCCATGTACGAAATACAGCGCTATCGCTGATATTCACGGGACCCGGACTGGCGATGATTTGTTCCTTCACTTTTTCCGTCATGTCGCTCTTGCTCAGCCGGAAGTATACATCGTGGAGAACGTCCCGGGTATGCGGAAATTCCAAGTTGTCATGGAATGCCTGACAAAGCTACCTAACTATTATGTGCGTGTGGAATGTCCGGTAAATGCGAATATGTGGCTTCCGCAGGAACGGAAACGCCTGATCGTCATTGGCACAAAGAAACCGTTCGACTCGTTACGTTATCCAGAGGGATCGCCGCTGTCTATGCGGGACATCATCGATGTCGGGACGGAAGTTTATACTCCGGAATATGTGCAGAAACGATTGAACGGTGGCTATCGGGATCTACCGATCATAACGGGACTGGATGGTAAAGCGCCGACATGCGTAGCTCATTATGCCAAGGACCGATCAACGAGGCTGGTGAACGATGGAAAATCGATTCGACCCTATTCGGTAAGAGAGTATGCAAGGCTACAGGGATTCCCAGATTGGTTCAAGTTCGCGGGGACTGACAACGATGCATACAGACAAATAGGTAATGCTGTAGCAGTTCCAATGGGCAGATGGATCGGTAACGAGGTTAGGAGATATTTCGCTCTTGACAGACTATATTGAGGAACCTGAGGTGATCCAGTGATTAAAATACTTGAACTTTTTGGCGGCATTGGCGCACCGCGCAAAGCGCTAATAAATTTAGGGGTAGATCATAAGTCCATCGACTATGTCGAGATTGACGAAAAGGCGGTACGAGCCTATAACGCGATGTATGATCATCGGCATAAGCCGCAGTCAGTAATTGGTTGGAATCTCTGCCCTGACATTCTAGTACATGGAAGCCCGTGCCAGGACTTTTCCCGGGCAGGCATTCGGTTAGGTGGCAAGGACGAGGACAAAACGCGTAGTTCGCTGATGTGGGAGACGTTGCGGATCATTGAGTGTATGGGCAATTGGATGCCGAAGGTGGTCATTTGGGAGAATGTCAAAGGTGTGCTTGATCGGGATATGGTTCACAGCTTTAACAAATATCTCAACCGGATGCAGGAGTTTGGCTATACGAGCAGCTACGAGGTGCTTAATGCAAAGGAATTTGGAATTCCACATAAGCGTGATCGGGTATATACCGTCAGCGTGTTAGGCGGAAAACAATTTGATTTTGGACAGCTAAAGCGAAAGCCAATGCGCCATATCAGTGAATTTCTTGAACCTGAGGTGAACGGTGAACAATACCAAATCCTTATTCCGTCCATGTTGAACCGGATCGAGGAGTTCAACCCGGAAGTGCGCGGTAAATATAGACCACTTGATGTAATTAAGGACAGCTGCTGGACGATAACGACGAGGCAAGATCGATGTCCTAATGCCGGCATTATTAAACAGAAGCACGGCGGATATCGGTATCTCACTGAGCGTGAATGCTGGCGGCTAATGGGATTTGATGATTCCGATTTTGACGAAGTGCTGAGGGAGCATCCAACGATACCCGGGAAAAGGAATGCAACGCTCTACCGGCTTGCGGGAAACAGCATAGTAGTGCAAGTGCTTGAAGCTATCTTTGCGGAGTTGCTAAATCCAGGTGAATCGCTACAAGAGGAAGATTTGACCGATTCGAATGGACAGATTAGGTTGGCAATTTGAACACGGTGTATACGGTTTCCCGTACTTGTTCACTAATATCTAAATAAATAAATAAAAGGAGCATAAGGGAATCACCCCTCATGCTCCACCCTCAACTCCATCAATTCGTTAATGCTCTTTAACTCTAATGCCTCAGCTATTCTTTCCAGATGTTCCCGATTTATTGAAGTTCTCATGTTATTGCATAGTTCACTGATTGCAGCTCTTCGCAATCCTGTAATTTCAGCAAGCTTTTTTTGGGTCCAACCTCGTTCATCTATTATTTCCTGAACTTTTAAATGTATCGTTGCCACAGGCTATATCACCTCTTGATTGCATTTTATCACAGCTCAAAAAATTCCGCAATTTCGTATTTTAGTATTGACGTTACGATATAACGGAATTATAATGTGAATATGAATACTAAATAACGAAATTTAGTAATTTTAGGAGCTGATGATGATGTCCAAGGGATTTAAAAGAGCGGTTGGAATTTCAATGTTTTTAGTTACTTTAGTGTTGGCGGTTATTTACTTTGTTTCATTTGAAGAAACCAATCGGGTAATCGTCCCGGTATCGAGTATTCAAAAATCTAACATGCAAGCAATGAAGGTTTTGTATGAAGGGAAAATTTATAAAACGCCGCAGCATCTTGATCAATTTTTCCTGATTCAAGATGAAGTTGTTGGCGATCCGGACGGTTCATTTTATCTGATAAAGAAAGAAAATGTTTTTGGTTTCGTCAAATACGATGCAAAAAGATAGCCTGGGCAAACGGGATCGGATTTATTAGGAGGGGATACTAGTGTTCGATGAAAAGCACATCCGCAATTATGCAGCACGTTACGATTTTACAATTCGTAAGACCGGTATGACGGTAAAGCTTACCGACAGTTGGGGCAACTCTCTAGAATGCATCAATAAACAATCGGCGCTATCCATCATGATGGTCTATCGAAATGAGCCACTAACCAGTCCAGTCTATGAGGTAGGCGAAGTAGAAAGCAAAAATCGTTTGCGTGTAGCAGCTTCTAGTAGTGAGTCAGCTAAACGGGAATATCGTTCCAGGATGCGATTGTCAGCTCCTAATGTTGCATTAACCGCGAAGAAAATTAAACGCCGGGAGGGTAAATGAATGAAGTTTCTTACGATCTGGAAAGTGTGTGGAAAGAATTATGTTTGGGTTAATTGGCATGGGAGAAGAGAGAAAATTAAGTTAAATAGACATGCTGAGGAATTTACTGTCTTATTGTCCGAGCCGATTGAACATCAGCATTATCGCAAGAAAAACAGAGTAGACCGTCTTTTGTCAAAAGGAAATCGTTATAGAGGAGATGTTTTAACCGCCTGATGAGCAGCTGGATGGAAACCAGCCGAAACCGCCTGTCGAGAGATAGCCGGTCGCGGAAATCCGCTACTTACACGTAAGGAAAATTTACCTTACCAACTAACTTCCTGTTAAAATCCGTAGCGTTTCCGAAGTAGAAATGATTCAGAATTAAAGTAATTCGAAAGGTGGTGCGAAACGATGTCTCATCAAACATTTTGGAAGCCTGAGAAGAAAGTAAAGGAGCCGAAACCCTTTGGTATGAAGAAAAAGAAAGAACGTAAGCCGGTGGCCGAATGGAAGAAAGACATTCTTTCGCATCATCATTCTAATCCGAGCAAAGCTGATCGAGCAGAGTTCCCGGTAAGTGTTGTTAAGGAACTGATTGCCGAAACTGAAGGACGTTGTCAATGTGGTTGTGGGCAGGAGGCGACTACAACGCATCATGTTTACCCCCGCGGCCGTGCTGGCCGCGGAGTAAAATCCAATGCCATGCGCTTAAATGGAGCTTGTCATGATCGCATTCAGACAAGTGATACAGAGTTGAAGCATTGGATCGCTGTCTACACAGAAATGTATGGAGAACGTTTTTGGTATGACGAAAAAGATTGGGAAGAGTACCACCAGAAACAAGCTTCTATTAAAGATATGGAAGCGGTCCGTAAACAGCGCATGGAACGAATTAATCCTGTTGTTGAAATGGTATCTGCTGCTTCTGGACGCAAATTGAAAGCTGCAGAGATCCGTTTGTTAGATGGGATGGATGACCAGGAGATATCTGTTTTCTTCAAAATGTTGGCCGATGTTGTGTCAGCTGGTATAGCGGAAAATAAAGCACTAAGTATCCCTTTTGGATACGGTCATTTTGATGATTGAAAGGAGACTGTCATGAGGTTTAATTTGAAAAGTCCATGCCGAGACTGTCCCTTCATCAAGGGAAGTAGGACAAACATAACTTTAGCCAAAGGTCGTTTAGAAGGTATCGTTGAAGGCTTAAAAAAAGATGAATCATTTATTTGTCATAAAACTCTTCAAAGCCCGAAAACGGTTCAGGAACATTGCGCTGGAGCGATGTTATATCTGGAACGTGAAGACAGACCTAATCAAGTGATGCGGATTGCTGAACGCCTCGGTATGTACGATCGATACCGATTAGTGCAAACGGATCGTTTGATTGAACCTATGGAAGGGAGTGATTAAGTGATGCCTTGGGATAAATACAAATGCGATGAACAGGAATGCGGTAGGCAGTTTGCTATCGAGCAGCCAATTGGTGATGAAATTGAAGAACCATCCTGTCCTGAATGCGGATGTACAAACAGCATTTATTTAGGGACATTCCAGATGGAATGATTTTTTTAATCATAAACAGAATGTATGATCTTATTTTGTTGAGCATTACTCGATTTATGCTACTTATTCCAAATAGAGGAGAGTGTAATTAAAATGTCAATGGATCTGAATAAGATGGTAAACAATGCTTTAGCGGAAATGACTGAAGCTGGTTACGTGCAGCAAGTTGTTAAGAAGGAGCTTGAAAAAACGGTGGCTTCTGTAGTTAATGACCTCATTGGTGGATACCGCAGTGAGTTTAAAGTATCGCTTGAGAACCATGTTAAAGAAAATTTGAATGTCGATATGAATTATCTCAACTTGAGTGGCTATAATGTGCTGCTGCTTAATACGGTTCAAGAAATTCTTGATGATCAAATCCAGACCGAGGGGATAGAACGTGTGAAAAAAGAGTTAACAAAAATGTTCTCTCCTATGGAAAAGAAAGAATGGAAGCTTTCGGAGATCATAGAAAAAATGAAAGAAGATGCAAACGAAGATCACGAAAAGGATGGGGATTCCATTTCCTATCACTATGACGATAGCTTTAGTTTAGGAATCCATGTGCATTTTGATCCTGAGGAAAACGAAACAAAATACGGATGCAAATATATGTTGTATATCTCACGGGATAGAAAAAATGAAGTTTCTGGCCGTCTCGATAGTTTGCGAATTGGAGACAGAGAACTTACAAACAAACAGATCCTTAATGGCCTCTATGGTTTTGATAAATTCCTCTTCCAACTTTATGCAACCGGCGCAACGATCATTGTAGACAATGATGAAGTGTATGAAGATTATGGTTATGACGACTAAAGGAGTTGCATTTTATGGAGATAACTCGCAACGAAACGGGGAAGTACGAAGATATTCCTTCTTTGAAAGACTTCGATATAACCGGTATTACTGGCGAGGATTATACAGCCATAGCGTTAGCCTTACACTATGGATTAGAGCATTACGAAAAGCTTGAGTTTACGGACCCTGAGACAGTAAGCGGTAAAACTTATCATCAGATGAAAGCATTACACGAACTAATGACTGACTACAATAATCATAATCGCACATTCAATGGCAAGAAAGTAAGATCGTATTCAGACCGAATAGGTGGTGGGCATGATGGAGAAAGATGCTATAAGCCGCAAGAAGCTGCTGGAATGGATTGATATTGAAATAGACTTATCGAGCGGAACAGACCCCGTTTTAATTGCTGATCGATGGGCGTTTCGACAAGTGAAAAAGGCGGTAGAGTCGGGAGAATTCGATCTCCCCACAAACGAAGTATCTGATTGAATACAGAAATACATGAGGAGGAAACAGCATGCCATGGGTACCGATCCAAAAAGCGGACAGACGTGCACTAAAGCTAGCTGATCGGCATTATACGCGGCAGCAACCAGGCACATCGCAATTCACTCGTCCAGGCTACAACCTTGTGCTGCTATCTGAGGAAGAGGATGCGCTTTGGGTGACATGGCGCGGTATCAGAGATGATGGATGGGACGCTTGGGAATGTACGATGTTTCGTAACGAGGGCCAGTACCTTTCAAGCCATTTAATAGTTCTGGCACTCGGCATAACTCGCGCACAATGGGGTGATCCGCCAAAGGATGGAATCATTACCTATGTTGGACAGCATTTGAAGGGCGGCTGCTTCCATGCTGCAGGATTCAGAAAGGCCGGGCAGAGCAAAAGTGGTAAACCATTGTTACAACTTTCACCAAATCGGTTTCCGCCATTGCTCGAAGCAGCTGAGGATGGATTGTTCCGACACGAAATGATAGTTTGCTGACGGACAGGTTTGAATATTGAGGGACTTGGGGTGGAGGTAATTGTTTTGGAAGAGGTCATTGAACTTGATAACCTTGGCCGGATGAAATATCACCCAGATTTCCATGATACGCATGGCCAAAGGTTTACCGAAGAGGATTTATGTTACTTAGTCAAATTTTATAAGCACGATGGGCGTAGGGCGATGTCCTTTGCTTTAGGAAAGACAGAGCGTGTTGTTCAGAATAAATACTTAGAGCTTAGGAAAAAGCGTCTAATACCTTATTACAAAAGCTTATCTCACTATGTATGAGCGATGAGCAATCTGACTATTGAATACGGAAGGACATGAGGTGATTAAATGCCGCAGCATCCAGAATGCAGGCACTGTGATGGCGGATTCTACGCCCACCGAGTAGGCGACGATCTTGTCTGCTCATCATGTGGAGCAGAGTGGAATCCAATCATGGTTGAAGATGAAGAGTTCGAGGAATTTGACGATGACTTTTAACGAACAAGTTTGAATACGGAAGAACATAGGAGGCTAAATGAATGCAACAACTCCGAAAAGGCCAAGCAGTAAAACACAAATTCAAAAATAAGAAATTGCACGAGGCTACATTTGAAGGGTATACACCAACAGGTAAGGCAAGAGTAACGCACAACATGCTTTATCCATATGGGGTAGCCATGGTGACGGATAGCTTCAAAGCTGAGAATATCGTGCCTGAGCATGAACATTCGTGAATACACAAGATCATAAGGAAGGGGTGAATCTATGACAGCCGTAAAGATCAATAAAGGTGATGTTGTAAAAGTAGCTCCATCTGGCACATATGGGATCATTGTCAGCATTCAGGAGGTCCACAATCGCTTCCAACTCTACGGAGTAAGTGGATGGCAATATGGATTGGACAAGCTTGAAAAGAGTGCTGCTACAGACTTACTCGAAGAAAACATGCGACAAAGTTCAAGGCTTGAAACTATGGCAAAAAAAGCCGCTGAGTCGTTTGAAGTCGCAGTTGAGGAAGCACAAGAGAAAGAACGTTTGGAAAAAGATCAAAAAGAGTTCGCGAGGGTCATCGCTAGAAACTTGATCGCATGGGATACATCTAAGGATAAGGGAGAAGGGCTTCTTCCTGAAGTGTATCTGACCAACAAAGTTCTTTATAAGAAATTAACTGGTGAAGAGTATTACAAGGATAGGGCAATCGCTAAATTTGATATTTAGTTGGGAACATTGCTGAAAATGGAGGGACATGAGTGAAGAAATTCGTGATCAAAGTACAGAAAGCATTATTTCCTAGAAACTCGTCGCTACTTATTAATAACCGTAACAAATCGTTATACCAGCAACTCCCTTATGAGGGGCCGCTTGTTGAAGCACTTGGCGGTAGAGACAAAGTGTATCTCGAAGTAAGCCAACGGGAAGACGGCGTATTGATCGTACACCGCGAAGTCAACGAAAAGTGGTGATGGCTTGAATACGAGGAGGGAATTGGCTGTATGGCACGATTAAAATTTGAAATGTGGAAGGATCGGGATGGAAACGTCATGTCTCGATTTACAGACGGTACCGGACGGTTCACTGATTCATATTGGAGCAGCCCGCCAGTTTCAATTGACCATGTAGGTCCTGAATATCTAAAACAACGACATCGTCATCCAAACGTACGGAATTCACGGCATGATGCTTTTATAAAAAATCGGTACAAAGAGGAAGTCGCCGTGTTACGCAGCTAAGAACGGGGAACAAAAAAAGGCACTGCATAAATACAGTGCCAGTCTATGAGTGCTTATTAACCACCGCATGTATTTTCAAGTTCCTCATCAGTAATCTGGTAGTAACCATAAATGTATTCAAGGCATACATGCATTTTCTGTTCTATTGAAGCTACAGTTTCATTCAGTCTTGCAATTTGTTCATCAGCCATAGATTCGAAAGCCCCTTTCAATTATGTGTTTATACTTTCATTATTTCCGTTTTTATTGGGATTATTCCCTATCGATTGGCGAATATTGCTTAATTATAGTTTTAGAGAATCAAGAGAGGTGAAAACGATGATCCTTCAAGGCGATAACTTACAGATCATGCTGAAACTCCCGGCAGAACATTATCACACCTGCGTTACATCTCCGCCATATTGGGGACTGAGGGATTACGGTATACCAGGTAGTGATTGGCCGGAAGTGACCTATACGCCAATGTCGGGGCTGCCGCCAATAACCGTTCCCGCGTGGACTGGATGCCTTGGGCTGGAACCGACGCCGGAGATGTTCGTCGCTCACAGCGTCATGGTATTTCGGGAAGTTTGGAGGATTCTGCGGCCGGACGGGACCCTTTGGTTGAATTATGGCGACAGTTACGTATCGAGTCCAGCAAACAAAGATGACGACAAATGGATAGCCCCTGCCAATCCCCGAAAAGGCGGGAACCGTTGCCGCACCGATGCTTTAAAACCAAAGGACTTAATCGGGATGCCATGGAGAGTAGCTTTTGCACTCCAGGCAGATGGCTGGTATCTACGAATGGATAATATCTGGGCAAAACCTAATCCGATGCCAGAGAGCGTAAAAGATCGGCCGACAAAGGCACATGAGTATATGTTCTTGCTGGCCAAGTCAGAGCGGTACTATTACGACAATGAAGCAATAAAGGAACCCGGCGTCCAAGAAGAATGGGCAAATGGGTTTAGGGGCGGCAGTTATACCGGTAATGAAACCTTTGATAATCAGGACGGTGGAAAGCGTAAGTCAAGAGGAAACTTCAGGGTGCCAGCTGGTTGGGACACTGAGGCAGGCTCACACGGTTCAATTCATCGTACTGGACGGAGCAGAGCAAACTCGTTTGCAAGGTCCGTGAAAGAATCTCCGCCACCTGGTCAGCCGCAGCAGCATCGTTCGGATAGGGAAGATGTCGAGTACAGCGGAATGCGTAATAAACGTAGTGTGTGGTCTGTAGCTACACAAGCATTCCCAGAAGCTCACTTCGCTACTTTCCCGGAGAAGCTGATCGAGCCATGTATATTGGCAGGTGCGCCGGTTGGAGGATATGTGCTCGATCCGTTCGGCGGAAGCGGCACTACAGAAAAGGTAGCGCTGGAGAATGGGCGGGAATGCACCAGCATTGAAATCGGTAAGCAATACGTGGAGATTGCAGAACGCCGGACGGAAATATTGCAGCCGAAGTTATGCTTCTGAAGACGGAAATGCATGTGGGGAGGGAAAAACGATGAAAATAGTAGATCCAAATGGCTTATCATCTACTGATATCGTGTTCAATACTAAAAAGTTTTATCCTGGTCGGGCGATTATGCTTGAAGGTACAGATGGTGAAGGAGATTCGATCAACGGAACATTTCTAATCCAGTCGGTAAAAATGGATAAGCTTTATGTTATAGATTCATCCGGTAGAGAGTTCGATTTTGACATACTTTTGTTCGTTGGAGAAGAGGAAGAAGATTTTACTTACCCGTCAGTGCTTCAGGTGGAGTTTTATGGTGAGGACAGAACATAAATATCGAAAAAATGAGGAGGGAATAAACATGCCAGAACAAGTTTTCGTTTATCGTTTGTGTGAATGTGATTCAGTCGCTGCACGTTCACTGGAAGAAGCGTTACAGTGGTACAAGGATACGACAGGTGTGCCAGATGATGAACTATATAGCAATGACGATATAGAAGTATTACCGTTCGATTATGAGGTATATGACGAGGACAGGAAAGGGCTAATGTCAATCCGACAAATCATAGACAAGTATTGGGCTGGGGAGCCTTTCATTGCATGTTCTACTGAATGGTAGATATGAACAGACGTAAAACATTGAGGAATGCTGGAGGTTGTATATGATACCAGTTATGGTTTTGCGTAATAAAACGAATTCGGAAAGATATTTAGCGGCTTGTATGGAAGTCGGTGATTGGAGCGATGAAAATTTAGACGTAACCATAAACAATATTCAAAACGCATACATTATCGTTCGCAAAGATTTGGCAGCTCCCACATCAGAAGATTTCGAAGAACACAAAGCTTCCCATATAGAATTTAATCGTCATATGATAGAAAAATTCGGAGATTCTGCATTCATATCACTGGACTTTGAGGGCGTATGTGAAGCGTATGAACCGGTAAACATTGAAATCTCATATGAGCAATACAAATATGCAATAGAGATGATGGATTAAATATGGATGGGGGTCAAACGGAGTTTTAAAAATGAACAATCACTATTTATGTTGAATTTCGATATTTTCTATCATTGCTCCTTGAGGGGAGGAACTTTTTTTGAAGTCCCTCCCTGCTCAAGGAGCGTCATCGACTATTCCTCTTTGTTTGGCAAACAGAATCCTTCTCTACGACTTTTTCTATAACTGTAGTTTGCTTATAAGTGAAGGAAGATGTAGTTGTTACTTTAATAGTAATTTGTTTGCCGCTTTTATCCGTAGCCAATGCGCTCACCTCCCTTCCGGAGATGGCGTATGCCTGATAATGACTAAAAAATTCAGGCAGATACATTCTATCACTGATGTTTGATTTCATCAATCAAAAGAGTCAATAGGAGGAATTATAGATGCGAGTAATCACAATAATCCAACCATGGGCAACGCTCATCGCCCTGGGAGAAAAGAAGTTTGAAACAAGATCACGTCAAACGCATATTCGCGGCGAATTGGCTATACATGCCGGTAAGAAAATAGATCGGGAAGCATGTGAAAGGGAACCGATCAAGTCCATTCTCGCTAAACATGGATATACAGTAGACAACTTACCTGTAGGGGCAATTATAGCAACATCGTATTTGCGTGACTGTCATTCTGTTTATATGGATGATATTGGGGATGCAATCTTGCTTGCAGAGAGTGGAGATCCACTCTGTTGGATTAGTAAAGATTCAAACGAATTCCATTTTGGTCACTATGCAACAAATCGTTACGCTTGGAAATTGAAGAACGTCAAACAACTAATGAATCCTGTACCTGCGAAGGGACAGCAAGGGTTTTGGCACTATGATTTGAAAGAAAATTCTGATTATGATAAGGAAGTATATATATGAAAGTTCCAAAAAGTAAGCCTCTGCAGATTGTTCCAGTGTCAGAGGACCATGAATTATATATAAAGGGACATTACAACCTGCTCACTCGTAAGGAGCTGGCTAGGAGATTAGGGATAGATAAGATCACGCTTAATTTGATGATCCTTCAGCTAGGGTTCGGGGAATAAAAATCCGTAGTAAAAACATAGTGAATCGGCTCTATGCTGAAAGTAATAAAAAATCAAGAGCGTAGAGAGGTGTATATAACATGAGCGGACAAGCAGTAGCTAAATCACGGTATGATGACGTCGAAGACACTAGGCAGATCATACAGATTACCTTTTTTGATGATATCGAAGCAGATGATATAAGAAAAACGAAATGGCTGCTGGATAAGTATACAGACATGATCGACATCTGTCGGAATTATGAAATCGCTAAGAGAGAAATGGAAAACGGGCTGAGTGCTTACGACTTACTCAGCGCAGAAGGATCAGTTGCAAAGCGAGAAACAGGACAGGAGATAACTGCAGATGTTACGGCGAACGCTGTTGTGTTGAAGGACAAGCGGGAGGTAAATTATCGCTTTTATCTAGCTCTGACAAATATCATTAAAGCAGTCATCAATAACATAAGAGATCCACATGAGGGATTAGCAGCAAAACTCCTATTCCTGGATGGGACGAAATATCTAAAAGCTCAGACCTACATGGAAAAGGGATACCGCAAAGATATTGCCGGTATTTCAGCTACAACCTTTGCAGACAAGCGCAGACGGGCCATTGCTAATATTGCTACAAGCCTAAAAATTAACCGAACCTTGGATTTTGTGATCATTGATTACGGGAGAGGTCGTAATAAAGAAGGGGAAATTGGGTTAAGGATACCTGAATTACCGCAGTAATTATGTAAGGTAAGTATAGTTATCGTGAGATATTATTCATAATATAGGAGATATTAAAAAAAATGCCTGATTTGCCGATATTAGATTTATAAAGTCTATTATTTAAAGAGAGGCGTGGGGGAAATTTATCTTTGGTACAGAAAATCAGGGTTTGTATTCGGTTTAATGGAATTGGCAATGGAATTAATAGTTTTGATTTTTGTTTTTCATATGTTTAATGGTTTCTTCGAGGGTACATCTTCAAATGAAAAAGGAAAGATTCAAGTAATTGCAGGGCAACAATTCTCTGTATCATGGAGTGATAAACTCGGTAGACATGTTGAGAATTTTTCACTAAGTGAGCTCGGCAATGATGCTGATATTGCTAAGGCTGGAGACCACGTCAAATTACACGTTAAGATTCCAGGGGTATTCGATCGGCTCACTGATCAACTAAATACTATGGGACAAGGTTCCACAAATCATAGCGTCAAGGAAGAAGTGGAAATTACCGGATTGGATCTGTGGTTTTTTCAAAAATGGTTTAGATAGAATATATTGTTGCACAATGTCAAAAGCATTGTGCTTTTTTTATTCACCGAATCATTGTAAAGGGGATTTATGCAATCCCCTAGGTATAAATGAAGAATTGAAAGCTAGAACGAGGATAATATTCTTCTCCGATTAGAACAGCAAATTCATTGAAAAGTTGAATCTTACCACCGGCAATCAGATCCGCTGACAACACTGAAACCTCTTTGTCACTAGCAATAGCATAGAAAAAGTCTTCATCTGTCACGAGCTTGTATTGATTATGTTCCAACAATAATCGCCTCCAAGATATATGATTCGACATAAAGACGATTCTTCCTTTTTACGGTATAATTGGATGGAACGAATAGGAGGGGGATTATGAGCAATTCAGATTTGCTGGTAGCAATTAGTATATTTACGAATGTCGTCTTAACAATAATAATTATCTGTTTGAATTACAGGGGTTCTAAGATCAATGAACAAAGTGCAAAAGCTGCCGAAGAGAGTGCGGAATCTGCTAAATTAACATATGAACTTAGTAAGCAAATGTCTGAGAGGCAAATAAGCAAAGAGCAGCGAAGTTGGGAAGCTTTAAGGAGAAGATATCTTAGAATTGCAAGGGATAATGCTACGGCTTGCCACTATGGTTTGTTAAAAGCTTACTCATTTAGATTGGACGGTAAAATTAATAGCATCGAAGAAATGCGAGATGCGCCAAGAGAACATGGATTAACAAATGAACAATTAGCCGAATATTTTTCTGAAAGTGAAATTAAAATTATTGAATGGGCATGGCTTGTCTTCAATGATTTTATTAAGAAATATTACAAGGAGTCATACACTGAAGTTGAAGAGAGGATTGCCATCTCTAATGCTGGTGGGGCGATTGATGCATTTCGTACAGTAATGGAAACACTCGACAACGAAATAAAGAACTAATCACTGTTAATAATAATTCAAGTCACTCTTTATGGAGTGGCTTTTTTATTGGTCAGGAAAATTATCCTGACCATGAATAATTCCCTAGATTTCCTCTAAATGAAGTTCAACCGTGTGTCTACACTTTGGACAAACAGTTGTGGCCTTATACTTCTTCTTTGTGTCCATAAGTGTATAGAAGGACATTAAGACTCCTGGTAAAGAAAACAAGCCTAGAACGAGGGCTACTGAATTCATGAAGACGCTATTTGTGATTACCGTTCTATCTATTAATCCGATACATATGACTGCTCCAACGATAACTACAAACAAGAATATTAGAACGGCGTACGCTACTTTGATGTATGTAATTGTTTTCTTCCAATTCTTTTTCAATAAGTCAGCTCCTCTTTTTAATAAACGTTATTAATTATCAATATATAGAATCTAAACCAAAATGAATAGTGGGGAGGTGTAGAATTCATGGGGAGACAGAGAGATCCCAAGAGGGATGAAGCGAAAGAACTCTATAAAGCTGCAGGAGGGGAAATAAACCTAACTGAGATTGCGGCTAAGCTCGGTGTATCTGACGGAACGGTACGGGGGTGGAAAGCTAAAGATAAGTGGGAGCACCTTCTGACCGGTGATGTGGTAGAAGTGGAACGCTCTGATACATCCAAAGTAACGGAACGGAACGTTTCTATTAAGGATATCAAAGACTCGGTTGAAGAACCGGACGAACTATTCATAAATGCAGTAAGAATTGTAGCCGAGGCCAAACAAGCCTCGGTTTCTTTATTGCAGCGAAGGTTGAGGGTAGGATACAGCAGAGCAGCTAGGCTTGTTGATGAAATGGAACGTAGAAAGTTTGTGGGTCCATATAAAGGAGATAGACCGAGAGATGTATACGCTACTATACAGACTGTAGAAGAGTTGGAGAAGGAAGTATCTCCAAAGAGAAAGGAACGGAGCGTTCCAATCGTTCCATTAGAACGTTCTGAAAATACGGAGCGCTCCGAAAAAGAACGGAACGTTCCAATAGAGGTAAAGGAACCAGAACCTGAATTACCTGAAGTTCCAGATGATGAGGGTTTGACTCCGAAACAACGTATTTTTGTAATGGAGTACTTAAGAGACTTCAATGCTACCAGAGCAGCTATTGCAACTGGATATAGCAAAAAGACTGCATATTCCATTGGCTGGGAACTGTTGAGGAAACCTGAAATTAAATCTGCTATTCAACGATACTCAGAAATGTTCACAGCAGGTCTAGGGCTCAATATACAGCGAGTTATCGCAGAATACATGAAGATTGCATTCGCGGACATGAATGACTTTACAAGCTTCGGCAAAGAAGACATGCCGCTATTTAATAAAAAAGGTAATCCAATCCTGAAAGAAGACGGTTCTCAAATGACTCAAGCGGTAAGTTACGTCGATTTGAAGAATGATTCCGAAGTCGATGGGACTGTAATTAGTGAAGTAAAACAGGGCAAAGACGGCGTGAGTGTAAAACTGTATGACAAGATGAGAGCTCTGAAAGAATTAGAGAAATATCTGGGCTTCATGTCTGAGTCAGACAAGCTTAAGGTCGAGAAGCTTCGATTGGAAGTTGATAAATTGAAAAATGGCGATGGCGATTCTGATGATGATTTGATAGAGGATTGGGTAGAGGCGGTGACTGGTGAAGATGAAGTCGGAGGAGAAGAAGAGGCTTAAGGCGTTTAAACTACGAATTCCTCAATATCGCCTTAACCCCATTATGTTTTGCAAGGAAATGATGGGATTTATACCTGATGCATGGCAAGAAAAAGTCTTGATGGATATCGCAACAGATCCTAGGGTATCTGTTCGATCAGGACAAGGAGTCGGCAAGACTGGTGTTGAGGCTGTGGTTGCGTTATGGTTTCTAACTTGTTTCCCATATCCCAAGGTTATTTGTACTGCTCCTACTCGTCAGCAGCTTCACGATGTCCTGTGGGCCGAGATAAGTAAATGGCAGGAGAAAAGTCCAATATTAAAGCGTATCCTCAAATGGACAAAAACTAAAATTTATATGAGGAATTACGAGGAACGTTGGTTTGCGACAGCGAGGACAGCAACGAAACCAGAGAATATGCAGGGCTTCCATGAGGACTATATGCTGTTCATTGTCGATGAAGCATCAGGTGTAGAGGATAAGATTATGGAGGCAATTGATGGTACGCTATCAGGGCCTTTCAATAAGCTTCTCATGATGGGTAATCCGACCAGGACGAGCGGAACGTTTTATGATTCTCACAACAAAGATAGAGAAGATTACAAAACGCATAAAGTTTCCTGCTTGGACAGTCCGCGAACCAGTAAAGAGAACATTGCCATGCTTAAGCGCAAATATGGGGAAGGCTCTGACGTATGGCGTGTACGTGTTGAAGGTGAATTCCCGCGCGGCGAGTCGGATACATTTATTTCTTTAGAAGCAGCGCTTTTTGCAAAAGAAGAAGTTAGAGTCCAACCTTCAGGTGATACACTATATATCGGCTGTGACGTTGCACGATTCGGCGATGATGAAACAACGATGTATGCGAGAATCGGCATGGCAGTAGTCGGATCGCATTTTCATCATAAAGAGGGAACAATGGTTACTGCCGGATGGGTGCTGCATCTTGCAAAACAAGTGAGAGAAGAACATCCAAATGTCACAGCTGTAGAGATTCGGATAGATGATGATGGTGTAGGCGGCGGTGTAACGGATCGTCTAAATGAAGTTAATGACGAAATGAATCTTGGATATGAGATCGTACCGGTACATAACGGTTCTTCAAGTGATGATGAATACTACGGCAATAAAGGATCTGAAACCTGGGGACATATCAAAGAGTTGCTTGAAGAGAACATGAGTAACTATATCTTAGGCAAGCCTGGTGAATTGCAACTACCAGACGACGAGAAACTTATCACGCAGCTCACAACTCGTAAATGGCATATGGGGTCAAACGGAAAGATATTCCTCGAACGTAAAGCGGAATTAAAGAAGCGTGGGCTACAGTCACCTGACCGAGCCGACGCTTTTGTTTTGTGTTTTGCCAAGGTGGAAAAGAAATCAGGATTTGCATTTGGATAAATGAGGTGGATAAATTGAAAAATAACTATGAGATTCGCGGTGATTATACCGCGATTTTTTTGTTGCGAAAATCAGGAGAGATACTTGAGACGCTTATTGATACGATTGATTTAGAAAAAGCAATGGAATTCCCACACACATGGTATGCTCATTGGAATCGTTTTACGGAATCTTACTATGTACACGGGAGTCGATCTAAAGATAAAAACGGAAAAAGGGGAACTGTTATCCTTCATCGATTATTAATGGGAACCACTAATGCTGAACACATAGATCATATCAATAATGATACTTTAGATAATAGACGTTCGATAAATCTAAGAGAAGCTTCTTTCGCAGAGAATATGCAGAACGTAAAGGGACCGTACAAAAATAACAAATGTGGTATAAAGGGTGTTTATTGGGACAAGAAGGCTGGTAAGTGGAAAGCGCAAATAAAGATTGATAAAAAAGTAAAATTTTTAGGGTATTTTCTCACTAAGGAAGAGGCTGGAAAGAAATCTGAAGAAGCTCGGGCTGCAATGATGCCGTTCTCTAAAGAGGCATCAAGCTATATCCGTAGTAACTCCGTATAACTACAGTGCTATTCTATATACAGATAAGAATGAGCAATAGAAGGTCAGGAAATATTTCCTAACCTTCTTTTTTTGTTATTCCTATGAATAACGAATAAATGTAACGCTCTTTCCTAATTCTACAGTATGCACTTTCCAGCCAGCATTAAGCCATGATCGAGCATAAGGATGCGAACCATCATTTGGATTGGCCCACCATGCTCTGTGGTTATAAGCCGATGCTGGTAATGAATCTTGAATAATCGTTTCAATCTCTTTTAGTGTGAGAGTTATAGTAGCTTTTTTAGTTAGATATTCTTCAAGGGGATTGTATTTACTCATCTAGTACACTCCTCGCAGTAGGTTATCTATAAAGTTCTCTTTTTAATGAGATAAACCTCTCAAAGAAAGGCGGTGATACTTTGGGTGTAAGACAATGGGTAATCAACTGGCTAGAGGCTGGGCGAATTAAGAATGAGCCTGAACGGCAAACAGACCAGTACCCTTATCAATATGGATACGGTGGTAGGAATGGCAATAATCAACCTACAAAGAAAAAAACGCCGGATAATCTACGGCTGCTCAGTGAATCGCCAATACCGCGCAGAGCGATCAATGTAATCAAAAATGGCATCACGAAGCTGAACTGGTCGGTGGCGGCGATTGATGAGAGCGACACAGAGAAGTATCAGGAACTGTGCAAGATCATCGAGAGAACGTTGCTTAAGCCTAATCCTTCTGATTCATTTCGTTCATGGCTTGAACAGACAGTAGAGGATATGCTGGTATGCAGCGCTGGTTCGAGTGAGGTGTTAAGGGCTGGTGATCCTACACGGCCATTCAGAATGTACCCAGTAGACGCTTTCTCTGTTGAACTCTATCCTGAGTGGGATGGCAGGCCAGACTCTTACCGATTTGCTCAACGGGTTAACGGCAGCTATGTTCATTTACAAGATAATGAAATGATATACATCCGGATGAATCCGAGAACAAACACTCCGTTCGGATTGTCACCTTTAGAGACGGTGTGGGAGTCGGTGAATAGTTTCATCGCCGCCCATCGTTCTGCTGGTAAACAAGCATCGAACACAGTTATGCGAAAGTTAATTAACTTAGGTAAGAGTGCCGAAAAGGATCATGTAGCGGCATTTCGCTCATACTGGGAAAATGAAGTAATGGGCAGAGGGATAAATCCAATTATTGGTGGAGAAAACCCAAGCGTACTTGATCTAGGCGCAACCGACGATAAAGCGCTATTTCTTGAATGGCAGCGGTTTTTAATTGAAATTGTCGCAATCGCATTCGATATTTCACCGAAGAAGTTAGGTCAAACAAAGGATGTTAACCGAAGCACAGCTGATAGCGAAGATGAGGATACGGAATCCACAATCCAGACTATTGCTGAAAATATCGTAGAGCATATCAACAACCACATCATTGATGGAATCTTTAAAATGGGTGGGCTTATAGAATTCAAATTCCACTATGCTACCTCATTGAAGGATCAGAAGACAAAGGCAGACATTGACGCAATCTATCTTGATCGAATGGTAATTACTCCAGATGAAACTAGAGACAGCCTTGCGAAGAAAGCATTACCAAATGGTCACGGTGAAGTACTACTTCAACCAAGTAATAAAGTAGTAATTGATATTAATAAGACAAGGGAAGAGATTGATGAAGCAAAAGCGACGAGGAACAGGGCTAATACAACTGAGAATCATGATCCTGACGCTGACAATCAAAATGATGACGATGACGCCGCCAAATGAGTAGGCGTTTTTATTTTGCCCTGAGGGGAGGTGAGAACCTAAATGCTCAAAACATTGAAGTTTAGTAAGTCTACCATGCGCATTCAAGATTTCCATTTGTCTGATGCCGGATCGCATCCGAATAAGGCACCGTTTAAATGTGCGTTATTTGAAGTAGATGTTCCTTCGGACGGTTCGCCTGGAGGAGCAGGTGGGAAAAAGATAAGGATATCTTCAAGCGTTTGCGATAAATACCTTCAGACGTTTGTGGGGATGGCGCTAAATATCGATTATGTCAACGGCATGTCTGATCATGATCCGCGCTTCAAAGTTGCTGTTATCGAAAAGGCATATCGGTCTATGGATGGTTTCGCATGGATTGAGGGTTACATTTACGCTAAGGATTTTCCAGATGTAGTGGCGACGATCCGCTATTATAACGGCCTTGCCGCAGAATACAACTGGAGCGAATATCAATTCGGTGCTTCTCTTGAGATGGAAGCAGCTGTACAGAATGCAGAGGACATGACAGATGTGCTCGACGTTATTGAATTCTGCGGGACCGGAGCAGCTATTTTATTTGCTGATGCAGCCGCTTATAAATCAACAAGCTTTGCGGCTAAAAATAATAAATCTAAAGAGGAGGATGTCGAAATGACACCAGAACAAATTAAGGCGATGGAAGATAGCATGAAAAAGCTTGCGGAAGGAATGACAAGCTTATCTGCTAGTGTTCAGAATGTTGTAACCGAAGTGGGATCTATTAAGTCAGAAGTCACCAGCATGAAAGCGGCTAAGGAAGAGGCGGAAGCTAAATCAGCCGAAGAGATCGCTGCGGCTACATTAAAAGCGGCAGAAGATAAAGCTGCTCAGCTTGAGAAAGAGTTGGCTGAATTGAAAGCGGGAAAATCGGCTACGCCTCCGGGAAAAGAAGAACCAGTTCGGAAGACAGCATCTGCTGCTCAATTGCTGGCGAAGCATGGCGGCAAGACTGAAGGTTCTGATGAGTTGGATTACAAATCCTTCTGCGCTTCTGTCGATGTTCTTAATCTTCCGTCCGCTGATTCTTTCAGACTTAAAATGCAAGCGAAGGCGCAATTCGCTGAAAAGGAGAGTGTATAATCTATGAACAACCGTGTTGGACAAGCTCAATTCGTTGATATTGCTGCAGCGGCACAGTTCCAAGGGCCAGGTGCAATTATCACTGATGATTTCCAGAAAGAGATTACGGATATTCTTCGCCGTACATCTATTCTCGATGGCAGGCTCAATTATGTGCCAGCCACAGGAGACATTTCGACTTACTATGAACAAAATACCGTTAATGGTGGCGCATTTGTTGACCCGCGCAATCCATCGGCAACGGCGACAAGCAATGCGCGTACACCCCATGGTGTAAAAGTTAAAGCCATCACTAACCAAGTAAACTTTGGTCATTATGATGTAACACTCGGTAGACAGCAAAACAATTTCCCTGAGCTTAAAGCTAAGGATCTTAACGACATGCTTAACGGCGTTGGTTTGGCACACGGCAAAGCACTTTGGAGAGGCAATGACACGAATCTTGCTGTTCCAACTACCTTGCAGTATGTCGGCATTGCATCGCAAATTACAAATACATTTACTGTTGGTGTAGGCGCTTCAATTGTTGCTGCTATTCGAGCAAAAGTTGCTGCGATGGTAGGTAGTGAAAAATATGAGATCCTTCCAACTGCAATTTATATTCATCCGATCGCACACTACCATATGTCAGAGGAAGTTCGCCTCGCAGTTGAAAGTGGTAAAATGTCAGATCCATTCGGCAAGACAACTATTGCTGGTTTGGAAGTTCCAACAATTATGACAGCAGCTGGCTTGTTACCTATCATTCCAGAGCCATTTATTCCATCGGCAGTTAACGGGACGAATGAGCAAAATACGGATTATGGTATCGCTATCGTAACGGAGCCGATGATCGAGTATCACTATGTTGGAGAAAAAGGCATCTACTTGTTTGAATTGGGCACAACCGGCAGCCTGCAGGAACAATATGTCGGTATTAAATATGGTGCTCCTGTTGCGAAGGGGCCAAGCTATGCACATGCATACGGTACGATTGAGCGACCAACACTCGCTACAATTGGCTAAAACCACAAAATGACGTGAGACGGCCTAATTAGGTCGTCTTTTCGTTTGGAGGAGGAAAACCGAATGGCTAAATCAAAACTCGATAAGCTTAAGGATGCAATCCTGGAAGCTCGTACATTTGCGGACGGTGTTGTAGTGGGCAATGCAGCAGGGCAGTATGAGCAAGCTGATGTGGATGAGTTGGATTCCTTAATCGAATCTGTTGAACTGGTTGCCCAGGATGAAAGTTTGGAGCCAAGTCGTTACGATGCTGCATTGACATCGTTAGATGAAGGGTTTAAATATTTCCAAAGCAAGGTGATCCAAGAATCTGCTCCATTAGCTGTAACGTCGAATTACAAAGTCGTTTCGTTAAAAGGCGGAAGCGTTAGTCAATGTAAAGGCCCTCATACGCTACATTACAAGCATACCATTGTTTCTTTTGTTGACGGAAAGGCCGAACTGCCTGAATCGTTCGCAGATGAGTTGATCGAAGCTGGTTATGCGGAATGAGCCAATATCTTGAGACAACTGATACCGATTATGTTTCTCCGGGTACAGAATTGACTCTGCCTCTCATTATACGAGCTTCGGCCATTATCGACGGTTATTGTAAGCGGCAGATCGGGATACAGCCTTACACGGAGAGGATACCCTTAACTGGGCAAAGAGGCCATGTTACTCATTGTCCAGTTATTGAAGTAACGGATGCTAAGGGACGAGCAGCCCAAGGGCTAATGGGGAACTTTTTCGGTGCTCCAATATTCGAAGCCATAACTGACTTGAGTATCCTGGACATCAACAAGGAAATTGGCACTGTTTTTATCGGGTTATCGCCGTTTGGTTCAGCTTACGTAGAGTTGGAGGTTACGTACACCAGTGGATGGGAAGTCATACCGGATAAAGTAAAAGTTGCATGCGGAATGATCATCGATCAGCTCGTGAGCAGCCCTAACTCTAATGTGAAGTTGAAGAAGGACTTCGACTATACCATTGAGTACTTTGGTAATAGCGTGGTTTCACCAGAGATTGCGGAACTTCTGTCCGAGTATAAACTTGTCTCATTTAGGTAGGTGAGCGAATAAATGTTTCATGAATTTTTTCATCGATATACAAGCTGTACCATAGATGAAGAGTTTCGTTATGGAATGGGGATTCAATATTCTGATGGTAGGCAGTATAGTGGCGTATCTGAAAAAGTCATCCTATCTAGGGATCGTCAGAATAGCTCTTTAAACCAAAGGGAATATGCGTATACCGGCTTATTTTCTCCTAGTTCTGTTGTTATACCAGGAGCGTTAGTGACAACAGATGAATTTTCATTATTTGTTATGACTATGCGCAGAACAACAGAACGGGATAAATCCTGCTTGATGATGAAGACCAATATTTCTGTAGAGATACAGGAATACAGGCAACTGTATGATGATTTCGACAATCCTGTAGGAGATCCGGTCTTTACGCCTGTTCAGGTGGGTGCTGTAGGATATGTTGAGTATGTCTCATCTCAGCTCAGGAAAGAAGATCCGGGACTGCTGCCGACCACAAGATACGTATTATATCTTCACGCTTCAGCAGAAATAAAGCCTCCAGAAGAAACTTCTGATCCATATCGTATTGTCATAAATGGACGATCATACCAAGTAGACAGTGTAGACGATACTAAGCTACCGAATCTTCGTTATGTCCAATTATCGGAGGATACCCGATGAACGTGGGTTATACAGGCTACAATAGCGCAGAAGCTGAACGGGATTTGCGTAATGCGCTAATATCTGAAATTATTTCATTAGCGGACATGATCGCAGACACTGCCAAGGGCAACGTTCGTTATTATCCTGAAGTTCGTAGCCATATTCGACAGCAATTAGAAGTACTTGCTTCGGATATGTTTTCAATGGATATTACGGCTGACTATTGGCAGGCATGGTTGGAGCAGTTTGGTAAGGGATCGTTAATGGCTGGGATGGACCAAAACCCTGGATTATCCCGATACATGAATTCAGAATTATGGAACTCGTATCGCTCCAGTTCGAACAAAGCAGTTGTAGGGCGCGGCAGAGGGCGATATAAGGCTTTGGATGGGACAACCAAGCAATCTAAAGGTTCATTTGCTGGTGTTGATCTGGAGGAACTGGCGGCGCGTGGAGACATCGACAAAAGCTTTGGCCCAACGCCGCCGACATTCTTTCTGCGGGTAGCGTTACAGTCCAATAAAAATCGAATACTGCAAAGCTTACAGCGTGTAATCAATGATTTCCCGTATCATAAATATTTCCGGACGAGGTGATGAGGAGTGAGTCAGAAACTTGTTGATGCTGTATATGGGATTTTAAAACAGGATGAATCTTTCATGGCTCACTTTGGTTTATCTCCTTCTTCTTCACCAGAAGACATAGTTAAACGAATCGTAAAAGGGATGGAACCAGATCAGGCGTTAAGCAGCTCGATTGTCCCTTTGGTGACGATTTATGTTAAACCGGGACGTTATGGGAGAAATCATTTGGTATACGAAGGAAAGTTTTGCATTGACATATATGGCAAAAATGCAGCTCAAGCAAGAACAATCGCGGAGCGGATATTTGGACTCTTCCACGATGACTATCTAGTGGGCCGCGAGTTTAGATCATTCCGATGCTCATTGGCCTATGATGCAGATTTCGCTACCGGTATATCTGGTGTTAAAGGGTACGAGGTCATTTATGATGTGGACTACATTAGAGCGAGGTGATAATTGTGACAGTAAGTAAGAAAAATGATGGTAAAGAAGAAGTGACGGCTTCATCCGAAACCCAGCAGCTTATCGAGGAAAAAATTAAACTGGCTACTGAACTCGGCATCTGGGGATCATTTAATCCGGTAGAAGGATACCAGGATACGCAACAATACAAACGAATAAACGAAATCGATCAACGCTTATCCGAAATCATTAACGGGTAGGCGTTTTATTTTTGAAGGAGGAACCTACTATGTCAATGTCCACAAAACAATGGGTTGTAGATGATATTTCAAACGCAGCGCTGTTTGATTTGACTACCGGCGATCCAATGGCATACTTTGAGCGTTTAAATAAAATGACCATCAATATTGATGCCAAGCAGCAGCGTGTCTATGGCGGTACAAGCAAGTATTCATTCCACTTGACTGAGCAGGATGCAGAATCAGGAATTCAACTCGAAAATGCGGTGCTCGACTTCAATCAGCTCATAGCGGCAACGGGTGCTGATATTTCAACAGGTTCGAAAGCAGTGCCTAAAACGGAGAAATTCGCTGTATTAACAGGGGCAACAGCAACACTGTCTAAGGGGTCATCGCTGATTGCAACAAGTGATAAATTGGTTGTCGCATCCAAAGATCATGCCAGTGCCGGGATGCAACTTTCGCGTGTTGCTTCCGCACCAACGGCCCAACAGTATTCTATCACTGCACAGGGGGTAATTACCTTCGGCGATACTACCCTGATTGGTAAGACTATTCGAGCGTTTTATGATTACACTGCTACAAATGCAACGTCAGCTGCAGTTAAAACAACAACTAAAAATAAGGCGTATAAGTTTGTTGCTTATGGCAAAGCAATCGACGATGAAACAAATACACCTTTTGATGTTGTGATTATCGTGCATAAATCTCAAATGTTGGGTACTTTTTCTCTTGATCAGCAGCGTAAAACCGCTACTGCAAATTCACTCGAACTTGCTGTTTTGGATGCTAATCGAGCGGATGACAATGTAATAGAAATCATCGCTGTATAAAATTAATGCTTAATAGAGGAGGGAATCCCTCCTCTTAAGGAGGATAACCATGGAAGAAGAAAATCAAATGGATCTCATTATGGGTATTGGACCTACTGTTCCGTTTTCTGCCGATGTTAAAAAGACAGTCCGCGTAGGAACAGTAAAACAAGTTAGAGAAGTTGCTGAGCTTTATAAAGAGGGCGGCTTGCTCAGAATTAAACCTTCCATCTCGCTTAACGAAGGGGATGAGCAGGAAAAGGCTATTGCTAAATGGTTGGAGATCCTAAGCATTATTTGTATCGAAGGATTTACAAGAGAGGAGTTCGAAGACAGCATTCCGGAATTACTAGAAGCTGCCGTTGAACGATTTCTATTCGGCAAGTAAGGGGCCGCCTCCGAAGAACCGAAAGTCAGAAACGAAACCGCTAACCATGCCCGAGCTTTATGGACGATTATCTCGCAGAAAACTCACTAAACCATGGTATGATCATAATTGGTGGGAGATCAGCGCCATATTTGATGATATGGAAGAAGAGATGAAAGAAAATATCCGTCTACATGGTGGTACAATTGAGGAGCCTAAAAAGCTGACTCGCAGCGGGATTTCCGAAATACTCGGTTACTTCAATGGGCGTTGATGCTCAGGAAAATTTTCCTTACGTAAAAGCGCACTGTACTTCGGTATGGTGCGCTTTTTTTATTTTGCGGAATCCGAAGTAAGGCCGTAATAAATCCATTTTATACTTAGGGTAGATGAATACGGACTACAGGGCAGGCCAATTCCGGTCTGTCCTATTTGCATATAAAGGGCGGTGAATCATTTATGGAGGGTCATGATAAGGATGTTGTTGGGGCACGAATAAATCTCGATACGGGGAAGATGCTGCCAGCATTTAAGGAGATAGATGCGGGAGCTAAGAAGAATTCTGAGTCCTTCACTGGTTTAATTGCCAAAATTGTTGAAGCTGAAAAAGAATATGACCGTTTATCCAAATCGATGAGCAAGACAGCGCTCAGCAAAGAGGAACAACGGAAGAAGATTCTTGATGAATCCGCGTCCCTGGTTGCTCAGAGAAAAGCTTCAGCAGAATTGATGAATGCCAAGAAGCAACAATTGGACACAAAAAATCAGCTAGTAGACTCGAAACTTCAAACACAACTCGCAATCCAAAAGAAGCGTGAACAGGCTATCGAACAACAAGAGGCAGAGCATCAACAGCGATTAGTGGTCCTTCAAAACAAAGTAGCAACTGCTAGTGCATCAGAAAATCTTCTGCAGGCTAAGATCGATCGTCAGTTTCAAATTATGAAGAACGGCGATATGAAGCTCGAAATGGAAGCAGAGCGACATATTGCCAAACTGCAGGAACAGGCAGCCAAAACAGCTAGTATTGATGCAAAGGCGCAACAGCAGGCTGAAAAGCATCTGGCAAGCATGCTCAAGCAAAGCGGATCTACGAACTACAATGTTTTGGATTACTCATCACAATATCTCTTGTCAGGCACTATGTACTATGCAGCCATCACTGGAGCTAAGGAAGCTATTGTAACGATTAAGGATTTCGAACGTACTTTGGTAGACCTTAAGCGAGTCATGGGTGATACCGCAGATATTAGTCTTGTAAAAGACTACATGATCCGTGATGCAAAGGAGTACGGCTATGCGCTGAAGGAAGTTGGTGATGTCTATACCCAGGTAGCGCAGCAAGGCTTCAACGAACGTGACACAGCAGAAATCTCTAAAGTGGCTTTAATGGCAGCAAACGTAGAGGAATCATTTCAAGGGGCTGCACAATCTCAGCAATTACTAACAGGAGCTTTGCTCAACTATAACATTGCTGCTAGTGACTCAGAACGGTTGTTAGATCGCTTGAATGAAGTATCGAATAACTATGCAACGGATTCCAATAAGCTGCTCCAGGGCATTAATAGAGTTGGCGCATCAGCTAAAAATGCAGGCGTTGATATAAATCAGTTGATCGGATATTTAACTGTACTTAATCAGGCAGGATTCTCCGGATCTGTTGCCGGTAATGCTGTTAAATCATTCATTTCATTTTCCACTCGAGATATTGCGGTTGATAAATTAGAGAAATATGTCGGTACAATAAAGCAAGCTAATGGAGAAATGTTACCATTTAGTGAGTTGTTGGATCGAATTTCTGAGAAATGGAATGTTCTGAATGATGTTCAGCGTAATGAAATCACACAAGCAGTTGCGCGGGGGGATCAGGCATCCCGTTTTATTGCTTTGATGAATAATTACGATAAAGTGTTACAAGTCGCCACAACAGCAGAGAACTCATTTGGATCAGCTCAACGCGAGAATGCTTTAACTATGACTACATTAGAAAAGAAATCGCAACAATTAAAAGCAACATGGGATGAACTGGTGATCTCGATAGGAGACAGCGGGCTTTTGTCAGTTTTGAAAGAGATCGTTCAACAAGCAACGCTTCTGATTGATGGATTCAACGCTCTGCCTGAACCTATTCGCAACACAATTACAACAACGTTGTTACTAGGTACGGCAATCATGACGGTGAACACAGGGATGAAGCTTCTTACAGGTCAATCCATTGTATCTATGGTTGCTGGGCTGGCTAATGGAGTCAGGGCAATGATTGGTCTTAAAACGGCTACAGATGCTGCTAACCTGTCTCAAAAGGCATTTATTGCTACTCCAATGGGCGCTACCCTTACTTTGTTATCCGTTGGATTAACCGGAGCTATTACTGCTTGGTCTTATTTTGGAGGAAAACAGAAAGCAGCCTCCGAGGCTACAAGGCAAAATGAAAGAGACGCTTTTGCCTTGGTTGAGAAATACAACGAACTGAAGGGTGCTGTAGATAGTAATGCCCAGTCCGATCAAGAAATGAAGAAAGCAAAAGAAGATCTTGCATCGGTAATTGAAAGGATTAGCAAGTTAATGCCGGGACTTATCTCTCAATGGGATCAAAACGGTAAAGCAGTGGATATCAATGCTGAAAAAGTGAGAAATTTCAGTAAGGATTATAAAGAATCTCTTCGCGTGATGGAAGAAGCAGATAAGCGAAGTGCGGAGAAAGAACGCGAAACGCTTCAAAAAGAGTTAAATTATCTGCTTGAGAAGTCACAAGGGAAGGGAAGCTTGTTTGATTTTGAAGGGTTTTATAAAAGTATGAAGGGTCTAGTGTTAAATGACCCTTACATGAACTTTGATCCTAAAGATAATGCAGATGAGTTTGCAGCTAAAATTGTTAAGGTAAGCGATAAGATAGCTATCCTTGATCAAAAAATTAGCAGTAATAAAAGCTCTATTGAAGGGTTGTCCGATGCTACAGGAATATCGGCTGCTTCGCTTGATGACATGGGTGATGGACTAGATGATGCGGATGATGCAGCATCTGATCTAGAATCTTCTTTGGACGATTTACAAACCCAGATCAAGAACAATGGAACGGCAATTTCTGAGTTGAATCAATTGTCCGCTGACTTGTCTAAAGGTCAGTCTTTAAATGCTTCTAATGCTATGGATTTAATCAATAAGTATCCTATACTCGCAGATAAAATATATAAAACCGCTGATGGGTGGGCTTTCGAGAAGAACGCGGTCGAGCAACTGCGCAAAGAGAAAATACAAAAAGCGATTGATGATTTAAAATCAGAGCAATCCTCTTTGCAAAGTACAAAATTAGCAACTACAGAACGCTTGAAAGCTTACGGCATTGAGATGGATGGCATTCGAGATTTAGCAGCATATAAAGCGAAGATGAATGAAGCGCTTGATCGGAAAAAGTCTTTGGAGTCCTTTGCCGATTCTCCATCATCACCTTTTATTGGTAATGGATTTGACCCGAATCAATATTTAAAAGATCAGGCCGCGAAAATGGCAGCTGAAGAGGGTGCAAATCTTCAAGAGATTAAGTCGGTATATGATGATTATTTCGGTACCATGGACGACTATCAGAAAAAAATTGATAAGTTGACCGATTTGTACAATGATCCAAATTATGGAGTTACAAAGGGATCTGGAAGCGGATCGAGTAAAACGGATGATCCGAGGAATAAGGCTTTCCAAGCATCCCAGGATTACATTGATCATAAGAAGAAAATGGGCGAACTTACACTCGAACAAGAACTAACGGCTTGGCAACGTGTGCAATCCCAATATACAAAAGGTACGGAATGGCGTAAGAAAGCAGATGAGCAGGTTGCTAGTTTACAAAAGCAACTAATTGAGGAAAGGAAACAGGCTGAAGCAGAGGCTTATCAGCAATCAATGAATTGGTTAGCCCATAAAAAGGCAACAAGTGAAGTGAGCGCAAATGATGAGCTGGCCATTTTAGAAAAGTTGCAGGCAAGATATAAAGCTGGGTCAGAAGAGAGGATGAAGCTGGACGAGCTGGTTTACGCAGCAAAGAAAGCTAAAATGCAAGAGAGCTTTAGTCTGTCTGAAGGTTGGATATCTCATCAGAAGGCCATGGGCCAACTGTCACTCCAAGAGGAATTGGCGGCATGGGAAAGAGTACAACAACGCTATTTGGCAGGTACGGAGCAACGTAAGCAAGCGGATGAGCAGGTATATGCGCTGAAGCAGCAACTCATCGAAAAAGAAAAGGATGCCATGAGCAAGCTTGCTTCGACGCAATCTTCATCCCTTGAAAAACTGAAAAACGATGCTATTAAACGTATTAATGATGAACGTGATGCGTTTGTAACTGCTCAGGATGCCAAAATTAAAGCGATTGATGATTTAATAGCTAAAGAGCAAGAATCAAATGAGGACGATGATTATGATGCAGAATTAGCAAAGAAAATGGCGCGGCTAACAGTACTGGAAGCCGGTGTAGGTATCGATGCTGAGCGTGAGCGAAAACAGTTGATCGAAGAGATCGATAAGATGAAGCTTGATCGGGAACGAACACTCCGTAAGCGTGATCTCGAAGCACAAAAGACCCAATTGCAGGATGAAAAGGAGCTGAAGGAAGCGGGATATAAGGACCAGGTATCTCAATTGGAATCGCATTATGATGATCTGCTGGATGCTTTCAAATCTTTTTCCGACGATACGGTATCGCAAGCGGATGCGCTAAAGCAACTCCAAATACTGAAAGAGTCCGAAAAGAACGAGATAATCCTGTCTAACCTGGATACCTTTATCGCTTCGTATCAATCAAAAATGGCTTCAATCAATCAACTATCCGGTTCTTCAAAAGAATCGGACCTTGCAGAATACAACAATAATAAAGACCTGTGGGAGAAGGCCAAATCCAGCGGGAACACGGCTGAAATGGCACGGTTGTCTGAGCGTAACCAGCAAATTCGTGATCAATACGGCATTAAATCGGATACCGGCAAGCTGCAGGCCTTTAAAGACGGGGGCGTTGTAAAAGGTAAACCAGGCGCAGCAGTACCTGTTATCGCTCATGCCGGAGAAATGTATTTAAACCAAGGACAGCAGAGCAATTTATTTAAACTGCTGGATTTTGCTATGCCTAAAATCAGTGTACCGGCCTATAACTTCTCCAGTCCTCAAAATACAATCATAAACAATTATCAGTTTGACAACTCTATCGGTTCGGTTTCGCTTGAAGGGACTAATGCGGTCGCAGGACTCTATGACCAACGCGGCGGGCTGATCGAGCGGCAGCGGACAATTGGGGAGAGGGTGAGATAACGTGCCGGTAGCCGCTTTTGTAATCAAGGATGGAGTTAAGTACGACCTTGCTGACTACGGTTTGGCATTGCTTAAGCATAATATCCCTCTTACTCCACCTAAGGAGGTGTATACCGTTGATGTACCTGGAAAAGCCGGATTAGTACGGATGGGAAGCAAGGATAAAAGCCGGGAGTTTACACTGGAGTTTATTCTTATGGCAGAGGACTCAACCTATGATTATCAATCCAAGCTTGCTGACCTATCTGAGCTTTTATATTCCGACGAGCCATTATACTGGATATTCGGTGATCGGGAGGGTAAAAGGATACAAGGTGAATATAACGGGTATCCGGATATCGACAAGGTGATCTTTGATGGATATCTTAGTATTCCGATTATCTGCCATAATCCCTACTTTGAATCGGTCAATGACCTTACATCCGGTTGGTCCTATGGAAGCGGAAATACTTATGGAATGGGACTACGTTATGGAGATGTAAGCAGCTTCTCAGTCAAAACCAACCCTACAACCTTCACCGTATATAACGGCGGTAATATAGCGTTACAGCCTCGTATCTTAATGGTAGGTAAATTCACTAACCTAAGACTAAGTGACGGGAGAGGCAATGAACTAGTGCTCACAAGAGTCAATCAGACGGCGGATACGGTCGAGGTAGACTGTGAGCAAGGACAAATCTATCTGAACAGTTTCACAAACATCTATTCCCAAGGGAATGGTGTTTTTTTTGTTCTTCCTAAAGGGGAGACGATTTTTACTGTCACCTCATCGGAAGAGATTGACTGTCAAATCAGCTTCACGCCATTCCAATATAAATACACTTATTAGGGAGGTTCTAACATGGCAAATGGTAGATTTAATACCGTTCCACCAACTACGACAATGTCCGACCTTGACAGGATTAATGAGAACTGGCAAATTGCCGATTCCGAATTAACCCGGGTCGAGACAGAGAGAAAAGCAGAAGATGCCAGTTTGCTAGTCCAGATTATAGCAGAGACAGCAGCGCGAATCTTAGCCGTCACTACCGAAGAACAAAATCGTATAAACGCCGATAACGCCCATGCTAATGCCGGTACCGCACACCAAGCGGGGCAGATTTCTTACGATGGTGCCAAGAGCATAAAGCAGCGACTTGACGAGCTTATCGCTCAGGTAGGCAACATTTTGGTCGAAGCCGGGAGTGGTAACGATGCTATCGACGACATGAGACTTGGAGCCGACGGCGTTGCCCGGCAGTATCCCGGTCTGCTTATCCGGGAGATACACGCCCAGCAGTTGGAGGCAGATATACAATCGGTCACTCTTAAGCATGGACTAAACATTATCTAAGGGAAAGGAGTAAAGCACTATGGTAGCACAAGCTAGTTTGGCAGATGTGACGTTCTACGGGGTAACACGGTCTAACCTATTAGGAGATATCGGCAACTTTGAGAAAGACTCAGATGGAGATGGTGTTGCGGATGGAGTAGGGAAGGTATCTGGGACATTTTCTCTATCGACAGATTCTTATTGCGGTTTAAGGTCTCAGAGGGTTTTGAGAACTCATTCAACGGAGAACAGGACACTTTCGATCCCGGATGTGCCTATATCCAGTGGAAAATACTATCTATTCATCGGGTATATAAAACCTATTGTCGGCAGCTCGTACATTTATATCGGCCAATATGACTCGAACGGCAGTATCTCAAACACGTTTAATACACCAACTGCCAGTGATACCACAAAGTTTACTGCGGTATATAAAAAGTTTACACCTGATGCATCTGTAGTAAAGGGAATCATTAGAGGTATTCTGCCTGCCCAGGGAAATGAAGTACTGTACGATGCATTTGGACTTTTTGAGGTTACAGCCGCCGAATACCCAAAAATTGATGCTGAACCTGAATGGACAGGGGATAAATTGATAGAAAGGTTTTTTCCGGTCAACGGCACGAAGCATTTGCAGGGAGTAGGGATTAAGAAGACGGGGAAGAACTTGTTTCAGCCGTTTACGGGCTGGAAACCCTTAGATTCGAGTAAGTGGACAATTAATTCGCCGTATAGCGCGACGGTTAGAAGAACAGCAAGCGGTCAAGGTATGCAGTATGAGATGCCGTGTTTTCCTAACACTACTTACACTTGCTCTGTTACATCATCTTCAGCCTCTAATGGGATCATGTCCATTTATTTGGAGAATGCCACTGGCACTCAAATAGCGGCCTATAACACAGCATTGATATTTACCAGAACATTCACAACGCCCGCTAATGCCGCAAAAATAATCGTGATACTGGCTGGGACCCTTGATGATGGATCGGCAGTAACCTTTGATGATCCGCAGCTTGAATTGGGGCCAATAAAAACCTCGTTCGAGGGATACAGCGCCGATTATATCTGGCTGCCGACAATTCTTGCGTCCAACCCTGATGGCAGCATTAGGGACATTGCTTACGAGCGTGAAAACGTTTGGTATAAGTACAGGCGGTGGCAGACGGGCGTGAAATTGGACGGGGTCTCACCTATTTGGAGAAATTATGCTGGGTCGGTGGCTGGAGCGAAACGTGCCTATTACGATACTGTATTGCCGACATCAAGGGTATTCTACCTTACCAGGTATGACGGTTCTCGCGTTCCTAATATGGATGTTAATTATAACATCGAAGCTGCCACTATTGGAGGAGATAATTACCTCCATGTTTCCGTTCCGAATTCATTCACAGGATTCAGCGACGACCATGCGCCGAGCAACAGCGATTGGGGCGCGTTTTTCCGTGGCTGGAAAATGAACAACGGCACATTAGGTACGCCGTATCCCGGTACAGGAACAAAGTACTGGACGCCAATAGTTACTCCAAAGGCTAATCTTGTGGGGAAAGTATCGACAAGTTTAGTCGAGAATCCGCATAGCGCGTACGCATCTGGTAGTTCGACACTCATGATGGGAACAGGTGGTACAGAACACAATCAAACGGACTACAATCGATATGCAGCATTGGATGGAGATGTTAAAAACAATGGAACATCTACAGCGGGCGGCATTGCTCAAATAAGATATAAATTCGATATTATCTCACACATAATACGAAATCATGGATTGGCAGTATTCGGCGAAGCTGTAACGACTGCGGATCGGGTGGCGTGGTGTAAGGCTGGAAACTTGGCTAGGGTCGGAGCTAATTTATTCGCCTCCGGATCAGGACCAGGGGGCAACAAGGTCAGTTTTGCTGCTTTGAGGGCTGATAATAACACTTTGGTTACTGCAACGGGAAATAACACCAGTAGTGCTATTGCAAGAATAGTCTTTAACATAAGCAGTTCAAATGCTGTAACCATTGTTCAGGCGTTGGATGCTAACGGGTTTATGCACTTCCTTGCCTACGCAGATGCCAGTGACGGAGTGGTGCCGAGTTCGGTTCTTGTCGATACAATCGACCTTGATGTCGAGCTTAACGTCCAAACCGTTCCTACAACCGGATATTCATCAGTAGAATACACACCTTACATGCTTGACTATGCGCTTGCTCAACCAGTAGAGGAGCCAATTGTTGGAGCAGAAGGATCGCTTTCATTGGCTGCAGGTGGGAATGTTGTCGAACTGTTCGAGGGGATTGTACGGGAGACAGTTATTCCTACAACAGGGACATCCACAGCAGATTATCATATTAACGCGGTAGGTGTGGCAAGCGCTGCTGATAACCCACTAGCATATAGAACGGCAAATATCTTGCGGATTTACAAAAATGACGTTGATGACACTAAAAACTGGTCCTTTAATGTTTCTTTGTCATATGGAGGACAAAGGGCGTATCAGTCCAAAACTATTTTCGACCCAACTGCAAAATACAAAGTCGTTTACACGGTCTTGGACAAGCACTTATACACCTGTAACGCCGTTGAGGCCAAGGTCGAATACAAATCTACGGCTAAGAGCATCCAGGGTGATCTCGTTCAGCAGGTGGCTGATTTAGAGACTCAGGCATCGATCAGTATAAATGCTGTAGCTGCTATCTATGCACGCTTAAAGGCAGGTGGATTGTAATGCAAAAAGACTTGGAAGAAATTCTTCGGTATCACGGCATGGACCCGGATAAAATTGAGCCAGATCCATCACCAGTGAGTGATGACTATGGCAACGCATTGGTGCTGTTGCTCGAAACGGTCAACTCATTAGGAATGGCTAATGTCCAATTGTTCACGGAGATCCAAACTTTAAAAGCAGAAGTGGAGGCGCTGAAGAATGGTTAACTTTTACGTGACCTGGATTAATAACGGACTTATGACAATTGATCAAGTACCGGCAGTTTGGCGGCCAGCAGTACAAGCAGCATTGGGCTTAGATAATTCCGAGCCCGACCCGGACCCGGTTCCGGAATCAGATCCAGAAGAAACAGAACAGAATACAATCGAGGAAGGGCAGGAGTGATCTCCTGTCTCTTTTCTTTTTTGGAGGGATAACATGTTAACGATCTTTAATAGAAGCAAACAGGCTATCGGCCAACTTCAAACGTCTGGATCGAACATTGAGGTTTATGATGTAACGATCTACAAAAGGGCAAATAGTGAATACAGATTGTCGTTTCTTTTGCCGATGAATTCTCGTAAATATCCTCTCCTAAAAGAAGAGGGAATGATCGAGTGTGAAGGGCAGCGGTATGTAATCAAAAGCATTAAACGTAACCGGCAGGGGAAGGTCAGAACAGTAGAGATTACGGCCAATCATGTCTTTAATCGCATGATGGATATCTCTATCCCGTATAGCTCACAAATCGATGAAGCGCTCGGGACCCACATTTCACATCTGACCGGCTTGATTACTGCAGCAACAAAAGGCGTATTCACGTTTGAAATTATGGAAGACTTCCCGCTGAAAGATGTCTACAAGTGGGGGACCAGCAATTGCTTAAAAGCATTTCAGGATTTAGTCAAACTGTACGAAGTGGAATTCGTTCCAGACAACTATACCCTGAAGCTCTATAAGAAAGTAAATATCGAAAGGGGCCTGCAGTATCGCTACAATACCAACATTGTAAGTGACAGCTTCGAAACAAACACGGATGCATTGGTTACAAGAATGACCGGCTATGCAAAAGATTCATTGACGATTATTAACTTACCTGACTCACATCTTACAAACTCCGAACGAGCGCTTCTCAGCAGCATCGACGGGTCCATTGTTGATGGTTTAATCAAGGTCCCATTCTTAATATCACAATATGCAGCAGAGTGGGCAACACCGGATAATGACTTCTTTGATGCCGAATTCGAGGAAACGGGAATTGACGCGGACACTGAAGAAGGAAAGCTTCGCTTGCTTGAGGAGATCCGGACACGATTGGCTGCTTCAGAAATCCCGGATGTCCAGGTCAAAATAAATCCAGCCGACCTGTGGAAAAAAAATGTCCGGTCCGGCCGTCCCGATCTATGGGAGACAGTCACAATCCATAATCCAGACATGGAGATGGACGGACTTACAGCTCGTGTGTTGGAGCTGAAGGAGTACCCATTTGCTCTTGATAAACATGGCGAAGTTACTGTAGCCAACTATCTTCTAAAAGATCAGTTTGACATGATTGCTGAACTGAATACCTCCAAGAAGCAGCTGAATAACTTGCTCACGAACAAGAAGGTAAATACAAGCTTCTTCGAACAGTTCGCCAAACAGGCTGTATATGATATCAATAATTCTAAATCAGAAATCATTTATGATCAGCGCGGCCAGGTGCTTCAAAGCAAATTAAATTCCAATCGACAAACGGTTTTAACGGCAGAAGGGATAATGATTACTACAGACGGCGGTCAGACCTCAAGGTCTGCTTTAACAGCGGATGGAGTCGCTGCAGAAGTAGTGACAGGCCTTTTCGGTGATTTCGCATTCCTAAGAGCGAATCAAATCGTCGTAGGGGATGCCGGGGAATTAATTGCAGATGATTTAATCGCGGGATCAGCGGGGTGGAACGGAAAAACTACCTTGCTTACTCCTGAAGGGATCTATACAGGAAAATTAGAAGCAAATCAGATTAAAGCGGGATTGTTGGATGTTGGAGTTATTTACTCAGGGGAAATTACAACAGATCAACTTATCGCAGGTAACGCAAAACTATCAACCGCATTGATTGAAAACTTAGTAGTCGGTACAAACGTTCAAATGGGAGCCGATGCAGTTATTTCATGGAACAATGTATCAAGTAAGCCGTCTATACCACAGACGGCTTCAGATGTAGGAGCGCTTGCGTCCGGCTCCCCTAAATTAACTTGGTTAGGTCCAAACGGTATCTATACAGGAGATCTTACAGCAGATCAAATTAAAGCAGGAAAAATCTCTGCAGATCGAATTGATACAACAAACCTTATAGCTGAACGCATCTCGAAAAAAGGTTCATCCGGTGATCCTAACCAAGGATACTTAGAGATAGATGGAAATTATGCGGACTTATCTTTATATTTCAATGGAACAAGGCATTTCCAGGTGTATAACGGGATATTGGGATTCGTAGCACTAATTTCATACGGAAATACGTTTCTTCAGGCGCATGGAGACAGAACGATTCCGAAGGGCTTGTGGGATTTTTCAGATGCCTCAGTAACGGGACTAACTGCAAAATTTGGTTAAAGAGCGATAAGTGGTTTAATTGTATTTTCATAATAATTGTATTCAACCAAGATATTTAATTTAGTAGCAAGGAAGGGGATATCGCCAATTAATACAGTTTGCTCTTTAGTTTCTGAATTATAAGTAACCAAGGATAGTTTCTTCTCTTGGTAAAAATAGGGCAGAGAATAAATTGTGCCTTGCAGTTTTCCCTGTATAGAATCAGCGATAACATATTCTTTGTTATTAATGAAGTAAACCTCGCTAAAATCGCCTTTGGCGTAAGGCACACCAAGCTCTTTTTCATAATTTGGTGGCTTTTGTTCTGTAGATGTGGAATTAGAAGATTCAGTCGACCCTGAAGTGGTGGAACTTATCTCAACTGTTTTGGTAGTCGAATTCCATGCTACATCTGTATCTACTAATGATCCTACATCCTTAAGGTAGACATAGGTCTTTCCTTCATAAGAGAGTACGGGATTATCCAACTTAACTGCTTTTTCATTTAACGTCATTTTAAAATCTGGATTAATAAATGCAGATACTCTTTGTACCGTAGGAGCAGCATAGGAGGTTAATGCTGTCATTAGTGCTGCTCCTGCGATAAAGGATGATACACCGATTGTGAGTTTTTTCATATCAATCTCCCTTTAGTCATATTTACCAGCATTATAACCCTGAAGTATCGATCACACAAGATTTAACAAAGGAGAGATGTTATTGGCTACTCTAAATGGATCGTTAGTTGCTGACGGTCAGATCTCATGGCAAATTACCGGATTGTCCGAACCAGCCAATACATATAGTCAGTTCCGGGTCACTACAAGTGATGGTAAATCCACGACATGGACAGCAGGCGGGACCGGATCAACAACCCCGGCAAGCTCAACCTATGGTCATTCATGCGGAACGACTATAACTGGCACAGCAACCGCAACACTAAACGGCACGACTTATACTGTCGGTACTAAATCCGTTACTACACAGGCCTGTCCGTTACCTGCGACTCCAAGTGCACCTACATTATCTGGCAGATTCAACGGGGGGTTCAATCTTTCTTGGGGAAGTGTAAGCGGAGCATCTACTTATGAATTGGGTTACAAACAAAGCTCAAGCGGAACCTGGTTGAGCAATACCTATTCGGGAACGTCTACATCTCTTAACCTTGGCGTATACGGGATAACTTATGATTTAAGAGTTAGATGTCAAGTAAGTGGAGTGTGGAGTAACTGGAGCGGAGTAAATACCGCGACAACAAATCCAAGAACGCCGTCACTTGTTGGCAGCTACAATAGCGCAACAGCAACCCTTACTGTAAATGGAATGAGTGGGGGATTTGATGCTGTATCCGTAGAAAGGCGATTGATCTCGAATGATTCTCTTGTTGACACTAAGACAGTAACAGTAAATGGTGGATATGTTCAATGGACCATAGCTCCAGCTGATATTAACAAGTATTACTTTAGGGCAGTTGCTTACATCAATATATCTGGCACTTATTTGTACTCATTGAATTATTCGGGCAATGTATCATTCGCTAGGCCGAATAATTTCGAATGGTCAACAAGCAAGGTTTCTGATCAACCATTTAATCTTAAGGCATCCGAGTGGAATGCTTTGCTAACAAGCATTAATCAATTTCGTAATTATAAAGGACTATCCGCCTATTCATTCACTTCTGCCATTAAAGATGCAGATACTACCGCAATTCAGTTTAATCAAGCTGTGACTGCGATTAATGCAATGTCACCGCCGACAAGCGCCCCTTCCTCACAAGCAAAAGATAATGATATCTATGCTAGTCTATTAAACGGACTCCGAAATTCATTGAATAGTATTAACTGAATCCGTAGTTTTTGCAAAGCGATTAAATTGTATGATGTAAGCATGGAAGATGTTATTTAAAGGAAATTCACCTGATTGTATTGAATTAAACATTAGAGGTGATGTCTTGTGGAAGGGTTTATTGGGACGGTAGTATTCTTGCTGCCGGGATTCTTAATGTATTTTTGGATTCAAACATTTGGTATTAATCCGGTGGTTAAACATTCGCCAATCGAGATTACGGCAATATCTGGACTATTGTGGTTGCCTGTATCGGTATCAACGGTTGTGGTTTATAACTGGATTGAGGAAATGACGGATGACTTTTTCAAAGTAGGACCAGTACATAACCTTGCTGATCTTCAGAAAAATTCATCCAGTTTAAAATTTCTGATCGGGTTTCTGTTTATTAGTATCATTATCAGCTATGTTTATAGCGTCATATGGTCTAAATTAGGTTTCCACGTACAGCGCTCCCTAATTAATATCATTAGGACTTGGAGAAAAGTCGCTCCATTGTCTAAGACATCATCGGTATGGGATGAATTATTCTTAAACAATGATTCTCAAGTAGTGGAGATCAGAAAGATCGACAAACCTGATGCTAAATCTATAATTGGGTGTATAAGAAAAGCGTCCCGAACATTTGAGCCGGAACGCCATTTACTACTGGATGATGTTGATTTCTTCACGAAACTAGTTTCCGATCATAGTGTGCCAGTTGTATCAGTGCTCGTTGATATCAAATCAGGCACATACATCATTGTGTTTGATCCAGTGGCGATTAAGAAAGCACAGGAACCAGCACAGGAACCAACTAGTCCTTCTTCGGGGGAGTAGGTTCAGGCGCTATTCTAGCAGATGTCTTGTCCACTGATCCTTGTACATTTTTTGGTGTAGCGGAAGTTGGCTTGCCGCTGTTATTAGACTGATTATTACTCAATTTTGATTACGCTCCTTTATTTTGTTTTTGGGTTTGTCGCATTACTGATTCTTGCTGAAGGTTTATCTACGGACCTTTCTTCGTGGCCATTAGGTCTTGACGGGACTGGTGACGATGTAAAAGACCCGTTATTGATTTTATCGGACATTGGTCATTCTCCTTTCTCAATATGGTCTAATCCATACTGAATTTCGACAAAATAAATCAGTATCCTTTTTCTTGAAATAACTATATTAAAATGGGTAAGAACCTCTTGTTAACAAGAGGTTCTTTTACTGTGTAGGAAGGAGGCATACTATGAAATCAAAGGTATTGATGGAATTGATAATAGATCCATCTAATCCGGTTGAAGAATTAAAGGCTTGTATCGCTACTGTATCGCTGCAACACGGAACTGGTCAGTTGGCTATTTTGAAAGATCTTGACCTATGGTTAGGTCGATCAATTGAAGAAATCGAATCACGAAATATGCTAGAACAACAAACAAATACCGAAAAATAGGGATTCTGCTGATGCGGGGTCCTTATTTATTTGGTCAGGAAAAATTTCCTTAGCTTGGGGGGGAGGTGATTGGCGTGATGGATTGGGGTTTGTTCTCAGCTATATTAGGTGTGGTTGGTGTTATAAGTGGCATTTTCTTAGGATGGACGGGGAGATCTCGATCAGTAAGGCAAGACACTGTTGCTGAAGCTGGCAGAGATGCGACCTTGCGCACGGATGTTGAGTATATCAAGCGTGGAGTCGACGATATGCGTGTTGAGCAGCGAGTGCAAGGACAACGATTTGACACTTTGGCTGAGCGGGTGACTCGTGTAGAAGAATCATCAAAGCAGGCTCATAAACGGTTAGATCGATGGGAGGTTGAAAACTAATGGAACAACCTGATATTCTCACGCTTGCCGCCCTTGTGGCGGCTTTTGTTGGTGTCACGAAGGGATATGGCGTACCTGCAAAACATAGCTCGGCTATTGCGCTTATAGTGGCTGCCGTATTTGTCCTGGTACCGCCTGCAGTACGTGACACTATCATTACCATAGCAACTGTGGGGCTAACTGCTTCGGGTGCATATAGCTACGTAAAAAAGAAGGAGGATTCAAATGGTTAAACTAGTTTACTACAGCCAAGAAGATCCACGCTGGCGTAATATCATGTACAGCAATCATAACGATAAGACGCAAACGATTGGTACATCTGCCTGTGGCCCGACCTCAGCAGCGATGGCTGTCAGTTCCTTGACAGATAAAACTGTACTTCCTCCGTCTGCAGCTGCTTACGCAGTAGAAAAGGGATACCGTACTTATAATGATGGAACGGCATGGTCCTTCTTCTCAAGCTTCGTGAAGCAATATGGGCTTGAATGTGTACAGACCGGTAATCTGAACATTGTTAAGTCAGCGTTGGCTTCAGGCGCGTTGGTAGTGGCATCAATGCGCCCAGGACACTTTACAGCAGGTGGACATTATATCCTACTTGTTGGTCTTGATGGAGATATGATAAGCGTCCATGATCCTAACCAAGACAACCGCAAATACGGTAGCGATGGTCTTGTTGATCAAGGCGTAAGAGATGACGGAAAAGTTAAAGCAAAAACATCGGTCTTTGCAAAAGAGGCCGGGCAATACTGGATTATTACAAAACTGAAGGAGGAAGATGAACCAATGACTGCAGCAGAGAAAAAAGAATTCGAGGTATTGCAAAAGGCTTATCAAGAACAAACAAATGTGACGAAGAATTTATCAGAAAGGATTACAGCGATTGAGGAAAAACATAAAATGAAAGTGCCGACATGGGCTGAGACAGCGGTACAAGCAGCTGTGAAAGCGGGTATTGTTGATACTCCTGATGGCGGATCAGAGGATTTTTATCGAGTTTTGACAATTATCCACCGTAAAGAACTGATTTGAAATATAAAAAACCAGCTCAGCATACAGTGATATGTTGGGCTGGTTTAAGTTGGGATAATCACGATTCACTCGCCATACATTTTAGAAATTGGAATTTACTTGGCGCCTTGGCTACAAACTATAGTTTTCATATTAGTTAATTACTATGAAATGAGGTAGACGAAAAATGAAAAGATATCGTTTCCATTAAATTCAGTTGCGGTTTTTTTGGTGGTTATCAGTAAATCTATTTTCGATCTCTTTCATTAGACCGAGTAAAATATATAGAATAGACTTGTAACCCGATGAGAGATATTCAAAGTGAATTTCAGAGTCATCTTCACTAGAAACTAACTATCAAAATTTTCAATTGTTACTCTTGAAAATTTTATATTTTCATCTAAAGCTCCAAATAGTTCGATTGTAGTATTAAAGTTTTTTCTTTGCGTTTGAGATAATGTATCGTTATGGGCAGAGCACATATATCGACTGATAAACCAATTTTTGCTGTATCTGCATGAACTCATGACTATTGATCGAGCAGAAAAATGTACTCACTATCTTTTATCTTACTCTGATAATATGATAGAATTACGGTTATGTATGTCTTCCTCCAGCGTTGTTGACCTCATGTTCACAACTGTGAAAGAACCGATATTTGTAAAAAATTTTAAAACTATTTAAAAACAATCGGAAAAAGCAAGGTGAGCTAATTGGAAGTTGTCAAATACCAAGTTCCAAGTAGAATTGGGAATGATTATTCAGGGTTTTGTTTTTTCTCTCAAGCATTCGAAAATTTGAAAGGTTTGGAAAAAAAGACAGTGGTCTTTGACTTTTCAAAAACAACATGGTTTGAAGCTAACTTAGTAGCTGTTTTTTCATCATTAGTAGAAATGTTAAAAGAGCGAGGTTGTTTAGTTGCAGCAAAAAGTGTTTCGAAAAAAATAAAACATATCTTCAAAAAGAATGGTTTCTATGATTTTTATAAATTAGGAGCAGAAGAAGATATTTACGACTCGACAATTCCTTTTCATATTTTTGATGTTAATGATGGAGAGGGATTTACGGAATACCTTAATGATATTGTTATTCCCAAAATTAAATTACCGCTTAGCAAAGATCAAACTAGATACTTTAAAAAGTGTCTACAAGAGGTATTTGAGAATGCAAGTATACATGCTGGTAGTGAACGTGTATTTACATGTGGACAATACTATCACTCAAGACAAAAGGTTGCTTTTACCATTGTAGACCTCGGCAGAACAATTGGAGAAAATGTAAGACGTAAAGTATCTGAGTTAGATGATTGTGCATCTATCCAGTGGGCCACTGAGTTTGGTAATACCACCAAAATTGCACAAGATGGCGGTATAGGACTGCATTTTTTAAAAGAATATCTCCATAATAACGGGATACTACAAATTGTTTCTGGAAATGGCTACTGGGAACAGAATTTGGATAAAATTAATAATGTATCCATGGATCATTTGTTCGACGGAACAATTGTAAATATAATTTCTGATCTCGCTGGAGCAATTGACAATACGGTGGGGGAAATTGAATTTTAGGAGGTTAATTTGTGAATATTAAGGTTAAAGATATAATTGATTCGGGGATTGCAATTTCTGCAAAAAAGGGAGAACTTTTGCTTGCTTCAATCAATAAAGGCTTGCAAGCTCATTCAAAAGTTTTAGTGGATTTTGACGGGATCACCGATTTAACAACAGCTTTTTTAAATGTTGGCATCGGGCACCTTTATGACAATTTTTCAAGCCAAGAATTAAACCAAAAACTTGAGATTATTAACTTAGACGAACTTGATAAGTATTTACTTTCACAAGTTATCGAACGGGTCAAGTTAAATCAGGCAAAAGATGCTGAACTAGAGGCCTTGATTAAGGAGGTAATGGATGATGGCGAGGATACATAATCTTAATACATATTCAGTTGATAGTGAGGATAGGTTCTTCTTTGATACGAATATTTGGATGTATATGCACTGTAGCATTGGCAAATATAATTCACAGCTTGTGCAAGATTACAGTGATTTTTATCAAAAAATAAAAGTTGCTGGAGCAACTATTGTCACAAGTGCGCTATTGATCTCGGAATTTATTAATACATATAGCAGATTAGAATTTAATATCAAAAAAATAAGTGATGGACTATCCGACTATAAAAGAGATTTTCGTGCTAATGCACATTATAAGCCATTACTAGACAATATTATCTTACTAACTGAAAGAAAAATACTTAAGGACTCTATAAAAGTTAAAGATGATTTTCATGATTTTGAGGAATCTAAGTTTTTTGATAATCCAAATACATTTGACTTTAATGATGAGTATTTTTGCTATATAGCTGAAAAATTAAATTTTAAAATTGTGACAAATGATAAAGACTTCCATAGTACTAAGTATAATGTTGAGATTATAACTAGATGAATATATCATTGATGTTGCTTTGATAGCTGGGCTAAATATATATAACAAGGGTGATCAGAGTGCTCATTGAGTTCTTCACTTCATATATTTTGTTATAGAATTTCTTAAATACATCCGTATCCATTATATAGAGATGATGATTCAGGATACTCGCGGAAGCTGGATCGTGATGGAGATGGAGTAGCATGCGAATAAAATAAAGACGAAAGCTCTGCTTAGGCAGGGCTATTTTTTTTGTTGTATCAAGAACGTATGTTTGGTATATAATAAGAACAAACGTTCTGTTTGAGGTGATTGGAATGAAAAAGTATATTGGCAAAATAGTGCAGCTCATATATGTAGATCGTAAGCGTCAAGTCAGTATCAGAAATGTTCGGGTCCTATCTGTTAAGGGGAATTTATTGAAGGCCTACTGCTATACCGCTCAATCCTTACGTATCTTTAATGTAGATAATATTGTGGACATTGAGCTGATTGAAGGGAGGGGGCTGGCATAGTATGACTGATACAGAACGCAAATTGTTAAGAATCCTATTTAACCGGCACGGTCATAATAATGTCCGAATTTACATTCCAGAGCTTTGCCGTTTAGCCCAGCGTGAAGTGGGGCAGATCCGAAAGGCACTCGAACAACTGCGAGACGAAAGGTTTATTGAATGGGATGAAATGATGAATTTCGTTCGGGTTATACCTGGATGGCAACATCATTTAAAATGATGCTTTTGTATAACAATATTAAGCCCGATATCCGTATAGGTCATCGGGCTTTTTGTTGTTCAAGAGAATATCCGCTTTATATACTTGCTAATTCGAGTGCTGATATCGGCACGGGCAACTTCGCGGATCATGGAGAAGCGATCCTCATATCCGCGACAGATAAACTTGTAATGAAGCATTCCATGCTCATTGTCGCATTCTTCAAGGAATACGCGGATATTCTTTTCCCTCAATGTCTTATGGACGCTGTTTAAATCGTTATGAATATGTCTCATCAGGACGTGTGAGGCTTCCACATATAATTGCTTCATGGAATAAAAGGACAACTCGATGTCCTTTCGGTTTTTTTCCACGATGCTTAGGACCATAGGAAGCAGCACATAATCCCGAATAAGTTCAATCTCTTCTCTCAATGGGACAATGACAGATCCAGAAGCTTTTACTGGCTTAATCCGTTCTAAATATTGTTCGCGGTGTTCAGGTAACATCATCCGGCTGGATTCCCAACGTCCATTTCCTTCTAACTTCTTGCTCATTTATAGTGGCCTCCAATTTTGACGCTGCGCTCACGGGCCTGGGCTGACTCAAGCAACGAAGATGCCCGCAGAATCGCGGTCATTCCGAATTTATCGCGGATCGCATCCGTGACGCGTTCCAGCTTCTTTTCCTTCTCCCTGTCCCCGAACAGAGTAAGTTGATATTGATCGTCTGGTACTAATTTAGATAATGTTACGCCAAGCTTACGGACAGGGAGGCGGTCCCAATGGGTGTAAAATAGAGTCTTGGCTGCAGCAAATACTTCTTTCGTTATATTCGTGGGATCTGACACCGTCATCTGGCGGAAAAATCCGGAAGGTTGGTCGAAATCCGCGCCTTGAGCACCTGCAGATACAACGCTGCCCATATACCCTTTGGCCCGGCTGCGGCGGCAGACTTCCTCACTTAATTCCAGTAGTATTACATCGATTTCCTGCGGCTTGCTGTAATCACGAGGCAGAGTCATTTGATGACCGATGGCTTGCTGCGCATCATGCGTGCTTGGTTTTACCGGGCTCGGGTCAATACCGTTCGCCGTTTGCCAGAAAAGCTCCGCTTGAATATCGCTGTTGCGGCCCATCCGCGCACGTAACTTTCGCTTGAAATCAGATAGGGGGAGCCTGCCAAGATCGCCAATCGTTGCAATTCCCATCCGGTGAAAATGAGCTGTCATCCGCGAACCAACGCCGAACATTTCATTAACAGGGAGGGGCCACAACAGAGATTCAATTTCCGTTTTAGGGAGGGTAAATTGACCGGTTTCATTCTTTTTTGCATAGATATCAGTAGCCATCTTTGCGAGTATCTTGTTGGAGCTGATGCCGACTCTAACCCATACGCCGGTATAAATCTGAATTTTAGTTTGTATTTGCGTTGCAATCTCTTCGGGCGTACCAAAGTAAGCTAAGGAGCCGGTAACGTCCAGGAACTGCTCATCAATGGAGAAGGGTTCAACCAGATCAGTGAACGAGCGGAAGATATCGGTAATCATAAGGGATACGTCGATATACAACTGCATGCGTGGTCTAATGATGACGAGCTGCGGACATTTGCCAAGGGCTTCGCCAAGAGTCTCGGCAGTCTTGACTCCGTACTCCTTCGCAATCGGGCAGGCCGCGAGAATAATACCCGATCTTCTCGAAGGGTCGCCTGCTACAACAACCGGACTGTTCTTATATTCAGGATGTGCGGCCTTTTCGACGGACGCGTAGAACGATTGACAGTCCACTAACATAATGACTCGTTCCATATTTCCTTCACTCCAATAAATACGAATGTATGTTCGATAATAAGTATACACCGAACGTACGTTCTTTATGCAAGAGGGAATTTAGAGGTAATACTTTCCTTTTATAGAGAGGAAAAATTAATAATACGAAGGATTAGCGTGAAGTGAAGCGGGAGGTATCGATTGGTGAATCATCAACGGTACATAAGGTAAGTCTAAAGTAGTATCCATATTTTACAATATATCAATTCGACATATTGCGACATTATTTTCCGGGTCTATGCAGTAATATGGAACTAAATCGTGAACTATTTGTTCACGATTTGCCCGTAAGGGTGCGGTATTAACCGCAGCTTACTCTTCGACATCTTTATCTTCCCATAAATAGAGTTCATCAAAAGTAACACCTAGGAGTTTATGGGCTATATATATGTCTTCTGGATGCATTGGACGTTCATTGTTGCAAAAGTACGAGATCATTCTTTTTGATCTGCCGGAAAGACGGGCGTACTCCGCTTTTGTCCAACCCTTTTTCTCTATCCAGTCTCCGAGTAAGCACCCCTTTCGGGATACTTTCAAAAAAAGTCTCCTTTCATTCATTAAAATAAGGAAGTGGTCTGATTATCTATAATTGAAGTATAAACCAAATTGGAAATTTATCCATAGGAGTTGTTAAACAAATGAATCAGTCACCAGTAGTTGAACATGAAATAGTATTGAATGGTAAGATTTCTGAAAAGAACTTGGAGATCTGGGTTAAATCAATTTTACTTGCACAAGCAGTACAACTTCCTGCTTGCGTTAAAATCAAAACCTTAAATCATGAAAAAATCATGACAATACTGCAGTAGTTGTTATTTCAATTCCCTAAAACATTGTCTTGCAAAGGAGTGGGGACGCGGGGACTAATTGGGGACAGACACCCCTCTTGACCCCAATAATTGACTCGTATTCACTTCTATAACAAAAAGAAAAACCCTATTAATAAAGGGTTTTTCTCGTCTACTTGTCCTTGCAAAGGTTAAAAATCAGGACTTAAAATCCTGCGGTGGGTGACCACCGTACGGGTTCGATTCCCGTCCTCGGCATACCTTAGTTTTAAAAAGGTTTTTGACCTTATGGTAATCATTCGTTAGATCGTACATATTTGCTAATCCTGTGTAGCTAAATCGATTGCTTTAACCACACAGCTTCAGCAAGAAACATGAATCCTCCTTTGCAGCGTTTGGGTTAATCCCATACAGGGCGAAGGAGGATTTTTGTTATGTTTGGACGTATGACAAAGGTTAAGAAGTCGGCAAATGTTTCATATGAAGCAGCACTAGAACAATTTCTTATTTGGGAGAAGGCACAGGGGATATCTGGGCAGACAATGAAGAACTATAGGGAGTATGTGAACCGATCTCTTAGGCGTTACTCTGACGCTTATGATCCGCACGCAGGCTACAGAAGCCTTGAAATAAAGGCGTATATGATTATCTTGGCGAGGATGGCATTAAATCTGCAACTTATAATAATAGGCTTGTTTATCACAGTACGTTCTTTAACTGGTGTTTAGATAAAAGGATGATCGACGACAATCCATTGTTGAACTTTAAGAAAGCAGAAGGTCGAATTGTTAATTTGGACGAGAAAGTTATTCGTGAGCTGCTGGTGTTGCCCGATACGATACAACCACCGATACAGGGCTTCGTGACCAAGCGCTCATGTTGTTCTTTCTGGACACTGGTATACGGCCTAAAGAGGTATTGCGCTTCTTGATTCGGATTTTAATATTCGAGCACTGGAAGTTGAAGTAAGACAGGAGACTGACAAAACGAAAGCTTCACGTACCCTTCACTACTCGCCTGAGACTGCAAAAGTGATAAACGAGTTGTTATCTGTAAGGCCAGAGGAATGGGGCCAGTCTTGTACCTGTATTTTGTACTTATGAAGGTAAGCCACTCAATCGGCATATGTGGGGAGATAGGATTGAATTCTATTGCAAGAAGCTTGGAATGCATATTGTTCCGTATGATTTACGGCACTCATTTGCTATCCTGTTCTTAAGGCAGGGTGGGATTACATTGACATTAGAACGAATGTTAGGCCACGCTACACTGGAGATGACAAAGCGTTATGTTGCCATGACAAACAATGACTTGAAGAATCGGCATATTATAGCCTCACCCATTAAAAGGCTGCTTTCATCGAATCGAAGAAGCGAATGATTGAGCTGAAATAATGAGCATCTTTCCCGCAACGGAGTTAGGTGCTCTTTTCATGTTCGAATGTATTAGTTCTTTACCATCTTAATTGCATGATTAATACCGATAACTGCTAAGCCGATGATAACCAGGATGAACCAAGCAGGAGCGGAGAAAGCCTTCCCGCCAAGAGCGATTCCAACGTTACCCATGAAGTATCACCTCCTCTCTCGAAGACTGAACGAGTAGAGTAGGTAATGCTGCGATGAGTTGCAACTAGTTGTTTGCAGGTTCAAGAATAGTTTCATTCATGTATTCCGATCTGATATTGGATTGTTGGTTGAATGCGCGAAACACTTCTTGTGAGAGGGCTCCATGGTTGATATTGCCTGCAATCAACTTGCTGACAAGAATGTAACGCGTTACATTTTCCTGAGCGTTTCTCGCTTGATTGTAGTAGGACGTCCTATTACTTTAGTGGGGGGAGCTGCCTCTTCGTTAGCGAGATCTTCTATGATTCCTGGAGAGTCAGGATGATCTGTGCAGCCTGCAATCTTCATGGTTCTCGTATGGAACCCGATTAACCCAGCCTTAAGCTTGTCCAATTGAACAGGATAGCCTTTCCAATATAGGATGAAGATATAGTCTTCCTGGTGTTTATACAACCTGTTAGACTTAAGCTTATCAATCAGTTGAATTGCTTCAGTAGTTCGTTTGTGATATTGGGTCTTTACTCCGCTAATATAACCTTGTCCAGCCTTCTCACTAACGATTAATCCAAATCGATATATTGCTCAAGCATACTCTTGCTTATCGTTAATCCCATTTGCTGGGGCTTGTTCAAGTATTTCTGATTTTAATATTGTTCTGACCACTTGAACCGATTGTATCCGGTCCAAAATATGAAACCAATGTAGGATCAATGCGGAGATGAATTCCATTATCCTCGGCGAGTCCTGTACAATTGCATAACAGCATCGTGTTGTATAGCGAGTAGACAAGATGAGAGCACCTTTTCCAATTAAGGACAAGGTGCTCGTTTCATAACCATTATCTTGTTTAGCATTGCTTACCAAAACGAGGCGATAACATTCCAGCTGGTTTTCTGGAATTGTGTTACATCAGACTTCACCTTTATGTTAGCTTGTTTCATGATATCGGCTTGTAGCTTCGCATTCACCCCAAAGTCTTCTATATAATTGATCTCCATATCAACTTGTTTTAAACCATGAGTCAACACGCCTTCGACAATACTCCTCCACTTTTCTTCGGTAGGGTACCAAATTAAGTCGTCAGGAAGTTGTATTGATTTTTCCCAGTCGAGTTGTTTCGATTCTTGGAATGAAGCTTTGAACTTTACCTCTTTGCCAGTTTTTTTTTCTAGTTGTACCTCACCTTTTCCTTCAAACATCTTTGCTTTTGCCTCCACCTCAGTGCTGGTGTTGATACCATGACCATAACCTTCTTCATGGACAACCAGAAGTTCTCGGGGTTTGAGATGCATCATAATCCTAATTGCCTCATTTACCTTTTCTTCGAATGCAAGAGAATGATACTTTTCAAATGGGAAGTAGACTTTATTATTTCTCGGACTAATAATATAAAAGTTGTTCAGTTCAGGTCTGACTGTGCCTTTCCATATTAGTTCAGAGCTTGCAATCTCATGAGGTACTTCTAAGTAATCAAAATAAGCCCATTCCTTTGAAATGGTTTTAATCACACCAGCGATTCCGTCCCAAACTATGTTGGGAGACGTGGGTCGCATTATGATGGGAAGCCTACTTGTTAGTGGTTTTTTTGAGATTTCTTCCTGCATATCTTTCAATGTGTGGGTAAGGGTATCATTCTTAGTGACAGAATTGATTCTTTCATATTTGCCTATTCTTATTATCTTTCTTTCGATCTCGGGTATTTCAGTTAATGACAACATATATATTCATTCCTTCCATTCGACAATGAGAAAATATGGGTAATACAACCTATATCATACAGTAGATATGAAATCATGCCAAGCTAACCGCAGTAGGTCTAAAAACAATTGGATCTGGGGATTACTACACACTATCGAAGGCTAAAGACATCGTTCAAAATAAACGAATGAGGCCCGAAAAGAAAGAGGCGCTACTGGAGATTCTCGAACTGGTTAATGTAAAAAGGGGGATTTGGAAGGCCAGAAAAACGGCTTCTGATAAGAAGGAACTCGATAAGTGGATTAAACAATTGCATGAAATTGGAGTGAATCCGGTTACGATTCCCATAGCCGATGGAATGGAGTATTTACCTTGCCTATTTGGTTCTGTATGAAATTAGGGAAGAAGGTGCATGTATCTGTTTAACTATGTTGAATAACGGCTTAAAAAATAGAGCGGTGCTCCTTTGCTTGAAGCATCGCTCTCTTGTCATATATTAAATGCTGTCTGAATACTTACTGCCACTTCGACACCAATTCACAAAATGCTCGCAATTATTGGAAAAGACGTTATAACTGCTATCTCCTAGCTTTGAATGTGCCCTAGAAACCGCTTCCTCAGGTGAATAGGTAAGTGGAGTGTCCTTGATGTTTAAAGTCGATTCACCTTTGAAATTATTCAAGCTATCCAGTTTCACGTACCAATCTGAAAAATGTATAACCGTATCTCTATCAACGTAAATTCCATGATGGAGATAACCAAATCTTTGAACTACTAAATGATCTGCTAATTTTGGCGTCTGTTCATGTTTGAATTCTCTCGTCACCACATTTAGAGGATTGTTTGCGTCAATAAAATTCTGAGTAGTTTGAACTGCGCGATCTATCTTCTCAATAGCCTCTCCGATGGTCGGATAGTATTGCTTTATATCGTCCTTCATGCCGGTTTTGAATTCTTTCCAATCATCTCGGATGCCCTTTGCAAGTTCTTTGTTTGCATCATGTATACCTTCAAAAAGATACTTTATATTCTCGAATAATTCCAAGAAGATCACCTCTCCGCTTTTCATCATTTGAACTTATACTGAGGAATCTTGTCCGCTAGTTGTTGGTTTCATTCAGTTTATCTGCAACTGCGGCAACCAATGTTGACGTACCACCTTGTTCATTGTCATTTTCAAAGAGGCCTACGGGAACGGCATTAATGGTAATGAAGTCATCTGGCTTGATATTCCCACTTGGGATAGTTAATAGAATATCAATTGCTGTTCCGTCCTCAGTGGTCATGACAATTTGCGATAATATCCCTTGCTGCTCGAAATCACTTCCAGGTGGATAATCCTGAGCGATACCGACATAGCCACTGAAACTTACACTTTTGCCGTAAAAGTTCCAAGGCGCTTTCAAAACGTCTGCTGAATAAACGTTATCTTCGTTAGGTAGAGTGCCTTTATATGCTTTCAGCATATCAATTGCTAATGCAATATTGCCATTTTTATCAGTATAAATCTCCGATGTGTTCCATGAGGGACTTTTTGCTGCTTCTGTGTCAGCCGCAACTTTTGCATCTGATTCAGCTTTATCTTTAGCTTCTTTATCTGCTTTAGCTCTGGCTTCTGCCTCTGCTTTTTCTTTCGCTTCTTTGTCATCTTTTGCTTTAGCATCAGCATCTGCATTGGCTGCTAATTCCTTATCGTTTACGCTTTGCTCTGCGTTTGCTGGTGTGGCGTTGTCGGCTGTGTCGCCATCAGAAGATATTATGCCGATTGTTATGAGAAGCGCTAGGATAGCCCAGATGGTTCCCATCACTCTTACAACTTTTCCTATGTTCTTCCATCGAATAAAGACCATTACGTATGGCATGAATATCCAACCTACTACTCTAATAAAGCCCATTGCAGATCAAATCCTTTCGTATACTGTTGTGGGTGTTTGTGATAATCGCGTTTCCTTGTTACTCCTTGTTATTATTGGCTTGCTTACAATCGGTATGTGATTCGAGTGTATTACTCCTTATCGTATCTGCAATAAGCTGTCTAAGATCGTCTGAAGTTAGCAGAGTCAGCACTGCATTTTTGTCGGTAGGAGTCCCGCTATGCACATTGGTCACAATCAAATTTTCAAGAGTGCAATCAAGGCCATTTGCGATTTTTTCCAGTGTTTTGATTGTCGGATTTTTTTCTCCGCGCTCAACCTGCCCGAGATAAGACGTATTAATTCCAACATGAAGTGCCAACTGTTCTTGACTCAATCCTTTTTGAAAGCGCAGTATTCGTATCTTTTCGCCAATATTCTGCTGAATTGTGCTCAAATCTTCACCTCCATAAATTAGGATAAGATTTCCTAAGGCATGTCTCAATATGATATAACAGCTAAATCAGTGCATATAAATACAGCTCACCGCCATTTCTATCAAAATAGATGGTTAAATGCACCACCTTTTTTAGACAACAAAAAAGACGCCTACTACAAGAGCACAGTCAAACAGCATGAGAAGAAAGCTCTGATCCCATGAGTCTGCGCTATTATCCTGTAAAATCGCGTCTGATGATTATTATTTAAGCTGTCAGTGTCAATTTCATCTGAGCAACTTGTAAAGTCATTTGTATTTTAATTGAACGAAATGTCCCTGTCAATCTCTGGTTACATTAATCCTCGTTCTTTAAGAGAGACGTAATTGCTGCCCCCTATTATGATGTGATCTAACACCTCTACACCAATGAGTTCACCAGCACTCACAAGTCTTTTGGTTAACTGAATGTCTTCAGGTGATGGAGTAGGGTCTGAACTGGGATGATTATGGATGCATATGAGTCCTGCGCTGCATCGTTTGATTGCGGCTCTGAAAACTTCACGTGGATGTACTACAGTAGCGTTCAGCGAACCGATTGAGATGGTTTCTTTATGAATCACACGATTTTTTGTATTCAGAAATAAGCAAATGAAATGTTCTATGGGAGAATGTCTCAAGTCGGGGGCGAGCAGATCGTATACATCTTTAGGACGATGAATTGCAATTTGATCATGAGAGGGGATGGTCAGGGCTTTTGCCAGTTGAAGCAAAGCCGTAATCTGGCGAGCCTTACCTATTCCAATTCCCTTGATCATGGTTAACTGCTGTTCGCTTGCTTCTAATAGCTCTGTCGTTGTCGGGAACTGTTGAAACAATTCTTGAATCACGTAGCTGTCGTGTTTCTTCCTCAAAGATTCTGAAATAAGGCGTTTGATTTCTTCTGGTGGATAAGTATTCATTGGGTTTCCTCCGTTGAGTTTAATGGACACAAAAAGGCCGTACACGTTTGAAGTTTGAAGGTGTACAGCCTTTCGATGCATGTGGAGCCTCGCGCGAGGACTACCTATCATTCATCGGTATCAGGGATATAATATAGATTTCTTTTTTATGACTTTACGTATTGTCTAAAGACTTAGGGTCTTAGAATTTTTTCATGGAAAAAGGAAAATGACGGGAATACTCGAATATTATCTTATGATGGCAGTGTTTGTCTCGCATTACATGGGAATGATACTACTAAACTATCAAAGGGTTTTTGTAATGGCATATGATAACTAAGTGGTTTTGGAATATATTTAAAGCTAAGTTTGGGCTCTGTAGTTGTGGTTACATGTAAGTAAGGGATGTTGGGATGAATCTAAAGCGAGTCTAAGGGGATAAAGTAGATGGTAAGACAAAATTTCTCGGAACGAAATGGATATACTATATAAGTTGAACTAAAGACATCTGGAAGGAATTTCTACCTATTTCCGTCGAATGAATAAGTCAATATTATTTATTGGGACGGGTGATCTCTGTGAAAACGATTGAGGAGCAATTACAGGACGTCGA
>Ga0065721_10003658_pt1 | contig 121691 bp, 125 predicted proteins | sample Mesricmetagenome_FD_59108 | JGI IMG/M metagenome (GOLD analysis project Ga0065721, IMG submission 59108) | Mesophilic microbial community from rice straw/compost enrichment Sample: eDNA_1 v2 (version 2) | ecosystem: Engineered > Solid waste > Grass > Composting > Bioreactor | place: USA...
CTCCTCTCCTACGGCGCCTTCGTCGAGCACGAGATGTCCATGTACCACCCGGGTGTCCCAGCACCCGGGTGGCCGATCTCCCGCCTGATCGACTGGATCGAGCGGATCGGCCCCGAGCGCACCGTGATCGACTCCGACCTCGGTCAGCTCGCCAACCCCTACCCGGTCGACGGCTACATCTACGTCGTGCAGCAGCTGCTCGACCACGGGATCAAGGAGAAGGACGTGCGGCAGATGATCTGCCACAACACCGCCTACCTCCTCGGTCTCGAGGACTCCCCGAAGGTCGGGTAGGGGCAGGGTCATGCAACGCGCCGAGAAGGTCATCATCTCGACGGCCGTGACGGGCAGCGTCAACGTGCCGTCGCAGAGCGACCACCTGCCGCTCACGCCCGAGCAGGTCGTCGAGGCGGCGATCGGCGCGGCGAAGGCCGGCTCCGCGATCATCCACCTCCACGCCCGCCACGACGACGGGCGCCCCGCGTGGGAGACGGAGGTGTGGGAGCGGATCGTGCCGCCGATCCTCGCCGAGGTCGACGTCGTGCTCAACCTGTCGACGGGCGGGTCGTCGCAGATGACGATGGACCAGCGCCTCGCCGCCGCGTACCGGTTCGAGCCCGAGCTCGCGAGCATGAACATGGGCTCGATGAACTTCGTCTACTCCGGCATCGCCGACAAGGTGACGCACTGGAAGTACGACTGGGAGAAGCCGTACGTGCTCGGCACGTACAGCCACCCGTTCATCAACACGTTCGACCGCATCGAGCTCACCCTGCGCGAGCTCGGCGAGAAGCGCGGCACCCGGTTCGAGTTCGAGTGCTACGACATCGGGCACCTCTACTCGCTCGCCTACTTCGTCGACGCGGGGCTCGTGAAGCCGCCGTTCCTCATCCAAGGCGTCTTCGGCATCCTCGGCGGCATCGGCGCCGACCACGAGAACCTCACCCACATGGTGGCGATCGCCGACAAGCTGTTCGGCTCCGACTACCAGTTCTCGGCGTTCGCGGCGGGCCGCGCGCAGTTCGAGTTCGCGACCCACTCGGCGTGGCTCGGCGGGCACGTGCGCGTCGGACTCGAGGACAGCCTGTGGATCGGCAAGGGCCGGCTCGCGGAGAGCAACGCGCAGCAGGTGGAGAAGATCCGTGGCGTCGTCGAGGACCTGGGCCGCGAGATCGCGACCCCCGACGACGCGCGCCGGATGCTCGGGCTCAAGGGCCTCTCCGGCGTCACCCTCTGAACACCCTTTCCGTCCTAAGGAACTGCTATGTCCACCCAGTACGCCGCCGACGACGTCCGCTCGAAGCTCGCCGTCGCCGCCCCCACCGTCCAGGTCGACCCGTCGACGCCGATCAAGCCGTCGCAGTGGATCGAGTTCCTCGCCCTCCCCCCGACCGAGACCGGGGAGCGCGGGAGCCGCACCTGGCTCGCCCGCAGTGCGACCCTCGTGGTCGCCTACACGGAGGCGAAGGCGGGGGAGGTGGTCACCCGCGCCGGTCAACCCGACGAGTACGCGATCCTGCAGTACTCGGGGAGCGCGCCGATCAAGGTGGCCGCGGGAGAGGAATCGGCCGAGGTGCGCGAGGAGGCGCTCGTCGTCGTGCCGCCCGGGGACTCGAGCATCGAGGTGCTCGAGGACGGGGTGCTCATCCGGCTGTTCTCGATCGTCGCCGACGACCTGCGGGAGGAGGCCTCCAACGCCGGCGCCTACGCCGAGCCCGACGTGCGCTGCGCGCCGCTCGGCGAGTGGCCCGACCCGGTGGGCGGCTTCCGGCTGCGCGTGTACCGCCTCGCCGACTACCCGCTGAAGGAGGGGAGGTTCGGCCGCATCTTCCGCACGACGAACGTCATGGTGAACTTCCTCGCCGAGGAGCCCGGGCCCCGCGACCCGCTCAAGCTCTCGCCGCACTTCCACGACGACTTCGAGCAGCTCTCGCTCGCCGTGAAGGGGCGCTTCGTGCACCACATCCGCTACCCGTGGGGTCCCGACTCGTCGCAGTGGCGGGACGACGAGCACCGCGAGATCGCGACGCCGTCGGTGTGCATCATCCCGCCGCCGACGATCCACACGACCCAGGGCGTGGGCGAGCACCAGCAGCTCATCGACATCTTCTCCCCGCCGCGCGTCGACTTCTCGACATCGGGGTGGGTCGTGAACGCGGCCGACTACCCCGCGAAGCCCGGCGTCGGCATCCCCGAGGGGCACTGATGTCCGAGATGCCGCGGCACAGCCTGTTCCGCGCGGCGCTGCGCCGCGGCGACGGACCGCCGCTCGGCACATGGGTGAAGCTCCCCGCGATGGAGAGCATGGAGCTCGTGGCGCTCGCCGGGTTCGACTTCGCCGTCATCGACCTCGAGCACTCCGCGATGGACCTCGAGTCGGCCTACCGGCACATCGGCGTCGCCCTGCTCACGGGCGTCGCGCCGATCGTGCGCGTCCCGTCGCTCGATGGCGGGATCGTGCAGCGCATCCTCGACGCGGGCGCCGAGGGGATCATGCTGCCGCACGTCGACACGGTCGCGCAGGCCGAGGCCGCGGCGGCAGCCGTGCGCTTCCCGCCACGGGGCACGCGCGGGGTCGGGAGCACGTCGCGCGCGGGGGCCTGGGGCGCGCTGCCGCGCGACGAGTACCTCCGCTACGGGAACGAGGAGGTCGTGCTCATCCCGCAGCTGGAGAGCGCCGAGGCGGCCCGTACTGCGGCGGCGATCGCGCGGGTCGACGGGGTCGACGCCCTCCTCGTCGGCGCGGCGGACCTCTCGACGAGTCTCGGGATGACCGAGAGCGACCCGGCGGTCGTCGAGCTCGTCGCGGGCGCGGTGCGGGATGCCCGCGCGGCGGGGGTGCCGATCGGCAACGCCGGCGGCGCGACCGCTGCGTCGGTGCAGGCGGCGGTCGACGCGGGCTTCGACTTCACGATGATGAGCAACGACGCGAGCCTCCTGGGCGCCGCGGCGAGGGCGGCGGTCGAGGCAGGCCGTACCATACGGTACGGTACGGAGTCGCGATGAGTGCCCCCCTCCGCGTGCCGCTCGAGCTTCGCTGGGCCGACACCGACCAGTACCGGCACGTCAACAACGTCGCCGCCGTGCGCCTCGCCGAGGAGGCCCGCATCCGCGCCCTCGGGCTGCCCGAGAAGCCCGAGCACTTCCCGCCCGGGCCCCCGCCGATCCTCGCCGCGCTCGGCACCGGCACCTTCACGATGACCGTCTCGCAGCGATTCGAGTACACGGCCGAGATGCCCTACGCCGGGCAGCAGGTCGTCGCCGAGGTGTGGCTGTCGCGCGTCGGCGGTCGGTCCGTCACGATGGACTGCCGCGTCGGATCCGCCGACGGCGACGTCGTCTACTTCATCGCGCGCGTCACGGTCGTCATCATGGACCTGGCGACCCGCCGCCCGCGGGCGCTCACCGACGACGAGGTCGCGCACCTCGCCCCGTACCTCGGCGAACCGCTCGCCTTCCGCGACTGACCGCCCCGACCCCAGGAGACACGAAATGACTGGACTGCTCGAGGGCAAGGCCGTTCTGCTCGTCGGCGCGAGCACCGGGATCGGCGTCGAAGCCGCCCGCGTCTTCGCCGAGGAGGGCGCCCGGCTCGTGATCGCCGCCCGCTCCCGCGACGCGCTCGAGGAGCTCGCAGAACAGCTGCGCGGCACCGGACACGAGGTGCGGGCCGTCGCCGGCGACGTGACCTCCGGCTCCGACGTCGCCCGCATGGTCGACGAGACCGTCGCCGCGTACGGCCGCCTCGACGGGGCGTTCAACAACGCCGGCGTCGGGCAGCTCGGGCTCGTGCACGAGGTGTCCGAGGAGGACTTCGACCGCGTCATGCAGGTCAACGTGAAGGGGATGTGGTTCTGCCTCCGCGAGGAGCTGCGGGTCATGCGCGCCCAGGGCTCCGGCTCGATCGTCAACACCTCGAGCGTCGGCGGCTACAAGGGCAACACAGGGCTCGGCGTGTACCAGGCGACGAAGCACGCCGTCATCGGCCTCACCCGCAGCGCCGCCCACGACAACGGGCCGCTCGGCATCCGCGTCAACTCCGTCGCCCCCGGCCCGACCTACTCCGCGATGATCGAGGCGATGCTCGCCGACGACCCCACCGCGATGGACAAGCGTCTCGCCGTGATGCCCCTGCGCAAGATCGGCACGGGTGCGGAGGTCGCCAACGCCGCCGCCTGGCTGCTGAGCGACAAGTCCAGCCACACGACCGGGATGGTGCTCCCGGTCGAGGGCGGGATGACCGCCTAGAGGTCGAAGCCTCCGTCCCACCCCATCAGCACCGTCGTGATGCGGTCGCCGACGATCCCGAACGACACGACCGTGCCGTCGGCGGCGACACCCGTGATGTCGTCGCCCGTGAACAGCGACCCGTAGTAGTAGTTGGCGCGCCACTCGGTGAGCGTCGCGGGCGGGATGCTCCAGTTCCAGGGGCCCGGTGCCCCGGTCACGTAGTCGAGCGCCTCGATCGCGTGGATCGGCGTCATGTCGCCGCAGCACTCCGACGACATGATGATGACGCTCACCGTCGGCGCGAAGTAGCCCTCGAGCGCCGCCGTGTTGCCGCTCGAGACCGCATCCCGCACGTTGGCGCGGTCCGAGGCGCTCAGCGTCGCGGGCTCCGGGTCCGGCTCGGCGGTCGCCGACTCCGTGGGCTCCGGAGTCGTGGTCGCGGTCACCGTCGGGGTCGGGTCGGCATCCCCCGTCGGCGTCGGGCCCGGGGTCGGGTCGCACGCGGTGAGCAGGCCGCCGAGCAGGACGGCGATCGCGACGACGGGCAGGGTGCGGGCAGTGCGCATGGGGTCTCCTCGAGGATCCGGTGTCACGATCACGACGGAGACCGTGGCCCCCGCGATTGACGTGGAGCGTAGCCTGGGTGGCATGGCCGACACCACCGATCCGACCGCCGTCGCGGTGGCCCAGTTCGCGCCCGGCGACGACGAGGCCGCGAACCTGGACAGCATCCGCCGCCTCGCCGAGGACGCGGCGTCCCGCGGCGCTCTTCTCGTCGTCTTCCCCGAATACTCCTCCTACTTCACCCCCGGCCTCGGCGAGGACTGGCTCGAGCACGCGCAGACCCTCCACGGCCCGTTCGTGCGGGCGCTCGCCGAGATCGCCGCGGAGCTCGGCATCCACCTCGTCGCCGGGCTCCTCGAACTCGTGCCGGGCGACGAGAACCGTGTCGCCAACACGCTCGTCGCCGTCGACGCGTCGGGCGAGGTCGTCGCCCGCTACCGCAAGATGCATCTCTACGACGCGTTCGGGATGCGCGAGAGCGACCGCATCGTCGCCGGGCCCGTGTGGGGCGAGGATGCCGCACCCGTGTTCCCGTTCGGCGGCTTCACGGTGGGGCTCCAGACCTGCTACGACGTGCGCTTCCCCGAGGTCACCCGTCGGCTCGTCGACGCGGGAGCCGACCTCGTCGTGCTGCCGTCGGAGTGGGTGCGCGGGCCGCTGAAGGAGCACCACTGGCGCACCCTCGTCACGGCGCGCGCGATCGAGAACACCGTCTACGTCGCCGCAGCCGACCACGCGCCGCCGATCGGCGCGGGCAACAGCATGGTCGTCGACCCGATGGGCGTCGAGCTCGTCACCGTGGGGGAGTCGACGGATGTCGGGGTCGCCTGGATCTCGCCGCAGCGCCTCGCCGAGGTGCGGCACCAGAACCCCGCGCTCAAGTTGCGCCGGTTCCGCGTCGAGCCCCGCTGACCCGGAAGTCGAGCCCGGTGTCGGTGGTCGAGTAGCCCGCGCAGCGGCCCGCACCCGGTGGTCGAGTAGCCCGCGCAGCGGGCGTGTCGAGACCCCGCGCGTCTCGACACGCGGCTGCGCCGCTACTCGACGACCGGGAGGGGGAGCTGCGCCGCTTCTCGACACGCGGCTGCGCCGCTACTCGACGACCGGGACGGGGGGCTGGGCCGCTACTCGGCGCCCGGGGACCTCCGGACGACGAGGGACGCGTAGGCGGGGATGAGGACGCGGCGCCCATAGCGGCGGGAGACGACCTCGAAGGGCCGGCCGTCGCCGAGGAGCAGATCGAGGATCGCGCCGAGCTCGGCTCGCGCGAGGGGACCGCCGAGGCACAGGTGACGACCCGCGCCGAACCACAGCTGCCGGTNNTGCGGCAGNTACGGGCGGTCGATNCGGTAGGGACCNGCGAGGTTGTTNGCNGTCCAGGTGAGCACCATGACGCGGTCGCCCGCGCGCAGGGTGCGGCCNNCGATCTCGACGTCGGCGAGCACCGACCGCCCGATGAGCGGCGCGGGGCTGGTGACGCGCAGGGCCTCGCGGATGGCGTCCTCCCGGTGATGCGGCATCGCGAGGAGGCGGTGCTGCTCGCCCGAGTCGAAGAGGAGCGCCGCCGTGCGAGCCATCGCGGACGCCGCCGTCTCCGTGCCCGCGACCATGAGGAGGGTGGAGAGCCCCTGGGTCTCGTGGAGCGTGAGCCCGATCTCCCGGCACCGCCCGATGATCGTGTCGGGGTGCGCCGACGGGAACACGTCGACGATGTGCCCGGTGAGCCGCCCGACGATCCCGCGGGCCGTCGCGATGACGTCGGGCGGGAGGGTCGTGTCGGCCGTCGTGCCCAGGGCGATCGAGGCGAGCTCCTCGCCCGTGGCGAAGATCTCGCGATACGCGTCGTCGCCGCGCGAGGGGTCGACGGGGAGCCCGAGCAGGGTGACGACCATGTGCCCGACGAGCACCCGCGACAGGTCGGCGAGGTCGAGTTCGCCTCCGGCATCCAGCACCGCTTTCGCCGCCGCGAGCCGCTCGCCCCACGCGCGTTCGACGAACGCCGCCGACGTCTTCTCGGTGAACANCTCGCGGCTGCGGGTGCGGAGGTCGTGGTGCCCGGGACCGTCGAAGAGGTCGTANACCCAGTCGCCGAGGATCTGCGCCCAGAGGTGGCCGACGCCGCCCTCGGAGAGCAGCGTCAGNTGCTCCGGGTCGTTGAGGAGGACCCCGGGCGGTGCGGGGGTCGGACGTGATCCAGCCGATGCCGGGGAGCTTGAGGAGGGGGCGCGCGAACTGGCCGATCCAGTTGAGGACCGGCAGCGCCGGCCGGGCGGCGGACAGCAACCGGTGCTCGTGCGCGGCGGCCCCGTCGCCGATCCCGTCCCGCAGGAGCGAGAGTCGGCGTTCGCGGGGTGCGGCTTCCAGTTCCTCGGCGACGGGCATGCGTCGAGTCTGGCGGATGCGGGGGCCGATGTCGGGGAGCAGGGCTAGAGTCCGGGCATGAGCGAGCAGCCGGGGCTGAGCCCCGCCGAGTTCCACCGCCACGACGGCGTCGACGCGTGGCGGGTCACCCCGCACGGCGCCGAAGCCGTCTTCCGCGCGTCGTCGCTGGCCGAGGCCGCCGGGCTCGTGGCCGAGGTCGTGGGCGCGGCCGTGCGCGACGACCTCCAGCCCGACATCGACCTCCGGCCGGAGGCGATCATCGTGCGAGTGCCGTTCGTCGGCGACCGCCTCCCGGCCGCGACAGGACGCTTCGCGGCGACCGTGTCGGCGGCGGCGGAGCAGGACGGGCTGCGGCCCGACCCGGATGCCGTGCAGGCGATCAACCTGTTCGTCGCCGAGCATGAGGATGCCGCCACGCGCTCGTTCTGGACGGCGGTGCTCGGCTACCGCGAGCTCGGCGAGGGCGACGCGGTCGACCCGCTGCGTCGGGGGCCGCTCATCGCGGTGAACCCGATCGACAACGGCAAGCGCGGGAGGGGGCGCACCCACGTCGACGTCTTCATGGCGGAGGACGTCGCCCGGGCGCGGGTCGAGGCGGCGCTCGCCGCGGGCGGGCGGCTCGTCGACGACTCCTACGCCCCGAAGTGGTGGACGCTCGCGTCGCCCGACAATCACGGCGTCGACGTGGCGTCGTGGATCGACACCTGGGAGGGGTGATCCGCCCGGCGCTCTAGTCGTCGAACTCGACGGTGAGCTTCCGCAGGAGCCCCGACAGACGCTCCTGGTCGACGCGCGACAGCCCCGACAGCCACGCCGACTCCTCCGCGAGCAGCAACGCGATGGCGGCATCCACCTGTTCGCGCCCGGCATCCGTCATGACGACGAGCACGCCGCGGCCGTCGTGCGGGTCGGTGCGCCGCTCCACGAGCTTCCGCTCCACGAGTCGGTCGATGCGGTTCGTCATCGTGCCGCTCGAGACGAGGGTCTGCTGCAGCAGCGCCTTCGGGCTCAACTGGTACGGCTTGCCGGCGCGGCGGAGGGCGGCGAGCACGTCGAACTCCCACGCCTCGAGACCGGAGGCCGTGAACGCGGAACGGCGGGCACGGTCGAGGTGCTTCGCGAGCCGGTCGACGCGCGACAGCACCTGCAGGGGCGCGAAGTCGATGTCGGGCCGCTCGCGCGCCCACGCGTCGACGATCCGGTCGACCTCGTCGGATGCGGGCATCCGTCCATTATCGTCGCGGGCTGCCAAGCTAGGGGAGGCGCCCACACCGGTCGGGCGCGATCCGCCTTGGTGTAACGGCAGCACGACGGCCTTTGGAGCCGTGAGGACCAGGTTCGAATCCTGGAGGCGGAGCAGGAGTGCGGGACGGCGAAGGGCCCGGTCGAGGCGTCGCTCGACCGGGCCCGGTTCCGTGCTCGACTCAGGACTCCCGCGCGGCGGAGGGCCACACGCCGTGGCGCCCGGGGGAGAGGATGCCGTTCGGGTCGACGGCGTCCTTGATCCGCTCGGCGAAGCGCCGGTAGGCGTGGTCGTTGAATCCGAGCTGCTCCGACGCGAGGTCCATGAGGTCGACGTGGGCGCGGTACTCGGCCCAGCCGCGCTCGCCGGCCTCCTTGATGAGCGTGCGCACGGTGTCGTACGCCTTGCGGTTGGTCTCGGGGTCGGTGACGTCGAACGTGATGCTGTTCACGACGACGCAGCTGCGGTCGTTGATGAGGAAGAGCGCGCAGACGTGGTTGAGCCCGATCTCGCGCACCGTGACGTCGCGGAAGAAGCGGATGTTCTCCGCGAGCAGCTCGCCCTGGAGGGGGAGCACGGGGGCGAAGGCGATGTGGCCGATGTTCGACGGCGTCGCCTGGATGATGTCGAGGCTCGGGATGCCGGCCTGCACCTTGTCGACGAAGGTCTCGATCTGGTCCCACTCGTCGCGCGCGTAGATGCGGTTGTTGAGGATGCGGCCGCCGGGGACCTTCTCCTCCCAGATGCGCCGGATGCGCTCGAGGTGGTGCTCGACGACGACGCGGTCGCCCCAGAGCGCCGTGCGGGCGCCCCAGCGGCCGAGGCCCGTGCTGTCTGCGAGCTCGTCGAGTCGCTCCTCGCTCGCCGCGGGGTCGGCCCGGAGGTAGAGGGAGCGGGTCTCGGGGAACTGCGCCGACATGGTGACGAGGTTCTGGATGGTCGGCACGCCGCGCACGACGCCGTCGAGGCGCAGCTCGCGGAAGGCGTCGACGGCGGCAGCGAGCTGCGCATCCCGCGGGATCGTGAGGAAGAGCGGGGCGAACGCCTCGGGGCGGCGCATGAGCCAGATGCCGGCGCGCGTGACGATGCCGTAGTTCGACTGCATGAAGAGCTGGTCGAGCACGGGGCCGAGGCCGCGCGGGTAGACGTGCCACGACTCGTTGCCGTCCTGGGCGCCGAAGCCGGTGCACAGGAGGTCGCCGTCGGCGAGGACGACCTCGAGCCCGCACAGCTTCTGGAAGTCGGACCCGTAGGGGCCGTACGTCATGCCGTTGTCGAGGGAGTTGCCGATGACGCTGCCCCAGCCGAGGTCGGGGATCGAGAACCACAGGTCCTCGTTGCCGGAGGCGTCGAGCGCCTCGCGCAGGTCGAACCAGGTGACGCCGGGCTCGACGACGGCGTAGGCGAGGTCGCGGTTGATCTCGAGCACGCGGTTCATCTTGCGGAGGCTGACGAGCACCGACCCGGGCACGCGCGGCGACGGCCCGCCGTAGCCGTTGTTGCGTCCCTGCGAGGAGACCCACAGCGGGGTGCCGGTCTCGTTCGCGATGCGGGCGAGCTCGCGCACCTCGTCCGTCGACTCCGGGAAGACGACGAGCGAGGAGTCGTGGCTCCGCTCCCCGGGGAGCCAGAACGGGTCGCGGTAGGTGTCGCGGTCCTCCTGGCTGACGAGGGCGTCCTCGGCTCCGACGACCGCGATGAGCCGGTCGCGCGTCTGCGGGTCGAGTTCGAAGAGAGGGGCGGACTCGGTCTGACTGACAACAGATACCTTACGTCCGCAGACACCTTCCGCCCATAGTCGAGCACCCCTAGACTTTCGGCAGCCTGCGACCCGAACGCGCCGGCCCAAGGAGCCCGCGTGAGCAGCCACTCGTCCGGTGTCGCGTTCCGCCGTCGTCGCATCGTCTCCGGCGTCACCTCGCTCGGCGTGCTCGCGGGCCTCGGACTCGTCGCCGCGGCGCCGGTGTCCGCCGCGACCGCCGCCGACTGCACGCCCGCCAACACTGTCGCGCCGACGTCGCTCCCCGACGCGGCGACCGCGTTGCAGGCGCTCCTGGATGCGGCCACGGCCGTGATCTGCATCGACGGCGTGCTCGTGCTCACCGCCGAACTCGTCGCCTCGGGTCCCGTGTCGTTCCTCGGGCTCAGCGGTGCCGTGCTCGACGGCGCCGAGACGCACCGCATCCTCGACGCCCCCGGGGAGTCCGTGAACGTGGAGGGCATCCGTTTCACCGGCGGCCGCGGCGACGAGGGCGGCGCCATCCGTGGCGGGGCCGTCACGATCGTCGACTCGGTGTTCGACCACAACGTCTCGGCCGGTCAGGGCGGTGCCGTCGACGCCGACGCGGTGGAGGTCACCGGCTCGGTGTTCGAGGACAACTCCTCCGGCGGCTGGGGCGGTGGGGCGATCTGGTTCGACTCGACCGCGACGATCGCGTCGTCGGAGTTCCGGCGCAACTCGACGGAGGAGCGCGGCGGGGCGATCGCGTCCTACGGGGTCGTCACGAGCCTCAGCGACTCGACGTTCGAGGACAACACGGTCGTCTACTATGGCGGCGCCGTCTACGCGCAGACCGCGGCGACGATCACGAACTCGACCTTCGCGCGGAACGCGTCGACGTTCCAGTTCGGCACCGCGGGCGCCGTGTTCACCGGCACGGCGACCATCACCAACTCGACCTTCGTCGGCAACTCGTCGATCAACTGGGCGGGAGCGATCTACAGCAGCCGTGCGACGATCGCGCAGTCGACGTTCCTCGACAACACCGCCGACTGGGGCAACTCGGTCGTCGCGCGCGGCGGCACCGACTCGACCTACGCCGGCAGCATCTTCGCCGGCACCGCACTCGGCCTCCAGCTCGCCGACTACGACGGCGAGGCCGCCGGCGACCTCGGCGGCAACGTCTTCACGAACGCGCAGGCGGACGAGCTCACCCTCGTGCCGCTCGGGGCCGGCACCATCTTCGGGCAGACCGTCGCGGCGATCTTCGGCACCGAGGTGCTCGGCGACAACGGCGGCGACGTCCCGACCCTCGCGCTTCCCGAAGGCAGCGTCGCGATCGACCTCGTGCCCCCAGGCTCTCCCGTGACGACGGATCAGCGCGGCTGGACCCGCGTCGCCGCGAACGACGCGGGCGCGTTCGAGTTCGGCGCCGTCGACCCGACCCTGCAGCCCGCGGCGGAGGAGCCGACCCTGCCCCCGACCGGTGCCGAGCCCGGCATCCTCGCCACATTCGCGGCCGCACTCCTCGCGGCGGGCGCACTCGCGCTCGGCCTCGTGCGCCGTCGGCGGGCCTAGGCTTCACGCCTCGCCCACCGACGCGCGCCGTCAGGCGATGCGGACGAGCTTCCGGTTCACGAACTCCTCGAGCGCGAGGGCGCCGAGCTCGCGGCCGGTGCCGGAGCGCTTGACGCCGCCGAACGGCAGCTCCGCGGCGTCGCCGAGCACGAGGTTGACCCACACCATGCCGGCGTCGATGCGGTCGGCGACGCGCTGCGCCTGCTCCGGGTCGGTCGTGTAGAGGTAGGACCCGAGGCCGAACGGGGTGTCGTTGGCGATCCGGATGGCGTCCTCCTCGGTCGCGGCGCGGTAGAGGATCGCGACGGGGCCGAAGAACTCCTCGTGGTGGGCGTCCATCTCCGGCGTGACGTCCTCGAGCACGGCGGGCGGGAAGAAGTTGCCCGTGACCTCGCCGCGCGCGCGCACCGTCGCTCCCTGCGCGATCGCCCGCTCGAGCTGGTCGCTGAGGTTCGCGGTCGCGGACGCCGACGAGAGCGGGCCGAGAGTCGTGCCGTCGGCCATCGGGTCGGCGGGCTGGTGGGCCGTGAGAGCGGCCGTGAACTTCTCCGCGAACTCGTCGTACAGGTCGTCGGCGACGATGAAGCGCTTCGGCGCGTTGCACGACTGGCCGTTGTTGTCGAGGCGCCCGGCCACGGCGTCCTCGACGACCTTGTCGAGGTCGTCGGTGGAGAGCACGATGAACGGGTCCGACCCGCCGAGCTCGAGCACGACCTTCTTGAGGTGGCGGCCGGCCTGCTCGGCGACGGCCGCGCCCGCGTGCTCCGAGCCGGTGACGGAGACGCCCTGCACGCGCGGGTCGGCGATGATCGTCGCCACCTGCTCCGACGACGCGAGCACCGTCACGTAGGCGCCGAGGGGGGCGCCCAGCTCGCGGGCGGCGACGTCGAACATGTCCTGGATGGCGAGCGCTGAGGCCGGGCACTGCGACGCGTGCTTGAGGATGATCGTGTTGCCCGCGACCAGGTTCGGGCCGGCGAAGCGGGCCACCTGGTAGTAGGGGAAGTTCCACGGCATGACGCCGAGGAGGGCGCCGAGGCTCGCGCGGCGGACGACCGCCGTGCCGGTGCCGTCGGAGAGCTCGATCGGCTCGTCGGCGAGGAGCTTCGGGCCGTTCTCGGCGTAGTAGCGCAGGATCGCGGCGGCGAAGTCGACCTCGCCGAGCGCCTGGTCGAGCGGCTTGCCCATCTCCTCCACGATGATGCGGGCGAGCTCGTCGCGGCGCTCCTCGTGCAGGTCGGCGAGGCGCGCGACGAGCGCCGCGCGCTGCTCGGCGGGGGTGTGCCGCCAGGTGCGGTGCGCCTCGTCGGCGGCGGCGATCGCGGCCTGGATGTCGGCGTCGCTCGCGGAGGGGTAGGTGCGGACCACATCGCCGGTGGCGGGGTTCGTGATGGCGTACGTGCTCATCGATGCCGTCCTCTTCGTCGGGGAACTGGAAGCTTATCGGTAGCCTGAGGCTCGCTCGGCTGGAGGAGGCTCGCGGATGCCGTTCGAGGTGACGGAGGCGTCGATCGCCGACCTGCGCCGCGCCCTCGAGGACGGGCGCACGACCGCGGTCGGGCTCGTCGAGGCCTACCTCGCCCGCATCGCGGCGTACGACGCCCCCGGCACGCCGACCGCGCTCAACGCCGTCGTCGTACACAACCCGGAGGCGCTCGCGGAGGCCCGAGCGTCCGACGAGCGCCGCGCCGCCGGTCGAAGCCTGAGCCCGCTCGACGGCATCCCGTACACCGCGAAGGACAGCTACCTCGTGCGCGGGCTCACCGCGGCCGCCGGCAGCCCCGCGTTCGCCGACCTCGTCGCCCGGCGCGACGCGTTCACGGTCGAGCGGCTCCGGGCCGCCGGGGCGATCTGCCTCGGGCTGACCAACATGCCGCCGATGGCGAACGGCGGCATGCAGCGCGGGCTCTACGGACGTGCCGAGAGTCCGTACCACGCGGAGTACCTGACGGCGCCGTTCGCGTCGGGCTCGTCGAACGGCTCGGGCACGGCGACGGCGGCGAGCTTCGCGGCGTTCGGCCTCGGCGAGGAGACGTGGTCGAGCGGGCGGGGTCCGGCGTCCCACAACGCCCTGTGCGCCTACACCCCCTCGCGCGGGGTGATCTCGGTGCGCGGCAACTGGCCGCTCGTGCCGACGATGGATGTCGTCGTGCCGCACACGCGCACGATGGCCGACCTGCTCGAGGTGCTCGACGTGATCGTCGCCGACGACCCCGAGACGCGGGGCGACTTCTGGCGCGTGCAGCCGTGGGTCGACCTGCCGCGCGCCTCCGACGTGCGCCCGGCGTCGTACCGCGACCTCGCGCCCGCCGACCTCGTGGGACGCCGGCTCGGCATCCCGCGGATGTACGTCAACGCCGACCCCCTCGCGGGCACGGCGGCCGAGGTCGGGGTCGGCGGCCCCACGGGGCGGGCGATCCGCACCCGGCCGAGCGTCGTCGCGCTGTGGGAGCGGGCGCGGGCCGACCTCGAGGCCCGCGGTGCGGAGGTGGTCGAGGTCGACTTCCCCGTCGTGTCGCACTACGAGGGCGACCGTCCCGGGGCGCCGACGATCGCGACCCGCGGGCTCGTGAGCCCGGAGTACCTGCGTCACGAGATCGTCGACCTCTCCGCGTGGGCGTGGGACGACTTCCTCCGTGCCAACGGCGACGCCAGCCTGCCCCACCTCGGCGTCGTCGACGGCGCGCGCATCTCGCCGCAGCCCGAGGGGGCGCTGCCCGACCGCTACGACGGCTTCGACGACGACATCGCCGACTACCCGGCCTTCATCCGCGAGCATCCGGGGCTCGCGCTCGCGGACATCCCGCACCTCGAGGACGGCGTGCGCGGACTCGAGCGCACGCGCCGCGTCGATCTCGAGGAGTGGATGGACGCCCTCGGCCTCGACGCCGTCGTGTTCCCCGCCGTCGCCGACGTCGCCCGCGCCGACATGGAGGTGAACCCGGCGTCCGCCGACGACGGCTGGCGCAACGGCGTGTGGGTCGCGAACGGCAACCTCGCGATCCGTCACCTCGGCATCCCGACCGTGACGGTGCCGCTCGGCCTGCTCGACGATCTCAGGATGCCCGTCGGCCTGACGTTCGCCGGCCGCGCCTACGACGACACCGCGCTGTTGCGGCTCGCCCTCGCGTTCGAGAGCATCGCGCCCCGACGCGTGCCGCCGCCCCGTACCCCGCCGCTGAGCAGCACGACCCCCGGCCCCGAGGAGACCCGATGACCTGGAGGATGCCGCACGAGGGCGCCCCGCACGAGCGCACCTGGATGGCGTGGCCGAGCGGCGGCTACGCGCTCGGCGACTCGGAGGCGTCCGCGGAGGAGGCGCGCTCCACGTGGGCGGCCGTCGCGCTCGCCGTCGCCCGCTTCGAGCCCGTCACGATGGTCGTCGACCCGTCCGCGGTCGCCGCGGCGCGGAAGTACCTCGGGAGCGACGTCCAACTCGTCGAGGCGCCGCTCGACGACGCGTGGATGCGCGACATCGGCCCGACGTTCGTGACCGACGGCTCGCGCCTCGCCGCCGTCGACTGGGTGTTCAACGGCTGGGGCGCCCAGGACTGGGCGCAGTGGGGGAACGATGCCCTCATCGGCGCGGTCGTCGCCGAGGCCGCCGGCGTCGAGCGCATCGCCTCGCCGCTCGTCAACGAGGGGGGCGGCCTCCACGTCGACGGCGAGGGCACGGTGCTCCTCACGCGCTCCGTGCAGCTCGATCCCGGCCGCAACCCGGGGCTCACCGAGGCCGACGTCGAGGCCGAACTCGCCCGCACGCTCGGCACGACGCACACGATCTGGCTGCCGCGGGGACTCACTCGCGACTCTGAGCGCTTCGGCACGCGCGGGCACGTCGACATCGTCGCGACGTTCCCGCACCCCGGCACGGTGCTCGTGCATGCCCAGCGCGACCCGTCGCATCCCGACTTCGCGGTGAGCCGGGAGGTGCTCGACGTGCTGCACTCCTCCCGCGACGCCGCCGGGCGGGAGCTCGAGGTCGTCGAGGTGCCCGCGCCGGCGACCCTCCGCGACGACGAGGGTTGGGTCGACTACAGCTACATCAACCACCACCTCGTCAACGGCGGCGTCGTCGCGTGCTCCTTCGGCGACCCGCACGACGCCGAGGCCGTCGACCTCCTGCGCGCCGCCTACCCGGGGCGCGAGGTCGTCACCGTGGATGCCCGCCCGCTGTTCGCGCGCGGGGGCGGCATCCACTGCATCACGCAGCAGCAGCCGCGGGTGTGACGGCGTCGCCCGGCCGGCTCAGCGCGTCGCGGGCTTGATCGACGCGATGCCGCCGTCGACGACGAGGTCGACGCCCGTCGTGGAGCCCGCCCGCGGGCTCGCGAGGTAGAGGACGGCGTCGGCGATCTCCTCGGGCGTCACGAGGCGGCCGTGCGGCTGCCGCGCCTCGAGCTCGGCGCGCGCCGCCTCCTTCGCCTCGACGGAGCCGAACACCCGGTCGAGCCAGGGCGTGTCGACGGTGCCCGGGCTGACGGCGTTGAACCGGATGCCGTCGCGCAGGTGGTCGGCCGCCATCGCCCGGGTGAGCGCCGACACGGCGCCCTTGATCGCCGAGTACAGGGCGCGGTCGGGCATCCCGACGTGGGCGACGACCGAGGAGATGCACACGACGGAGGCGTGCCGCGACGCGCGCAGGTGGGGCAGCGCGGCGCGGACGACGCGGGCGAGTCCGACGACGCTGATGTCCCACACGCGCATCCACTCGGCGTCGGGGTTCGCGGCGACATCGCCCTGGGCGGCGGCGCCGGCGCTGTTGACGACGATGTCGAGCCCGCCGAGTTCGCTCACGACCCGGTCGACCGCGGCGACGATCGAGGCGTCATCCGCGAGGTCGGCTGCGACCGGCAGCGCCCCCTCGGGCGTGCCGGCGACGTCGCGGTCGAGCACCGCGACCTTCGCCCCGCGCTCCAGCAGTTGACGCACCGTCGCGGCGCCGAGACCGGACGCGCCGCCCGTGACCACGGCCACGAGACCGTCGAACTCCCCCATGAGAACCTCCTGAGGGATTCTCGCGCAGGGCAGACCCGCGCGCCGAATCGGGGCTCAGGCTGCGGAGGCCCCGCCCCGCTTCGCACGCTGGATCTGCTCGTACACGTGCGTGCGCAGCTCCGTGAACCGGGGGAGGGCGCGCGTGCCGATCTGGTCGCGCTCGGCCGGCAGGTCGATCGCGAGATCCTCCTGCACGTACGTCGGCGACATCGAGAGCACGACGACGCGCTCGCCGAGGTACACCGATTCGTCGATGTCGTGCGTCACGAAGAGCACCGTCACGCCGAACTTCTTCCAGATGTCGCGCACGAGGTCCTCGAGATCGGCGCGCGTCTGCGCGTCGACCGCGGCGAAAGGCTCGTCCATGATGAGCACCTCGGGGCCGTACGCGATCGCGCGGGCGATCGCGACGCGCTGCTGCATGCCGCCGGAGAGCTGCCACGGGAACTTGTCGCCCGCCGCCCCGAGCCCGACCGCTTCGAGCGCCTCGTCGACGCGAGCTCGCCGCTCCTCCTTCGACGTGGTGCGCAGCAGCGGCAGTTCCACGTTGCGCCGCACCGTCATCCACGGCATGAGGCTGCGGCCGTACTCCTGGAACACGACCGCCATCTTCTTCGGCGGCGCCGTCACCGGCACGCCGTCGAGTTCGACCGTGCCCGAGGTCGGCGCGAGGAGGCCGGCGATGCACTTGAGCAGCGTCGTCTTGCCGCATCCCGAGGGGCCGACGATGCAGACGAGCTCGCCCTGCTTCGCGGTGAACGTGATGTCGCGGAGCGCCTCGAAGTCGCCGTACGACTTCTGGAGCCCCTCGACACGGAGGAGCTGGGGGGCGGGGGTGGTCTCAGGCACGCTCTGTCTCCTTCAGGCCGCGATACCAGCCGAGCACGAACCGCTCGGCGAGCTGGAAGAGCACCGCGAGCGCGATGCCGATGAGTCCGAGCAGGATGATGCCGCTCCACATCTCGGGGATCATGAAGTTCTGCTGGAAGAACAGGATGCGGTAGCCGAGACCCGACGACGAGTTCGACATCTCCGAGATCACCATGAGGATGAGCCCGATCGAGAGCGACTGCCGCACCCCGGTCATGATGGGTGCCGACGCGCTCGGGAGGGTGATGAACCGCACCCGCTGGAGCGTCGTCAGCTGGTAGGACGTCGCCGTCTCCCGCTGCACGGCGTCGACGGCGCGCACGCCCTCGACGGTGTTGAGCAGGATCGGCCAGATCGCACCCGCGACGATGACCGCGATCTTGCCCTCGGCGCCGATCCCGACCGTGATCGCGAGGATCGGCACGAGCATCGGCGGGGGCACGGCGCGGAAGAACTCGAACAGCGGCTCGAGCAGCTGCCGCAGCCAGCGCAGCGACCCGACGAGGATGCCGAGGGCGATGCCGACGACGATCGCGATCGCGAGGCCGGCGAGGAGGCGGCCGATGCTCGGCAGCACGTCGACGAGGAACGACTCGTTGACCCACGTCTTCGCGAACGCCTCCGCGATGCGCCACGGGGCGGGGAAGTACCGGTTGGGGGAGACGAGCGCCGAGAGTGCCCACATCCCGAGGAGCACGAGCGGCAGACCCACCGCCTCGAGGATGCCGTCGAGCCAGCGGGGCAGCCGGCGCGTGGCGCCCGCGGGGAGGAGGCGGCGCGTGGCCGAGGGCGCGGTCACAGCACGACCTCCGCTCGCACCGACTGGTGCCAGGCGAGCACCCGGCGCTCGATGAGCCGCACGATCAGGTTGATGACGAGCGCGAGGAGGCCCGCGGTGACGACGAGCGCGTAGACGCCGGCGTAGTCGCCCGCCGTCTGGCGGATGGTCAGCAGGCGCCCGATGCCGTCGGCGCCGATGAGCAGTTCGCCCGTGACGGTGAGGATGAGCGCGACGGTCGCGCCGAGGCGGATGCCGGTCATGAGGTAGGGGAGGGCCGTCGGGAGGCACGAGGTGTCGGAACCTGTCGAGGGTGGAGATGCCGAAGCTGCGCTGCGTGTCGCGCGCCACGGGGTCGACGTCGGCGACGCCGTAGAGCACCTGGATGAAGATCTGCCAGAAGGTGGCGTAGACGACGATGACGAGCGACGCGTCGCGGTCGAGGCCGAACATGAGGATCGCGAGCGGGATGATCGCGACGGAGGGGATGGGCCGCAGGAACTCGACGGTGGTGCGGGTGTAGCGGCGCAGGAACGGCACCATCCCGACGACCGTGCCGAGGACGACGGCGAGGACCCCCGCGATCGCGAGACCGATGCCCCAGGTGATGAGCGTGTTGCCGATCGTGCGCCAGTAGTGGAGGTCGAGCGCCATCGTGCCGAGGGCGGCGAACACGTCGGTCGGGGGCGGCACGTAGCGGCCGTTCACCCACCCCAGGGCGGGCGCCAGCTGCCACAGGCCGAGGAAGCCCAGGATGCCGAGCAGACCCAGGCCCGCGGGTCGCAGCCGTCGCGTCATCGCGCTCACGAGTCGCCTCTCTCCGGATACGTCACTCTATGCCGCCGCTCACGACGGTGGTCCGGGATCGGGCGATCCCGGACCACCGAGGTGTGGGACTACTGGACGACGATGGCGTCCAGGTCGGGAGCCGCGTCGAAGTACTTGTACTCGAGCGCGAGCTCCACGAGCTCCTTCAGACCGGCCTTGGCAAGGCTGGCCGTGAACTCGGGCAGGACGATGCCGTTGGCCGCGCCCTCCGGCAGGTCGAGGCCGGCCTCGATGGCGCGACGCACCTCGTCCTCGTGCGACGCGGCGTACTCGAGCGCGGCGGCGAGGGCCTCGTTCCAGGCCGCGACCATGTCGGGCTTCTCGTCGATGACCTTCTGCAGCGTGAAGTTGGTCAGCACGGTGAGGCCCGGGATGGTGGCCTGGTAGGGGCCGCCGAGGTCGGTGCCGCCGGCGCCGACGACCATGCCGCGGAACGGGTCCGGGGCCCAGGCGGCGTCGATCGCGCCGGCCTCGATCTGCGCGGGCACGTCGGGGAAGGCGACGGCGACGAACTCGATCGAGTTCGGGTCGCCGCCGTCGGCCGCGACGGCCGCGCGGATGGTGAGGTCACCGGCCGCGCCGAGGCTGTTGACCGAGACGGTCTTGCCCGACAGGTCGGCCCAGCTCTGGATGCCGCTCGCGGCACTCGCGACGACGGAGTTCACGTCCTCGTCACCGCTCGCGAGGCTGTTCGCGTAGTTGCTGAGGATGCGCACGTCCTCGCCGCCGAGCGCGGCGCGGAACGGGCCCATGGGCTGACCGATCGCGAAGTCGATGTCGCCGGCGACGAGGGCCGGGATGGCCTGAGCGCCACCCTGGGCGGGGAGGATCTCGAGCTCGATCCCGTGCTCTTCGAAGATCCCCGCCTCGAGGGCCGCCCAGATGGCGCCCGTCTCGGCGATCGGGAGCGCGGCGACGCGGACCTGGTAGGTCTCGCCGGGGCCGGCTTCGGTGGGTTCGGGGGCGGCGCCCGAGTCGGTGCAACCGACCAGGGCGACGGCGGTGGCGAGGGCGAGGCCACCGAGGAGTGCGCGACGCTTCATGGCGAGGACCTTTCTTCATTGAAGGGTGGTGCGGGGGCGCCCGTGCGGGGGAGCCGCTCGGGGTTGGCGGCAACAATACATGACACTGGCGCCACCAATGTGCGCCATCAATGTCATGTATGTCAATGGCTCCGGGGCACGAAATCCCGGAACGATCGTCGCACGACGAACTCCGCGAGCGCCGGATCCTCACCGCTCACCGCCTCGACGACCCGGGAGATCGCGCGATCGCCGAGCGCCTCGTGCGTCTCGACGAACAACTCCCGCGCCTCCGCGCGCGGCCAATCGGGCGGCAGCAGGCGCTGCGGCAGGTCGGGGTCGGAGTTCGTGAGGTTGATCCACTCGTCGGTCAGCCCCGTGCGCTGCACGAGCGCCTCGACGGGATCGATGATCCCCGACTCGAGGTCGTCGAGGAGGCGGAGCGAGTCGGCGATGAACATCCGGTACTCGCGGCCGAGCTCGACGAGGTCCCACGCCTGCTCCGGCCGGCGGCGCCCCGGCACCTCCTCCGGGACGCGCGCGGTGAGCGTCGTGATCTCGTCGACGCCGAGTGTCGTGAGCTCCTCGAGCGCCCGGGCGTGCCGGTCCCACGGCGAGAGCCAGACCCCGTCGAGGAGCCGCGCGAAGCCGAGCCACTGCATCCGCGAGCGGATCGCCTCCCGAAGAGGGCGACTCAGGCCGTCGTCGTCGACGATCACGACGTTCCACGAGCCGTTCCAGTCGGCGACCTCGCCGCCGAACGCGACCATGCGGCGGAGCGCGTCGCGCAGGATGCCGCCCGCGCGCGCCGTCGGCCGGTAGCCCGTCTTCCGGCCCGCGCGCGACGGCACGAGCAGGCCGTGCTTCACCATGCGGCTGAGGGTCGCGCGGGCGGCCGCCTCGGAGACGCCGAAGTCGTTGAGCAGGCTCACGATCGCCGCCGACGGCAGCGGCTGGGGGAGGTCGAACCAGTAGTCGCCGAAGAGGGTGAGCACGAGGCTCGTCGGAGACCCCTGCCGGGTGCGCAGCAGGTCGTCCTCGGGGGGCCGTGCGGCGGGTGTCGTGGTCACGGCCGGCGCTCCCCGGAGGTTGCGGGCCGGGGTTCGAGCGCGGCGCCGAACGCGCGGAGGGCGCCGTGCACGGTCGCGAGGTCCGCTGGGTCGACGCCGGCGACCATCCGCTGCTCGACCGCGGCGATGGGTTCGCGGAGGTCGACGAGCAGCCGTCGGCCGGCGTCGGTGAGCGACAGGAGCTGGCGGCGGCGCGAGGAGGGGTCGGGGGCGCGCTCGATCCAGCCGCGACCCTCGAGGACGCCGACGAGCTGCGCGACCGTCTGAGGCGCGACGAACGAGTACCGGGCGAGTGCGGCGGCGGTCATCCCGTCGTGCCGCGCGAGCGTCGTGAGGGCCGTGTACTGGATCGTCGTGAGCCCGTGGGCCTCGAGCACGACGTCGAGGTTCTTGCGCACCGCGAGCTCGACCCGCTTCACCAGATACAGCAGCGGTGTCGGGGCATCCGAGCTCACGCGGTCAGTCTGCCAGACCGCCTCCGTCGGCGGCCGGAGGAATCGGATGCCAGGAAACCTGGTACCGGTCGACAGGAAACCTGCTAACGTTCCGCGCAATCGACCGCCTGCGAAGGAGCACGCATGGGCATCTCGCTCGACGGCAAGGTCGCCGTCGTCACCGGAAGCGGTGCCGGGCTCGGCGCCGCCTACGCGAAGGCGCTCGCGGGCGCCGGTGCGGCGGTGGTGGTGAACGATGTGTCGGCGGAGGCGGCCGAGGCGACGGTGCAGGCGATCCGGGATGCCGGGGGTCGGGCGACCGCGGTGGTGGCGCCGGTGGGCACTTCCGAGGTGGCGCAGCAGCTGGTGGACGCGGCGCTGGCCGAGTTCGGCGGGTTCGACATCCTGGTCACCAACGCCGGCATCCTGCGGGACAAGTCGATCCTGAAGATGACCGACGACGACTTCGACGCCGTCATCAACGTGCACCTGCGCGGCACGTTCACCTGCGCCCGCGCCGCCTACGCCTCCTTCAAGGAGCGTGAAGTGCACGGCCGGATCATCACCATCGGCTCCCCCACCGGACAGCGCGGCAACTTCGGGCAGACCAACTACGCCGCCGCGAAGGCCGGCATCGTCGGCATGGTCCGCACCTGGGCGCTGGAGATGAAGAAGGCCGGCGTCACCGCCAACGCCGTCATCCCCGTCGCCGCGACCGCGATGACCAAGACCGTGCCCTACTTCGCCGCCGCCGTCGAAGCCGACGAAGCCGGGCAGCCCATGCCCGACTTCTTCCGCAAAGACCTCGGCTTCGGCACCGCCGACGACGTCGCCGGACTCATCGTGTTCCTCGCCTCCGACGACGCCGCCGGCATCACCGGACAGGCCATCGGCGTCGGCGGCGACCGCCTCCAGCTCTGGTCCCACCCCGAACCCGTCGCCACCCACTACCGCGACGGCGGCTGGACCGCCGACGCCATCGCCACCGACATCGCCCCCACCGCCACCTGGCAGAGCGTCGGCGAGAAGTTCCCGCCCCTCCCCACCGAACTCGACCGCACGCCCTCCGCCTGAGACCCTCGACCATGACCACCGGGATCGACGTCGACGCGCTCGTCGCGATCGACACGCACGTCCACATCGAGATCGGGCACGACGGGCACGCCTCCCTGCCGGGAGCGCTCGCCGACGCCGCGTCGAAGTACTTCAAGACCGACGGGGCGCGTCCCGACCTCGAGATGATCGCGGACCTGTACCGCGCCGAGAAGATGGCCGCGGTCGTCTTCACGGTCGACGCGCGCACCCAGCTCGGTCACGACCCGATCCCGAGCGAGGCGATCGCGGAGCAGGCGCACCGCAACGGCGATGTCCTCATCCCGTTCGGCTCCGTCGACCCGCGCCGCGGGGCGGCCGCCGCCGACCACGCCCGCGCGCTCGTGCACGACCACGGCGTGCGCGGCTTCAAGCTGCACCCGACCGTCCAGGGCTTCGACCCCTCCGCCGCCGAGCACCGGCCGCTCTGGGAGACCCTCGCCGAGCTCGCGCTCCCCGTCGTCGTGCACACCGGCCAGACCGGCATCGGGGCGGGCACGCGCGGCGGCTTCGGCTTCAAGCTCGGCTACTCGAACCCCATGCTCCTCGACGAGGTCGCGGCGGAGTTCCCCGACCTCACGCTGATCTTCGCGCATCCCTCGGTGCCGTGGCAGGACGAGGCGATCTCCGTCGCGACGCACAAGGCGAACGTCTTCATCGACCTCTCCGGCTGGAGCCCGAAGTACTTCCCGCCGCAGCTCGTCCGCGCCGCGAACTCGTTCCTGCAGGACCGCGTCCTGTTCGGCTCCGACTTCCCGATGATCACCCCGCAGCGCTGGCTCGCCGACTTCGCGGGCCTCGAGATCAAGGACGAGGTGCGCCCGAAGATCCTCAAGCACAACGCCGCCCGACTGCTCGGACTCGTGACGCCGTGACCGCGCTCCCCGCCGACCTCTACGACGCCTTCTCGCTCCTCCCCGAGGACGAGCGAGCGGTGCTGGTCGACCTCCGCGGGATGCTCGAGCGCGACGTCGCCCCCCTCCTCGACGATCACTGGGAGCGCGGGGCGTTCCCCGACGCGATCATCGAGCCCCTCGTCTCCCGTCGCCTCATGGACCCGCCCGCGCTCGGGGGTCGTGAGCCGAGCGGGCTCTACTCCGGAATGAGGAACCTGGAGCTGGCGCGCGTCGACGCCTCCGTCGCGACGTTCTACAACGCCCAGTCCGGCCTCTTCCGCACCACCGTCCTGCGCGGCGGCAGCCCTGACCAGGCCGCCGCGTGGGACCCCCTCATCCGGTCGTTCGAGCTGACCGGCGTGTTCGCCCTCACCGAGCCGGACCACGGCTCCGACATCGCCCGCGGCATCCAGACGACGTGCCGCCGCGACGGCGACGCCTGGGTGATCACCGGCCGCAAGCGCTGGATCGGCGGGGCCTCCCACGCGCAGCGCCTCGTCGTGTTCGCGCGCGACGACGCGGGCGTCGTGCGCGCCTTCCTCGTCGACCGGGAGGCGCCCGGGGTGACCCTTCGCAAGATCGAGCGCAAGACGTCGCTGCGGATCATGCAGAACTTCGACATCGAGCTCGACCGCGTCCGCGTCGAGGACGACTGGCGCCTCGGCCGCATCGAGTCGTTCGCCGACGTCGCCGACTGCCTCCGCGCGATGCGCTCCGACGTCGCGTGGATCGCGACCGGCGCCGCCGCGGGAGCGTACGAGTCGGCGCTGCGCTACACCCTCGCGCGCGAGCAGTTCGGCCAGCCGATCGCCGGGTTCCAGCTCATCCAGGAGCGGCTCGCGCGGATGCTCGGACTCGTCACCGCCTCCCTCAGCCTCGTCGTGCGCCTCACCGAGCGGCAGTCCGCCGGCGTCTTCCGCGACGAGGACTCGGCGCTCGCGAAGATGGTCACGAGCGCCAACCTGCGCGAGACCGTCGCCCTCGCCCGCGAGGTGTGCGGCGGCAACGGCATCACCCTCGACACCGGCGTCGCCCGCTTCCACGCGGATGCCGAGGCCATCTACTCCTACGAGGGCACCCACGACATCAACTCGCTCATCGTCGGGCGAGCTGTGACCGGGATCGGCGCGTTCGTGCGCCCGTCCACCCGCTGAACCGAAAGGCACCACCATGACCGCGACCACCGCCCAGCACGTCGTCCAGTTCGCCGACCTCCAGAGCCTCGTCGGCACCTCCTACGGCCCCGGCGAGTGGTTCGAGATCAGCCAGGAGCGCATCAACACCTTCGCCGACGCGACGGACGACCACCAGTTCATCCACGTCGACCCGGAGCGCGCGAAGGACTCGCCGTTCGGCGGCACCATCGCCCACGGCTTCCTCACCCTCTCGCTCGTCATCCCGCTGTGGAGCGCCCTCTTCGACGTCGACGGCGTCACGACGAAGGTCAACTACGGCCTCGACAAGGTGCGCTTCATCACCCCCGTGAAGGCCGGCTCGCGCGTGCGCCTCTCGTTCGTGCTCGCCGCCGTCGAGGAGGTCAAGGGCGGCGTGCAGATCAAGGTCGACGCCACGATCGAGCTCGAGGGCTCGGAGCGCCCCGCCGTCGCCGTCGAGTTCCTCGCGCGCTTCTACGCTTGAGTCCGGCCCGGCAGGGCCGGGCATCCCCCATCCGAAGGAGAACACCGTGGTTCCGTCCGGGATCGGCGACTGGGTCCACCGGCGCCGTGTGAAGTCCGCAGGTCAGCCGGCGCTCATCTGGAACGGCGGCGAGCGCACGTACGACGAGCTCGCCGAGCGCGTCGACCGGCTCGCCGACGCGCTGCGGGGGCGTGGCATCGGGGTGGGAGACCGCGTCGGCTACCTCGGCGACAACCACCCCACCTTCGTCGAGGTCCTGTTCGCCACGACGCTCGCGGGCGGCGTCTTCGTGCCGCTCAACACGCGCCTGAGCATCCCGGAGCTCGAGTACCAGCTGAACGACTCCGGGGCGTCCCTCCTCGTCGTCTCCGGCCCGCACGCCCCGACGGGACGTTCTGCCGCGGGCGGCACCCCGGTCGTCGAGCTCGGCGACGAGTACGAGGCGCTCGTCGCCGCGGGATCGCCCGAGCACCGGGGCAACCCCCGCACGCTCGACGACCCGGCGATCATCATCTACACGTCGGGCACGACCGGGAAGCCGAAGGGCGCCGTGCTCACCCACGGCAACCTCACCTGGAACGCCTACAACGTGCTCGTCGACTACGACGTGACGTCGGACACGCGCGCCCTCATGATCGCGCCGCTGTTCCACGTCGCCTCGCTCGGCATGGGCTGCCTCCCGACGGTGCTCAAAGGCGGCGCGGTCGTGCTCGCCGAGCGCTTCGTGCCGTCCGAGGCGCTCGAGCTCATCGAGCGCCACCGCATCACGTCGATGAGCGGCGTCCCGACGACGTACCAGCTCATGCTCGAGGACCCGACGTGGGCCACGACTGACCTCTCGACGCTGCGGACCCTCACCTGCGGCGGGTCGGCCGTGCCGGAGCGCGTGCGCCTCGGCTACGAGGAGCGGGGCCTGTCGTTCTCGAGCGGCTACGGGATGACGGAGACCTCGCCCGGCGTAACCTCGCTGTCGCCGCGGTACTCGGTCAGCAAGGGCACCTCGAGCGGCCTCCCGCACTTCTTCACCGAGGTGCGCATCGCGGCCCCGACCGAGGACGGACCGGAGGGGGCCGGCGAGATCGAAGTGCGCGGACCCAACGTGTTCGCCGGCTACTGGAACAACGAGACCGCGACGGCGGAGACGTTCACCGCTGACGGCTGGCTGCGCACGGGCGACCTCGGCATCCAGGACGACGAGGGTTTCCTCACCATCGTCGACCGCGCGAAGGACATGATCATCTCCGGCGGCGAGAACATCTACTCCGCCGAGGTCGAGCAGGCGATCATGACGATCCCGCAGGTGACGGGCGTCGCGGTCATCGGCGTCCCGCACGAGAAGTGGGGCGAGGCGCCGCACGCCGTCGTGACGCTCCAGGAGGGCACCGACCTCGACCTCGAGTGGTTCGTCGGCTACCTCTCGCAGCGGCTCGCCCGCTACAAGGTGCCGCGCACCGTCGAGGTCATCGACGAGCTCCCCCGCACGGCGAGCGGCAAGGTGCAGAAGCACAAGCTCCGTCAGCGCTGAGCAGCCGTTCAGAGGAACGTGCGCGCGATCCCGACGACGGCGGGCGTGAGCAGCACGATGAAGAGCACGGGGAGGATGCAGAACACGAGCGGGAAGACGATCTTCACGGGTACCTTCACGGCCTGCTCCTCGGCCCGCTGCCGCCGCTTGATCCGCATCTCCCCCGCTTGCGCCCGCAGCACTTCGGCGACGGAGATGCCGTAGGTCTCGGCCTGCACGACGGCGCGGATGAACCGGCGCAGGTCGGGCGAGTCCGTCCGCCGCTCGAGCGCCCGGTAGGCGTCGACGCGCGACTGCCCGATCCCGATGTCGTGGAGCGCGCCGCGGAGCTGCGTCCGCCTCCCTGACTCGGTCGGCGCCGGTCGGCTGCTACGGGTTGAGGATCTGAGCGACGTCGCCGAAGAGCCCGTTGAGGGCGGCGGCGAGCAGACCGAGGCCGACGATGATCACGACGGCGACGCCGGCGATGATCAGGCCGTACTCGGCGGCGTTGCCGTCCTCCGGGCGCAGGCGGGACTGCAGGGTGACGAGTGCCTTCAGCATGGGATGTCCTTCTCTCGGGGGCGTGAAGGTGCTGCACCCGGTGTCGAGACGGCGAGTCAGCGATGGGGGGATCGGCCCGCCGTCCGTGACCGGGTGCGCTCACGCTCGTCGTCCCCCAAATGGCGGACAACGATTGTGAGAGAACCCTCACGGGCCGCTCCCCGGGGATCAGCCCGGGGTGCGCTAGAGAGCGAGGCCGAGCAGGGCGCCCGCCGCCATCGACGGGCCGAACGGGATGCTGCCCCGCCAGCCGACGCGGCCCGCGACGAGCGCGACGACCGCGACGACCCCGCCGACGAGGAACGCACCGAGCAGCCCGCCGAGCCACGCGGTGAGCCCGACGGCGCCGAGCGGGGCGCCGAGGAGCGCCGCGAACTTGACGTCGCCCATCCCCATCGCCGACGGCGCCGCGAGCGCGATCACGAGGTAGAGGGCGAACATCGCACCGGCCCCCGCGAGGAGCCACAGGAACCGCACGGGCTCGCCCCGCCACAGCACCCCGACGACGAGGAGCACGGCGACGGCGGGTGCCGCGACGAGCAGCATCCGGTTGGGCAGCCGCTGCTCGCGCAGGTCGACGATCGAGAGGGCGACGCCGGCGGCCGCGAGGACGAGTGCCGCGGGCAGGAGTTCGTCGAACTTCAGGCGCGCGCCGAGCACGCCGAAGGCGGCCGCCGTCGCGAGCGCCGCGACCACACGGACCCGGATGCCGCTCCTGACCGCGCCTCGGGTCTCGGCATCCGCCCACCGGGGCAGGAGCGTCGCGCCGATGACGGCTCCGGCGACCGCGAGCGCGGCGACGAGCACGACGTCGCCGGGGATCATGACCCCGACGCTAGCGGGTGAGGTCCCGGTTGTTGAGCGCCCAGCGCTCGAGGCCGAACTCCTCGGCGAGCTCGTCGAGGAGGTCGCGCACCGTCCCGAAGGCGTCGCGGTCGTCGTAGCGCTCCTGGGAGAGCCAGGCTTCGACGACGCCGGCGTCGACCTCGACGGTCTGCACGAGCCCCGTCGCCGCGACCCGTTCGTACTGCTCGATCCACGCCGGGTACGGGTTCGGGCCCGCCGTCAGGTCCGGCGCCGAGCCGAGCCGGAGCTCGGTGCGCCCCGCCGCCTCGTCGCCCGGGATGCGGATCCCGACGGGTATGCTCCCCGGGTCGAGGGCGAGGATGCGCTCGCTCAGCGCCACGACCTCGGCTCCGTCGGCGGCGACGAGATACACGCCGTTCGCGAGGATGCGCACCTCGGTCCCGAGCTCGGCGACGAGGCGGTCGCGCAACTCGATGACCTCGGGGCGGGTGTTCGGCGGGATGTCGCCCGACGCGGCATCCGTCACCGCGATCGCGACCCCCGCGTACCGGTCCGCGCCGCGTTCGAGCAGGAGTGCCCGCACGGCGTCGCCGTCGACGGGACCGCCGGTGCGCACGACGAGGCCGTTCCGCCCGAGGTCGAGCGCCGCCACGGGGAACGCCTCCGCGAGCGCGGCGAAGTCGCCGAGGTGCCCCGGGACGTCGTCGGAGTCGGCGACCAGCCGCACGCTCCCCGCCGCGAACTCCCAGGAACCGGCCGGCAGCAGGGGTGCGACGGCGGCGAGCACCTCGAGGGTCGAGGCGACGTCGCCGGCACCCTCGACGCCGAGGCGGACGCCCGACTCGTACCGGGAGGCGCCGATCCCGACGCCGAATCCCTCCGCCGCGAGGGCGAGCCCGACGAGGTCGAGCGCGATCGGCTCGCAGCGGTCGACGAAGCCCGCGCGCACCTCCGACTCGCCGGCGCGCACGGCGACGTCGAGGTTCACGGAGGCGTTGACCTCCGTCGCGCACGCCGCCTCGACGAGCGCGGCGTAGACGTCCGCGTCGGCGTCGAGGGCGACCTCGACGCTCCCGTGCACCGCGAACGGCAGCGGCGTCGAGATCCCCCGGTAGGTGACCGTCACCCCCGGGATCGCGTCGAGCGTGTCGACGTAGTCGTTGAAGCTCTCCGCCGACTGCGGCACGCATCCCGTGAGCGCCGCGGCGACCGCCGCCGCGAGGATGCCGCCGGCGACGCGGTTACGCGCCCCCACGCGAGATGTCCACCATCTCCTCGCGCGGCACGACCTTGATGCGAGCGCGGCCCTCCGTCTGCCCGAGGGCGATCTCGTGCTGGTCGAGCGCGTGCCAGCCGTCGAGGTTCGTGTAGCGCACGCCGCGCGCCTCGAGCAGCGCGACGACCGCCTCCTCCGACGGCTCCGCGGGGCTCCACCACGACGCCTGGTCGTTCACGAGGTGCTGGATCGTCTCCATCGCGTCCGACTTGGTGTGGCCGATGAGACCCACGGGTCCGCGCTTGATCCAGCCCGTCGCGTAGACGCCCGGGAGGATCTCGTTGTCCTGCCCGGGGCTCGTCGGGTCGGAGCGGAGCACCTGGCCCTCGTGGTTCGGGATGACGCCGCGGCGCTCGTCGAACGGGATGCCGTCGAGCGGCGACCCGAAGTAGCCGACCGCGCGGTAGAGCGCCTGCACGGGCACCTCGCGGATCTCGCCCGTGCCGCGCACGCCGCCCGCGCCGTCCGGCTCGGTGCGCTCGTAGCGGAACGCGGCGACGCGGCCGTCGGGTCCCGCGACGACCTCGAGGGGCTTCGCGAAGAAGTGCAAGTGCAGCCGGCGGGACGCCCCCGTCTGCCCCTCCTCGCGCCACTTCGTGAACACGCGGTCGATCACGAGGATCTGCTTGTTCGACTCGATCGCGCGCCGCGCGGCGTCGTCGTAGTCGAAGTCCTCCTCGTAGACGACCATGTCGACGTCGCGCAGCTCGCCGAGCTCGCGGAGCTCGAGCGGGCTGAACTTCACCTGCGTCGGGCCGCGGCGGCCGAACACGTGCACGTCGGTGACAGGACTCGCCTTGAGGCCCGCGTAGACGTTCGCCGGGATCTCGGTCGGCAGGAGGTCGTCCGCGTGCTTCGCGAGCATCCGCGCGACGTCGAGGGCGACGTTGCCGTTGCCGATCACCGCGACCGACTGCGCCTCGAGCGGCCACTCGCGCGGGTAGTCGGGGTGACCGTCGTACCAGGACACGAAGTCGGCGGCGCCGTAGGAACCGGGCAGGTCGATGCCCGGGATGTCGAGCGCCGCATCCCGCACGGCTCCCGTCGCGAAGATGACCGCGTTGTAGTGGCGCTTGAGGTCGTCGAGCGTGATGTCGCGGCCGTACTGCACGTTGCCGAAGATGCGGATGTCGCCGCGGTCGAGCACCTCGCGGAGCGCGGTGATGATGCCCTTGATGCGCGGGTGATCCGGCGCGACGCCGTAGCGGACGAGGCCGTAGGGCGCGGGCAGGCCCTCGAAGAGGTCGATGGAGACGTCGAACCCCCGCTCGTGCTTGAGCAGGATGTCGGCGGCGTAGATGCCGGCGGGGCCGGCTCCGACGATGGCCAGGCGGAGCTTGGTCAACGTTGTTCCTTCACTGTGGGTCGAGCGGGGTCAGCCCGACCGCTCGACGATAGCCTGCGCGAACCGCGTGAGGGCCTTCTTGACAGGACCGTCCGGGAGGGGCGCGAGGGCGTCGACCGCGCGGTCGGCCCAGCGGCGCGCCTCGGCCAGCGTATCGTCCGTCACCGGATGCCGACGGAGCTCCGCGACGGCCGCCGCGAAGTCGGGGTGCACGGCGTCGTCGGTCGACTCCTCGATGTCGTGCTCGATGCGGGCGAGCAGCGCCGCCGCGTCCGGGTCGGTCTCCGCCTGTCGACGCAGGTACAGCAGCGGCAGAGTCGGCACGCCCGCGCGGAGGTCGGTGCCCGCCGCCTTGCCGGTGTCCTCGACCTGCGACGACAGGTCGATGACGTCGTCGACGAGCTGGAACGCGACGCCGACCCGCTCGCCGAACACCTCGACCGGTTCGCGGTACTCGTCGGGGGCGTCGGAGAAGATCACGCCGACGAGCCCGGCGAGCGCGATGAGCGACCCCGTCTTGTCGGAGAGCACCCGGAGGTAGTGCTCGATGGGGTCGTCGCCCGGCTGGGGGCCGATCGTCTCGTGCAGCTGCCCGAGGCAGAGGCGCTCGAACGTGTTCGCCTGGATCGCGAGCGCGCGCTCCCCGAGCGAGGCGATGAGCTTCGAGGCGCGGGCGAACAGCAGATCGCCGGTGAGGATCGCGACCGAGTTGCCCCACACCGTCTGGGCGCTCGGCACGCCGCGGCGCAGCTCCGCCTCGTCCATGACGTCGTCGTGGTAGAGCGACGCGAGGTGCGTGATCTCGACCGCCTGCGCCGCCGTCAGGACGTCGTCGTTGGTGCCCGATCCGAGCTGCGCCGTGAGCAGGGTCAGCACGGGGCGCACGCGCTTGCCGCCGGCATCCAGCAGGTACCGCGTCGTGACGTCGGCGATCTCGTCGGCGAAGCGCACCTGCTCGACGAGGCGCTCCTCGACGATCGCGAGACCGTTCTCGATCTCGCTCGCGAACTGGCGCTCCTCGCTCGACGCGAAGAGCTTCTCACCGAGCCCGAGCGACGAGCTGAGGGTCTTGCTGCGCCGCGCGAGCGGGGACGGGTTCACGACGCGCTCGGCGTGCGTCGGGCGCGACTCGTGCGACGGGCGGTCGCGGCGCGGATCGCGAGATCCTCCGGCTTGCGGCCGCGGTGCAGCGCGACGACGCCGGTCGTGAGGTTGCGGTGGGCGACGCGCGTGAAGCCGACACCGCGGATCCACTGGCTCAGCGTGCTCTGGTCGGGCCAGTCGCGGATCGACTCGACGAGGTAGCGGTACGCCTCCGGGTTCGACGACGTGATGCCCGCGACGAGCGGCGCGACGACCTTGAGGTAGGCGTAGTAGCCGGCGCGGAGGATGGCGCGCGGCGGCTTCGAGAACTCGCACACGACGAGACGCCCGCCGGGCTTGAGCACCCGGTACATCTCCGCGAGCGCGACCTTCGGCTCCTGCACGTTGCGGAGGCCGAACGAGATCGTGACGGCGTCGAACTCGTCGTCGCCGAACGGGAGCTTCATCGCGTCCGCCTCGCGGAACTCGATGCCCGGGTGCTTGCGCTGCGCCTCGGCGATCATCGCGGGGGAGAAGTCGACGCCGACGACGGTGGCACCCGCGCGGGCGAGCGGCGCGGACGACGTGCCGGTGCCGCACGCGATGTCGAGGATGCGCTCACCCGGCTTCGGATCGATCGCCTTCGTCGTCGCGATGCGCCACAGGAGGGCGTTGCCGGCGCTCAGCACCGTGTTGGTGCGGTCGTACCCGGCGGCGACGTCGTCGAACATGCCGGACACCTCGTCCGGGTCCTTGTTCAGGTCCGCCGTGCTCACTCGATCCATCCTACGCAGCCGGGCGTCCCGCCGGTCCGGTGCCCGTCCGCGGGAAGCCTAGGCTGGAGGGGTGGCGGAACTCACCGTCGAATCGCGCCGGATGGATCCGGTCCCTTCGCTCATCCCCTACGCCGACCCCGGTCGGCCCCTGCTGTTCCTGCGTCGCTCCGACGGCATCGTCGGACTCGGCGAGGCGCTGCGGCTCGAGTTCACCGGGCCCGACCGCCTGCGCGACGCCGCGGCCGCGTGGCGCGACGTCGCCGCCTCCGCCCGTGTCGACGACGAGGTGAAGGTGCGGGGCTCCGGCCTGGTCGCGTTCGGGGCGTTCGCGTTCGACGACGCCTCGGCACGGTCGAGCGTGCTCATCGTGCCCCGCGTCGTCGTGGGACGCCGCGACGGCGTCGGCTGGATCACGCGCGTGAACGGCGCCGACGACCCCGTCGCCGCCTCCCCGCTCGGACCGGAGTACCGCCTGTCGCTGCACCCCGGCGCGCTCGACGCCGACGGCTACCGGGAGGCCGTGCGCGCCGCGGTCGCGCGCATCCTGTCGGCGGAGGGCGGCGCCGACCGGCTGCAGAAGGTCGTGCTGGCGCGCGACCTCACGGCGCACGTCCCGGAGGGCGCCGACCTGCGCCGCGTGCTGCTCGAGCTCGCACTCGGCTACCCCGACACGTGGACCTTCGCCGTCGACGGGCACCTCGGCTCGAGCCCGGAGACCCTCGTGCGCGTCACCGGGGGCGAGGTGACGTCGCGCGTGCTCGCGGGCAGCCACGCGCGCGGCGCCGACGCCGAGGCGGATGCCGCCGCCGCCGCGGAGCTCGCGACGAGCCACAAGGACCTCGACGAGCACCGCTTCGCCGTGGAGAGCGTCCTCCGCGCCCTCCGGCCGCACGGGCCGGGCATCACCGCCGACGAGCTCCCGTTCACCCTGAAGCTCCCCAACCTGTGGCACCTCGGGTCCGACGTCCACGGTCGGCTCTCCGACGGCTCCGGCGCGCTCGACCTCGTCGCGGCGCTGCACCCGACGGCTGCCGTCGCCGGCACACCGACGCGCACGGCGCTCGACGTCATCCGCGAACTCGAGCCGTTCGACCGCGGGCGCTACGGCGGACCGGTCGGCTGGGTGGATGCCGCTGGCGACGGCAAGTGGGCGATCTCGCTGCGCTCCGCCGAACTCGCCGACGACGGCACCCTCACCGCCTACGCGGGCGCCGGGATCGTCGCCGAGTCCGACCCCGACCGGGAGCTCGCGGAGACGAAGCTCAAGTTCCGCCCCATCGTCGAAGCCTTCGGCTGATCCTCCGGCATCCCCCCTCTCCCCTTCCCGAGCGCTACCGCGTTCGGCGAGCGCTGCCGCGGTCGGGGGCGCGGTCGACGAACGCGGTAGCGCTCGAGATCACGTGGGACTACGACGCGGCGAGGCGGCGCTTCTCGACCTCGACGTCGAAGTCGGCGGGCGGCCACGACAACCCCATCCCGCGCAGGGCGCCGAGCAGGAGGTTCTGCACGGCGAGGCGCGCGTACCACTTGCGGTCGGCGGGCACGACGAACCAGGGGGCGGCATCCGTCGAGGTCCGCGCGATCGCGAGCTCGTACGCCTCCCGGTAACCGTCCCAGTGGGCGCGTTCGTCGACGTCGCCGGGGTTGTACTTCCAGTGCTTGTCGGGCCGCTCGAGCCGCTCGGCGAGGCGCTCCTTCTGCTCGTCCTTCGAGATGTGCAGCATGACCTTGAGGAGCACGATCCCCGAGGCGACGAGCTCCTCCTCGAACGCGACGATCTCGGGGTACCGTCCCTCGACCTCCTCGAGCGGGGACAGGCCGCGCACCCGGTGTACCAGCACGCTCTCGTAGTGGGACCGGTCGAAGACCCCGATCATCCCGGGTCCGGGCACGCGGCGACGGATGCGGGCGAGGAAGTGCTCGCGCTCCTCCTCGGGCGTCGGCCGCTTGAACGCGGCGATCGAGACCCCCTGCGGGTCGACGCTCCCGACGACGTGCTTCACGATCCCGCCCTTGCCGGCGGTGTCCATCGCCTGCAGCACGAGCAGCACCCGGCGTTCGTGGTCGCCGCTGCGCGCCCCGGCGAAGAGCTGCTCCTGGAGGTCGGCGAGTTCGTCGACGCCCGCGGCGAGGGCGGCCTGCCCCGCGGCCTTGTCGCCGTCGAAGCCCGGCGTTCCGGAGGTGTCGATCGCGGCGAGGTCGACGGCGGCTCCCGCGCGCAGGAGCGCCGCGATGTCAGGCTCGGTCATGCGCCCGACCCTACGGCGGTCACCGCGCGAGCGGAACCTCGATGAGCACGCGAGCTCCGGATGCCGTGAGCGCGTCCTCGAGCTCGCGGCGGGTCTCGGCGCGGCGATGCTCCCACCCGTAGGCCGCGGCCAGCGCGGCGAGTTCGACCTGCTGCGGCGTGTAGAGCACGCGGTCGAAGAGTCCGGGGTCGGCGGAGCGCGCCACCTCGAGGGAGTCGAAGATCGTGCCGCCGCCGTCGTTGCCGACGATCACCTGGAGGGGCGGCAGGTGCTCCCCCGGCGGCACGGCGAGGGAGCCGGCGTCGTGCAGGAGCGCGAGGTCGCCGAGCAGCACGCGCGTGACGCCGATCCGGTCGGGGCGCGCCGCGGCGGCGGCGAGGGCGACCCCCGTCGCCGTGGCGATCGTGCCGTCGATGCCGGCGAGGCCCCGGTTGGCGTGCACGGTGATGCGCTTGCCGGGCACCACGCGGTCGAGGTCGCGCACGAGCCGGGAGGCGCCGAGCACGAGCCGGTCGTGCGGCCAGGTGATCGCCCACACGGCTTCGGCGAGCATCCGCCGCGTCACCGGCTGACGGGCGCGCTCGAGTTGCACGCGCGCGAATTCGGCGCGCTCGAGACGGTCGTCGCCGAGCGACACCGCCGACGCCTCCTCGACGGCGAGGAGCTGCCGCGACGCGTGCACCCACGGGCCCACCCACGCCCGCGACGACGGGTCGGGCGCGCCGTCGACGACGACGCCGGGCACGTGGCGGGCGCGCCGTCCCGGGTCGTAGGCATCGCGCTCGGGTCCGCGGACCGTGACCACGTCGACGTCGGCGCGTTCGAGGAGCGCGGGCACCTCCCGGCTGAGGGTCGGATGCCCGAACACGACGGCGCGCTCGATGCGGTCGCCGAACCCGGGCTCGCGCAGCAGTTCGCGGTAGGCGGGCACGAGGTTCGGGCCGAAACGCGCCCCGCTCGCGGCTTCGGCGAGGAGCGGCGCGCCCAGTTCGCGCGCGACCTCCTCGGCACGCTCCCCCGCCCCCGTGCCGGCGACGACGACGGTGAGCGGACCGGGCCGCAGCGCCGCGGGCTCCGTCGCGGCGGGCGCGGGCTCCCACACGCCCGGCTCGATGTCCGGCAGCGGAACGGCCGACGACAGCGGGTCGCGCAGGGCGAGATTGACGTGCACGGGACCCGCGATGCCGTCGAGCACGTCGGTCGCGAGGTCGAGAGCGCCGTCCTCCGACTCCGGCGCGGGGACATCCCAGTCGCGCCGCACGGCGGTGCCGAAGATCCCACGCTGCACGGTCGCCTGGTTGGCGCCGATGCCGAGCAGCTCCGCGGGACGGTCGGCGGTCACGACGACGAGCGGGATGCCCGAGTGCGACGCCTCGAGCACCGCCGGCAGCAGGTTTGCGACCGCGGTGCCCGATGTCGTCACGACGGGCACCGGGGTGCGGGACTCGAGCGCGATCCCGAGCGCGAGGAACCCGGCGCCCCGTTCGTCGGTGCGCACGTGGAGGCGCACGAGGCCGGCGCGCTCGAACGCGGCGGCCGCGAGGGCGAGGGCCTGCGAGCGGGAACCCGGGCAGACGACGACGTCGCGCACGCCGCGGCGCACGAGTTCGCCGAGGAACGCGACCGAGAACCGGCTCGCCGGGGACTCCGGCGGCGGGCCGTCAATCCTTCGGCTGCTCATCGTCGAGGTCGCGGAGCTCCTTCTCGAGCTGCTCGATGCGGTCCTCCATCGCCTTCTCGCGGTTGAGGCGGCGGAGGAACTCCGGGTCGTCGTCCGGAGCGACGGGGCGACGCACCCGCCCGCCGACGTCACCGGCGCGCACGCGCCCGACGGCGAGCCACAGGACGCCGCCCACGACGGGGAGCAGGATGGCGACCGCGATCCAGGCGGGCTTCGGCAGTCCGCGCACCCGGCTGCGGTCCATCAGTGCGATGTCCACGACCGTGAAGATCGTGAACGCCAGCACGAGGAGCAGCACCCAGATGAACCTCGACATGCCCCCGATTCTAGGCTCGCGGGCCGGAGGCCACCTGGGACTCGACAACAGGGCTCCCAGGTGCGCGACCTAGACTGGAGGGATGCGCGCGTGGGTCGTCTTCTCGATCGTGCGCGTACTCGTCTTCGCGGTGCCGCTCGGCGTCCTGCTCGCCCTGCGGGTCGAGTGGTGGGCGGCCGCCGCGATCGCCGCGGCCATCGGCTTCTGCCTGTCGTACATCTTCCTGCGGCCCCTGCGCGACCAGGTCGCGACGCAGCTCGCTGAGTACCGCGCGCGCGGCACGGCCCCGACGCCGGCGAGCGACGAGGCGGCCGAGGACGTCGACTAACCGACGATCGTCGGCGCCGCGATCGCGACCGCGAGGCCCAGGCCGAAGAGCGCGGTGGTGAGGAGCGTGAGCTTCATCACGAGCACCCACTCGCGCGCCGTCTTCGCCGTCACCGCGATGAGGATCGCGGGCGCCGCCGCGACGGCGGAGAAGTACACGTACGGCGCGTAGCCGGTGCCCGTGCTCGGCTCGTAGAAGAGCGCGAAGAACGCGAGCACGGCGTAGGGCACGACGAGGAGCAGCACGTAGAGGGCGCGCGAGCCGCGGTCGCCGAGCAGCACCGCGAGGGTGCGCTTGCCGTGCACCTGGTCGNGCTCCCTGTCGCGCGCGTTGTTGGCGACCAGCACGGCGCACGCGAGGGCGCCGGCGGCGACGCCGGCGAGCCAACCCTCGACGTTGACGGTGAGCACCTGGGTGAACATCGTGCCCGCGACGGGGACGATGCCGAAGAACAGGAACACGGCGACCTCGCCGAGTCCGAGGTAGCCGTAGGGGCGCTTGCCGCCCGTGTAGAACCAGCCGGCGACGAAGCACAGCGCGCCGACGGCGAGGAGCCACCACTGCTCCGAACGCCACACGAGGATCGCCCCGGCGACGGCGGCGAGCCCGAAGAACACGAGCGCGACGGTGAGCACGGTGCGCGGCTTCGCGCGGCCCGATCCCACGACGACGCTGGGGGCCGACGCGGTCGCGGTCGACACCCCGCACCCCGTCGGAGTAGTCGTTGGCGTAGTTGACGCCGATCTGGAGGAAGACCGCGACGGCGAGCGCGAGCAGGGCGCGCACCCAATGGTCGTGCCAGTTCTCCATCAGGAGCGACGCCGTCGCCGTGCCGAGCGCGACGGGGACGACCGCGAGCACGAGCGTCTGCGGCCGCGCCCCGGCGATCCAGTCGCCGAACGTCGCCGGCTTGACGGCCTGGAGCTTGCCCGCGGTCTTCACCTTCGCCTTCGGCGGCACGGGACGGTCGGCGTTCTTCGCCGCCATCTGGGCACGGGGGATCGGACGCTGCTGCTTCGCTGCCACGCTGCGACTTTATCCGTTGGCCGTGCGCTCCAAGACCACGCGGTCCGGCTTGCCGCTCGGGAGGGTCGGGATGCTGTCGACGCGGCGGACGCGGGGACGCCCGGCCGGTCCGAGGGCGGCGTCGATCGCGGCGACGGCGGGCGCGGCATCCGCATCCCCGGTGACGAACGCGACGGGGACCTCGCCCCACCGCTCGTCCCGTCCGCGCACGACGACCGCGTCGGGGAATCCGTGCTCGTGCAGCAGCCGCTCGACCGCGCCGAGCGACACCTTGATCCCGCCGGAGACGATGACGTCGTCGCGGCGTCCCGTGACGGAGAGCCGCGCCCCGTCCCACTCCCCGGCGTCGGCGGTGCGGAACCACCGCATCCCGTCGTCGACGACGAACCGCTCGGCGGTGAGCGCGCGGTCGCCGAGGTAGCCCTCCGCGAGCCCGGGGCCGCCGACCTGAACCTCCCCGTCGACGACGCGGACGCGCGTCTCCCCGATCGGTACGCCGTCGTACACGCACCCGCCGCTCGTCTCGCTCGACCCGTAGCTGCGCGTCACGGAGACACCCGCCGCCGCGGCGCGCTCCCGCACCGCCGCGGGGAGCGACTGGCCCCCGATGAGCGCCGTGCGGAACGTCGCGAGCACGTCGGTCGCGGCGGGATCGTCGAGGAGCGTCGCGAGTTGCGCGGGCACGAGGGAGACGAAGCGACCGGCTGCGGTGAGGCGGGACGCTGCTGAGACGAAGCCTGCGGCGGTGAAGTGCGCCCCCTCGACGGCGACGGGTTCGGTGCCCGCGGCGAGGGAGCGGGCGAGCACGTTGATCCCCGCGATGTAGTGCGTCGGCAGCGCGAGCACCCACTGCCCCTGGCCGAGGACCGCCGCGCTCGCCGCGGTGTTCGCGCGGAGGGCGTCGGCGGAGAGGGCGACGCGCTTCGGGCGGCCCGTGGATCCGCTCGTCTCGACGACGAGGGCGACGGCGTCGGACACGTCGGAGGGCACGTCGGCGGCGGGGGGTCCGACGCGGAGAGCGTCACCGCCGTCGAGCGCCGCCGCGAGCGCCGGCAGCACGTCCGGTCCGGGGGCGACGGTGCGGAGGGCGCGCATCCGTCAGAACGGCCAGGGGTACGGCGACCAGTCCGGCGCGCGCTTCTCGAGGAACGCGTCGCGGCCCTCCTGCGCCTCATCGGTGCCGTAGGCGAGCCGGGTCGCCTCGCCGGCGAACACCTGCAGTTCCGACCATCCCGTCGTCGGTCGCGTTCATCGCGAACTTGAGCATCCGGATCGCGGTCGGGCTCTTGCCGAGGATGGTGCGTGCCCACTCGAGGGCGGTGCGCTCGAGGTCGGCGTGCGGCACGACGGCGTTGACGGCGCCCATCTCGTAGGCGCGCTGCGCGTCGTACTCCTGCGCGAGGAAGAACACCTCCCGCGCGAACTTCTGCCCCACCTGCTTCGCGAAGTAGGCGCTGCCGTAGCCGCCGTCGAACGAGCCGACGTCGGCATCCGTCTGCTTGAACCGCCCGTGCTCGCGGCTCGCGATCGTGAGGTCGCACACGACATGCAGCGAGTGCCCGCCGCCCGCCGCCCAGCCGGGCACGACCGCGATGACGACCTTCGGCATGACCCGGATGAGCCGCTGAACCTCGAGGATGTGGAGCCTGCCTCCGCTCGGCGGTCGAGTAGCGGCCTCCGGCCGCGTGTCGAGACCCCCCTCGTACTCGTAGCCGCCCTTGCCGCGGATGCGCTGGTCGCCGCCCGAGCAGAACGCCCAGCCCCCGTCCCTCGGGCTCGGGCCGTTGCCGGTGAGGAGCACGACGCCGATGCGCGGGTTGCTCGCGGCATCCGTGAGCGTGCGGAGGAGCTCGTCGACGGTGTGCGGGCGGAACGCGTTGCGCACCTCCGGCCGGTCGAACGCGATGCGCGCCACCTGACCGGCGGTGTCGTGGTGGTAGGTGAGGTCGGTGAGATCGTCGAAGCCGGGCACCTCGGCCCACGCCTCGGGATCGAACAGCTCGGAGACTCCGGGGGTCTCAGGGGTCGCCATCACACGCTCCCGACCGCGTCGAGCCCGTGCAACAGCACGAGCGGGTTGCCGAGGATGCCGAGCGCGAGGGCGGCGATGCCGGCACCGCGGTCCCAGTCGCCGGCGATCGCGACGACCCCCGCGACGACGGCGAGGATGCTCGTGCCGATCGCCGCCCAGGACGCCGCGGTCGCGACCGCGAACGCCCCCGTCTGCACGGCGGCGACGCCGACGGCGACGCCGAGGGGCGTCAGGATGCCGGCCGTGAGCGCGACGCGTCCGGGCCACCTGGGACGGCGGCGCGACGGCGTCTCGAGGGTCGTCTCGACGGCTTCGGTCACGCTCCGAGCCTAGTTCCGCTGCCGTTAGTTGCACGCGCGTCGCGGAGTTGCGACGCGCGTGCAACTAACGCACCTCGGGGGCTACCCGAAGGTCGCCGCGAGCCACGCCCAGAACAGGGCGTTGGCGGCGAGGGCGAAGACGAGACCGAGGAAGCCGAGCCCCCGGCCGATGCCCGCGATGAGGGCGATGAGCGCGAACAGGAGCGCGACGACGGAAAACGGCGATGCGAGCGATACGAGGAGCGCCGTCCCCGCGAACCCGCCCGCGAAGTACAGCACCGCGGCGAGCAGCCCCACCCAGAACGCCGTGCGACCCGCCCACTTCGCGGGCTTCCGCCCCGGCACGACGCGGGAGTCGCTCCGCCAGAACTGCAGGAGCGTCGGCGCGGTGAGCTCGCGCATCGGCTGCACGGGTGTCGGGTTGATCCGGGTCCCCGCCTGCGACGGCGGGGTGTACACGTGCGGCCGTGCCGCCTGCCGCCCGGGCTGCGGGATGCGCAGCTGCGCGTACGGCTGCGGCGGGCGGCCCTGCGGGGGCTGCAACGACATCCGTCACCTCCGTCGGCGCCGGTGGGGCGCGTACCGTCAGGGTAGCGACAGACTGGGGGCATGGCACTCCCGGACATCCGCGAGCTGACCGCGGTGGCGCACGTCGTGGCGCTGCCGCTCGCGACCCGGTTCCGCGGGGTCGACGTGCGGGAGGCGCTGCTGCTGCGCGGTCCGTCGGGGTGGGCGGAGTTCTCGCCGTTCACCGAGTACGGAGATGCCGAGGCCGCGACCTGGCTCGCCGCGGCGATCGACTACGGCTGGGGGCCGGAACCGGCGCTGCGCCGCGAGGTCGTGCCGGTCAACGCGACCCTCCCGGCCGTCGGGCCCGAGCGCGTCGCCGAGGTGCTCGACCGCTTCGGAGCGACACGCACCGTGAAGGTGAAAGTCGCCGAGCGCGGGCAGACCCTCGCCGACGACGTCGCACGCGTGAAGGCGGTGCGCGAACGGCTCGGCCCGGCCGGACGCATCCGGGTGGATGCCAACGGCGCCTGGAACGTCGACGAGGCGGAGCGCGCGGCGCACGCCCTCGCGCCGTTCGACCTCGAGTACCTGGAGCAGCCCTGCGCGACGGTCCCGGAGCTCGCCGAGCTGCGCGCCCGGCTCCGCGACTGGGACCTCCCGGTCGCCGCCGACGAGAGCGTGCGGAAGGCCGCCGACCCGCTCCTCGTCGCGCGCGAAGCCGCCGCCGACCTCCTCGTGGTGAAGGCGGCGCCGCTCGGCGGCATCCCGAACGCCCTGCGGATCGTCGCGGAGGCGGGGCTCCCCGCGGTCGTGTCGAGCGCGCTCGACACCTCCGTCGGACTCGCGATGGGCGCCCGGCTCGCCGCCGCGCTCCCCGAGCTCGAGTTCGACTGCGGACTCGGCACCGCGGCGCTGCTCGCCGCCGACGTCGCCGCGCGACCGCTCCTGCCGCGAGAGGGCCGCATCCCGGTCGAGCGGGTGGAGGCGGATGCCGACCTCCTGGAGCGCTGGGCCGCACCGCCGGAGCGCCGCGACTGGTGGCTCGCCCGTCTCACCCGCTGCGCGGAGCTCCTCGACGGGACCCAGCGCGCGGGGTTTACAGGCCCGAGTAGGCGTGGAGACCGGTGAAGAGCAGGTTGACGACGGTGAAGTTGAAGATCACCGCGACGAAGCCGACGAGGGCGAGGATGGCGGAGCGGCTCCCGCGCCAACCGCGCGTCGCCCGTGCGTGGATGTAGCCGGCGAAGACGACCCAGATCACGAAGGTCCAGACCTCCTTCGTGTCCCATCCCCAGTAGCGGCCCCATGCCCGCTCGGCCCAGATGGAGCCGAAGATGAGCGTGAAGGTCCACAGCGTGAAGCCGATGATGTTCACGCGGTAGGCGAGGGTCTCGAGCACCGACGAGTGCGGGAGCGTCGTGAGGAAGCGGGCGCGCGCGAACTTCCCCGCCTCGCGCCGGGCCTGCAGGAGCTGAGTGATCGACAGGCCCGCGCCGAGCGCGAAGAAGCCGGTCGCGATGATCGCGACGAGCACGTGGATGACGAGCCAGGCCGAGTCGAGGGCCGGCGGCAGCGGCACGACGTCGACGTAGAGGTTGATGGTGGCGAGCCCGAGCAGCGAGACGGCGAGGCCGGTCGCGAACGTGCCGAGGAAGCGGAGGTCCTTCCAGAGGTTCGCGAACACGAAGACGGCGACGATGAGACCGGTGCCGGTGAGGGCGAACTCGAACATGTTGGCCCACGGCACGCGCCCGGCGGCGATGCCCCGCAGCACGATCGCCGCGACGTGCACGACGAGGCCGACGACGGTGAGGGCGAAGGCGACGCGGGCTCCGCGGCTCGCGCGCGCGACGGCGGGAGGCGCGGGGGGAGCCTCGACGAGCACCGCGGTGGAGCCGTTGAGCTCGGCGGGGCGCGCGGCGGACGCCGCCGCCTGCGCCGGAGCGGCCGACCGCTTCGAGAGGTCGGCGAGGAACACGAGGAACGCCACGAAGTACACCGCGGCCGCCGAGTACACGCCGACGAGCGACCAGGCCGCGAGAGTCTCCGGAGTCATGAGGGCATCCTAACTTCGCCCGTCTGGGCGTCTTCGCCGAGAGCGGCGCGGTGGGCGGCCGCGAGGTCGGCGACCGCCGCCTCGAGCGTGGGGTCCTCGCCGCGCGCGAGGCCGGCGTACTCGAGCCGTGTGACGCCGTCGCCCGGGATCGCCTTGATCCACATCCGCCGCCGCGGGATGAACAGGCTCGTGAGCAGCCCGCCGACGGCGGCGAGCGCGAACGCGAGCACCCAGCCCTGCGCGGGGTCGTGGTGGATGTCGAGGCCCACGTAGTTCGTGACCGTCTCGAGTTCGATCGTGCCCATCCCGTCGGGGAGGTCGACGACGTCGCCGATTCCGAGCACGAGCGGGTCGGACCGGCCCGCGAGCTCCTCCATCTCCGATGTGTCGAGCTGGTACACGTTGGCGCCGGACCCGTCGACGAGCCCGAGATCGCCGCGGAACACCATGAGCGTGAGCAGCGCGTCGTCGCTCAGGACGGGCGCGAAGGAGGTGAGCATCCCGGACTGCGTCTCGATCGCGCCGCCCGGGTAGAAGAAGCCCTGGAGGCCGAGCTGGTCGGAGAGCCCGTCGGGCACCTTGATGACGCCCGTGCTCGACAGGTTCGCGTCGGTCGCGAGGAACGGCACCGCGGCGTGCAGCACCACGTCGCCGTCGGGGTCGCGGATCGTCACGACGGGCGCGTAGCCGTTGGCGAGGAGGTAGACGGTCGTGCCGCCGATGTCGAGCGGCGAGTTCACCTTGAGGGTGCGTTCCTCCCAGTCGCCGCCGCGCTCGCGCACGCTCACGGTCGCGTCGTAGTCGAGCGGATGCCACGTGCGCGCCGCGGCGTCGAGCTCGTAGGTGCCGACGAAGTCGTCGAGGCGCAGCGAGTAGGGGTCGAGGGCCGGGTCGACGGCGTCGACCCACGGTCCCGGGTAGAACGAGTCGTAGTCGGCGAGGGTGTTCACGAACGGCTCGCCCTGGATGAGCAGGCGCTGCCCGTTGTAGCCGAACCCGCCGCCGATCGCGACGGCGGCGAGCACCCCGACGAGGGCGGTGTGGAACACGAGGTTGCCCGTCTCGCGGAGGTAGCCGCGCTCGGCGGAGATCGAGTCCCCGTACCGCTCGACCCGGTAGCGCTGACCCTTCAGCACCGCACGGGCTGCGGCGACGGCCTCCTCCGCCGACGCCGTCGTCGTCGCCTCGGTGAAGCCCACGAGCCGGGCGAGCCGCGCCGGGGTCTTCGGCGGACGCGAGCGCAGCGCATCCAGGTGGTGCTTCGTGCGCGGCAGGATGCAGCCGATGAGCGACACGAACAGCAGCAGGTAGATCGCGGAGAACCACGGCGACGAGAACGTCGAGAAGACGCCGAGCGAGTCCAGGATCGCGAAGCCCTCGGGATCGCGCACGCGGTATTGGAGCACGCCGTTCGGGTCGGAGGAGCGCTGCGGCACGAGCGACCCCGGGACGGCGGCGAGCGCGAGGAGGAGCAGCAGCACGAGCGCGGTGCGCATGCTCGTGAGCTGCCGCCAGGCGAAGCGGAGCCAGCCGACGGGTCCGAGTCGGGGGAGCTCGGGCGCCGACTGCTCGTCGGGGTCGGCCGAGATCGCGTCAGAGGGCCGGAACGAAGCCATCGATCACCGCCTGGAAGTTCGACAGGAGCAGGTTCCACACCCCGGTGACGAGGAGCAGGCCGACGAGGATGAGGAGCACCCCGCCGACGATGTTGACCACCCGGATGCGCTTCTTGACCCACGCGACCGCGCCCGTCGCCCAGCCGAAGCCGAGGGCGACGAGCAGGAACGGGATGCCGAGGCCCACGCAGTAGACGAGGGCGAGGAGCACGGCGCGCGCCGGGTCGAACCCGGAGACGAGGAACACGGTCGCCATGGTCGGGCCGATGCACGGGGTCCAGCCGATCGCGAACACGACGCCGAGGAGCGGGGCGCCGAGCAGGCCCGTGCGGGGCTGCCAGGACGGCTTGATCGTGCGCTGCAGGAACGTCACCTGCCCGATGAACACGAGACCGAGCAGGATGACGACGACGCCGCCGATCCGCTGGAGCAGTTCGCCGTACTGGAGGAAGAACCGCGCCGTCGTCGCGCCGAGGAAGTTGACGACGACGAACACGGCCGTGAAGCCGAGGATGAACAGGAGCGCCCCGGCGACTATCCGGCCTCTCGTGCGCTCGGCCCCGCCCGCGACGCCCGACACGTAGCCGAGGTAGCCCGGCACGAGCGGCAGGACGCACGGCGACAGGAACGACAGCAGTCCCGCGGCGAGCGCGATCGGCACGGCGAGCCACAGGCCGCCGTCGGCGACGACGTCGCCCATCAGGACTCCGCGAGCACGTCGTCGAGGATGTCGCCGAGCGTCTTCTGGCTCGGGAGCAGCCCGGAGATGCGCGCGGCGACCCGGCCGTCGGCGTCGAGCACGAGCGTCGTCGGCACCGCCGACGGGGGCACGTCGCCCGCGAACGCGAGCATGACGTCCTTCGTCGCGACGTCGAGGATCGAGTCGTAGGTGACGCCGAACTCGCGTTCGAACGACGCGGCCGTCTCGGCGGCGTCCCGGATGTTGACCCCGAGGAAGGTGACCCGGTCGGCGTACTCGAGGTGCACGGCCTCGAGGTCCGGCGCCTCGACGCGGCACGGCGGGCACCCCGCGTACCAGAAGTTGAGCACGACGACGCCGTCGAGGGAGACCGAGTCGACGGTCTCCCCGTCGACGGTCTCGCCGCCCCACGCCGGCACGTCGACGCGGTCGTCGGGGGCGACGAGCAGCACCGAGCCGTCGCCGGAGATGTAGCCCCCCGTGTTCTGCCCGGCGATGCCGTCGTTCGAGGCGCAACCGGAGAGCGCGAGGAGGGCCGCGAGGGCGACGGGCACGAGCCGGCGCATCACACCGCCCCCGTGTCGATCGCCTGAGCGAGGAGCTCCGCGGCGGGCTCCTCGTAGGAGACCTCGACGAAGGCGTCGCCGCGGCGCTCGAGCGTCGTGATGCTGGAGAGGGCGCAGCGGCGGCGCGACGGGTTGTGCGGGAGCTTCAGCCCCGCGACCGTGCGGGCGACCATGACGATCGGCATCTGGTGGCTCACGAGCACGACGTCTCCGCCGTCCGCCGCCTGCCAGTGGTCGGCGATCGCGGCCATCATCCGCGCCTGCACGGAGAGGAACGGCTCCCCCCACGACGGCTTCTGCGGGTTGCGCAGGTGCCGCCACAGGTCGGGGCGCTTCGGCAGGTCGCGGCGCATGTTGATGCCCTCGAAGACGTTGGTCGGCTCGATGAGCCGCTCGTCGATCGCGAGGTCGACTCCGAAGCGCGACACCCACGGCGCAGCGCTCTCTCGCGTGCGCTGGAGGGGGCTCGCGACGACCGCGCGGATGTCGGAGCCGGCGAGGGAGGCGGCGGCGAGCTCCGCCATCCGGTGCCCCCTCTCGCTCAGGCCGAAGCCCTCGATGCGTCCGTAGAGCACGCCGGTGGGGTTCTCGACCTCACCGTGACGCACCAGGTGGACTCTCTCGGCGGGCACGATCCGAGCTTACGAGCCCCGTCGCTGAACGAACGCCGCCGGGAGGCCCTCGCAGGATGGCCGAACTAGACTCGTCCCCCGTGACGTCTCGCACCCTGATCGCCGATCTCGCCGCCGCCCCCGAGGGCCCCGTCCGCGTCGCGGGCTGGGTCGAGACGGTGCGCGATCAGAAGAAGGTGCAGTTCATCGTGCTGCGCGACGAGTCGGGCGCCGCCCAGCTCGTCAACCCCGCCATCCGCGAGCCGGAGGANGGCGACACGTCGCTCACCGAGTCGATCTCGGCGCTCTCCACGGGCTCGTTCATCTCGGTCGAGGGCGAGCTCAAGNAGGACGAGCGCGTGAAGCTCGGCGGNCTCGAGGTCAAGATCGGNAAGCTCACGGTCGAGGGTGCCGCGCTCGACTCCCCCATCGCNGACGACTCGAGCATCGACAAGCGCCTCGACTGGCGCTTCCTCGACCTCCGCCGCCCNGAGCAGAACCTCATCTTCCGCGTGCAGACGACGTTCCTGCACGCGCTCCGNACCTGGTGGGTCGAGAANGGCTTCATCGAGATCCACACNCCGAAGCTCATGGCGTCGGCGTCGGAGAGCCGCGCCGAGCTGTTCGAGGTGGAGTACTTCGACACGAAGGCGTATCTCGCGCAGAGCCCGCAGTTCTTCAAGCAGATGGCGCAGCCGGCCGGCTTCGGCAAGGTGTTCGAGGTCGCCCCCGCGTTCCGCGCCGACCCGTCGTTCACGAGCCGCCACGCGACCGAGTTCATCTCCGTCGACGCCGAGATCTCGTGGATCGACTCGCACGAGGACGTCATGCGGATGCACGAGGAGCTCCTCGTCGCCGGCTTCACGGCCGTCAAGGAGAAGCACGGCGCCGAGATCGCGGCCGCGTTCGGCGTCGAGATCACCGTGCCGTCGACGCCGTTCCCGCGCATCCCGCTCGCCGAGGCGAAGGAGATCGTCGCGTCGCGCGGCTACGTCGTCCCGCGCCAGGACGCCGACATGGATCCCGAGGGGGAGCGCCAGATCGCGGCCTACGTCAAGGAGGAGTTCGGGCACGAGTTCGTCTTCCTCACCGACTACGCGTCGAGCATCCGGCCGTTCTACCACCGCCGTCACGCGGATGACGCGGGCCTCACGAACTCGTACGACCTCGTCTTCAACGGCGTCGAGATCTCGACGGGCGCCCAGCGCGAGCACGACGTCGACGTGCTCGTCGAGCAGGCGAAGGAGAAGGGCCTCGACCCGGAGGAGCTCGGGTTCTACCTCGACTTCTTCCGCTACGGCGTCCCGCCGCACGGCGGGTTCGGGATGGGACTGTCGCGCGTCATCATGCTGATGCTCCACCAGCCGTCGATCCGCGAGGTCACCTACCTCTTCCGCGGGCCGAACCGCCTGACCCCGTAACGACCTCCTCCGGCAGCTCGTCGACGAGCACGACGGTTCACGTCGTGCAGCTTCCAGTCGAGTTCCTCGCACGCCTCCCGCGCCGCGACGAGCTTCTTCAGCGACGGCGTGCGACCCCCGCGCGGCACGACGAACGCCTCCGCGTGGAACCACGTGCCCCTCGTCCGCGCACCCGCGCCCCGGCCTCGGCGACCCACGGCAGCCCCCGCAGCAGCTCCTCGAGCCGCCCGACGACGGGATGCGTCTCCTCGCCGTCGTAGGTGCGGGCGCGGTGGTCGATGAGGTCGGTGATCGCGGCGCGGAGGTTCTTGACCCCGTCCCAGAGGATGCTGCCCGAGATGAAGAGGGCGGCGGCGGCGTCGGCCCACCACCAGCCGATCCCGATCCCGAGCACGCCGACGATGGAGCCGGCGGCCGTCATCCAGTCGGCCTTGTTCATGTCGGCGTCGGCGTAGAGCACCTTGTCGTGCAGCTGCTCGGCGAGTTCCATCTTCTTTCGGCCGAACACGATCGGCAGCGGGATGGTGAGCGCCATGACGGCGACCATCGCCCAGCCCGCCCAGAACGTGACGCCGAACAGGGTCATGGTCCCGATCGGCGGATGCTCGGCGGTCACGAGACCGGAGGCCGCGTCGACGACGAGGAAGCCTCCCATCGACAGCAGCGCGAGCGCGGCGACGAGGTGGCCGATGCCGACGGAGCGGTGGAGGCCGTACGGGTACTTCTCCGTCGGCGGCTTGCTCACGAGGCGCACGGCGACGATCGTGACCGCGAGGTAGCCGATCGTGACCCACTCGAGGCGCCTCGCGCGGCGCAGCGCCTCCCGCGCCTCCGCGGGCAGCTCGGTGCGGCCGAAGCGGGGCGTCATCCGTCGCCCCGTTCGAGCAGGAACTCCTCGAGCGCGACGAGGAACCGGTTCTCCCCCATCCGAACGAGCATGACGTGCTTCTCGGGCGACCCATCAGGCCCGGGCGCCTCCGTGTACGGCACCGTCGTCGCCGCGCGGTCGGCCCACGGCGTCGCGTCGGTGAACCCGCCGACGACGACGTCGAGGTCGCCGCGCTCGAGCGCCGCGACGAGGCTCTCCTCGTTGCCGACCGTCCACTCCACCTCCGCGTCGAGGGTCGCCGCGAACTCCTCGAGCAGCGCGGGCTCGTCGCCCGCCGGGTCGCCGACACCCGTCACGACCCACGGCTCGTGGTGCGTCGCCCCGGCGCGCAGCATGCCGCCGCTCACCCGGTCGAGCGTCCCCTCCGGATCGCTCGGCACCGTGATCCCGCACCCCGCGAGCGCCGCGAGCACGAGCACCGCGACCGCGGACGGCCTCAGCCATCTCAGCACGCTCCCGACCCTAGGCACGGTCGTCGCGGATCGTGGGGGGCTTGCGCTCCTGCTCCGAACCGCCCCGTAGGCTGCTGCCATGAGCGACGACCCGACGCCCGCGGCGCCTCAGCCGGAGCTCGCGCATCCGGTGCTCCGCGCTGTCGCCTTCGGTCTCGACGGCATCGGCACCGTCGTGCTCACCGTCGCGTTCGTCCTCGGCGGCCTCTCCGCGACGAACGGCTGGAGCCTCTCCGGCATCCTGTTCGTGCCTCTCGGGTCGGCCGTGCTCTGCACCGTGCTCACCGCGATCCGGGGCGTGACCCCGGCGAAGGCGCTCGTGGGCATCCGGGTCGTGGATGCCGTCACCGGTCGGCCGATCGGCTGGCGGTCCATCCTGCGCAGCCTCGTGATCGTCGCCCCGATCGCGCTGTCGTTCGTGGCGGCGCGCGTCTACGCACTCCTGCCGTACGAGTTCACGAGCCGCGGCGACTCGTTCTTCGGCGTGACGCTGCTCCCGCCGATCCTCGGCTGGCTCGCCCTCATCGTCGTCGCGGGGCTGCGGCCGAGGTACCGCGGGCTGCAGGGACCTCGCCGGACGCTCCATCGTCATCCGGCGATGATCCCGCGGGGTGTTACGTGAGGTCCTCGACGGTGGCGCCGCCGGCGTTCTTGATGACCGACTCGACGGCGCTCTTCGCCGAGGCCTTCTGGACGTAGTTCTCGCTCACGGCGAGGGTCTGGCCGTTCGACGCGACGATGCGCCAGAAGTACGGCTGCGTCGCGCTCTTGCCCTTGACGATCTGGAACTTCATGTGAGTGGGTCCTTCCGCGAGGCCTGATCCACTCTCAGGTTACGCGTCAGACGGCGAAATCGACGCAGACGCGATCCGTCACGACCGAGCGCACCCACGCCGCGACCTCCTGGTGAGCCGGGTGGATCTGGTAGGCGTCGAGCGCCGCGGCGTCGCGGTAGTCGGAGTCGAGCACGACGTCCCAGTTGCCGGGGGTGGTGCCGAGGTCGGGCCGGATGTCGAGGCGCTCCGTGCCGTCGATCACCGGCAGCAGGGCCGCGAAGCGCTCCCGCATCTCGGCGACCACCGCCTCCTTCTCCTCCGGCGTCTGCGCCGCGAGCTTCCAGAAGACGAGGTGACGGATCATGCGAGTGCCTTTCTGAGTCGGTCGGCGTCGACGCGCCAGATGGTGTGCACCCGGTCGTCGATGAGCACGACGGGGATCTCCTCTGCGTAGGCGTCGAGCAGGGCCGGGTCGTCGAGGATCGACTTCTCGGCGAACTCGACGGAGGGGAACTCCGTCAGCACCTCGGTGACGATCGCGCGCGCGTCGTCGCAGAGGTGGCACCCGGGCCTTCCGAGGAGGAGCACGCGGGTCGGGGACACAGGTCCAGAATACGAGGCGGATAAGCTCGGGGGATGCCCGAGGAGACCTCCGCGAGCGACGACGCCGTCTTCGCACCCGACGACGCCGTCACCGGAGCCCACGAGCTGCCCGTTCCGAGCGACCGTCCGATCATCGCGTTCTTCGACGTCGACAACACGCTCATGCGCGGCACGAGCCTGTTCCACCTCGGCCGCGAGGCCTGGGCACGGCGGATCATCGGGTTCCGCGAGATCGCCCGGTTCGCCTGGCACCAGCGGCGGTTCATCTCCGTCGGCGAGAACCAGGACCACCTCGACAGCGCCCGCGACCGCGCCCTCGGCCTCGCCAAGGGCCACAAGGTGTCCGACATCACGGCGCTCGCCGAGCACATCTGGGAGCACCGCATCTCGAAGCGGCTCTACCCCGAGACGGTGGGACTCGCGCGGGAGCACATCGCGAAGGGTCACGAGGTGTGGCTCGTGTCGGCGACGCCCGTCGAGATCGGCACCGTCATGGCGAGGCACCTGGGTCTCACCGGCGCCCTCGGCACCGTCGTCGAGTCCGTCGACGGCGTCTACACGGGCCGGCTCGTCGGCCACACCCTTCACGCGGAGCGCAAGGCGGTGGCCGCGCGCGACCTCGCCGAGACGGCGGGAGCGGAGCTCGCCGACTGCTGGGCGTACTCGGACAGCCGCAACGACATCCCGCTGCTCGACATGGTGGGGAACCCGGTCGTGGTGAACCCGGATGCCGAGCTCGCCCGCCACGCGGAGGAGAACGGCTGGCCGGTGATGCGACTGTCGCCGCGCAGCATCCGCGGTGCGCAGCGTCGCGTCCGCCGCGAGGCCCGCCGCGTCCGCCGCTCCGCCCGCCGCCCGACATAAGGAGGGGCCCGGAAGGGCTTCCGAAGTCAATCGGGGTAGGGGTCCCCGCTTCTTGACTTCGGAAGCCCGTCCGGGCCCCGACTCACACTTACTTCTTGTTGCGACGCTGGTGACGCGTCTTGCGAAGGAGCTTGCGGTGCTTCTTCTTCGCCATGCGCTTGCGGCGCTTCTTGATGACGGAACCCATCGTTCACCTCGTTTCGAATATCNGACCCGACCCGGGCCCTCATCGAACCGCGGAAGTCACAAGGGGCGATTCTACCCTGCGCGGTGGCCCGTCACATCCGGGAGCTCCACGGCGGCCGCGACCGCCGACTCCGGGATGCGGTACGAACGCCCGAAGCGCACGGCGGGCAGCTCCCCCGACTTCACGAGGCGGTACACCGTCATGGTGGAGACGCGCATCATCTCGGCGACCTCGGCGACGGTGAGGAAGCGCATGTCGGAGAGTGGTCCGGCCATGGCGCCCCCTCTCTGTTGATCGTGTGAGTCGTGTGACTGGTGTGACGCGTGTGCGCTCGACCGATCAGACTAGCCGTCGCTCCGGCGCCGCGGTAGCTTCTCGCTGACTCTCTTCTGGGCGCCCTGGAGCTTCTCCTGCGCGGCTTCGAACGCGACGCGGGCGTTGTGGGCGGCCTCCGCCGCGACCCGACCGACCCGGTCCCCCGCCTCGGCGCCCGCCCAGGCGGCGAAGATCGTGGCGCCGGCGTCCTCGCCGTCTGAGCTCGCCCGTGTCGTCGCCGCGCCTCCCAGGAACGGGGAGAGCCACGCGTCGACCGCACCGAGCGGGTCCGGCCGGAGCGCGTAGATGCGCCGCCGCCCGTCCTCGCGCACGGTGACGAGTTCGGCCTCCCGCAGCTGCGCGAGGTGCTTCGAGACCGTCGGCTGGCTCGACCCGAGCTGCTCGACGAGGTCGCCCACCGTCGCCTCGCGATCGAGGAGGCGGCGCAGGATGTCGCGCCGCGTGCCGTCGGCGAGGACGTCGAAGATGTCGGCCATGCCCTCAGGGTAGCCGCGCGGCTACGCGAGTAGCATGTCCACCTGTTCCGCAACAGCGAGGAGTCGGATGCGCACGCGGCCCGTGCACCGGGAGTCCCTCCGTGAGCGGATCCTCGACCGGGTGCGCGACTTCTCGTCGGGTACGCCGGCCCGGTTCGCGGTCGTCGTGTTCGCGTCCCTCATCGCGATCTTCACGCTCGTCTTCTCGCTGCCGGTCGCGACGGCGTCGGGCACGCGCGCGCCGTTCGTCGACGCCTTCTTCACGGCGGTCTCCGTCATCTGCGTCACAGGCCTGTCGACGGTCGACATGGCGACGTTCTGGTCGCCCGTCGGCCACGTGTTCGTCTTCATCGGGGTCGAGATCGGCGGCATCGGCGTGCTCACGCTCGCGTCGATCCTCGGACTCGTCATCAGCCGCCGGCTCGGGCTCCGGCAGAAGCTCCTCGCGGCGGGCGACGCGAATCCGCTCCGCATCCGCAAGGGCCCCGTGTCGGAGAGTCAGGCGGTGCGCCTCGGCGAGACCCGCAACCTGCTCGCGACGGTCGCGGTGAGCGTGCTCGTCATCGAGCTGTTCGTGGCGCTCCTGATCTTCCCGCGCATGCTGATCGAGGGGGTGCCGATCCTCGAGGCGGCGTGGGAGTCGATCTACATCGCGGCGATGGCGTTCACGAACACGGGCTTCCTGCCGACCCCGACAGGCCTCGAGCCGTACGGGCAGGACTGGTGGTTCCTCGGCGCCCTCATGATCGGCGTCGTCTTCGGCGCGATCGGCTTCCCCGTCATCTACGCCCTCACGAAGAGCCGCTTCCGCCCGCGGCGGTGGTCGCTGCACGTCAAGCTCACCCTCCTCACGTTCGGACTGCTGACGCTCAGCGGCGCGATCGCGTACCTCGCCCTCGAGTGGGACAACCCCGACACGATGGCCGGGATGGGCTTCGACCAGCGCATCCTGCAGTCGCTGTTCATCTCGCAGATGGCGCGCTCGGGCGGATTCTCCACGCTCGACATCNGCTCCCTCGACGGNTCGAGCCTCCTCGTCACCGACATGCTCATGTTCATCGGCGGCGGCTCCGCGTCGACGGCGGGCGGCATCAAGGTGACGACCCTCGCCATCCTGTTCATCGCCGCGTTCGCGGAGGCGCGCGGCGTCGACGACATGGAGGCCTACCAGCGCCGCATCCCGCAGGACGTGCTGCGCCTCGCCGTCTCGGTCGTGCTCGGCGGCGCGACGATCGTCGCGGTGTCGACGATCGTGATCCTGCTCATCACCGACGACGTGCCGCTCGACCACATCCTGTTCGACGTCATCAGCGCGTTCGCGACGTGCGGGCTCACGACGGGCTTCACCGCGTCCACGACGGATGCCGCGCAGTACGTGCTCGCGGTGACGATGTTCCTGGGGCGTCTTGGTACCGTGACTCTCGCCGCGGCCCTCGCGGCGAGCACCCGCCGGCAGCTGTTCCGCCGGCCCGAGGAAAGGCCGATCGTTGGTTGATCGCATCCCTCACGACGCGCCGGTGCTCGTCATCGGCCTGGGCCGCTTCGGCGCCGCGACGGCCGGGCAGCTCCAGCGGCTCGACCGCGAAGTGCTCGCGGTCGACGAAGACGCCGGACTCGTGCAGAAGTGGGCCGACCGGGTCACCCACACCGTCCAGGCCGACGCGCGTTCGATCGACGCGCTCCGGCAGATCGGCGCGGAGGATTTCGCGATCGCCGTCGTCGCCGTCGGGTCGTCCGTCGAGGCGTCGGTGCTCATCACCGCGAACCTCGTCGACCTCAAGATCCCGCAGATCTGGGCCAAGGCGATCAGCCAGAGCCACGGCAAGATCCTGAGCCGCATCGGCGCCAACCACGTCATCTACCCGGAGGCGGAGGCCGGCGAGCGCGTCGCCCACCTCGTGAGCGGCCGGATGATCGACTTCATCGAGTTCGACGACGACTTCGCGATCGTGAAGATGTATCCGCCGAAGCCGATCCGCGGGCTCACCCTCGCGGAGGCGCACGTGCGGCAGAAGTACGGGATCACCGTGGTCGGGGTGAAGAGCCCCGGCAAGGACTTCACCTACGCGACGGCGGACACGGTGGTGTCGAACCACGACCTCATCATCGCCTCGGGCAACACCGCCGACCTCGACCGCTTCTCCGCCCTCGGCAGCTGATCCGCTCGGTGGTCGAGTAGCCGCGCAGCGGCGTGTCGAGACCCCGCACGAGCTGGCGGCGGTTTCGACACGCGCCCGTGGCGCTACTCAACCCCCGGCAGCCAGCTCCTTCGCGCGGGCGAGCGCGGCCGCGGTGGCCCGGTCGAACATCCCGCCGAGGTCGGCCTCGCTCATGACGGCGATGGCGCGCTCCGTCGTGCCCTTGGGACTCGTCACGCGTCGCCGCAGCTCGGCCGGGTCGGCATCGGATGCCGCGAGCAGCTCCGCGGCGCCGAGGAACGTCTGCTCGACCATGAGCCGTGCCTCCTGGGGCGCGAACCCGAGCCGCAGGGCCGTGCCGGTGAGCTGCTCGATGAGGAAGAACACGTAGGCGGGCCCCGATCCGGAGATCGTGCTGAGCGCGTCGATCCGGTCCTCGGAGAGCTCGACGACGGCGCCGACGGTCTCGAACACGGCACGGACGAGGGCGACCTGCTCGGGGGTCGCGCGCGACCCCGGCGCGAGCCCGGTCACACCCCGACGCACGAGCGACGGGGTGTTCGGCATCGTCCGCACGACGGCGTTCGGGACGATGCCCTCCATCGTCGCGGTCGTCACCCCCGCGGCGACGCTCACCACGATCGCATCGGCGTCGAGGAACTCGGCGACCTCCTCGAGCAGCCCGGGGATCATCGCGGGCTTGACCCCGAGGATGACGACACGCGCCCCCTCGAGGGCGGTCCCGTTGGCCTCGGGGTGGCTCTCGAGCGCGTATGAATCGACCCCCGGCAGGTCGATCGCCGACGCCTTCGCAACGGTGCGGTTGGTGACGGCGACGCCCTCCGTCGCGAGACCGGAGTCGACGAGACCGGCGAGGATCGCGCCGCCCATCGAGCCGGCCCCGAGGATGGCGATGCGGGGAAGATTCGGACTCATACCCCGAGTGTAGGTTTGAGCGCATGAGCACCGAAGGCGGCACGAAGGCGGTCATCGCGGCACTGCTGGCGAACACCGGTATCGCGGTCACGAAGTTCGTCGCGGCGGCCATCTCCGGATCGGCGTCGATGCTCGCGGAGGGCGTGCACTCCGTCGCCGACGCCGGCAACCAGGTGCTGCTGCTCGTCGGCGGCAAGCGGGCGAGGAAGGCGGCTGACGAGGAGCACCCGTTCGGCTACGGCCGCGAACGCTACGTCTTCGCGTTCGTCGTCGCGATCATCCTCTTCTCGGTCGGCGGCATGTTCTCCCTCTACGAGGGCATCCACAAGCTCGACGCCCACGAGGAGCTCAACCTCCCGTGGATCCCCCTCGCGGTGCTCGCCGTCGCGATCGCGCTCGAGAGCTTCTCGCTCCGCACCGCACTCGTCGAGGCGAACAAGTCGCGCGGCACGCAGAGCCTGGTCGCGTTCATCCGCCACGCGAAGCAGCCGGAGCTCCCCGTCATCCTGCTCGAGGACATCGCGGCGCTCCTCGGCCTCGTGTTCGCGTTCGCGGGCGTCGGGCTGTCGCTCCTCACGGGGAACGTGATCTGGGATGCGATCGGCACGATCGCGATCGGCGTGCTCCTCATCGCCGTCGCCATCGTGCTCGGCATCGAGACGAAGAGTCTCCTCGTCGGCGAGGGCGCGACCCGCGCCGACGTCGCGAAGATCCGCGCCGCGTTCTCGGGGCACCAGAACGTCGACGCGATCATCCACATGAAGACCCTCTACCTCGGCCCCGACGAGCTCATGGTCGCGGCGAAGATCGCGGTGCCGAGGGCGACGAAGGCGGTCGACGTCGCCCGGGCGATCAACGAGGTCGAGCTCGCCGTGCGCGAGGCCGTGCCGGTGGCACGCGTGATCTACATCGAGCCGGACATCTACCACGCGTCGTCGAACACCTCGACGGACGCGATCGTCATCCAGTCCCACGATTGAGCTCCCGGGTCGGGGATACTGGCCCTGGTCGGTGAGTCCTCGCCGTCCGTGTACCCGAGGAGAGAATCCATGGAACCGCTCGAGATCGTCCGCCTCATCTTGCTCGCCGTGCACGTGCTCGGCCTCGCCGCGATCATCGGCACCTTCTTCGTGCAGATGCGTCAGCGGGAGAACTTCGCGACGGGCGTCGTGCTCGCCGGCGCGATCACCCAGGTCGTCACCGGCCTCGCTCTCGTCGGCGTGCGCGAGGCGTCCGACCTCGGCGTCAACAACATCAAGATCGCCGTCAAGGCCGGCATCGCGATCATCGTGCTCGTCGCGGCGATCATCGCCCACGTGAAGCAGCGCAAGGGCGGCAAGACCATGCCTGCCTTCCACGCCGCCGGCGGCCTCGCCGTCATCAACGTGCTCGTCGCGGTGCTCTGGCAGTAAGGGGGCTAGAGCTCCGATCCGGGGGTGCCGCGGAAGAACTCGCGGAGCAACGCGGCGCCCTCGGCGGCGAGCACCTCGGGCACGACCTCGACGCGGTGCTGGAGCCGCCGGTCGCGCAGCAGGTCGTGCACGCTGCCCGCCGCGCCCGCCTTCCCGTCCCAGGCGCCGAACACGACCCGGGGGATGCGCGCCGCGAGGATCGCCCCCGCGCACAGCACGCACGGCTCGAGCGTCACCACCAGCGTCACGTCCGGCAGCCGCCACTCGCCGCGCGCCGCCGTCGCCGCGCGGATCGCGACGACCTCCGCGTGCGCCGTCGGATCGTGCGTCGCCTCCCGCTCGTTGCGCCCGGTCGCGATGACGCGGCCCTCGGCATCCACGATCACCGCCCCCACCGGGACGTCTCCCGTCGCGAGCGCGCGCTCCGCCTCCGCGAGGGCGAGGCGCATCGCGGCGAGGTCGTCGGCGGGAGGGGTCACTACGCTGAGCGTATGCGCTTGCACGTCGCCGACCACCCGCTGATCACGCACAAGCTCACGGTGCTGCGCGACGAGTCGACCCCGTCGCCGGTCTTCCGCGCGCTCGTCGAGGAGCTCGTCACGCTCCTCGCCTACGAGGCGACGCGCACGGTGCGCACGCACGAGGTCACCGTGAAGACCCCCGTCGCCCAGACCCGGGGCCTCGCGATCAGCGAGCCGCGGCCCCTCGTCGTGCCGATCCTCCGGGCGGGGCTCGGGATGCTGGAGGGCATGACGAAGCTGGTCCCGACCGCGGAGGTCGGCTTCCTCGGCATGGTGCGCGACGAGGAGACCCTCCAGCCGACGACGTACGCCAACCGCCTCCCCGACGATCTCTCCGACCGCCAGTGCTTCGTGCTCGACCCGATGCTCGCGACCGGCGGGTCGCTCGCCGCCGCCATCCAGTACCTGTTCGATCGCGGCGCCGTCGACGTCACCGCGATCTGCCTGCTCGGAGCCCCGGAGGGCGTCGAGCACGTGCGGCAGCAGTTCGAGGGCAAGGAGGTCACGGTCGTGCTCGGCGCCCTCGACGAGAAGCTGAACGAGCACGGCTACATCGTCCCCGGCCTCGGCGACGCCGGCGACCGCCTCTACGGCCTCGTCTAAGCGTCGTCACAGGGTGTAACACGGCGTCGTCCGGTTGCGGAGCGTGACGCCTCTGGGTCAAACTGCTGGACATGACCGCGACCCTGCGCGCCCTGACCATCACCACGGTGGTGGAGACGCGTGCGGTCATGTGTTGTCGAATGTGTGCGTGACAGACGCCCCAGCGCCTCCGGCGCCCGAGAGCCCGGTCCGCGGCTCCCGCTCTGACCCACACCCTCGTAAGGCGGTTCGCGATGGATGATCCCGCGACGCCGAACACCGACCAAGGATTCGACACCATGTCCCTCGCGACCCTCTCCGAGCTCCGCCCGTCCACCGCTCCCCGTCCCGTCGCCGCCGCGCCCGCACCGACCGCCGCACCCGCCCCGTCGGCGCCCGCGCGCACCGTCAACCGCATCCGCGCCGTGCCCGAGGGCACCGAGGCGCGCGGCTTCGCCCTCTACGTCGGCATCGACGAGGCGAAGGCGGTGGCCGCAGGCACCGACCTCCCGTCGATCGTCGAGGCCGTCAAGCGGCTCCTCGCCGAGACCGTGCCCGGCGCCGAGACGTACGCGTCCGTCGCGCTGGCCCCGATCGGCGCGGGTGGCCGGGATGTCGACGTCGTCCGCCTGGCCCTGCAAGACCCGGCGGCGCTCGCGAAGCACCGCCAGGCGGCGGTCGCCGAGAAGCCCGAGCCGAAGGGCGGCGTCGTCATCGACATCTCGCGCAAGCGCGTGCTCCTCGACGGCGACATCGCGCCGCTCACCTACAAGGAGTTCGAGCTGCTCCAGTTCCTCGTGCTGCGCGAGGGACGCACGATCGACCGCGGCGAGATCATCTCGACGCTGTGGGGCGACGTCGACGACGACGAGACGCCGAACGAGCGCACGATCGACGTGCACGTACGCCGCCTGCGGTCGAAGCTCGGCGCTTACGAGGACATCGTGCGCACGGTGCGCGGAGCAGGCTACCGGTTCGACCGCCACGCCGACGTCACGATCCGGTACGCGTCGACCCCGTCGCCCGACGTGTTCTGAGCCGCCTCGAGGCCTCTCAGCGACATCTCAGAAAAAATAACGTTCTGGTAACTAGACGCCGTTACCGATCCGTTATAGATTCATCTCAGCGCCCACCGTTTGCTGTGGCGGAGGACGCGGAATGTGATTGCAGGACACTCTTGGTGCAAGGGAGAAGGCCGGCCGCTCGCCTCTGCGGCCGGCCTTCAATCCGTTAACGCGCGATCCGTTCCACCCACGTCTCGTCAAGAGCCCGCCCCGGCGCCGCCCGGTTCCTAGGCTGACCGCGTGACCCGCCCCGCGATCGTCTGGCTCCGCGACGACCTGCGACTCGGCGACCACCCCGCCCTCGCCGCCGCACTCGAACGGGACGGCCCCGTCATCCTGCTCCACGTCCTCGACGACGAGAGCCCCGAGGTGCGACCGCTCGGCGGGGCGACGCGGTGGTGGCTGCACCACTCCCTCGCCGCCCTCGCCGCGGACGTCGCCGGACGCGGCGGGCGACTCGTGCTGCGTCGCGGACGCGCCGAGGAGGTGCTCCCGGACGTCGCCGCCGAGGCGGATGCCGACGCCGTGTTCTGGAACCGGCGCTACTCGGGCGCGCGCGCGATCGACGCCCGACTGAAGGAGCGTCTCCGGGCGGACGGGCTTGACGTGCGGAGCTTCGCCGCCAACCTGCTCGCGGAGCCGTGGGAGGTCACGACGGGGGCCGGGGAGCCCTTCAAGGTCTTCACGCCATTCTGGAACGCGCTCCGGCAGCGCGACCTCCGCGATCCCCTCCCCGCTCCCGAGGCCCTGCCGGGCGGCCCCGACGTCGCCTCCGACGACCTCGACGACTGGGGGCTCCTCCCGACGCGTCCCGACTGGGCCGGGGGCCTGCGGGAGACGTGGGAGCCCGGCGAGCACGCCGCTCACCGCCGGCTCGAGGAGTTCGCCCGCGACGGGCTCTCCGACTACGCCCGGCGCGACGACCTCGACACGGCCACCTCGCGCCTCTCTCCGCACCTCCGCTTCGGCGAGCTGAGCCCCGCGCAGCTCTGGCACCGGCTGCACGGCGACCTCGCGCCGGACGCCCGGCGCCACGTGCCCGGCTTCCTGCGTCAGCTCGCGTGGCGCGACTTCTGCTGGTCGACCCTCTCCGCGCACCCCGACCTCGCGAGGCGCAACCTGCGTCCCGCGTTCGACCGCTTCCCGTGGTCGTGGGACCGCGGCGACGAGCTCCGCGCGTGGCAGCGCGGTCGCACCGGCATCCCGCTCGTGGATGCCGGCATGCGCGAGCTGTGGAGCACGGGCACGCTGCACAACCGCGTGCGCATGGTCGTCGCGTCGTTCCTCGTGAAGAACCTGCTGCTGCACTGGCGGCTCGGCGAGGAGTGGTTCTGGGACACGCTCGTGGATGCCGACGAGGCGAGCAACCCGGCCAACTGGCAGTGGGTGGCGGGATCGGGCAACGACGCCGCCCCGTACTTCCGCGTGTTCAACCCGGAACTGCAGGCGGCGAAGTTCGACCCATCCGGCGCGTACGTGCGGCGCTGGCTGCCCGACGACGGGCTCCTCGCCCCGATCGTCGACCTCGCGGAGTCCCGACGCGACGCCCTCGACGCCTACGAGACGATCCGGCACCCGGTCAGACCGGAGGCCGCCCCCCGATGAGCATGACGGCACGCGCGGCGACCTGGACGGCCTGGCGGAGCGCGGCCTCGGCGTCGCGATCCTTCGCCCAGCGGGAGAGGAAGCCGGCAGCGAACGCGTCGCCGGCACCCGTGGGGTCCACGAAGTTCTCGATGCGCGGAGCGGGCACCTCGAGAGGTGGCTCGTCGCGGCGGTAGAGGGTGGCCCCCTGAGGGCCGCGCTTGAGCACGACGAACGGGAACCGCTCCGCGAGTGCCGCGCCGATGCGGTCGGGCTCGGTCTCGCCCGCGAGCAGGGCGCCCTCGTCGAGGTTGGGGAAGATCAGGTCCACATCCGACATGTGGTCGAGGAAGCGCTCGACCCCGTAGTCCTCGAGGTACCCCTTCGAAGCCGGGTCGATCGAGAGGAACAGACCGCGCTCCTTCGCGCGCCGCAGCATCTCGAGGGGGGCGTCGCGCGCGACGTCCTTCGTGATCGTGTAGCCGCTCATGTGCAGCAGCGCGGCGTCGTCGAGCAGCGCGTCGGTGAGCGACTCGGGACGCAGCGCGGCGTTCGCACCGCGGTCGGTGAGCATCGAGCGACGCTGCCCCTCGATGATGAGCACGATCGTGCCGGTCGGCATCCCGGGCTCGATCTGCAGGTGCGGGGTGACCCCCGACTGCCGCAACGCGTCGGCGTGGAGGTCGGCGTCGTCCGACCCGACCGTGGCCACGAAGTCGACCGGGGCGCCGAGCGACGCCGCCCACGCGGCGGTGTTGGCGGCGGACCCGCCGGGACGCGGCTGGATGCGGGCATCCGTGTCGGTGTCGAGCCGCAACGGGCCGCGCGGCACGACCACGATGTCGTTCATGACGTCCCCGACGAGGACGATCCGCTCCCCCATCAGTGCGTGCCGAGCGCGGACCAGGCGGTGGCGATGTCGGCCGCCACGCGGACGTTGTTGCGGGCGAGGTCGAGGTTGACCTCGAGGCTGCGGCCGCCGGACGCCTCGACGATGTAGCCGAGCAGGAACGGCGTGACGGCCTTGCCGCGCACCCCCTTCTGCTCGGCGGCGGCGAACGCCTGCGCGAGCACGCGGTCGTGCTCCGCCGGGTCCCACTGCTGGTCGAGCGGCACGGGATTGGCGACGACGACGCCCTGGCGGGCGCCGAGCTCGTCGCGCGCGCGCATGACCGCAGCCACCTGCTCGGCGCCGTCGACCGCGAAGTCGAGGCGGTAGCCCGACTCGCGGAGCCAGAACGCGGGGAACTCGTGGGTGCCGTAGCCGACGACGGGGATGCTGAGGGTCTCGAGCCGCTCGAGGGTCGCCGGGATGTCGAGCACGCTCTTCACGCCCGCGCTGACGACCGTCACGGGGTTCTCCGCGAGCGTCGGCAGGTCGGCGGACTCGTCGAACGTCTCGTTCGCGCCGCGGTGCACGCCGCCGAGGCCGCCGGTCGCGAACACNCGGATGCCGGCGAGCGCGGCGAGGCGCGACGTCGCGGCGACCGTGGTGGCTCCGGAGCGNCCGAGNGCNGCGAGNATCGGGCAGGTCGCGCACNNNCGCCTTGAGCAGGTCCTCCTCGGCGATGCGGCGCACGCCGACCTCGTCGAGCCCGATGTGGGGCACGCCGTCGAGCACGGCGATCGTCGCGGGCACGACGTCGCGCTCCCGGAGGATCGACTCGAACTCCAGCGCCGCCTCGTGGTTGCGGGGGCGCGGGAGTCCGTGGGAGATGATCGTCGACTCGAGCGCGACCACCGGGCGTCCGGCGGCGAGCGCGGCTTCGACCTCGGGGCTCAGGTGAAGTGCGGGCATCGACCCCACGCTACCGGAGCGGGCTACCCCTCCTTCGCGGGGGACTTCCGCGCGGCGGGCTTCTTCGCGGCGGGCTTGGCCGCCGTGGTCTTCGCCGCGGTCGTCTTCGCCGCCGCCGTCGTGGCCTTCTTCGCGGCCGTCGACTTCGTCGCCGGCTTCGCGGGCGCCGTCTTCTTGGCCGCCGGCTTCGCCGCAGCCTTCTTCGCACCCGGCTTCGCAGGGGCGCGGCCGGACGACGTCGCCGTGAGCGGCTCCCCGCCGATCGGGAGGATCTTGCCGGGGTTGAGGTTGCCCTTCGGGTCGGTCGCCGAGAACAGGCCCGCCATGACCTCCGCGCCCTGCGCCGAGATGTCGTCGGCGATCCACGGCGAGTGCTCGACTCCGACTCCGTGGTGGTGGGAGAGCGTCGCGCCGTTGTCGATGAAGGACTGCTGGATGGCGGACTTCACGTAGTCGTACTCGCCGAGGATGTCGTCCTTGCCGACGAACGCGAACGTGAAGTACAGGCACGCGCCCGAGTGGTACGAGTGCGACTGGTGGGCCATGATCCAGCCCTTGATCCCCAGGTCGGCGTACGCCTTCTCGGCCGCCGCGATGCCGCCGTCGTAGACGGCCTGCAGCTTCGACCAGGGGGCGGCCGTCTCCGACACGTCGCCGACGGCACCCCGGTCGAGGAGGAAGTCGCGCAGGTAGGGGGTGTCGAACTTCTTCTGGTCGTAGAGCACGCCGGGGCCGGTGCCGACGCCCATGCCGCCGTGCTNCTTNACGATGCGGTCGACGATCGACTTGCTGAACTTCGTGCCCGACTTGGTGCCCTCGAANCCGATGAACGANAGGGCGATCTTCTCAAGATCCCAGCCCTTGCGCTTCATGAGGGTCGGCAGGACCGTGCCGGCGAGGAGCTTGTCCATGCCCTTCCGCTCCTTGCTCGTCGCCATCGAGAAGCCGGTCTCGCGCTCGTCGGAGATGCGCGTGATCGAGGGGGTGGCATCCGACTCGCTGATCTCCTGCATGGCCTTGAGACCCGCGGCGAAGGTCGGGAAGAAGTACGCCTGGATCTCGCGCACCTCCGCGTTGCGGCGGATCTGCGCCGTCACCTCGGTGATGACGCCGAGGCGGCCCTCGGAGCCGAGGATCATCTCGCGCACGCTCGGACCCGACGACGTCGACGGGAGGGAGCGGATGACGAGCGTGCCGCCCGGGCGCGCGACGCGGAGCCCGCGCGCGATCTGGGAGATGTCGCCGAACCGGTCGGACTGCATGCCCGACGAGCGCGTCGCGACCCAGCCGCCGATCGTCGAGTGGGTGAACGAGTCGGGGAAGTGGCCGATCGTCCAGCCCTTCGCCTGGAGCTGCGCCTCGAGGTCGGGGCCGAGCGCGCCGGCCTGGATGCGTGCCGTGCCCGCGGCCTCGTCGATGTCGAGCACCTTGTTGAGGCGACCCAGGTCGAGCGAGATGATGGCGCGCTTCTCGCCCTCGCGCGGCTCGAGGGAGCCGGCGATGTTGCTGCCGCCGCCGAACGGGATGAGGACGGCGTCGGCCGCGACGGCGGCGTCGACGACCTGCTGCACCTCGGCCTCGTCGTCGGGGTAGACGACGACGTCGGGGTAGCGCTTCACGGCGTTGGCCCGGATGCGGGCGAGGTCGCGGAAGCTCTTGCCGTAGACGTGCACCACGCGCTCCATCGCGTCGGTGCGCACGTCGTCGGCGCCGACGATGGCGCCGAGGGTCTTCAGGAGGGCCGCGCTCGCCACCGACTTGGGCACGGTGATGTCGTCGAAGCTCGGCGGCGAGACCGGCTTCGCGGTGTGGAGGTCGAGACCGACGGCCTTGAGCACGAAGGGGGCGAACCCCGGCTTGTCCTCCCAGTGGAACCCGACGCCGTCGACGCCCCAGCCCCACCACTTCATGTGCTTCACATCGGTCACTTCGCGTCTCCTTCGGGGGAGTAGGGATTGTCCGCGCCCAGTACGCGCGGTCCGTATTCGGCGAGCATCCGCTCGATCTCGGCCTTGATGCGGGCCATGAACTCGGCCGGCACCTCGCCCTCGCGAGCGTACATCGGTGCACCGTAGACGACGGCGACCGGCAGACGGCCGGGCTTCGGCCACTTGCCTCCCCGGGGATGCGCGCGTCCGGCTCCGACGAGGGCGATCGGGATGCATGGAACCCCGGTCGCGGCGGAGAGCGCCGCGGCGCCGGGCTTGAAGTGACCGAGCTTGCGGTAGTCCTTCGCGCGCGTGCCCTCGGGGAAGACGAGGAGCGGCACGCCCTTCTGGAGGAGCACCTTCGCGCTCACGCCGCGCGGGTCGACGCCCGAACGGTCGACGGGGAACGCGTTGAAGAAGAGCCCGGTGAGCCCGCGGCGCCACCAGACGTCGAAGAAGTAGTCGGCGGCGGCGCCCGCGGCGAGGTAGCGCGCCATCCTGCGCGGCAACGACCCCATGATGAGCGGAGCGTCGAGGTGGCTCGAGTGGTTGGCGATCGCGATGAACGCCTTGCCGACGCCCTTGAGCTTCTCGCGGCCGTGCACCTCGACGTCGACGGTCGACCAGGCGACGGGCTTCAGGATGCCGCGCTGCGCGACGAAGCGGGCGGCCGCCCGCGCCTTCGATGTGAAGCGATCGGTGTTCGCGGACATCGACTTCCCCTTACCCGCGGCGTCGTCGGTCACTCGGAAACAGTACTGCTGCGGCTGGACGAAATGGCACGCGAGATGGCGCGCACGGTGCTCCGCGGGAGGTGGCGCACGAGCCACATGAGCACCTTGTAGCGGGCGCTCGGGATCGAGATCACCTTGCCGCGGTCGGCGTCGCGGAGGGCGGCCTTCACGAGCGGGTCGGCCTCGAGCCACATCCAGGACGGGATGCCGTTCTTCGAGATGCCGGCGCGGTCGTGGAACTCCGTGTGCACCCATCCCGGGCAGAGCGCCGTCACCGTGACACCGCTCTTGTGGAGCTCGTTCGAGAGGCCCTCGCTGAACACCATCACCCAGGCCTTCACGGCGGAGTAACCGCTCGCCATCGTGATGAAGCCCGCGGTGCTCGCGACGTTGATGATGCGACCCCGGCCTCGGGCGCGCATCCCGCGAGCGGCGGCGGCGGCGAGTTCGCGCACGGCGCGCACCATGACCTCGAACGCGAGGTCGTGCCCCGTCGAATCGGCATCCGACGACCGCGTATGCATTCCGAATCCGGCATTGTTCACGAGCACGTCGATCGGCCGGTCGGNCGCCTCGAGACGCGCGACCACCTTCGCGACGTCGGCGCGCTGGGCGAGATCGGCCGGCAGCACCTCGACCTCGCGACCCATGNCGCGGAGTTCATGGGCCATCTCNTCGAGCCGTNCCACGTCGCGGGCGACGAGCACGATGTCNTCGCCCCTCGCGGCCAGTTGCCGGGCGAAGGTGGCGCCGATGCCCGACGTCCCTCCCGTGACGAGAGCGATACCCATGTGCCATACGATACGTGGCGGGCTGGTTCCGAGACGCGCACGGTTCGTCCCGCCTCCGACCGAAGGGTTCTCCCCCATGACTTTCGACGTCCGCGAGTTCGCGCGCACCGCGCGCGGGAGCCACCGCGCCGAGATGGATCTCGCAGGGCTCACCCCCGACGACGTCGACGCCGACGCCGCCCGGCTCATCCGCATCCTGCGCGACCTCGAGGGATCGACGATGCACCGGATGCGCAACCTCCTCGTCACGGCGACGCACAAGGACGCGCGCGTCACGGCGTTCCTCACGACGTGGGCGTTCGAGAAGTACTGGATCGCCGACGCCCTCACGGCCGTGCTCGAGGCGACCGGGCATCCGACGGATTCCCCGGACGGAATGCTTCGCTCGTCGCGTGCCGAACGCGCCGACCGCCGCGGACCGGTGCGCCGCGCGATCGCGGGCAACATCGCGGGCCCGAAGCTCGTCGCCGCGCACGTGACGATCGGGCTCATCGACGAGTGGGTCACGAGCGTCGCCTACCGCCGTCTCGGCGAGCTGGCCGGTCGGCTCCAGGCCGTCGTCGCGATGGTGCTCGAGGTGAAGGACCGGCACATCGCGTTCCTCGCCGAGGAGGCGCAGCGCCGCCTCACCGAGTCCGGCCGCGCCCGCAGCCTCGCGGCGAAGACCGTCAAGCAGACGGCGTGGCCCGTCGGCGCGACGGAGCGCCCCGCCGAGGACCGCACGTTCTTCGAGACCCTCGTGTTCGGCGGCAAGGAGGGGGCCGCCCGCGCCTCCGAGCTGGCCGCCTCCATCGCCGGCCTTCCGGGACTCGCTCCCCTCGGCCCCCTCGTGGCTGGGAGACTGGTTCCGTGACCCCCAAGAAGGCGACCACGCAGCTCGGCGACGCCAAGGTCTTCCTCACCGGAGCGACCGGCTTCGTCGGGCAGGCCGTGCTCGAGCGGCTGCTCAACGACCACCCCGGCACGACCGTCACGATCCTCGTGCGCGTCAAGGGCGGCGCGACGGCGGAGGACCGCGTGCGCGGGCTCCTCAAGAAGCCCGTCTTCGCCGCCTGGCGCGACAAGGTCGGCGAGAAGGGCGTCGAGGACGCGGTCAAGAACCGCATCAAGGTCGTGGAGGGCGGCCTCACCTCGCCCCTCGAGCTCCCCAAGGACCTCGACCTCGTCATCCACAGCGCCGCGAGCGTCTCGTTCGACGACCCCATCAACGAGTCGTTCGAGGCCAACATCGGCGGCGTCGTCAACCTCTACGAGGCCCTGCGCGCTGCCGGGGGCGATCCCCGCGTCGTGCATGTCTCCACCTGCTACGTTCAGGGCCTGCGCAAAGGCATCGCGCCCGAGGCTCGACTCGACCACGACATCGACTGGCGCGCCGAGTACGAGTCGGCGTTCGACGCGCACCGCCGCATCGAGAACGAGTCGCGCGAGCCGGAGCGCCTGCGCGAGTTCATGAAGACCGCGCAGGAGGAGCACGGCAAGGAGGGCCCGCAGGCGGTCGCGAAGTGGAGCGAACTCGCCCGCGTCGCGTGGGTGCGCGAGCAGCTCGTGGATGCCGGGCGCACGCGAGCGCAGAGCCTCGGCTGGACGGACGTCTACACCCTGTCGAAGGCGTTCTCGGAGCGCGCCGCCGAGGAGCTGTGGGGCGTCGACCACCGCCTTTCGATCGTCCGCCCCGCGATCATCGAGAGCGCCCACAAGCACCCGTACCCGGGCTGGATCGACGGCTTCAAGGTCGCCGACCCGCTCATCATGGCGTACGGCAAGGGCCAGCTCCCCGAGTTCCCCGGCCTGCCCGACAGCATCCTCGACCTCATCCCGGTCGACTACGTCGTCAACACCATCCTCGCCGCCGCCGCGAACCCGGCGAAGAAGGGCGAGCCCGAGTACTTCCACGTCGCCTCGGGGGCGTCGAACCCGGTGCCGTTCCACCAGATGTACGAGAACGTGCACGAGTTCTTCACGAAGAACCCGCTCACCGACCGCTCCGGCAAGCCCATCAAGGTGCCGGTGTGGAGATTCCCCGGCCCGGAGAAGGTCGAGCACGGCATCAACCGCCTCGAGCGCCGCGTGAAGGCGGGCGAGCGCGCCCTGCGCGTGCTCCCGAAGACGAAGGCGTCGCAGGCGACCCTCGAGAAGCTGCAGAAGGGCGTCGCCGACCTCGCGACCCTGCGCAACTTCGTGTCGCTCTACCGCGTCTACGTCGAGACGGAGCTCATCTTCGACGACTCCAACCTGCGCGCCCTCCACGCCGCCCTGCCGGCGAAGGACAAGGCCGACAAGGGCTTCGACATCGCCGCGATCGACTGGGACGACTACCTCCAGAACGTGCACTTCCCGGCCATCACGAAGCTCACGAAGGCGTACTCGCGCGCCCGGCAGGCGGAGCGCGCCGCCGCGGCTCCCGTGCGCTCGGCGGAGCTCCCGCCCCGCGGCGACGTGCTCGCGATCTTCGACATGGAGGGCACGGTCGTCGACTCGAACATCGTGCAGCAGTACCTCTGGGTGCGCTCGGCGGGCTTCCGCAAGGCGGCCTGGCCCGCGGAGGCGGCGCGCATCCTCGCCTCGGTGCCCCGCTACCTGCGCGCCGAGCGCCGCAACCGCGGGGAGTTCATCCGCTCCTTCCTGCGCCGCTACGAGGGGATGCCGGTCGCACGCCTGCAGAAGATCGTCGCCGGCGGCTACGGCGACACGATGCGCCGCCACACCTCGATCGCCGCGCTCGAGCAGATCCGCGCGCACAAGGCGGCGGGCCACCGCACGGTGCTCGTCTCCGGCTCGATCGGGCTGCTCGCCGCGCCGTTCGCGAACCTCTTCGACGACGTCGTCGCGACGACGATGCACGAGCGCGACGGCATCCTCACGGGCTACCTCACGAAGCCGCCGATCGTCGACGAGTCCCGTGCCGCGTGGCTCGTGCGGTACGCGAAGGAGCACGGGGCCGACCTGTCCGCGTCCTACGGCTACGGCGACAGCCACGCCGACCTCCGCTGGCTCGAGATGGTCGGGCATCCGACCGCGGTCAACCCCGATCCGCAGCTCGCCAAGGAGGCGCAACGCCGGCGCTGGCCGGTGCTCAACTGGAAGAAGGGCATGCGCTCACCGGAGCGTGCTTTGATGGATGGCAACCCGGCGTCCCAGCCGTCCCCCGTCGAGTAAGGGAGCACCGTGGCGTTCGACATCGACAGGTACACCGCGAACTCCGCGCCGGTGACGTGGACCGACCTCGACCTCGAGACGTTCGAGTCGGATCCGCTCCCCGAGGACAGCCTGCGGGTGCTGCGCTACATGTGCGACGTCGAGTACCACACGGTCTGCTACCTGCGTGACCTCCTCACGACGCCGTCGCACAAGGAGCCGGAGATCGGCTCGTTCATGACGATGTGGAACCGCGAGGAGTTCTGGCACGGCGAGGCCCTCGCGGCCGTCCTCGGCAAGCACGGCATCACGGTCGACTACGACGAGCTCAAGGCGACGCGCCTCAAGCTGGGCTGGAAGGACCGGCTCGACCCGATCAAGCAGTCGCTCATGGGCGGGCTCGTCGGCAACGACTTCGTCGCCGTGCACATGGCGTGGGGCGCGGCGAACGAGTGGTCGGCGAACGCCGCCTACCACCGCATGGCGAAGCAGGAGAACCACCCGGTGCTCGCGGAACTGCTCAAGCGGATCGCGCAGCAGGAGACGAAGCACGTCGCGTTCTACGCGACCCAGGCGCGCGACCGCCTCGAGAAGAGCAAGAAGGCGCAGGTGATCGCCCGCTTCGCCCTCAACAAGTTCTGGGCCCCTGTCGGCTCCGGCATCTCCTCCGAATCGGAGGTCACGCACGTCATGGGCCGCCTGTTCGGCGGCGAGGAGGGTCGCAAGGAGATCCGCGCCATCGACGCGCACATCGCGCGACTCCCCGGGATGGCGGGGCTCACGATCGTCGAGAACGCGCTCGAGAAGCGCGGCATCCCCGCGGAGGGTCCCGGCTACGAGCGCGCGACGCCGGAGACCGACCACGTCGAGGAGTCCGTCTCCGTCTGAACCCTGGGGTGCTTACGCACCCGGGAGTCGCATCCGCGGCCGGGAGTACGCCCGCGCGTGCAGCCAACGGGAGCGGAACCGGGGATGCGCGGGCTCAGCGGGCGGCGAGGCTCACCCGGTTGCGGCCCGCGTTCTTGGCGCGGTACATCTCGCCGTCGGCGAGCTCGAGCAGTTCGTCGGTCGTGAGCCGGAGGTCGGGCACGGGTCTCTGCACGACGACGCCGACGCTCGTCGACACCGCGAAGCCGCGGGGGAGCCACGACATCGGCTCCTCGATCGCCCCGCGCAGCCGCTCCGCGATCGTCGCGGCGTCGTCGTGGTCGGTGTCGGGGCACAGGACGATGAACTCGTCGCCGCCGAACCGGCCGATGATGTCCGACTCGCGCACGACCGCCCGGAGCCGCCGGGCGACCTCGCGCAGCACCTCGTCGCCCGTCGTGTGTCCCAGGCGGTCGTTGACGGGCTTGAAGCCGTCGAGGTCGAGGAACATCATCGCGAGAGGGCGTCCGGTGCGCGCGCTCGCGGCGAGGACCGACTCGATGTGCTCGCGCAGTAGAGCGCGGTTGGGCAGGCCCGTGAGCTGGTCGTGCAGGGCGAGGTGGGCGAGCTCCTCCTGGAGCCGGATGCGCGCGAGCGTCTGCGCCGCCTGGCGGGAGATCGCCTGGACGAGTTCGATCGCGGCGGGCTCGAGCTCGCGTCGCCGCGCGAAGAACGCGGCGACGACCCCGAACGGCGCGTGGTCGCGCAGGAGCGGGAACGCGGCGAGTCCCTCGAGCCGGGCCGTGCGCATGGCCTCCGCGATCGCCGGGTACTGCTCCGCCATCTCACCGCGGTCGGCGAGCAGCACCGGCTCGCCGCTCCGGAGCGCGTTGGGGCCGGGCCGCGCATCCGACGGTGCGTAGAGACCGGCGAGGGGGTTCACGCCCGCGATGACCTCGAGCTCGCCGTCGCCGCCGATCGTCGCGACGCACGCGACGGACGCGACGAGGGCATCCGCGACGATGCGGTGCAGCGCGTCGGCGACCTCGCTCTGCGACGTGCTCTCGGCGAACTGCTGCGACGCGTTCTGGAGCACCTGCACGCGCGCCGCCGCCGACTCCGCCGCCCGGCGCTCCGTCACGAGGTCCCGCTCGTACTGGCTGCGCGTCGTCGCATCGAAGATCGCGGAGCGCACGAGCCGCGGCTTCTCGTCGGGACCGAGCACGAGCACGGAATTGATGAGGATCGGCATGACCGTGCCGTCCTTGCGCCGCACGCCGAGCACGACTTCGCGGGTCTCGCCCTCGAGGTGCAGCACGGGCACGTGTCGGGTCTCGTAGAACAGCTGCGTGCCGGGATCGAGGAGGTCGACGAAACGCTTTCCGATGACGTCGTCCTCGTCGTAGCCGGTCCACTCGAGGAAGCGGCGGTTGACGCGCGTGATGCGGTCGTCGAGTCGCGTCGTGAAGTACCCGACGGGGGCGTCGTGGTAGAGCTCCTCGAAATCCTCGTGTTCGGGCACGCCTCAGCCCTCGAAGTCCCGGATGGCGGCGACGACGTGGTCGGGTCCGGACAGGTGCGGCATGTGGCCCGGCACAGGGAGCTTCACGAAGGTCGAGCCCGGGATCGCGGCGTGCACGTAGCGCCCGACGACCTCGGGGGCGATGACGTCGTCCTCCGTCTGCACGATGAGCGTCGGCACGCGTACGTCGGGGAGGTCGGCGCGGTTGTCGGAGAGGAACGTCACGCGTGCGAAGTGCCGGGCGACGGCGGCGTCGGTGGCGCAGAAGCTCGCGGTCAGCTCGGCGCCGACCTCGGGATGCCCGGGGTCGCCGGCGATGACCGGTCCCATCGCCTCCGCCCAGCCGAAGTGGTTGGCGTCGAGCTGGTCGAGGAGGCCCTCGATCGCCTCGCGGCTGAAGCCGCCGACGTAGTCGTCGGTGTCGATGTAGCACGGCGACGGGCCGAGGAGAACGAGGGCGCCGATGCGCGACGCGTCGCTGTTCGCGGCGAGCACCGCGATCATCGCGCTCACCGAGTGGCCGACGACGACGGCGTCGCGGAGGTCGAGCGCGTCCAGGATCTCGCGGAGGTCGTCGGCGTACCCGTGCAGGGAGTCGTACTTCGCGGGCGAGTACGCCGACCAGTCGGACCCGCCGCCGCCGACGAGGTCGAACCTCACGACGCGGTGGTCGACCTCGAACGCGGGCGCGACGTGCCGCCACATCTCTTGGCTGCACCCGTAGCCGTGCACGAACACGATCGGCCGGCCCTCGGGGGAGCCGGTGACGACGACGTTGTTCCGTCGCAGGACGTCGACGACGGGTGGGGCGGTCTCCACCTCCCCAACCTATCCGGGGAAGCCCGGCAGCGGGGAGGAGCTTCCCGGTGGACGACCCGGGCTCTCAGGACGTGGGAGCCCCGGTACCGTCGCCCTCGGCCTCCTCGATGTCGGTCAGCGTCTCCCGGTCGGAGACGCCCTGCCCGGTGAGGCTGTTCTCGATGTCGTCGGACTGCCCGGAGTCGACGAGACCCCAGTCGGGCGCGTCGGGGTCGCTCTGGCTCCCGGTCGCGTTGGCGCCGGGATCGGTGTCGCGGGGATCGCTCATGCCCGCCACGCTACGTCGGCGGGCGGCGGCGTCAGGAGGGGGTTGACGCGTCCCCGCGCGGCGCGCCCGTCGAGGCTCGCACGACGAGGGTCGTCGGGAGCGGCGTCGACTCCGCCGCAGAGTCGGGTTCCTCGACGGCAAGCAGCACCTTCTGCATCATGAGGCTCCCGAGCGCGGCGAAGTCCTGCCGCACCGTCGTGAGCGGCGGGAACAGGTACGGCGCCTCGGGGAGGTCGTCGAAGCCGACGACGCTCACGTCGTCCGGCACGGAGAGCCCGCGCTCGCGGAGGGCCGACATGAGCCCGATCGACATGTGGTCGTTCGAGACGAACACGGCGGTCGCACCGGCGAGGTCGAGCGCGCGCCCGATGTCGTAGCCGCTCGCGGCCGTCCAGTCGCCGAACGCGGGCTCGACGAGCTCGAGCCGGTTCGCGGCGAGCTCGTCGCGCCAGCCGCGGATGCGCTCGATCGCGTCGGTCGCGCTCGGCGGACCGGCGACGTGCAGGATGCGGCGGTGCCCGAGCTCGACGAGGTGGCGCACCGCGGAGCGCGCGCCCCGGTACTGGTCGATCGACACGATCGACGGGCCGCGCCGCGCCGACGCCGCGACGGCGACGAACGGCACCCCGATCTCGAGCCCGCGGATGACCTCGAGCACCGCGACGTCGTCGACGATGAGCACGACGACGTCGACGCGCTGCCGCAGGAGCGCCTCGACGACGGCGCGCACGCCGGACGGGTCGGGGTCGAGCAGCGCCACCGTCTCGACGCTGTAACGCGCGGCGCGCGCGGCGACGTTGAAGTGCATCATGATCGACGCCGGGCCGTAGTCGGACGTGTCGGGGACGATGAGCCCGATCGTGCGCGTGCGCCGGGTGACGAGGGCGCGCGCCGCGGGCGACGGGCTGTAGTTGAGCTGCGCGATCGCCTGCTGCACGCGCGCGCGCGTCGCGTCGCGGACGTTGGGCAGGTCGTTGATGACGCGCGACACTGTCTGGTGCGAGACGCCCGCGAGCCGGGCCACGTCGAAGATGTTCGCCGCACGCGGGGCCTGCTCGTCCGCCCCGCGCCGCGTCGGCTCAGGTTCCGTCATCGGGCTGCATCACCAGGGCGAGAAGGGCGGAGCTCGCGACCTCGTCCGCGGGGAGGTCGGCGACGAGGAGGCCGTTTCGCAGCACGACGACCCGCGACGACACCCTCAGAACCTCCTCGAGCTCAGCGGAGACGAACACGACCGACACACCGTTGGCCGCCATCTCGGCGACGAGATTCTGGATCTCGACTTTAGCGCCGACGTCGATGCCGCGCGTCGGCTCGTCGAGCAGCAGGACCCGGGGTGCGAGGGCGAGCAGTCGCCCGATGAGCACCTTCTGCTGGTTGCCGCCGGACAGCTCGCGGGCGAGCTGCTCGGGAGAGGAGGCCTTGATGCCGAGGGCGTCGATCCAGCTGTCGGCGAGCTCGCGCTGCCGTGCGCGGCTCATGAGTCGGAAGAGCCCGCGCTGGGCCTGCACGGCGAGCACGATGTTCTCACGCACGGTGAGCTCGCCGATGATCCCCTCGGTGCGGCGGTTCTCGGACGAGTAGACGAGCCCCATCCCGATGCCCCGCCGGGGGCCGGGGAAGCTCGCCGGCCGTCCGTCGACGAGGAGGCGCCCGGCATCCGGGCGGTCGACGCCCGCGAGCAGGCGCGCGAGCTCGGTGCGGCCGGAGCCGAGGAGGCCGGCGAACCCGACGACCTCGCCCTCGTGGATGCGCAGGTCGGCGTCGCGCGGGCGCGAACCGCGGGTGAGCCCCTGCGCCTCGATCACGACGCGCGACGACGGATCGGGCTCCTCGCCCCGCCGGATCGGCACCTCGGCGAGCTCGCGGCCGAGCATCTTCTGCACGAGGTCGATGCGCAGGAGTTCCTTCGTCGAGTACTCGCCGACGAGACGGCCGCCGCGCAGGACGGTGATGCGGTCGCACAACTCGTACACCTGGTCGAGGAAGTGCGAGACGAAGAGGATGGCGACGCCGCGGTCCTTGAGCTCGCGGACGACGCGGAACAGCTCGGCGACCTCGTCGGCGTCGAGGCTCGAGGTCGGCTCGTCGAGCACGAGCACCTTGACGTCGGCGGAGATCGCGCGCGCGATCGCGACGAGCTGCTGCACGGCGAGCGAGTGCGATCCGAGGAGCGACCCGGGATCGATGTCGACGCCGAGTTCGGCGAGCACCGCCGCCGCCCGCTCGCGCATCGCGCGCCAGTCGATCCCGCCGAAGCGCCGCGGCTCCCGGCCGAGCGCAATGTTCTCCGCCACGGACAGGTTCGGCAGAAGGTCGATCTCCTGGTACACCGTGCGGATGCCGAGGCGTTGCGCGTCGACGGGCGACGACATCCTCACCGGCTCCCCCGAGAGACGGATCTCCCCCGCGCCGAGCGGCAGCGCGCCCGTGAGCGCCTTGATGAGCGTCGACTTGCCGGCGCCGTTCTCGCCCATGAGCGAGTGGACCTCTCCCGCGAACAGCCGGAAGTCGACGTCGTCGAGCGCGGCCTCGCGGCCGAAGCGCACCGTCGCGCCCTCGACCTCGACGACCGGCGCCGTCGCCTCCACGCTCATGCTCACATCTTGCTGGACGCGGCCGCCCCGTTCACCGTCGCCGGGTGGATCGGGCGACGATCGCGCGCTGCACGACGACGAACACGAGCAGCAGGATGCCGATCGTGATGCGCGTCCACGACTGCTCCGCCCCGAGGAACGAGATCGCGGTCTTGATGGTGCCGTAGACGAGCACGCCGATCATCGAGCCGAGCACGAAGCCGGAGCCGCCCGTGAGGAGCGTGCCGCCGATGACGACGGCGGCGATCGTGTCGAGCTCCGTGCCGAGCCCGTTGAGCGGGTAGCCCGCGCCCTGGTACGCCGTGAACACGACGCCCGCGAGGCCTGCGCACGCGCCGCTGATGACGTAGGCGAGCAGCTTCGTCCGCACGACCGGGAGGCCCATGAGCCGCGCCGACTGCTCGTTGCCGCCGATCGCGTAGATCGTGCGGCCGAAGCGCGTGAACTGGAGCACGAGCGCGCCCGCGACCACGACGAGGATCGCGATGATCCCCGTCGGCGAGAGGAACCAGCCGTCGATGTAGAAGAGCTTCGACTGGAGCCACAGGATGACCGGGTCCTCGACCTTGATCGAGGACAGGCTGACGAGGAACGCGAGGCCGCGCGCGGCGAACATCCCGGCGAGCGACGCGATGAACGGCTGCACGTCGAAGAACTGGATGAGCACGCCGATGAAGAGCCCGATGAGCGCTCCGCCGACGAGCATGACGGGGATGACGAGCGCCGCGGGGAGGCCCTGGGCCATGAGGCTCGCGCCGAGCATCGCCGTGAACGCGAGCACCGCGCCGACCGAGAGGTCGATGCCCGCCGTGAGGATGACGAACGTCATGCCGACGGCGAGGATCAGCAGGTAGGCGTTGTCGAGCAGGAGCGACGACAGCACGCGCGGCGTCACGAAGTTGCCGAAGTACACCTGCCCGGCGACGAGCAGCGCGACGAGGATGCCGACCGCCGCGAAGACGGGGATCCACGACGCCCGGCGGCTCGTGAACCGCCGCACGCGCGCCGCGACGGCGTCGAGGGGTCGGACGGTGGTGACGTCGCTCATCGGGCGGCCTCCGCATCCTTGACGGGGCGCAGCATCGCCCACAGTCGGCGGGCCCCCGTGCGCACCCGGGTCGACTGCACGAGCACGACGAGCACGACGACGAGCGCCATGAACAGGGGACTCACCGCGGGCGGTACGCCGAGGAAGGTAATCGTCGACTTGAGGGTCTGGATCGTGAACACGCCGATCACGGTGCCGGCGATGCTGAACTTGCCGCCCATGAGCGACGTGCCGCCGAGCACGACCGCGAGGATCGCGTCGAGCTCGATGTACTGGCCGGCGGCGTTCGCGTCGGCGGCCATGATGTTCGAGCTGTAGAGGATGCCCGCGACGCCGGCGAGCAGGCCGCTCGCGGCGTAGGCGCCCCAGACGATGCCGCGCGACCGCACGCCGGCGAGGCGGCTCGCCTCCGGGTTGATGCCGACCGCCTCGGTCAGCATCCCGAGGGCGGTGCGGCGCTCGATGAGCGCGACGAGCAGGATCGCCACGAGGGAGACGTAGAACGCGAACGGCAGGCCGAGCACGTAGCCCTGCGCCATGAAGCGGTAGGGCGCGCTCGTCACCGTCGTGATGAAGCCGCTCGTGATGAGGAGCGCGATGCCGCGTCCCGCGAGCATGAGCACGAGGGTCGCGATGATCGGTTGGATGCCGAGCACCGAGACGAGGAAGCCGTTCCACATCCCGAAGATGAGCGTCGTCACGACACCCGCGACGATCGCGAGCGTGATGGTGCCCGCCGCGTCGGGGGAGCCGGAGCCGTCGATGATCGTGAGCGCGACGGCGCCGGAGACGGCCATGAGCGCGCCGACCGAGAGGTCGATGCCCCGCGTCGCGATGACGAGCGTCATGCCGAGCGCGACGAGCATGAGGGGCGCGCTGTTGCGCAGGATGTCGATGAGCGAGCCGTAGAGCTGCCCGTCGCGCACGGTGATCGACAGGAACGTCGGGCGCGACACCGTGTTGAGGATGATGAGCGCGAGGAGCGCCGCGATCGGCAGCACTAGCCGGTGCCGGAGGAGCCTCGTCATGCCACAGCCTCTCGTGCTTCGTCGGCGATCGCCGCGACCACATCGTCCACGCTCACGGCGTGTCCGTCCAGTTCCCCGATCTTGCGGCGGTCCCGCATCACGGCGATCCGCTGGGCGATGCGCACGACCTCCTCGAGCTCGGAGGAGATGAAGACGACCGCGAGCCCCGCCTGGGAGAGCTCCGCGACCTTGCGCTGGATGTCGGCCTTGGCGCCGACGTCGATGCCGCGGGTGGGCTCGTCGAGGATGAGGAGCTCGGGCGCCGTCGCCAGCCAGCGGGCGAGCAGCACCTTCTGCTGGTTGCCGCCGGAGAGGTTGCCCACGATCATCGTCGGGTCGGCGGGCCGCACCCCGAGGGCGGTCATGTACTCGGCGACGAGCGAGTCCTGCTCGGACTTGGGCAGCCGCAGCCAGCCCCGCCTCGCCTGCACGCCGAGCACGATGTTCTCGGCGACGGTGAGGTCGCCGACGATCCCCTCGGCGCGGCGGTCCTCCGACGAGAACGCGATGCGGTGGTCGATCGCGTGCCGGGGGGTCGCCATCCGGGTGGGGACGCCGCGCACGGAGATGCGGCCCGAGTCGGCCCGGTCGGCGCCGGAGAGGAGTCGCACGAGCTCGGTGCGGCCGGAGCCGAGGAGCCCCGCGATCCCGACGACCTCCCCGTCGTACACGTCGAGGTCGGCGGGCTCGATGACGCCGCGGCGCCCGATCCCCGCCGCGGAGAGCACGGGCGTCGCCGACCGGTCGACGTCGCGGTCGGCGGCGCGCGAGATGCTCTCGAGCTCCGCGACCTCCCGCCCGAGCATCTGGGCGACGAGCTCGCCGCGGGGGAGGTCGGCGACCAAGCTCTCGCCGACGAGCTTGCCGTTGCGCAGCACCGTGATGCGGTCGGCCANCTCGTACACCTGGTCGAGGAAGTGCGANACGAAGAGGATGGCGACGCCGCGGTCNCGGAGGCCGCGCACGACGCCGAACAGCTGCTCGACCTCGCCGCGGTCGAGGCTCGAGGTGGGCTCGTCGAGCACGAGCACGCGGGAGTCGGTGACCATCGCCCGGCTGATCGCGACGAGCTGCTGGATGGCGATGGAGTGGCTCGCGAGGATGGAGCGCGTGTCGAGGGTGACGCCGAGCGCGTCGAGGTGCCGGGCCGCCTCCGCGTGCGTCGCGCGCCAGTCGATCGCGCCGCCTCGCCGGAGCTCGTGGCCGAGCATGACGTTCTCGCCGACGGAGAGGTTCGCGCAGAGGTTGACCTCCTGGTACACCGTCGAGATCCCGGCGTCCTGGGCGTCGGCGGTGTTCGCGAACGAGCGGGGCGCGCCGTCGACCACGATCTGGCCCGCGTCGATGGAGTAGACGCCGGTGAGGGCCTTGATGAGGGTCGACTTGCCGGCGCCGTTCTCGCCCATGAGGGCGTGCACCTCGCCCGCACGGAGGGTGAAGTCGACGTCGTCGAGCGCGAGCACGCCGGGGAAGCGGATGGTGATCCCCGTCATCTCGACGACGGGGCGGACGGCGGTGTCCTCGGGCATGGGGGTCTCCTCGGCGGGGGTGTCCGCCGGGGCCCGGGGGCCCCGGCGGACGGGTGTTTCAGTCCGACTCGGTCGGACCCGGGTCAGTACAGGCGGTCGTTGATGACCTCGGCCGCCTGCTCCGGCGTGAACGACTGGTCCTTCACGTAGACCGTCTTCTCGACGGTCTTGCCCGCGAGGACGTCCTTCACGAGACCCGCGGCGAGTTCGCCGAGGAGCGGGTTGCACTCGACGATGAAGTTGATCTTCCCGTCGATGAGGGCGAGCATGCCGTCCTTGACCGCGTCGATCGAGATGATCTTGATGTCCTCGCCGGGCTTGAGACCCGCCGCCTCGATCGCGTCGATCGCACCGAGCGCCATGTCGTCGTTGTGCGCGTAGACGAGGTCGATCGTGTCGCCGTACTTCTGGAGGAAGCCCTCCATGACGGTCTTGCCGTCGGCCCGGGTGAAGCTGCCGGTCTGGGAGTCGAGCAGCTTGATCTGGGTGCCGGCGATCGCCTCGTTGAAGCCCTCGGCGCGGTCGTTGGCGGGAGCCGAACCGGTCGTGCCCTCGAGCACGACGAGGTTGGTCGGGGTGTCGCCGAAGTTCTCGGCGGCCCACTCGCCGGCCATCACGCCNTCCTGCTTGAAGTCGAGGCCGACCCACGCGGCGTAGAGGTCGTCGGACGCCGACACCGTGCGGTCTTCGAGGATGACCGGGATGCCGGCCTCCTTGGCCTCGTTGAGCACGTCGTCCCAGCCGTCTTCCACGATCGGCGCGATGACGATCGCGTCGACGCCCTGGTTGATGAAGCTGCGGACGGCGGCGATCTGCGCCTCGATCTTGTTGTCGGCCGCGTTGAAGATCAGCTCGAAGCCGTTCTCCTCCGAGAAGGCCGCCTTCATGGACTCGGTGTTGGCGGCACGCCAACCGCTCTCCGAGCCGGTCTGCGCGAAGCCGACGGTGATGATCCCGTCGTCGGCGCCGCCTCCGCCGCCGCCGGCGCAGCCGGTCAGCGAGATCGCGAGGGCCGCGACAGCCGCGACACCTCCGATGAGCTTCTTCATAGCCAAAACCTCCTCGTTCTGGATCCGGCTGCTTCGCCGGCTCTTGGTGTGACGGCGAGCGGGGGGTGCTCCGTCGCTGGAAATGTTAGCCCTCACATTTCCGGGTCGTACAATGTCGGGACGGTAACGATTCGATAACGGCGTGAAGGATTCCTTTACTTTCGGGCGATTCGGGCGCCCCGCCACCGCGCGTTGCGGGTGCCGGATTGTGACCGCTAACATCTCGAACATCCGTCGAGGAGGATGCGATGCCCGCTGAGCACGACCGGCCGAGCGCCGAGGTCGAGGCCGCGATCGCGGTCGTGCGCGCCGACGTCGCCCGGCTCCACGGGGAGCTCGTGCGCTACGGCCTCGTCGTCTGGACGGGCGGCAACGTCTCCGGCCGCGTGCCCGGCACCGGCTATTTCGTCATCAAGCCGTCGGGCGTCTCCTACGACGACCTCACGCCCGAGAGCATGATCCTCTGCGACCTCGACGGCAACGTCGTGCCCGGCACGCCCGGCTCCGAGCGGTCCCCCTCGAGCGACACCGCCGCGCACGCGTACGTCTACCGGAACATGCCCGACGTCGGCGGCGTCGTGCACACCCACTCCCCCTACGCGACCGCGTGGGCCGCGCGCGGCGAGGCGATCCCGTGCGTCATCACCGGGATGGCCGACGAGTTCGGCGGCGCGATCCCGGTCGGGCCGTTCGCGATCATCGGCGACGACTCCATCGGCCGCGGCATCGTCGAGACGCTCACGGGCCACCGCTCGCGCGCGGTGCTCATGCGCAACCACGGGCCGTTCACCATCGGCGTCGACGCGAAGGACGCCGTGAAGGCCGCCGTCATGTGCGAGGACGCCGCGCGCACGGTGCACCTCGCACGCCAGGGCGGGCCGCTCGTGCCGATCCCGCAGGAGCACATCGACGCCCTCTACGCGCGCTACCAGAACGTGTACGGCCAGCCGGAGGACCCGCGCCGATGAGGGCCGTGCTCGGCGTCGAGTTCGGATCGACCCGCATCAAGGCGTGCCTCGCGGACGCCGACTCCCCCGCGACGGTGCTCGCGACCGGGTCGTACGAGTGGGAGAACTCCCTCCTCGACGGGGTGTGGACGTACGACCTCGACGAGGTCTGGACCGGCCTCCGCGCCGCCTACGCCGACCTCGTCGCGGACCTCGGCGAGGCGCCGACGGAACTCGCCGGCATCGGGATCTCGGCGATGATGCACGGCTACCTCGCGTTCGACGTCACGGGCAAGCTCCTCGTGCCGTTCCGCACCTGGCGCAACACGAGCACGGGCGAGGCGGCGGCGGAGCTCTCGGGGCTGTTCGGCTTCAACATCCCCCTGCGCTGGTCGATCGCGCACCTGCACCAGGCGGTCCGGGATGCCGAACCGCACGTGCCGCAGATCGCATCCCTCACCACCTTGGCCGGTTACGTGCACCGCCAGCTCACGGGACGACACGTCCTCGGCGTCGGCGACGCCTCCGGGATGTTCCCCATCGACGCCGCAGGCACCGACTACGACGCCGACTTCCTCGCGCGTTACGACCGCCTCGTCCAGGGCTCGCTCCCCGCCCCCGTGCGCGACCTGCTGCCCGAGGTGCTCCCCGCGGGGGCCGACGCGGGCACGCTCACGGCGGAGGGCGCCGCCCTCCTCGACCCGTCCGGCGCGCTGCGCCCCGGCATCCCGCTGTGCCCGCCCGAGGGCGACGCGGGCACCGGGATGGTCGCGACGAACGCCGTCGCACCACGCACCGGCAACGTGAGCGCCGGCACGAGCGTCTTCGCGATGGTCGTGCTCGAGCGGCCGCTGTCGCATCCCCACCCGGAGCTCGACGTCGTGACGACCCCCGTCGGCGACCCCGTCGCGATGGTGCACTGCAACAACGGCGCGAGCGAGCTCGCCGCGTGGGCCGGGATGTTCACGCGCTTCGCCGAGGCCGCGGGCACCCCGCTCGACGCCGACGCCGTCTACGATGTGCTGTTCCGCGAGGCCCTCGACGGAGCGACGGATGCCGGCGGCGTGCTCGCCTACAACCACCTCGCGGGCGAGCCGATCGCGGGCACGGCCGAGGGGCGACCCCTCTTCGTGCGCACGCCGGAGAGTCGGCTCAACCTGGCCAACGCGATGCGGGCGCAGCTCTACGGCGTCTTCGGCACGCTCGCCCTCGGGATGCGCGTCCTCGCCGACGAGGGCGTCGGGCTCGACCGGATGTCGGCGCACGGCGGGATGTTCCGCACCGCGGGCGTCGCTCAGCGCTTCCTCGCCGCCGCGCTCGACGCCCCGGTGAGCGTCGAGGAGAGCGCGTCGGAGGGCGGCGCCTGGGGCGTCGCCGTGCTCGCCGCGTACGCCGCATCCGGCGCCCCCGACCTCGCCGGCTACCTCGCCTCCACCGTCTTCACCTCGGGCGGCTCCCGCACCGTCGCCCCCGCGCCCGACGACGTCGCCGGATTCCGCGCGTACCTCGACCGCTACGAGGCGGGCCTCGCCGTCGAGCGCGCCGCCGTCGCCGCCCTCTGAAAGGAACACCCGTGAGCCGCAGCATCGTCCCCGACCTCCACGCGAAGACCGTCTGGTTCCTCACCGGCAGCCAGGGGCTCTACGGCGAGGAGACCCTGCGCCAGGTGGCCGACCAGTCGCGCGCCGTCGCGGCCGGCCTCGCGCGCAGCTCCGACATCCCGGTCACCGTCGAGTGGAAGCCCGTGCTCACCGACCGCGACGCGATCCGCCGGGTCATGCTCGACGCCAACTCCGACGACGGATGTCTCGGCGTCATCGTCTGGATGCACACCTTCAGCCCCGCGAAGATGTGGATCGCCGGGCTCGACGCGCTGCAGAAGCCGCTGCTGCACCTGCACACGCAGGCCAACGTCGACCTGCCGTGGGGCGAGATCGACTTCGACTTCATGAACCTCAACCAGGCGGCGCACGGCGACCGCGAGCACGCGTACATCGAGACGCGCCTCGGCGTCCCGCGCACGACCGTGGTGGGTCATGTCTCCGACCCTTCGGTCACCGCGCGCGTCGGCGCATGGACTCGTGCCGCCGCCGGCCGCGACGCCACCCGGGGCCTGCGCCTCGCGCGGTTCGGCGACAACATGCGCTACGTCGCGGTGACCGAGGGTGACAAGACCGAGGCGGAGCTGCGTCTCGGCGTGCAGGTCAACACGTGGGGCGTCAACGAGCTCGTGGATGCCGTGGGGGCGGTGGGCGACGCGGCCGTCGATGAGCTCGTGGCCGAGTACCTCGACCTCTACGACGTCGTGCCCTCGCTGTTGCCGGGCGGCGAGCGCCACGAGTCGCTCCGCGAGGGCGCCCGCATCGAGGCGGGCCTGCGCGGGTTCCTCGAGGAGGGCGGCTTCACCGCGTTCACCGACTCGTTCGAGGACCTCGGCGCCCTGAAGCAGCTGCCGGGGCTCGCGGTACAGCGGCTCATGGCCGACGGCTACGGCTTCGGCGCGGAGGGCGACTGGAAGACCGCGGTGCTCGTGCGCACCGCCGCCGTCATGGGTGCCGGCCTTCCGGGCGGGGCCTCCCTCATGGAGGACTACACGTACCACCTCGAGCCGGGCAACGAGCTCATCCTCGGCGCCCACATGCTCGAGGTCTCGCCGACACTCACGACCGCGCGGCCGTCGCTCGAGATCCATCCGCTCGGCATCAGCGGCAAGGACGACCCCGTGCGGCTCGTCTTCACGGCCGACCCCGGCCCCGCGCTCGTCGTCGCCCTGTCCGACCAGCGCGACCGCTTCCGCCTCGTCGCGAACGTCGTCGACAACGTCGCGCTGCCCTCGCCGATGCCGAAGCTGCCGGTCGGCCGCGCGGTGTGGAAGCCGCGCCCCGACTTCCGCACCTCCGCGACTGCGTGGCTCACCGCCGGCGCCGCCCACCACACCGTCATGACGACGCAGGTGGGGGTCGAGGTCTTCCGCGACTTCGCGAAGATGTCGGGCATCGAACTGCTCGTCATCGACGAGTCGACCACCATCGCGGGGTTCGAGAACGAGGTGCGCTGGAACGCCGCCTACCACCGCCTCGCCCAGGGTCTGTAGGCCGGAAGGACGAAGGCGCCTTCGCTCAGGCGGGGCGCGCGTCGATGAGGCACAGGACTCGCAAGTGCGGTGGCGCATCGGGATTTACGCGCTCCGCCACGGCTGAGAAGGCCCAATTGTCCTTGATACGAGCGTGCACATCCGCACACAACCAGTCCGGCACGTAGCCCACCGTCTGGCCGTCGGTCGTGTCGATCAGGACGGCCTTGGGGTTCACCGCGTTGTCCTCATCGAGGTGCAGCCGCAGTTCCCCGCCTTGTCGGAGATTCCGGACCACGGCATCTGCGTTCACTTGGTGACGGATTCCTGAGACGAAGAACCGGCTCCTGAACGCCTGCTCGGAGTCCAGGGGCAGATCGACGACGTGGAAGGTGTCAGTCGCACGACTTCCGCCCGTACGTGCCAGCACCTCGAAAGGAACGTCGTCGACGCCGAAACCTTCGACGCCGAGCCACTCGAGATATTGGGCGTAGTGCGGCCGGTCCGACGACAGAATGCGATTGGCGAAGAAGGCGGGGATCTCATCTGAGATGTAGGCGACGTCCCGCTCCGGGAACTCTAGGAGCGGATTGAACTCAGGGTCCGACCAGGCGGACGCCAGATACTGAAATGCGAACCGCCCGTGAGGTAGGGCGTCCAGCTGACCGACCTTGACGAAACGATGAGAGGCCGGGTTCTGCCAGACCAGGACCAAGGTTCCGCGACTCTGAGCGAGGTCCAGCTCATGACGTTCGAGCGCTTGCGTAGCCATCGAGCAACCTCCTTCGATTCGTATCGAGCAGCTCAAGCACGAATCTACGCGTGACCTCCGTCATTATGTCGCCGGGCACCGCGGAGATGATCGCAGCGACGTCCCCCCGGTCGACCGCGTCGAGGCGACCCATCCAATACGAGCGACTCTCTGCGGATGCCATCGCGAGAGCGTTCAGCGCCAGCTCCACCAGCGCCGGCCGACCCGCGAAGTGTCGACTGGTCCCGCGCTCGATCCACCGATTCAGGTGATCACGATCGTCGAGCATCCGCTGCCGACGCTCGTCCCTCTCCTGAAATCCGAGGGCGTTTCCGTGATCGAACGACGGCGCAAGTCTGCGCTCGTCGCCGCGGAGGGTAACTGCCCAGTTCTCATGATGCCGGTCTCGGCCAGCCACCCAAGCATCGAGTACGAGGTAGCCCGCCCAAGCGTCAAAAGCACTCGATGCTTTCGACTCGATGTCGCCCGGTGGCCCAACGCCCTCAAGCGCGGTTCGTACTGCTCGCGGGGTGTAGCCGGGGTTCTCACCCTGGACCGACTGGTCGTACCGGGGGAACCTCGCAGAAAGCACGCTATTGCCGTGGTCGAGATACTCCAGCCGGTCCTTGAGGACAGACTGCGAGACGATCCCTCGGCGCCCCTCGAGCGTCGCGGGTCGGATCACCGCGGTCGGGACGCCTATGAGCCCGGCGAGATGATGCACCGCCCACTCGGCCCAGTCCTCGCCACTCACGGTCCCATCGTTAGCGTCGAGGCGGGATAGCTTAAGAAGCCAAGGGCGGTCATCCCAGGGTAGTTCGACCCACCACTTCTCCTTGGAGCCCATCTGCTCGTCGGTGTCTGCCTCGTCGCGCTCGAAAGAGAGGGGATCCCAGATGGGCACCATGGGTCGACGCTACCGGGCGCGCGAACGACGAAGGCCCCGGTTCCGTCGAACCGGGGCCTTCGTGACTGTCTCAACCAGNGTGCGCCCGAAGGGACTCGAACCCCTAACCTTCTGATCCGTAGTCAGATGCTCTATCCATTGAGCTACGGGCGCAGTGTCGCGACTCTCGCGAGCCGACAACCTGAAGACTCCTATCATCCCCGCGAGTCGCCTTCGAACCGCCCGCGACCGCGCATCCCGCACGCGGGGCCTTTCCCGTTCACTGAGAACCCTCATCGCCGCCCCCGCGACCGCGTTGGGAGACTGATCGCGAAGCACGCCGAGGAGGTCGCGCCCATGCCGATCGTCAGCTACACCGACGCCGACGGGAACACCCGCTCGATCGAGGGGAACGTCGGGGACTCCGTCATGGAGACGGCGGTGCGGAACGGCGTGCCGGGGATCGTCGGCGAATGCGGCGGCACCCTGTCCTGCGCGACGTGCCACGTGTTCGTCGACGACGCCGACCTCACCGACCTGCCGCCGCGCAGCGACATGGAGGAGGAGATGCTGTGGGCGACCGCGGTCGACCACACCGACAACTCCCGCCTGAGCTGCCAGCTCAAGCTCGTCGAGGGCCGCGACCTGCACGTCACCACCCCGAGCACGCAGGTCTGACGTGGGCCACGGCATCCTCATCGTCGGCTCCTCGCAGGCGGGCGTGCAGCTCGCCGGGTCGCTCCGCGCGCTCGGTTGGGACGACCCGATCACGCTCGTCGGGGAGGAGAACCACCGCCCCTACCAGCGGCCGGCGCTGTCGAAGGAGTTCCTCCAGGAGAAGATCACCAAGGAGTCGCTCATCTTCCGCGCGCCCGAGTTCTGGGCCGAGCACCGCATCGACGTCATCCCGAACGAGCGGATCGCGCGGGTCGAGAAGAACGCCGACGGATCGGGGGTCGCCTACGCGCGCTCGGGTCGCGAGCTGCCGTTCGACCGCCTCGCGCTCACCGTCGGCGCCCGGCCGCGGCGCCTGCACCTCCCCGGGATCGACCTCCCCGCGGTGCTCTACCTGCGCAACGCCGACGACGCCCTCGAGCTCAAGGCGCGCGTGCCGCTCATGCAGAACGTCGTCGTCATCGGCGGCGGGTTCATCGGCATCGAGGCCGCGGCGAGCCTCACGACCCTCGGCAAGACGGTGACGCTGATCGAGGCCGGGGAACGGCTCATGGGCCGCGCCGTCGGACCCGACACCGCCGCTTACGTGCTCGAGCAGCACCGTGCGAACGGCATCCGCATCGAGCTCGGCCNGGCACCCGCGCGCATCGTCGGCGACGGCGACCGGGTGACCGGGGTGGAACTCGACGGCGAGATCATCCCCGCCGACGTCGTGCTCGTCGGCATCGGGGTCGTGCCCAACACGGAGCTCGCGCAGACGATGGGGCTGCACTGCGACAACGGGATCGTCGTCGACAGATACGGCGTCGCGTCCGACGGCCACACCATCGCCGTCGGGGATGTCGCCAACCTGCCCGACCCGTCTCCCGGCGCCGACCCGGGCGCGCGCATCCGCTTCGAGAGCGTCAACAACGCCGTCGAGCAGGCGAAGGTCGCCGCCTACGCCCTCACCGGCCGGCCCGAGGAGTACGCGAGCGTGCCGTGGTTCTGGTCGAACCAGGGCGACCTGAAGCTGCAGATCGCGGGGCTCTCGGGCGGCGCGGATGCCTCGGTCGTCCGCCGGGACGACGAGAAGGGCCGGCACTCGGTGATCTACTACCGCGCCGGTCGGCTGCTCGCCGTCGACGCGATCAACGCGCCGCTCGACTTCATCGCCGTGAAGGGCGCACTGGCGGCGGGCCAGACGATCCCCGCCGCCGCGGCCGCCGACCCCGGCATCCCGCTCAAGTCGCTCGTGGGGGACGCGTGAACACCGGCGCCGTGCACGCGCTCGGGGCGACCCCGCTCGCCCCGGCGGGTCCCGTCGACGAGTCGCCGATCGACCTCGCGCTGCCCATCCCCGACGACCTCGACGCGCTCTGGCGCGCCGTCGAGCCGGCGACCCGAACGCGTGCCAACGACGTGCACCTACCGCTCACCGTCGCCTACGCCGAGCGGCTGTGCGTCGCGCATCCCGAGGCGAACGCCGAGCTCGTGCGCGTCACGGCGCTCCTGCACGACACCGGCTGGTCGCGCGTCGACGAGGAACGCATCTTCAGCGAGGGCTTCGGCGTCGACTGGAAGCAGTCGCGCGTGCGGTTCGAGCACGAGGAGCACGGCTGCGACATCGCACGCGAGGTGCTGCCGGGGCTCGGCTACTCCGCGGAGTTCGTGGATGCCGTGGTCGCGATCATCGACGGCCACGACACCCGCCCGGAGGCGCACTCCCTCGAGGACGCCCTCGTGCGCGACGCCGACCGGCTGTGGCGCTTCAGCGGCGTCGGGATCGCGATCGCGTGCTCGTGGTTCTCGACGACGCCGCACGGCTACGCGCACCTCACCGAGACGAAGGACTACCCGGAGCTGCTGACCGTCGCGGGGCAGCGGCTCGCGCTCGCCGAACTCGCGCGGGCGAAGCGGATGTTCCGGATGGACGTGCTGTGAACGTGCGGCTCTCGGCCCCCGTCGACGGGTTCCGGCTCGCCTACGCCGACACGGGATCGGGCGACCCCGTCGTGCTGCTCCACGGGTGGCCGGGCGACCGTTCCGACTTCCACGCCGTCGTCGCCGCCCTCGACGGCCGGGTGCGCGCGATCGTGCCCGACCTGCGCGGCTTCGGCGACTCCGACCGCCACCCCGAGGACCCGAGAACGGCCTACTCGGCGGCAGCGCAGGTCGCGAGCATCCTCGGCCTGCTCGACGAGCTCGGGATCGAGCGCGCCGTGTTCGGCGGGTACGACATCGGGAGCCGCCTCATCCAACTGCTCCTCACCGAAGCCCCGGACCGCGTCGCCGCCGCCGTGCTCACCCCGCCCCTCCCCGGCGCGGGGGAGCGGCTGCTCGACCCGGGCGTGCAGAGCGAGTACTGGTACCAGGCGCTCCACCGCCTCCCGCTCGCCGACGAGCTGCTCGACGGGCGGCGCGACGCCCTCGGCCCCTACCTCCGGCACATCTGGACGCACTGGGCCGGCCCCACCCCGGCCATCGACGACGCCGAGCTCGAGGCGCTCATCGACCGGTACGCGCGACCCGCCGCCTTCACGGCGTCGATCGGCTGGTACCGCTCGCGCATCGGCAGCGCCGGGTCCGCCCGCTCCGAGGCGCCGCCCGCGGAGCCGCGTCCGCGCATCCCGTGACCGTCCTGTGGCCCGAGGCCGACCCGCTCTTCCCGCGCGCGTGGGCCGACCGGCTCGGCGAGTGGTACGCCGACCTCCGCGTCGTGCCCGTCGGCGGCGGCCACTTCGTCCCGCGCCAGGCGGCGGACGAGTTCGCCGCGGCCCTCCTCGCGCACACCGACCCTCGAGACGCCTGACCCGATCCACCCCCGCCCGTTCCCCCGACGACAGGAGTGACCGATGACCGACCGCTACGACGCCGTGATCGTGGGAGGCGGCCACCACGCCACGATCATCGCCCCCTACCTCGCCCGCGCCGGGCTCTCCGTCGCCGTCTTCGAGGGCGGCGCCCGGCTCGGCGGCGCCGCGACGAGCGGCCCGGGGCCCGTGTCCGGCTTCACGATGAACCACTACGCGCACTGGACCCGGTTCTACGGGCACCCCGCCTACCGCGACTTCGACCTCGAGTCGGAGGGGCTGCGCTACGTCTTCCCCGAGGGCAACGAGGCGATGGTGTTCGACGACGGCAGCGCCTTCGTCGGCTACTCGGCGTTCAAGGTCGTCGACGCGCAGGGCCGGACCGAGCCGTGGGCGGAGGGCGTCGAACGCACGCGCGCCAATATCGCCGCGTTCAGCCGGACGGATGCCGACACCTACGCCCGCCTGCTCGACGCGTACACGCGCGTGCTCAAGGGCGCCTACGCGAAGCACCGGTTCAACCCGCCGACGCCGTGGGGCACCCCGGACGCGCTCGAGGAACTCGTCACGCGCGACGACTCGATGATCGAGCCGGTGCACCAGTTCATGAGCGTGCGGCAGCTCGCCGCCGACTTCTTCGAGTCGGACGAACTGCGCACCCTCTTCATGCGCGCCGCGACGACGTCGACGGGCTGCTACCCCGACGACGTCATGGGCCTCCAGGGCCTCGTGCACGTGCTCGGACTCACGCTCTCGTTCGAGCCCGCCGCGATCGCCGTCGGCGGCACGGGGTCGATCACGGCGGCACTCGTCGCGGCGGGGAAGCGCCGCGGCGTCGAGTACTTCACCCACCAGCGGGTCGACGAGATCCTGAGCTCCGGCGGACGCGCCACCGGCATCCGCCTCGCCGACGGCACGACGATCGAGGCCGACGTCGTCGTGAGCGACCTCGGCATCCCGCAGACGGTGCTCGCCCTCCTGCGCAACACCGAGGTCGCCGACAAGGTGCGGCGGCGGGTGCGGAACATCCACTACGACCGCGGCGAACTCATCTGGATGAACATCGCCACGCACGAGGCGCCCGACTACGCCGGCACCGTCGGCGACCCGGAGGTCGGCGCGCAGCCGCGGCTCTACTGGGGCCCGAAGGACCCCGACTGGCTCGCGACGCGCTACCAGGCGGAGATCATGACGCGCGGCGTCTCGAGCCGGATGTTCGCGCTCTCCAGCACCGACTCGCTGTGGGACTCCACGCGCGCCGAGAGGGGGCACGTCACGGGGCTCGAGGAGTTCACCGCCCCGCTGCGACTGTTCGACCGCGACGGCTGGAAGCGCATCGAGCAGGATGCCGAGCGCATCCTGCGGGAGCAGTGGCCGACCTACGCGCGCAACATGACCGCCGACAACATCATCTCGGTGCGCCTCACGATGCCGCGCGACATCCTCGCCACCCACCCGGACATGATCGAGGGCGGGTACTCGGAGGGCAGCCACATCGCGAGCCAGATCGGGCGCTTCCGTCCGACGCCCGACCTCGCCGGCTACCGCACGGTCCTGCCGAACGTCTACACGTGCTCGTCGAACGTGCACTCCGGGTCGGGCATCGGGCGCGGTTCGAGCCTCAACTGCTGGATGCAGATCGCCGAGGACCTCGGGATCGACCCGCACGCCGAGGTGCGTGCCCCCGACCCCGTCGCGGTGGAGGCCTAGCCCGCCGCGACGGCGTCGGCCGCCGCGAGGTGGGCGACCAGCTCCGTGAGGTCGCCCACCACGACGTCCGGCATCCACTCGGCGGGCGCGGCGGCGAGGTCGCGCTCGCTCGTCGTCCCCGTGAGCACGAGCCCCGCGACGGCTCCCCCGGCGCGCGCCATGCTCGACTCGAGGCGGACGTCGTCGCCGATCACGAGCACCTGCTCGACGGGCACGCCGAGGGTGCGGCAGATCGTCGCGAGGGCGTGCGCCGACGGCTTGCCGAGCACCTCGTAGTCGGCCCCCGTCACGTACTGGAGCCCGGCCGTGATGAACCCCGACACCCCGACGTTGAGTTCCGAGCGCGACGCGAACATCGGGGCGTCGGACGTGCAGTACAGCTTCGCGCCGCCGAGGATCGCGGCCGCGGCAAGCTGGAGCTTGCTGCGGCCGAACTCGGTGTCCCAGCCGATGACGACCGCGGAGGGAGCGACGGACTCACCCGCGAGCGCCGCCCCCACATCGACGAGGTCGACGTCCCGGGCCCGGAACTCGCCGATCATCCCGTCGCCGCCGAACACGAGGATCTGCTCCCCGGGGTAGGCGTGCGCGATGAAGTCGGCCGCGACGACGGCGGGCGTGAGCACCTCGTCGTCGCGCACGTCGAGCCCGAGCGACCGCAGGTGCGCCGCGATCGCCGCCGGCTGCTTCGCGGTGCCGTTCGTGAAGACGCACACCGCGCGTCCCGACGTGCGGGTCGCCGCGAGCGCCTCCGCGGCGCCCGGGAGCGGATGACCGTCGTCGCCGCCCGGACCGTTGGAGATCACGAGGCAGCCGTCGATGTCGAACATGATGCCCCGCACGGCGCGCAGGCGGGCTCGGGCGCCGTCGTCGAGCGGTCTAGCCATCGGCGTCTCCCGATCTGTCGAGCCGGACGTGCTCCCCGCCGGCGCGCACCTCGAGGTGCCGCCAGTTCGGCAGCGCCTCGACGGCGCGGAGGAACCCGGCGAGGGTGTCGACAGCGGGCACGGACGGTGCGCCCCACGCGGGTGCGCGCCCCGCGGCGAGCATGTCATCGACCTGGCCGCCCGGCAACACGAGGCGCAGCAACAGCTCCTCCTCGTCGAGTTCGCGCCCGAGTCGCGCCGCCTGCTCGGCGTGCAGCTCGTCGAGCGTCGGCTCGCCCGCCGGCACGTCGAGCTCCCGGGCGCGCGGCAGGTCGTGGACCCGCTCCACGAGGTCGGGATCGATCGGGCCCTCGGGCGTCCCGAAGTGCCCGAGCACGAAGCGCACGACCTCGTCCGGGATGCGGCTGTACCGCGGCTGCCCGTCGCGCTCGGCGAGCACGTTGAGGAGCGCCTGGCTGCCGACGAACTGGCTGAACGGGGTGACCATGATCGGGTAGCCGAGGTCGGCGCGCACGCGACCGGCCTCCTCGATGACGTGCGGCAGCTGGTCCGCGAGTCCGACCTCGGCGAGTTGGCGGGTGAGGGTGCCCATCATGCCGCCGGGGATCTGGTGCCGGTGCGGGCGGAGGTCGTACTCGGTCGGCACCCCCGCCGCGAGGCCCTGCGCGTCGGCGAACGACCGGAACAGGTCGGCGGCGCGGGCGACCGCGTCCCGGTCGACGTCGACGGGGATTCCGAGGGCGTCGAGGTTGTCGACGAGCCGTTCGAGGCTCGGCTGGGCCGTCCCGTTCGAGAGGGGTCCCATGCCCGTGTGGAGCACGTCGGCGCCCAGCTGCGCCGCGGTGAGGTAGAGCTGTGGCGCCGCCCCCGTCGTGCAGTGGCTGTGCAGTTCGAACGTCGAGTCGCCGAGCGCCGTCCGCATCCCGGGCACGAGCTGCCGCACGCGCTCGTCGGTGAGGAGCCCGCCCGGATCCTTGAGGTAGACGGCGTCGACCCACTCGCTCGCGGCGTAGGCGGCGGTGTTGACGAGGTAGCGCTCGTCGGTGTGCACGGGCGACTCGGTGAACACGACGCCGGCGACGACGTGCTCGAAGCCCTCCTCCTTCGCCCAGCGGGCGACCCTGAGCGTCACGTCGACGTCGTTCATCGGCTCGGCGATCTGGAGGCGGTTCACGCCGTGCCGGGCGAGGAGCCGCAGCGACAGCCGCATGACGGTCTCCGATGCCTTCTCCCACGACATGAAGCGCATGCCCGTCGTGATCGCGGCGAGCGGGGTCCACGGGACGACGGCGCGCATCCGGGCGATCCGCTCCCACGGGTTCTCGCGGTGGAACTTGACGCCCATCGCGAGGTGGGTGGAGCTCGTGAAGTCGATCGCCTCGAGCCCCATCCCGGCGAGGATCGCGCCCGCGGCCTCCGCCATCCCGGTGGTGATGCCGACGGCTCCCCACAGACTCTGGTTGCCGTCGCGGAGGCTCGTGTCGACGATGCGGACGGGTGCGCGCGCGGTCACGACGCCCGCCCCTCCCAGACCGGGCCGAACCACGAGGTCGGCACGGGGCCGGCGGCGAACTCCGGATGCGCGAGCACGCGCTCGAGCATCCCGAGCGTCGTCGCGAGGCCTTCGAGACGCGTCGCGCGCACGGCGGCGAGCGCGGCGTCGACGGCGGCGCGACGGTCGTGGGCGCGCACGACGAGCTTCGCGAGGAGGCTGTCGTAGTAGGGCGGGAACCGGTAGCCGGCCTCGACGTGCGTGTCGACGCGGAGGCCGGGGCCGCGCGGCCACTCGACGCGCGTGAGCTCGCCCGAGTTGGGGCGGAAATCGAGCTCGGGGTCCTCGGCGTTGATCCGCACCTCGATCGCGGTGGCGGGCGGCACGGGTCCGACGTCGGGGAGCCCGACGGGCTGCCCGAGCGCGAGCCGCAGCTGCGCGGCGACCAGGTCGACCCCGTAGGCCTCCTCGGTGACGGTGTGCTCGACCTGGATGCGCGCGTTGACCTCGAGGAACACGACGTCGTCGCTCTCGGTGTCGACGAGGAACTCGACGGTGCCCGCGCCGCGGTAGCGCAGCGCCCGCACGAGCGACCGCGCGGCGTCGTGCAGCACGGCCCGCCGCTCGTCGGAGAGGTCGGGGGCGGGGCACTCCTCGATGAGCTTCTGGTGTCGACGCTGCACGGAGCAGTCGCGGTCGCCGAGGATCCAGCCGCCGCCCTCGCCGTCGCCGAAGACCTGCACCTCGACATGCCGGGCGGCCCCGTAGTAGCGCTCGAGGTAGAGCGCGCCGTTCCCGAACGCCGCCTCGGCCTCCGCGGCTGCCTGCGGCGCGAGGGCGGCGAGCTCGTCGGCGTCGCGGACGAGGCGGATGCCGCGCCCGCCCCCGCCGTGGACGGCCTTGACGAGCAGGGGGTAGCCGATCGCGTCGCCGAGTCCGCGCACGTCGGACGGGTCGGCGACGTCGGCCGCGGCCGCGACGGGCACACCCGCCTCGACGGCGACGCGGCGCGCGCTGCCCTTGTCGCCGACGGCGCGCAGCGTCTCGGGTCGGGGACCGACGAAGGCGATGCCCTCCCCCTCGAGGAGTTCTGCGAGCGCCGGCTGTTCGCTGAGGAAGCCGTAGCCGGGGTGCACGGCGACGGCGCCCGCGTTCAGGGCCGCCTGCGCGACGAGCTCCGGCCGCAGGTACGACTGGGCGGCGGGCGCCGGGCCGATCACGATGACCCGGTCGGCGGCGCGCGCCGGAGGGGAGTCGGCATCCGCGGCGCTCGCGGCGAGCACGGGACTCCCGCCGATCCGTCGCACCGCCTGGATGACGCGCATCGCGATCTCGCCGCGGTTGGCGACGAGGATCACGGGCGGCGCGGGGGCGGCGGTCATGAGCCACCGGGATCGAGCGCGGCGAGCGGCTGCCCGAACTCGACCGCCTCGCCGTCGGCGACGAGGAAGCGCGTGAGCACCCCGGCGCGGCCCGCGACGACCGGGCTCATCATCTTCATGATCTCGAGGATCCCGATCGTCGTCTCCGCGGTGACCTCGGCACCCTCCTCGACGAAGGGCGCGGCGGACGGCGACGGGCGGCGGTAGAAGACGCCGACCATGGGGGCGTCGATCGTCGCGCCGGTCGGAGCCGCGGGGGTGGTCGGCCCCGCTGCCGCGGGAGTCGCCGCGGAGGCGACCGGTGCCGTCGGCGGGGGCAGGGCCCCGCCCCGCGACATCGTCACGGAGACATCGCCGACCTGCACCGAGACAGCGTCGTAGGAACCGCCGTCGAGGCGCGTCACGAGGTCGAGCAGGTCCTGCCAGCTCGGCTGCTCCCGGGGCGTCATGCGGGCATCCGTCCGGTCGTCATGCGACTCGCCACCTCGTCGTCGGTCGTCGGTCGAGAGCCGCTCCGGGTGGGCGTCTCTCGGGTCTCCCCCAGCGTTCCCGCAGCACCCCGGTCGGCCAAGCGCGACTTCTCGATGGGTGAGAACGCGGCCTCCGCACCGCCCCCCACGGCCCGGATACTGGCAGCGTGGCGACACGGGAACCGGGACGGCTCTTGCGCGCGGCCCCCGCCCGCGACGCCTGGGGCGCGAGCAGGATGGGGCGCTTCCTCGCGGCCGTCGAGGAGCGCCACGGCATCTCGTTCGCCGACTACGAGGACGCCTGGGCCTGGTCGGTCGCGCACCCGGACGACTTCTGGCGCGAGGTGTGGCGCGAGTTCGACGTGCGCTCGGAGGACCCGCCGGGCGAGGTGCTCGGCTCCCGCGCCATGCCGGGGGCGGAGTGGTTCCCGGGCGTGCGGCTCAGCTACGCCGACCACGTGTACCGGGCCCTCGCGGCGCGCGGCGACGCGCCCGCCCTGATCGCCCGCAGCCAGACGCGCGGCAGCGACGAGTGGTCGGCGGCGCGGCTGCTCGACGAGGTCGCGCGCCTGCAGACCGGGATGCGCCGCGCCGGGATCGGCGTCGGCGACCGCGTCGTCGCCTACCTCCCGAACCTCCCGGAGACCGTCGCGGCCTACCTCGCGGCGGCCGGACTCGGCGCCGTCTTCGCCTCGGTGCCTCCGGAGATGGGCGTGCAGAGCGCCGTCGACCGGATCGCGCAACTCGAGCCCGCGCTCCTCCTCGCCGTCGACGGCTACGTGTGGGGCGCGCGACGCGTGCCGCGCACCGACGAGCTCGCCCGCATCCGGGCCGCCCTGCCGGGCACGACGACGGTGCTGCTGCCCTACCTCGACCCCGACGCCGCCGTCCCGGCCGACGTCATCCCGTACGCCGCCTTCACCGACACCGCGGGCACCCTCGAGGCGCGCCCCGTGCCGTTCGGCCACCCGCTCGTCGTGCTGTTCTCGTCGGGGACGACGGGCAAGCCGAAGGCGATCGTGCACGGCCACGGCGGACTGCTGCTCGAGCACCTCAAGATGGTCGGGCTGCACTTCGACATCTCCGAACGGGACACGACGCTCTGGTATTCGACGACCGGGTGGATGGTGTGGACGCTGAGCGTCTCGACGCTCCTCCTCGGCGCCTCGATGGTGCTCCTCGACGGCGACCCGGGCTGGCCGCGCCTCGACGGGGAGTGGTCGCAGTGGGCGGTCGCGGCGGAGACCCGATCCACCTACCTCGTGACCGGGTCGGCCTACCTCGCGGCGTGCGCCCACGCCGGGCTCACGCCCGGGGCGACGTGGGACCTCGGCCGGCTGCGCGAGCTCCAGTGCTCCGGATCCCCGCTCGCGGCCGACGTCGCCGAGTGGGTCTACCGCGAGGTCTCGCCCGACCTCCTGCTCGCGTCGACGTCGGGCGGCACCGACATCTGCTCCGCGTTCCTCGGCGGCGGTCCGCTGACCCCGGTGTGGGCGGGCGAGATGTCGTGCCGCCCGCTCGGCACCGCGGTCGACGCGTGGGACCCCGACGGCGCCTCTCTCGTCGGCGAGCCGGGGGAACTCGTCTGCACGGCGCCGATCCCGTCGATGCCGGTCGGGTTCTGGGGCGACGACGACGGATCGCGCTACCGGGAGGCGTACTTCGAGCACTTTCCCGGCGTCTGGCGGCACGGGGACTGGCTCGTGCGCACCGAGCGGGGCTCGTGGATCATCACGGGCCGCTCCGACGCGACCCTCAACCGCGGCGGCGTGCGGCTCGGCACGGCCGAGTTCTACGCGGTGCTCGACGCGATCCCCGGCGTCGGCGACAGCATGGTGCTGCACTTCGAGGACCCCGGCGGCGGGATGGGCAGGCTCGTGCTCCTCACCGTGGCCGACGGCGCGATCGACCGCCCCGAGGTCGAGGCGCGCATCCGCTCGACGATCCGCAGCGAACTGTCGCCGCGTCACGTTCCCGACGACGTCGTGTTCGTGCCGAGCGTGCCGCGCACGTCGAGCGGCAAACGACTCGAGATCCCGCTCAAGCGCCTCGTGACGGGCACAGGCGGGGGTGACCCGGCCGACCTCGTGGCGACGCGGCCCGACGACGTGCCCGAGATCGTCGCCGCGATCCGGGCGTGCCTCGACCGGGACGTCGCGTGACCGCCGGAGGCCTGCGCTGGGGCGTGCGCGCCTCGTTCCTCGACTATCTGCGCGGGCTCGACGACGGCGAGGTCGCGGCGACGGGCGACGCGTCCTTCGACGACGTGGGGTTCGAGTTTCCGCTCGCGGACGCCGCCGGGTTCGACCCCGAGACCGGCCGCGGCGTCCTCGCGTTCTCCGGCGCGGCGCGGTTCCGCGGGCACGGCGGGATGCTCGACCTGCTCCTCGCCGACCCGCACCTGCAGTGCGCCGACGAGGGCGTGCTCACGGCGGCGGTCGACGGGCGCCGCGTGCCGTTCGCGACGGTCGAGCTCGGGATGGGGTGGACCGACGCGCCGACCGCCCTCACCCGCGAGGGCGCCGCGCTCCTCAACGACGTGTACCGCCCCGGGGCTCAGCTCGATCCGCTGAGCGTGTGGATCGACTTCGGCCGCAGGTAGGCCTCGAGCCCCTCGACCCNGTACTCGAGCCCGTAGCCCGCTGGTCCTTCNAGCCGCCGAACGGCGCCGCCGGGTTCGACCCGTAGAAGTTGATGCCGACGCTGCCGGTCTCGACGCGGCGCGCGACGGCGAGCGCGTGCTCGGGATCCTCGCTGAAGATCGAGCCCCCGAGGCCGAAGCGGGAGTCGTTCGCGACCGCGATCGCCTCGTCGTCGCCGTCGTACGGGATGACGACGAGCACGGGTCCGAAGATCTCCTCCTGCGCGATCCGCATCCCGGTGCCGACGTCGGCGAACACGGTCGGCTCGACGTAGAAGCCGCGCTCGAACCGCGAGGGTCCGCCGCCCGTCGCGACCCGCGCCCCCTCCGCGCGGCCGAGTTCCACGTACCCCGCCACGACATCCCGCTGCCGCGCCGACGCCGACGGCCCGTACACGGTCGCCGGGTCCCATGGGTCGCCCTGCGGCGTCGACGCGACGACGGCGGCGACGCGGTCGACGAGCTCGGCGTAGCGGGACCGCGGCGCGAGGATGCGCGTCGAGTTGTAGCAGGTCTGCCCGGTGTTGCGGAGGCAGGTCGCGTTGAGCCGCGCGGCGAAGAGGTCGAGGTCGGCGTCGTCGAGCACGATGCTCGCCGACTTGCCGCCGAGTTCGAGCGTGACGGGACGCAGCAGCCGCCCGCACGTCTCGGCGATCGCCCGCCCCGCCGCCGTCGAGCCGGTGAACGCGACCTTCGCGACGAGAGGATGCTCGACGAGCGCCGCGCCCGTCGCCCGGCCGCCCGACACGAGGTTGATCACCCCGGGCGGGATGCCCGCCGCCTGCGCCGCGTCGACCAGGTGCCGCAGGTCGAGCGGCGTCTCCTCCGCGGGCTTGAGCACGATCGTGTTGCCCGCCAGGAGGGCCGGAGCGACCTTCACGATCGCAAGCGCGACGGGGAAGTTCCACGGCACGATGAGCGCGCACACGCCACGGGGCTGCCGCAGCACGCGCGTCACCCGCTGCGGGTTGCCCGGGAACGGACGCAGGTCGTCGGCGTCGAGGCGGCCAGCGAGCCCCGCGTAGTAGCGCAGGATGCCCGCGGCGTGCCCCGCGGCGTTGCGGGTCTCCGACACGGGGGTGCCGTTCTCCCGCGTGATCGTGTGCGACAGGGCCTCGGCGCGCGCCTCGAACTCGTCGGCGAGACGGCGCATCGCCTCCGCGCGCGCGGCCGCGCGGAGGTCGCTCCATCCGGGTGCGACGAACGCGGCGTGGGCGGCGCGCACCGCGGCATCCACGTCCGCCTCGTCGGCGTCGGGCACGTGCGCCCACACCTCCTCGGTCGCCGGGTCGGTCACGGCGAGACGTGCCGCCGAGTGGGCGCGGCGCCACTCGCCGCCGACGAAGACGTCGTCGTGGTCGGCCTCGAGCGCGAGCATCAGATGAACTGCTTGCCGCCGTCGACGACGAGGGTCTGCCCGGTGAGGTAGGCCGCCGCATCGCTGCCGAGGAAGAGCGCCGTGCCGGTGATGTCGTCCGGGTGGCTCGCACGCGGGATGGCGCGACTCGACACCCCGTACGACGCGGCGTCGTCGATCATGCTCACGCTCGCGTCGGTGAGGGTGAACCCGGGCGCGATCGCGTTGACGGTGATCCCGTCGGCGCCGACCTCGCGCGCCATGACGCGCGTCATCGCGATGACGGCACCCTTCGACGCGACGTAGTGCATCCACTGCGGCGAGCCGCTGAACACCGTCGCCGACGCGATGTTGATGATGCGGCCGCCGGGTCGCGCGAGGTGCGGGAGCGCCGACGCGGAGCACAGCCACGCGCCCTTCACGTTGACCGCCATGACGCGGTCCCACTCGTCGGGGTCGAGCTCCGGGAACGGCGCCCGGTGCAGCGTCGCGTAGATCGCGGCGTTGTTGACGAGCACGTGGATGCCCCCCGAACTCCGCGACCGCCGCCGCGGCGAGCGCGTCGGTCGACTCCCGGCTCGTGACATCCACGGTGACGGCGAGCGCCCGCCCGCCCGAGTCGCGCACGAGCTCGGCCGTCTCGTCGCACCCCGCCCGGTTGACGTCGGCGGCGACGACGGCCGCCCCCTCCCCCGCGAAGGCGAGGACGAACGCGCGCCCGAGACCGCCGGCGGCGCCGGTGACGACGACCGTGCGTCCGTCGTAGGTGCCCGTCATCCCGCGTCGTCCTCCCTGACGTAGCAGTTCGCCCGCTCCTCACTCTGGTCGACGCAGGCGAGCGCCACCAGCACCCGCGACATCGCCTTCGCCTCCGGGGTGAACAGCTCGCGGTCTGCGCGTGAGGCGTTGAGCCGGAGCGACTCCTCGGGCCAGAGCCCGAACCGGGGACCGCCGGTCGCGACGCCGTGCGGCGACACGCGCCACAGCTTGTCGGCGTCCTTCACGACCGCGTCGTTGAGGCTCAGTGCCGTGAGCCGGGTGTCGTGGCCGTCGATGATCTCCGCGATCTCGTCGATGTCGGCCGCGGGGAGCCCCACCTCCGTGAGGATCTCTCGCGCGATGCGCGCCCCCTCCTTCTCGTGCTGGATCGTGAGGTGCCCCCACACCTCTTTGTCCACGCCGGGCGCGATCGACTCGAGCGCCTCCCGCTCGTCGACCGTCGACCATCCCGAGTCGTGCAGCAGGATCGCGGGCAGCACGATGTGCTCCTGGGCGTCGGGGATGACGTCGAGCAGCGCCCGCGCGATGCCCCACGCGTACAGGGAGTGCGCGTCGTTCGCCCGCGTCTGCAGGTACGGCTGCGCGAGCCGCCAGATCGCCGCATCCCGCTCGCCCATGTCGATCATCCCGGCGACGGCCTCGCGCGGCGGCACGAGCGCCGCGACGTCGCGACCGAGGTGGTTGACGGGCGGGCGGGATGCGGTGTTCATCAGTCGAGGATCGTGACGGTGCCGGCGGTGCCGTCGACGCGCAGGCGCTGCCCGGTCGTGATCGTCGTCGACGCGCGACCGGTGCCGGTGACGGCCGGGACGCCGTACTCGCGGCAGACGATCGCGGCGTGGCTCATCATGCCGCCGATGTCGGTCACGGTCGCGCTGATCTTGCCGAACACGGGACCCCAGCTCGGCGCCGTCACCGGAGCCACGAGGATCTCGCCCTGCTCGAGCTCGCCGAGCTGCTCGGGCGTCGTGATGACGCGCGCGAGGCCCTCGACGGCGCCACCGGACGCCGCCATGCCCTTGAGCACGTTCGGGTCGTCGCCCTCCGAGCCGAGCCACTGCTTCACCTGCTCGGTGGTGATGCCCCAGAGCATGATGGTGAACGGCTCGTTGATCTCGGCCGGCGGCTCGTTGAACGCGGGCTGCGGACGCGCCTGGGCGAGCGCCGCGACGATCTTCGTGCGACGCGCGATCTCGGCGGGCCAGTAGCTCGGGCCGATCGGGTCGGTGCCGACGGCCCAGCCGTTCGCGTAGTCGTAGAGCAGAGGGCGCACCTCGTCGCGCGACAGGTAGAGGATGTCGTCGTCGTTCGACCAGAAGCCCTGCTCCTTGAGGAGCCGGCCGAGGCTGCGGACCTTGCGCCAGAAGACGCCCATCGTCCAGTGCTCGATGTAGAAGTTGTGGTCCTCGACGTACGGGTACACGGCGCGGGCGAGCCCGAGCTTGCCCTGGAACGTCTCCGCCGCCTCGCCCGAGAGGAGCTCGGCGTACTCGCCCGCGATGCGGTCGCGCTCGGCGAGCAGCTCGTCCTTCGGGCGGCCGAGGGTCTCGCCCGCGGCGGCGCGCACGATGTAGTCCTGCACGTACCCCATCGGCAGGTCCAGGCTGTCGCGCCAGTAGACGTCGGTGCCGTAGAAGCCGTTGCCCGAGGTGTAGTTGAACCACGGCTCCTGCGCGGCCTCCCACGCGGCGATCCACTCGGCGCCCTTCGGCTCCTTCGCGACCGCCGCGAGCACCTCCGCGGCCGACGTCGCGTCCGCGAACGCCGGGGCGAGCCCGAGGTCCGCAGCGAGGGTCGCGAGCTTCTTGAGCTCGTCGTCGGGCCGGAACAGCACCGAGTCGACGCCCATGACCATCTTCGCGATCGCGAGGTCGGGGATGTCGGGGAACGCCTCCTTGCAGAAGCCGAAGAAGTCGAGGTACGCGACGTAGCCGAGGTTGAGGAACTCGAAGTGCCGCTCCCAGTTGCGGTAGGCGAGCTGGATGAGGCGGTCGTAGTTCTCGAAGAGGGTCACGCTCGGGTCGTGGCCGACGCCGTCGGTGACGGTCTCGAGGGGCACCATGTCGGGGAGCGCCTCGAAGGTGAGGGCATCCATCTCCTCGATGTTCGCGAGCACGTCCTTGCGCCAGTTCTCGAGCAGTTCGCCCCAGTTCTGGAAGTAGTGGCCGGCGCGCTGGAGGAAGTGGGGGACGCGGTCGGGGATGAGCTCCGGGGCGACCGCGACGGGAGAGAAGTAGTTGTAGCCGTTGTGGATGCGGAAGTCGATGCCGTTCGCCGGCGGGATGATGTAGTGCCGCGTGTTGTAGGCACCGAGGCAGCGGCTGGCGAACTCGACCCCGATGACCTCGAACGGCTTGAAGACGTTCGGCCAGTGCTGGCTGTCGCAGAACCAGAACTTCCTGTCCTCCTGGTCGCGGAGGTTGTCCTGGAACACGAGGTTGTAGGGGTAGAGCTCCTGCCAGCCCTCGGCACCCGCGGGAGCGGGGGTGTCGTAGGGCGAGGGGAAGCTCGTGGCGGGGCTGTTCATGACGCGAACCTGCTTTCGAGAGGGGCCGCGCCTCGACGATGAGGGCACGGTCCGATCGGGTGGGGGGATGCGGTATTACGAACGGTTGAGCTGTGCGAGCAGGGACTTGGTGATGGCTTCGACGCCGTACCCCGAGGAGGTGACCTGCGTCGTCGACTTCTGCGACCAGACCGTCTCGGGACGGCTCTGGAGCAGGAGCACGTTCTGACCGGGCGGGAGGTCGGCGTCGATCGCCCACTCGAGGTCCTGGGGGCAGCCGTGGTGGCGCTCCGCCGCCTTCGCGAGCCCGGCGACGGTGACGAGCTCGTCGTCGCTGATCGACGGGGCGGTGCGGCGCTCGGGCTCCACCTCGCGGCGCACAAGGGTGCCGTCGGGCGTGGGCACGAGCTCCTCGTGCTTGTCGCCGATGACGCGCCCGACGACGCTCATCATGACCTTGTCGAGGCGGAAGTTGTCGGGCGTGACCTCCCCGGAGACGAGGAGCTCGCCGAGACCCCAGCTCGCGTCGATGACGATCTTCGAGCGGTCGCCGTTGGCGGGGTCGATCGTCATCGCGACGCCGGCGGTGCGGGCGTTCACCATCTTCTGCACGGCGACCGCCATCGACAGGCCCTCGTCGGTGATGCCGTTCGCGGCGCGGTAGACGATCGCGCGCGACGTGTAGAGGCTCGCCCAGCACTCGCGCACCTTCTGGAGCACGTTGTCGCGGCCGAGGATCCACAGGTAGGTGTCCTGCTGACCCGCGAAGCTGGCGTCCGGAAGGTCCTCCGCCGTCGCGCTGGAGCGCACCGCGACGGGCACCTCCCCGCCGCACAGGTCCATGAGCTGCTGGTAGGCGTGGAGGGTCGCGTCGCGTACGGCCTCCGGCACCGGCTGCGCCATGATGAGCTCGCGGATCCGCGCGGCGCGGGCGTCGACCTCGGCGGTGTCGTCGGTGTCGAGCCCGTCGAGCACGGCGGCGATGTCGGCGCGGAGCGAGGTCTGATCCATGACGGCGTCGAAGGCCTTCGTGGTGATCGCGAACCCGGGAGGCACCGGCATCCCGGCGTTCGTCATGATGACGAGGCTGCGGCACTTGCCGCCGAGCTGCTCGTGCGCGGCCTCGTCGGTGCGGTCGAAGGCGAAGGTGTAGTCGGTCAGGAGCGACATCAGCGCATCTCCACGGGGACGGCGGTCGGGACACGGAACGAGAGGTTGTCGCCGAACTCGATCCGGGCGTCGGGCACGAGCCTGAGGTCGGGCAGCCGGCGGGTGAGCTCCTCGACGACGATGCGCGTCTGGAGCTTCGCGAGCAGGTTGCCGATGCAGTAGTGGATGCCGTACCCGAACGACAGGTGGGCGCGGGCGTTCTCCCGCTCGATGTCGTAGACGTCGGGGTTCTCGAAGATCTCCGGGTCGCGGTTCGCGGACCCCATGAGCAGCAGGATGTTGGACCCCTTCGGGATGGGCACCCCGCCGATCTGCGCGTCCCGCGTCGCGGTGCGGCGCCAGGCGAAGATGCTGCCGCTCACGCGGAGGGTCTCGTCGATGGCGCCGGGGATGCGGGCCGGCTGCTCCGTGACGGCCTCGTAGGCGTCGCGGTGCGTCAGCAGCTCGCGGATCGTGTTCGAGATGAGCGTCGTCGTCGTCTCGTGGCCGGCGAACAGCAGCGAGTAGAGGAACGACGCGATCTCGTGGTCGGAGATCTCCTCGCCGGCGGCCTGGAGGTTCACGAGGTCGGTCACGAGGTTGTCGCCGGGGGTCGCCTTCGCGTCGGCGACGAGCTTCTGGCAGTAGTCCCAGTACGCGACCAGGTTCCGCGCGTGGGGTACCTGCTCCTCGTCGCTCAGGTCGCCCCAGGTGATCGCGGTGCGGCTCGCGGCCCAGTCCTTGACCTGGCCGATCATGTCGGTCGGGATGCCGATGAGCGCGAAGATCGTGATGGTCGGCACGTCCCACGCGAGGTCGGTGAGGATGTCGGCGCGCGACCCCTTCGCGATCATCTCGTCGATGAGCCGGTTGACGTTGTCGCGGATGAACGGCTCGAGGGCCTTGTAGCGGCGCGGCGTGAACGCCTTCGTCGCGACGGCGCGGATGCGCGTGTGCTCCGGGGGCACGCGGGCGGACAGCCCCGAGTAGGCGGTGAAGCCCCCGTCGGCGAGCACCTTCTTCGCCGCCTCGCCGAGCGGCCGGATCGGCGACTGCGCGTTGGCCGACGAGAACGACTCCCAGTCGTCGAACGTCGCCTTGACGTCCTCGTAGCGGGAGATGACGTAGCAGTTGATCCGCTCGTCGAACATGACGGGGGCGTCCTCGCGCAGCGTCTTGTACACCGCGAACGGGTCGGTGAGCTTGAACGGCTCGAACCCGTGGTGGTCGGACGCCGCAACGGCAGTGGTCGCCGATGCCATGTGTTCCTCCTTGAACCGCAGCGAGTTCCCCCATCCTGAGACGGTGCGGGGTCGCGACCAAGCAGGGTTTCCCGCTGAGCGAGAACGCCCTAGGTCGACCGCGCGGGACGCGACCAGCGCATCGGCACGCCGACCATCGCCGCCTCGATGCGTTCCGCGGTGCCCTTGAGCAGCGGGATGTGCCGCGGGATCTCGTTCGTGCGGGTCGCCTCGAAGACGATCGCGACGGAGGCGACCACCTGATCCTCGAAATGGATCGGCACCGCGATCGAGAGCGCGCCGACCCGCATCTGCTCGACCGTCACCGCGTAGCCGTCGGCGCGCACCGCCTGGATGATGCGCAGGAGCTCGTCGCGATCGGTGATCGTGTAGGGCGACGGGGCGTCGAGCTCCTTCGCGAGATACGCCTCGACGAACCAGTCGGCCTGCGCGGCGAGGAGCACGCGCCCCACCGCGGTCGAGTGCAAGGGGACGCGCCCGCCGATGCGGGAGGCGACCGTCACACGACGCGAGCCGTAGACCTTGTCGACGTAGAGGGCGTGGAGGCCGTCGCGGATCGCGAGGTGCACGTTCTCGTGGGTGAGGTCGAAGAGGTCCTGGAGGTGCGGATGCGCGCGGTCGCGCAGACGGCGGCCCGCGAGCTGCCCGATCTCCCAGAGGCGCATCCCGATCTGGAACTTCCCGTCGGAGCCTCGACGCAGCGCGCCCCACGCCTCGAGCTCGCTGATGAGCCGGTACGTCGTCGACAGCGGAAGGCCGGCGCGCTCGGCGATGGCGGCGACGGTGAGCGATCCGTCGGTGCCCTCGAAGGCGGCGAGCACGGCGAGCGCGCGCGACGTGACGCTCGCCCCCTGGGCGCCGCTCTCCGCGGTGCCTCGACCTGCTCGACTGCTCATCGCCTCCGGCTTCCTCGCCTCGGCACCATCGTGGCACCGCGCCCCGCAGGCGACAACAACTCAGGTCGCGGCGAGGGCGAGGGTCGCGAGGGCCACGGTCACGGGGGCGACGACGATCCCGAACAGCATGTAGCGCGACCAGCGCAACTCGACGCCGAGCGCCACGAGCCGCCGGTGCCAGAGGAGCACGGCGAGGGAGGCCCACGGGGTGATGAGCGGTCCCGCGTTGACGCCGACGAGCAGCGCCGCGATGCGCGCCGGAGAACCCGCGACCGGCTCGAGCGCGAGGTAGGCGGGGAGATTGTCGACCGCGTTCGCGCCGACGAGCCCCGCGAACGCGACCTGGAGCAGGGCGAGCGGGTCGTCGCCCGCACCGGCGACGACGGCGAGCACGTCGGTGAGGCCCACCGCGTGCGCCGCCTCGACGACGAGGAAGAGCCCGCTCGCGAAGACGACGATCCCCCACGGCACGAGCCCCCACCGCAGCGCCGCACGCCGACGGATCGCGAAGGCGACCGTGAGCACGACCGCGGCGACGCAGGCCGGGAGCCACACCGGCATCCCGGACACGAGCAGGGGCAGGAGCACGACGAGCACCCCCGACGCCAGCAGGAAGAGCGGCCGGTCGGGCACCGGGTCGACGGGTGCCGCCACGTACCGGGACGCGAGGGCGCGGCGCGCGACGACCGCGATCGCGACGCACGGGACGACGACCGCGGCGACCGCGGGCGCGAGCATGAGCGTCGCGAACGTCGCCGGGTCGGGGTGCCCGAGGGCGTCGAGGGCGAGCAGGTTCGTGAGGTTCGACACGGGCAGCAGCAGCGACCCGGTGTTGGCGAGCCACACCGTCGTCAGCGCGAACGGCAGCGGCGGCAGGCCGTTGTGCCGCGCGACGAGCACGACGACGGGGGTGAGCAGCACGGCCGTCGTGTCGAGCGACAGGAACACCGTGCTCGCGACCGCGAGGGCGACGACGAGCAGCCAGAGCAGCCACGCGCGACCCAGGCCGACGCGGGCGAGGCGCTCGGCGAGCGCGGTGAACACCCCCGCCTCCGCGGCGAGCTCCGCGACGATCGTGATCGCGACGGCGAAGAGCAGGATCGGCCACACCCGGTCCGCGACGGCGAGGGCGTCGTCGGCCGGCAGCAGTCCCGTGAGGAGCGCGGCGACGCCGACGACGAGGAGCCCCGCCCCGAGCCACGCGATCCGCATAGGAGAAGTGTGACGGGCCTGGGAGGCCCCCCCCGGGACGCGACGTAGGGTCGACGGCATGTGCCGGAACATCCACGTGCTCCACAACTTCGAGCCCGCCGCGACCGACGACGAGGTCCACGCCGCCGCGCTCCAGTACGTGCGCAAGATCAGCGGGTCGACCAAGCCGTCGAAGGCGAATCAGGAGGCGTTCGACCGCGCCGTCGCCGAGATCGCCCACGTGACACGCCACCTGCTCGAGGACCTCGTCACGACCGCGCCGCCGAAGAACCGCGAGGCCGAGGCGGCGAAGGGGCGCGAGCGCTTCGAGAAGCGGATGTCGCGCGAGGTCGCCGCGCGCACCGCCTGAGCAGCGGAGGGACGTGAGATCGGGGACTAGCGAAAACTGCCCTGATCAGGGCTTGAAGCGGAGACGGCGGGGTTTGAACCCGCGGTCCCCTTGCGGGGACTCCACCTTAGCAGGGTGGCACAATCGACCCGACCACGCGGTGAATGCCGTAGTTGCCCGAGTTTTCAGTGATTTCAAGAGCACTCAGCACCTGAATCCAGCGTCTCGCACGCCATCCTCGGCATGCTCGGGACGATGTCGGGACGATGGATGGCGAGGTCGCAGTAACCGCTCGCGTTAGCGCCATGAGAGGGAGTTCAGGGCAGCCTGAAACCCCCGGCCAGCCCTCATTCCACCCTGTGTTTGCGGTGATCCCGAGTGCGTCGAGTGCGTCCCGGAAGTTCCAGCTGTCGGCGTTCGTAGTCAATATGGAGTCACGCTGCGGGCTTCGATCGACGGGGCTTCTCGTCGGTTCCTGCGCGCGCGTCGCGATCGGCGATTCGAGGAGCCGTCTGGCAAGGACGGCTCGGAAGTCCCGCGGGTGGTCGACGAGCAGGATGAAGACGATGTCGTCGCGCAGCTCTTAGATGAGACGATTCCGACCGACCGCCAGCTCGAGATACGTGTCGATGCCGAGGTCCTCGAGTTCCGGCGGCACGGCGCCGAGTCGCGGCTGGTCGGCCAGCAGAGCAACCCGGTCGCGCAGTTCCGCGAGCGAGCGGGACCAAGTCGCGGCGTCGAAACGACCGATGACGTAACGCCGGAGCTGAAGGAGATCGCTTCGCGCGCCGTGGTATAGCGGATCCTCACTCGAGGCAGCGAGCTCCGCGTACACCTCGTCCGCATCCACGTGTTGTCCGCGCTCGAACTCCCGGTTCGCCGAGCGCGAGTAGCTTCAGCAACGCCGAGCGTCTGTTCGCGGCGCTCATACTCCGCGGCGTCCATCACGACGAGCCGAGCGATGCCTCTCTGCGTCACTACCAATGGGTCGGCGCCGTTGGCGAGCTCCTGCGCGATCTGCGCGGCGTGCGACTTGAGGTAGCTGACCGTCTGGGTCCAGGAGGATTCCCTGAGAACTCACCGTTTGATGCTCAGCTCCGCCGACAATCATGTGGCGTCCGGTCACCGAATCCCTTCAGGTCGTGTCGCCAGCCCATCTCACTTAACGGCACCCGAAGCCATCCCTGCGATGATCTGCCGATTGAAGAAGAGAAAGAGCACGACCGGGGGTAGCGCGATCAAGACCACGCTCATGAAGAGCAAATTGTACTGAGATCCGAGTTCGGCATCCTGGAAGTAGAACAAGGTGAGTTGCACAGTCGGCCAGTCGTCGCCCGGCAAGAAATACAGGGGCATTACGAAGTCGTTGTAGACGCCCAAGCCGCTTGTCAAGACGACGGTGATGGCCACGGGCCGCATCAGGGGAAAGATGAGTTGGAAGAACATGCGCAGCGGTCCCGCTCCGTCGATCACCGCTGCCTCGTCGATCTCGCGTGGTACCGACGAGACGAAGGCGCGGAACAGCAAGATCGCGAAAGGGAGACCGATCGCGATCTCGATCAGGATCAGGCCGGGTAAGGTCTTGTAGAGGCCGAGCCCCTTCATGACGTAGATGGTCGGGACGAGGGCGGGCGGGATCATCAGTCCCGCGAGCACGAGGATGTTGAGCGGCGCGTTCCATCGAGATGCCTTCCGGGCGAGTAGGAAGCCGATCAGCGAGCCGCAGACCACGATGCCGATCACGGATGCGGCCGTGAGCAGCCCCGAGAAGACGAACGCGCGCAGCAGCACAAAGTCCTGCGCTTGCACGACGGCGAACAGATTCTCCAGCCCCGAGAACGGGTCCGGAAGGTTGAAGTCGAGTTCGGCCGCCTGCTGGCGGGTCTTGAGTGCCTGCAGGACCACGAACAGGAAGGGGCCGACGAACACAGCGGAACCGGCCACGGCGAGCAGCCCGCCGACATAGTGGATCGCCGTTCGTCGGGAGCTGTCCCGCATGCGCACCGTCCGGCTCAACGTTCTGGCTCCTTGCGAGTGAGAAGAAAGAAGATCGGGAGAACCACGATCGCCACGATGGCGAGGATGACGACGTTCCCGGCCGTGGCAAGACCGTAGAAGCCGGACTGATAGAACTTGTAGACCACGGAGGAGATCACGTCCGAAGCGAAACCCGGACCCCCTTGCGTGATCGCCCAGACCAGCTCGAACTGCCGCAAACCGTGGATGAGGGTGAGGACTACGACCGTGGTCGTCGCCGGGAGGAGGAGGGGCAACGTGATGTGGCGGAAACTCTGCCACCACGACGCACCATCGACTCGAGCGGCCTCAAAGTACTCGCGCGGGATCGCCACGATCCCTGCGAGGTAGATGAGCCCCGCGATTCCGATCCCTCGCCAGACGTCGATTGCGGTCAGCGTGTAGATGACGAGGTGCGGGTCCGTGAGCCAGCCGGGCCCATCGATCCCGACGACTGCCAGCGCCCGGTTCACGATTCCGTCGGTCGGATTCAACAGCGCCTTCCACGCGAATCCGATGCCGATGGTGGTGACGATCAGTGGCGTGAACATGATGATGCGCAAGTAGTTGCGGCCGAAGACAGATGACGCGAACAGGGCGCCCAGCAGAGGCCCCAGCACGACCTTGATGCCGGCAGAGCCGAGCGTAAAGATGGCTGTGTTGACAAAGGCGGGTGCGCTCCTCGGGTTGAGCACGAGGCTGGGGTAGTTGTCGAATCCGACCCACTCGATGTCGAACAGGTCCCACCGCGTGAACCCGAAGAACACCGACGAAATGGTCGGAACGATGAAGAGCGCCAGATATACGATCCCGCCGGGAACGAGGAACCACCAGGGGTACATGCGCCCGCTGCCCCGTGCCTTACGACGCCGCAGTGCATCGACCGGCGTGCCACCGGCGAATGCGACCTTGTGAGTCACTCATTCCTCCTCCGCGTTCGAGAACCCGGCGCTCGCGCTCGAGCGCCGGTTCTCCGATGATCGTCCTTGGGCGGCTCGACTGCTACCAGCCGGAGAGCCCCAGCTGCTGAGCGGCTGCGCGCGCGTCGTCATCCAGCTTCTGCGCCGTCTGCTCGGCCGTTGCGAAGCCCGAGATCAGCTCGACCAGGATGGGAATCTGGTTTTCGGGTCCGGCGAGCGTGTACGCCCCAGGAGTCACGCTCGTGTCATCTCCGAAGTAGGAGACCTCGTCCTGGAGCGCGGGCGCGACGTCCGCCGGCAATTCGCAACCATCCTGGAAGAACGGGCCGGTAAGACGATAGGCGGCGATAATGTCGCAGCCTTCCTGCGAGACGACAAAGGCGAGGAACTTCATCACGGCACCGACCTTGGCGGCGTCGCCCTCGATCGCCTTGTTCGCGTAGATCGCGTAGCCGAGATTCACGGTTACCGGATCGGCGCTGGGGTCATCGTCCGGCACCGGGAAGTATCCGATGTCATCGACGGCGTCCGGAAAGCTCGCGGCCAGCCCGGGTACGAGGGATCCGAGGTAGGGGTACATCGCGGCCTCGCCGTTCGCCAGATACGCGAAACCATCCGTGTTCACGGCCGTGGCGAAGTCCTCGTTCAGCAGCCCCTCCTCGAGCAACCGCTGCTGGGCAGCGAGCGAAGCGCCGAAGGCACTTTCTGCATAGGAAGCGGCCCCGCCGTCTTCGAATCGTTCGAGCCACGTCGGGTCGTCCTGGAGTACCGATGCGAAGCTGCCAACCGTGATGATCTGGGACGTGAAGGTCGTGCCGAGCGTCTGAACCAGCGGAATGTAGCCGGCATCTTTGGCGTCAGCAGCGATCTCGAAGAACTCCTCCCACGTCGACGGCGGTTCGGCCCCCAGGTCGTCGAAGACGCGCTTGTTGTAGAAGATGCCGAAGGGCGAGGTGGAGGCCGTGGGGACGGCGTAGTAGCCTTCTCCATCGCTCACTGCTTCGGCGTACGACTCCGGGATGGCCGAGTAGAACTCCTCACCAGACAGGTCGATCAGACTGTCGCCGCCGTTGAGCTTGTCGACATTGCCGACGCTCGCGTTGAAGATGAATATGTCTTCCATCTCGCCTGTCGCCAGCCTGGTCGGCACGCTCGCCAAGTCGTTGATGTCGAAGGTCTCGATGTCGATCGTGATATCCGGCTCGACATCCTCGAAAGCAGCGACCTGGGCCTCCGCAAGCGCGACCGAGGTCTCGTCTCCGGGGATCAGGAATGAGATCGTCACCGGACCTTCCGGCGCGGGTGCCGAGCACCCGCTCAGCGAAACCGCGACACCGGTGACTGCAACAGCGACCGCAAGGGCATGAGAGCGTCGTGTGGGCATATCGTCCTACCTCCTCGTAGGGAATGTGAGAGTTGCTGTGGGTCCGCCTGGACGTAGCCACGCGGGTTGGAGCGATCATCCGTCAGGGCGTAGGACGACCGCTAGGTGGTAGCCGATGTATTTCCGCGACGCCGGATTCAGGTCGACGGCGCCGATGCGAACGTCTCGGATCAGATGCGGAAAATACATCGCCGACACCGTTCCGGAGCTCCCCGGCGGGAATATCGTCAGTCCCAGGGAGGAACGATGTCGCACTACAAGATCCTCGATACGGCACGTCTCATCACGTCGGAGCGCCGATCCTCGCTGACCGATCAGGTATACCGGCGGTTGCGACAAGACATCATCGAAGGCCGCTGGGCACCCGACGACCTTCTTCTCGAATCGGAACTCGCCGAAGAATTCGACGTCTCGAAGACGCCGGTACGCGAGGCGCTCCGTCTTCTGGTTCAGGAGGAATGGGCGCGCGTCATCCCGAGCCGTGGCTACGTCGTACGTCCGGCTCGACTCGCAGACGTCAGCGAGCTCTACGAGTTGCTCGCGATGATCGGTCCCCCCCTCGCCGGACAGGCGGCTCGCCGGGCCAACAGCCACGACGCGCTCGCGCTGGCCGCGCACGTTCAAAGCCAACGCGATCACCTCGGCAATGCGCAGGCGTCCCTCGACGCCGCCCGGCTGTTCCACCTTGCGATGGCACAACTCGCACGCAACCATCGCGCCGACGTTATCGTCGAGCGCCTCGAGTCGGAGCAGCGACGAGTCCACTATTTGCTGCCTGAGATCGAAGCGAGAGCCGCCGCGCACGCCGAAATCGACGCGCACCAGCGGATCGCTGCCGCCATCCAGGCGGGCGACGCCGCCGCCTCCGAACGTGCGATGTCGGAGCACGTGACCGAGGTGGCAGCCGCTGTGATGAGCTCGTTCGCCACCGCCAGGATCGGGAAATACATCGCTGGATCTCTCGCGGAGTCCTATGCGGCGACGTCATACTTCTCGTCGACCGAGGAGGTTCATATGCGTTTCCAGTCGGCGGGCGTCGGCATCGACTACACCGACACCGGCAGCGGCGAACCCGTCGTTCTGGTGCACGGATTCGGCGGTTCGGCCAAGGCCGAATGGCGTGACACCGGGGTACACGACCGCTTGACCGACGATTTCCGAGTCATCGCCTACGACGCCCGAGGACATGGCGCCAGTGACAAGCCTCACGAACCGGCCGAGTATGGGTCGGAACTCGCCCTCGACATCGTGCGATTGCTCGATCACCTCAGCATTGACCGGGCTCATGTCGTTGGCTACTCGATGGGTGCGCACACAACGATGCACCTGCTGACCCTGCATCCCGAGCGTGTGATTACCGCGACGCTGGGCGGCGCTGCCGGGCGCGTGGGGTGGTCCGACGAGCAGTTCGCCCGCATCGAGCAAGAAGCGAGGGAAATCGCGAGCGGGTCTGCCCGCACGATGGCGCGCCGACTTTGGCCGCTCGGCGAGCCGGCACCCACCGATGAAGAGCTCGACGCGATGTCCGCGCGAATGTTCTCGGGCAAAGATCTCGCCGCGCTCGCCGCAGCACGGCGGTCATACGCCGCGCAAGTGGTGACCGCCGAGCAAGTCGCCGCTATTGAGGTGCCGGTTCTGGGTATCGTAGGTGGACTGGATCCATACGTCGCTGAGTTCCGCAACCTCAGCCGGATCATGCCGAGCCTCGAAGTCGTCGAACTCGACGGTGTGAACCACGGAACGGCGCGCACTGATCGCCGGTTCGTTTCTGCGATCCGGCAGCACCTCCTACGGGGCAGCTGATGCTGCGCTGGTTGGCCGCCTCTCGTGCGTCGGCGATAACTCGTACCGTGATCAAAGTCGACCTGCCGGTACGCGAGGGCGAAGGGGCGAATGCGTCGGCCAGGCGGGGTCACTTGACCAGGAACTTGAGTGTTCCCGGCCCGCCGGTACTCTCAGGTTCAGCGGCACTGCGTCGGGTCAGCGCGAGCGCGCCGATCGCGAGTGCGGCGCCCGCAACATTCTGCGGGGGTCGGAATGTCATTGCACCTCCCTCCTGGTGGGACTCACTCATCATTCACGATGCGCACGATCGTGCACTCAGTGATGCGGCCTTCTCCTTCGGCTACGACATCGAGGTCATGAAGGCGGCGCTGGAGCGGATCGTAACCGAGGCCGGCGTTCGGGTCCGCCTTCACGCGCGCGACGTCGACTCGATCGTCCGGGACGGCCAACTGGTCGCTGTCGTCACCGAGGCCAATTTCCGCCGGGAGGCCTGGACAGCAGCTCAGTTCGTGTACGCCACCGGAGACGGCGACGTCCCGGCGCGCGCCGGATGCGAGTTCGAGATCGGCGAGCCGGATACCGGCCGCCGGACCCAGCCGATGTCGCTCATGGCACTGCTGACCGGGATCCGCCTCGCCGACGTGTCGGAGTTCGTCGCCGGTTGTCGTCGCACGCGCTACTCCGAGCATCCCAAACAACGCCTGAGAGACCTCCTCGCCGTCGCCGGCGCATCTCCGTCATATCAGGGCGCGACGCTCTGGGCCATCCATGACCACCTGTTCGCGCTCATGGCCAACCACGAGTATGGCAACTCCGCCCTCGACGCGGACGATCTCCCTCGCGCGACCCTCAATGCCCGTGGCGAGCTCAACGAGATGGTGGCCGCAATTCGGCGGATCGGCGGCGTGTGGCAGGGCGTGCGCCTCGTGGCCACCGCCGAGCAGATCGGAGTCCGCGAAGCGCGGCGGGTTCGAGGAACCTACCGGATCACCGTCGACGACTTGCGCTCCGGGGCGCGTTATCCCGACGCCGTCTGCCGGGTCACTGCCCGCGCGGACGTCCACGCACTCGAAGCTTCCGAGCGCGGTTACCTCAGCACCTCCACCGTCGCACTGCAGGATCGCCCCGCTGCCGCCGCAAACGTCGCCCCGGTCGCCCCGTACGACGTGCCGTTGCGCGCCCTGATCGCCCGGGATGTCGAAGGCCTCCTTCTGGCCGGGCGTTGTATCAGCGGCGACTTCCTCGCCCACTCCAGTTATCGCGTCACCGGGAACGCCGTCGCGATGGGCGAACGCCGCCGGCGTCGCAGCCGCACTCGACCGCACGCGACCGGACAACGCGCTCAGGATCTCGAGTGGGATGAGATCGAACGCCGTCTCGCGCAGCTACGGCGCGGGCTCCCCGCGGTGGCCTCGTGAGCGACCACACCCGCTACTCGGGCCTGTTCGGTGAGGGCATCCAGTATTCGCTGAGCCCGCCCCTTCACGAAACGGAGGCCGCGGCACTCGGCCTCCGTTTGAAGTACCTCGTGTTCGATGCCGCCATCGCCCCGTTCGACCGCGAGGACCTCCAGCCGCTTCTCGAGTCACTGTCGTCTCTCGGGTTCGCCGGCGTGAACGTCACCGTCCCGTTCAAGTCGGATGTCGCGTCCGCGCTGGATCGGGTCGAACCGTCCGCGCTCGCTGTGTCGGCCGTCAACACCGTCGTCTTCACTCCCGACGGGCCGCAGGGATACAACACCGACATCCACGGCTTCACCGTCGGTTTGCGCGACGCGATCGGCTCCATCGCCTCCGACCGGGTGATCCAGTTCGGGGCGGGAGGGGCAGGGGCCGGCACCGGCTACGCCGCCCTCGCCGCCGGCGCCTCGGCGCTGGCCATCGTCGACCCGGCACCGGCGCGAGCCGAATCGCTCGCCGCACAACTTCGCCGGTCCTTCCCCGACAGCACCGTCGCCGCGCTGGCAATAGACGAGGTCGCGGCCGCGATTCCGTCGGCGGATGGGGTCGTCAACGCGAGCGTCGTCGGATCCCCTCAGCATCCCGGCTCACCCTTCGACGTGCAAATGCTGCACGACGGGCTCTGGGTGGCCGACGTTCACTACACCGAGCCGGAATCCGAGCTGCTTCGAGCCGCGCGGAGCCGGGAACTGCGGGTCGTCGGCGGCGGTCCGATGCTCGTGCACCAAGCCGCTCGATCGTTCGAACTCTTCCACGGCATCGCACCCGACGCCGAGCGGATGTGGACGCACTTCCTGCGCCTGACCTCCGCCCTCGAGACATGAAGACCTCGATCGCGACAGTCTGCCTGAGCGGGTCCCTCGCCGAGAAGCTCGGCGCGATCGCCCAGGCCGGCTTCGACGGAATCGAACTGTTCGAACTCGACCTCGTCGGCAGCGCTCTGAAACCCGAAGCCGTGGCATCCCGCGTCCGTGACCTCGGGCTCACGATCGACCTTTACCAGCCGTTCCGCGACGCCGAAGGCCTCCCCCCCGAGGCTTTCGACCGCGCGTTGCGGCGCGCCGCGCACAAGTTCGACCTCATGAACCGGCTCGGGACCCCGACGATGCTCGTGTGCTCGAACGCGACGCCGGACGCAATCGACGACGACTCCCTAGTCGCGGATCAACTCGGCCGACTGGCCGACCTGGCGCGCACCTTCGACGTGCGAGTGGCCTACGAGGCACTCGCCTGGGGTCGCCACGTCTCGACCCTCGAGCATTCCTGGCGGATCGTCCAGACGGTCGACCACCCCTCGCTCGGGATCTGCCTGGACAGCTTCCACATCCTGGCGCGCGGCGGCGACCTGGGCCTGATCAGCCGGATCCCCGGCGGCAAGATCTTCTTCTGCCAGCTCGCCGACGCGCAGGGCTCCGCACTCGACATCCTCTCCTGGAGCCGGCACCATCGCCTGTTCCCCGGAGAAGGCGACTGGGACCTCCCAACCTTCGTCGCCGCCCTCGATGCCAGCGGGTACGACGGCCCGCTGTCACTCGAAGTGTTCAACGACGTGTTCCGCGAGTCCGACCCCGTCGAAACGGCACGCGCCGCCCGACGATCCCTCCGCCTGCTCGAGGACGCAGCCGCGCGGCGCGGCGCGAACCCGGGCAGTCTCCGGGCGCTGCCCGATGCGCCGACGCCGCACAACGTGAGTTTCGTCGAACTCGCCGCAGGACCAGGAGGCGAGCTCGCCGACCTCCTTCAGACACTCGGGTTCCGGTTCGAAGGCCGACACCGCCGGAAGGATGCCGAACTCTGGACTTGCCATAACATCCGAATCGTCATCAACCGCGACCTCGGCGCCCAGGTCGCCCGCATCACCGGCATCGGCGTCGAGACCGCAGACCTCGACCTGACCGCCCGGCGACTCGCCGCCATGCCAGTCCGAACCCTCGCCCGCGACGAAGCCCCCGGCGAACAGCACTTCCTCGTCGTCCCAGCACCCGACGGCACCGAGTTCTGCTTCGCTCCCACCACGGACGGCACGCCGGAATGGACCGCCGAGTTCGAGGCAACGGGCCGGTCCGCGCCAACCAGCAGCTCCCCCGCCGGCTTGGCCGGGGTTGATCATGTCGCGCTCGCCCAGCCCTGGGACCGCGCCGACGAGTCCGCCCTCTTCTACACCGGCATCCTCAGCCTGACCGGCACCCCGCCGGTCGACGTCGCCAGCCACAGCGGACTGCTGAGGAGCCGCAGTTACGCCGACGACGCCCGCACGATCCGCATCGTGACCAACGTCCGGCCGACCAACGCGACAGCACAATCCCATCCGAACCACATCGCGTTCTCGACCGACGACATCTTCGCCACCCTCGCCGCGCTGCGGGAGCGCGGCGCGACGACGGCAGGTATCCCCGGGAACTACTACGAGGATGCCGCAGCCCGCCTCGAACTCGACGACGAGTACCTCAGCCGCCTTACCGAAGAGAACCTGCTCATAGATCGCGACGACCACGGCACGTTCCTCCACGCCTATCTGCAGCCGGTCGGGGAACTCCTCGTCGAGGTGGTGCAGCGTTGCGACGGCTACGACGGATACGGCGCGACCAACGCCACCGTCCGGCTGTCGGCGATGAGAACCGGACGCGCCCGATGAACGTGGGCAGGCGGCCCCCGGGACGTGAGGTCGGATTGCAAGTGACCCAGGTCGACGTCGGCATTGCGGGACAGTCGCACCCGGTCGCCGAAGCCAGCCCGAGGCTGTCGTGGCGGGTCGCCACCGCGAACCCCGGCTGGATGCAGTCGTCGGCCGAGATCGAGTTCGCAACGGACGCCCGCACCCTCACCCACCGGGTCGCCGGCGACTCGTCGACCGCGCTCCCCTGGCCGTTCCCCCCACTGGTCCCCCGGCAACGCTTCACGGTCCGCGTACGTGTCACGGGGAACGACGGCCGCACCTCACCGTGGAGCAGCCCGGCCCGACATCCGAACCGGTTTCCTCGCCCCCGGGGAGTCGGATCGCCGAGTGGATCGCCTTGGCCGCACCCGAGCGACGCGCACAGCCCGTGCTTCTACGACACGAGTTCATCCTCGACCGCCCGATCGCCTCCGCCACGTTGTACGCGACCGCCCAGGGCGTCTATCAGGCTCACCTCAACGGCGTCGCCGTCGACAACCACGTCCTGAAACCGGGCTGGACTCCCTACCGGACGCGACTCGTCCACGAGAGCACCGACGTGACTGAGCTCCTGCGCGCGGGTCCGAACGCGGTCGCGGTGGAGCTCGCCGGCGGCTGGTTCTGCGAACGGTTCGGCTGGGGACCGGGCTCGACCTACGGCGACCAACCAGCATTCGCGGCCCAGTTGCACATCGAGTTCGCCGACGGTTCGCGCGTCGTTCACGCGACTGGCGATCGGTGGCGGGTTTGGGCGGATGGACCGATCGTCGCCAGTGGGATCTATCAAGGCGAGACCGTCGACCTGCGGCGAGAACCTGCCGGCTGGCGGACACCCGAGTTCGACGACAGCGCCTGGTCGACACCGAGCGTCGCCCCAGTCGCGCCCATACCTGGAACGACCACCCTGCCCCCCACCCGGGTCACCGAAGTGCTGCCAGTGATCGGAACTTTCTCGACGCCGTCTGGGGCGACCATCGTCGACTTCGGGCAGAACCTGGTCGGATGTCTTCGCCTCCGCGTCACCGGACCCGCGGGTCACACTATCCGGATCCGGCACGCCGAGGTGCTTGAGGCGGGCGAACTCGGCACCCGTCCGCTACGCGCCGCAGCAGCAACCGATGAGCTGACGCTCGACGGCACCGGCGAGGTCAACTGGCAACCCCGCTTCACCTTCCACGGCTTCCGCTACGCGGAGATCGAGGGATGGCCAGGACCTCTCGACCCCGACCACGTCGAGGCTCTCGTCATCCACTCCGACCTGCGCCGAACCGGCTGGTTCGAGAGCTCCCACCCGCTGCTGAACCGCTTCCACGAGAACGTCGTGTGGTCGATGCGCGGCAACTTCCTCGCCCTCCCCACAGACTGCCCGCAACGCGACGAGCGCCTCGGCTGGACTGCCGACATCCAGCTCTTCGCGCCCACTGCGTGCTTCCTGTTCGATTCCGAGGGATTCCTCGCGTCCTGGATGCGTGACCTGCGGCAGGAGCAGGACCACCTCGGCGGCGTCGTTCCACTCGTAGTCCCCGATGTCCTCGGCGCCTATTCAGCCCTCCCGGTCGCGGCATGGGGGGACGCGGCCACGATCGTTCCGACAGTGCTCCACGAAAGCTACGGCGATCTGGCACTGCTGCGCTATCACTTCCCCGGCATGGTCGCCTGGCTCCGCGCCGCCGCGAGTCGGGTGGGCGGGAATGGGCTCTGGACGGGAGACTTCCAGTTCGGCGACTGGCTCGACCCGTTGACACCGCCCGACGAACCGGGGGCCGCTCGAACCGACCCCGACCTCGTCGCTAATGCCTACTTGATCCACTCGGCCGACCTTGTCGCGGCGACGGCCCGAATCCTGGACGAAGCCGATGTCGAGGCCGAAGCCTCGACGCTGGCGGGCGAGCTTCGCAGCGCCTTCGCAACCGAGTTCCGTACGCCGAGCGGGCGCCTCATGTCGGACACGCAGACCGCCTACTCCCTGGCGCTCGCCTTCCGCATCATTCCGGAAGCGGGAGACGGCGAGCGGTTCGCGACCCGTCTGGCCGAATTGGTGCGGCTCTCCGCGTTCCGCCTCCGCACCGGTTTCGTCGGAACGCCGATCATCCTCGCAGCTCTCGCCGGCGAAGGGCACGTCGACGTCGCCGCGCACCTGCTACTGCAGACCACCAACCCGTCATGGCTGTACCCCGTCACGATGGGCGCAACAACCACGTGGGAGCGGTGGGACTCGATGTTGCCAGACGGCACCATCAACCCGGGACAGATGACCTCGTTCAACCACTATGCCTTCGGCGCCGTCGCCGCCTGGCTACATCGGGGCGTGGCGGGGCTCGCTCCGGAAGCCCCCGGGTACCGACGCATCCTGATCGAACCGACTCCTCTGCCGGGTCTGGACCACGCGACCGCTCGCCACGAGACCCCCCTCGGCGTCACCGAGGCAGGCTGGGCCACCGAGCCGGACGGGAGAATTCGCGTCCATGCCGTCATCCCGCCCAACGCACAGGCGACCGTACGGCTGCCCGGACGCGACCCCATCGAGATCGGCTCCGGACACCACACCTGGCTCGTCGCCGACCCACGATCCCCGAAGGAGAGCCGGAACGTGTCGGGATCGTCCACGCTGATCGACCTCGCAGAGAATCCGCCAGCCCTCGACATCGTCGAAGAAGCCCTCCGCTCCGAATCCCACGCTCTCGTCGATGCGCTTCGGCTCCGGGTCAGATCGATGCCGCGACTCCCTCTCGACGCTTTCCTCATACGCACCGACGAGTCGACCCGGCGGGCGATCGCGATCGCTCTGCGGAAGCTGCGCGAAAGCCGATCGTCGACACCCGTTGAGGAGACGCCTTGGACTTGACGCCCCAGTTAGATTTCGCCGATTGCCTGCCCGAGCTGGAGGTACATCCGACTGACCGTTTCTTGATCGACGCCGTACTTGACCCATGTCCGCGTCGAGCTTTTCCGATCGTTGGGTCCGGAATGAGTAGGCCGGCGTCGGTCATTGCCTTTAGGAACGCAGCGATCGTTGGTACGAGGATCTTGAGCGCGGCTGCGACTTCCGCGCGGGTGGCGGGTCGCCGTTTCCGGGAGCGCGAACGTCAAAGCGGTGCAGCGAATCCTCGGCCACGCATAAGCGGCGGTGACCCTCGACGTGTATGCGGATCTCTTCGAAGAGGATCTCGATGCTCTCGGCGGATCGCTGGACCGTGTCGCCATGCAGTCCTCGGTCGCCGGTTTCCGTGCAGGCCTTTACCGTCCGACTCACGAGAGCATGCTCGCGCCAGCCTCGACACCTTCCACAGCCGGCCTCGGCCTCTAACAGCCGCAGCTTCGCCGCGGCGAGCGCCGTCGCGTCCCCCGCTGCCCTCGCGCCTCGATGAGTCGAGATAGGAAGCCATGGCGCATGCTTGCTGCCGCACACCCAGACCGATGTTGCCAAAATGCTGCCACGAGCCGATTTTGACCGGAATCGAGCGATCCGCCGAAACACAAGATCCCGAAGCGCGCAACCGGTTGCAGCTCTACGTCATGAAGGACAGGGCGATCTCATACCGGTTCGTCGAGCGCGCCGCAACAGCCAACTTCGACACGATGATGTTCCCGGTCGACACTCCGGTGGCGGGGGCTCGGCTCCGCGGCAAGCGCAATGGCTTCTCGATGCCACCACAGCTCACGCTCAATACGATCGTCAACGCGATGCCCCGACCGTGGTGGTGGTGGTGGTGGGACTTCCTAACAACTCCGCGTCTCGAGTTCGCCTCACTGTCGGCTACCGGCGGCACAGTCGGCGAGCTACTCGACGCGGCGGTGGACGGGACGATCTCCTTTGCCGACCTCGACACGATCCGATCCGATCATTGTGGGGCGGCATGATCGTCGTCCAGGGCCTGCAAACCGTCGAAGACGCCCGCAAGCTGGTCGATCTTGGCGTCGACGGCATCGTGCTCTCGAACCATGGGGGCCGCCAACTCGACCGCGCGCCAATCCCGTTCCACCTGCTCGCTGAGGTAGTCCGCGAAGTCGGCCGCGACACGGAAGTGTTGCTCGACACGGGGATAATGAACGGCGCCGATACTGTCGCTTCGGTCGCGCTAGGTGTGGAACTGACGGAGGCCTATGACAGTGGGTCTTGTGTTTTCTGTTTGAGGCGTTCGTAGGGGGTCTGCCCTGAGAGGGCGCCGTGGGGTCGATCGTAGTTGTAGTAGTCCTCCCACTGTTGGAGTCGG
>Ga0065721_10003659_pt1 | contig 121134 bp, 95 predicted proteins | sample Mesricmetagenome_FD_59108 | JGI IMG/M metagenome (GOLD analysis project Ga0065721, IMG submission 59108) | Mesophilic microbial community from rice straw/compost enrichment Sample: eDNA_1 v2 (version 2) | ecosystem: Engineered > Solid waste > Grass > Composting > Bioreactor | place: USA...
GGCAGCGCAAGCTGGCAAGAGGTGTTTGTTCTTTATTGAAGAGTGAAGATTGAGGAATGCCAGTTGCATCTCCTCAATCCTCATTCTCCTGCTTTTCTATTCGAAGAGTTCGAATGGTGAATACGAAGTATCGCCCATCACCCATTTTTGAAATGAATGTCGGTTTAAATTTCGCACGGCGAACCGCGCAGTAGTTGGCTCCAACCGAAGTGCCGGCGCGAAGGAGTTGCTACTTGAGAATCCTGCCGGTTTCACCACTTGGCAGGTGCAGAGCGCCTGGTCGATAACCGAAGATCGAGGAGCGTTCCCGCGCGGGATAACCAATCTTCGGAAGTTCCAAATTCCAAACTCCAGGCTCCAAAGAAACATCAAGCACCAAACAGGCGACGCGGACGCCACCGATGCTCGAAGTTGAATGTTGGAGGTTCTTTGGAGCTTGGTTCTTGGAATTTGGAGCTTTGCCCGCCCCCCGTGTCTTCCGCATCTGCCCGACCAAGCTGCGATTCAGCTTTGGTCCGGTGCGCTTCGGAGTGAAACCGCAGATCCAATCGTGCGAATCCGATTCCACCTGAATCCACGTTCGTGACTGGTTCATGCGGAAATGAATCGGCAATTGTCAGGCGGTGGCGTTGTTCCCGCAGCGTCACCGCTTTGATCCCAGCAGGGAAACAACAAGGAGAAACCCAATGAACTCAGCCACGCCCGGCCCCGATGACGAAGACCATTGTTATGACACAGCTCTGAACTTATCCGCTGCAACGCTGGATGTTTACAAACACGAGCATCTCGCCAACACAGAAATTCCGATGAAAAACCAGAAGTCCAAACCGTCCCGCTCAAGAACATTGGCCTTTTTGAAAGCAATGTTTTACTGGCTTCTCTCGCGCTGAACCTCTGTCGCGGCGGTCTATGATCGTCTCGCATCCGCCGATGAGGAGAACGCCCATCAGAACAGCACGTTCGCGATGAATCGGTCGAGGTGTGCCGGAAGTTTTCGATGCCTTCGGACTACGACAACGAGTTCCCTCGTGAACCTATCCGGCAAGGGCACGCGCACCAGCTTCCGCCGTTGATTGTAGAGCGCGAGCGCTCGGACCGGCACGAAACCAACCCCCATTCCAAGCGAGACCAGGTTAATGATGAGATCGAAGTTATCGAGTTGCATAGCCGGTTCGACCTGCCAGCCGTGCCGGTTCATCCATGAGCGCAGTCGCTGGCCGGTGTTCGAGCGTTCCTCGATCAGCAGCCAGTTCTGTTTCAGAAGCCATTCCATGCGTGCTTTGCTCCTGGAAATTTTTTGCAGTTCAGGAGACAACCCCGCCGGCACTATCAGGGCGAAGGTGTCGGAAAACCGGTGCGTCACGCGCAGCGTTTTCGGCAACCGTGACGGCGGACATAAAACGCCGACGTCCTGTTCGTTGGCCTCAAGAGCAGCCATGATCTCGTCGCTTCGCTGGCAGGTGACGCGATAACCAATCTGCGAGAAACGCCGCAGGTTCGCGTGAAAGAATCCAGGAAGATACGCGAGACCGATCGTGCGCGACACATCCACGCGAATCTCTTTCCGCGCGCCGGCGAATTGCTGCGCGAGCTGGTTCAACGACTGATCCACGTCGCCCAACAGCCGTGTTGCCTCGCGGAAAAGAAATTCCCCGGCGGGCGTAACGCGCACACTTCGGGTGGTGCGTTCGAGCAGATCGATTCCCAGACTGTTTTCGACGCCCTGCATCTGCCGGGTTATTGCGCTCTGGGTCAGGCCGGCGACTTCGGCTGCCTTGGTAAAGCTGCGATGCTTCACGACCAGGTGGAAGAGCGCCAACTCATAAAGGTCAAATGGCACAGTGCTGAGGAAGCGATGCATAACGCGCATCAGTTTATGTCACTAATGAATTTCTCTCAAGAATTCGCAGGCCATAGAATTCGATCAAAACGAAAGGCAAAACTATGGCAGACAGGATTGAGAGGTTACCCAGGAATGCGGACGGCGCCTACTACGTGGATTCGAGCTGCGTGGATTGCGACCTGTGTCGCAACACAGCACCTGATTTCTTCCAACGTGACGATGAAACCGGATTCTCATTCGTTTATCGCCAACCGATCACGGCTGAAGAACGCGCATTGGCCGAAGAGGCGAGACAGGGCTGCCCGACGGAATCCATCGGCAACGATGGAATCGGGCAGTAAGCGGGCCGGCCGATATATCGCAGGACGAAAGGTTCCGACCTCGCATCGTCGTTCTGTAGCTATCGATCTGAAAAGGCGGATATCACCGAATTACCCGATGGGCTTCCGCCTCCTTACGTCCGCGGTTGCAGCCAGATTTGTCCGTGAATGCAAAGCAGCTCGAGCAACCAGCTTTTCAAGCTGGTCCTAATCGGTGCGAGTCCGATCACGGATTCCAGTTCGGGTTCAAACCAAGTTGTCCACGTAGCTCAGTTAGATTCAGAGCGCCACCGTGCGAAGGTGGAGGTCGCAGGTGCAAGTCCTGCCGTGGACACCAATTCAACGGTGATCATGGTGTAACAGTCAGCATAGTGCCTTGTGACGGCGCTGGTATCGGTGCAAATCCGTTTGGTCACCCCATTTCGCAGCTGCCGAGTTACGGAGGCGAATTTCCGGCATAGCGCGATCGAATGGCTTCCGCCTCCTTACGTCGCGGCTACGGTTTCAGAGACGCCATGGAGAAATCCTCTGGTGGGGGAGCGGGCAGAGGCGCGAGTTTCTGCCCGCATTCAATTTCACAGTTTGAATCAGCAAGCAGCCCATCCGGCAGTTCGCCGGAACCTTTCTGCGCATTGGCTGGTTCGATGTAGCTCAATGGTAGAGCAGCGGTTCCTAAACCGTCGGTTGTGGGTTCGAATCCCATCTTCGTGAAAGTTCGAAGCAGTGAGACCAGCGTGCAAACGCAGCCCGAAGACGGCCCTGCAAGCATTGCCTGAGCAATGCTTCCGCCGCTGGACGGCGGTCCTCTGCTTCGAACCTTTGATTTTCAGAAAGGAGAACACATATGAAATACGAAATCCTCATCGCCATCGGTGTCATCATCGCCAGTTTCGTGATTGGCCGCGCATTCCTGAGGAACTGCCGCAGCACGTTCCTCGTTCCTGAGGGCTATGCGGGCCTGCTTTATCACAAAGGCAGGCTCGTCGAAGTCCTCGGTGCTGGACGTCACATCCGCTGGGGCCGCCACTACACTCTTGCAGCCCAGGACGTTCGCAAGTCGTCCTTGCTGGTCGCCGGCCAGGACGTCATCACCGCGGACAATATCGGCCTGAAATTCAGTCTGCTTGTCAGGTATCAGATCGCCGATCTGGGAAAGGCCGTGCACGAGACGCAGCACTGGCAAAGCGACCTTTACCACGTCGCACAGCTCGCGCTGCGTTCGGTGGTAAACGGAATTGCTTTTGAGGCGTTGCTGGGGCAACGACTCGAGATCGGCGCGCAGCTGCTTGCGCGTGTGCAGCCGGAAGGCGCGAAGATCGGCATCAACGTTTTTGCTGTTGAAGTGAAGGACGTGATGTTCCCGTCCGATCTGAAGCGCGCATTCAGCGATGTGCTGAAGGCGAAGCAGGAGGGCCAGGCGGCATTGGAACGTGCTCGTGGCGAAAGCGCAGCCCTGCGCCATCTCGCCAACGCCGCCCGTGTGCTGGAAGGGAACCCCGCTCTGATGAACCTGCGTTTGATGCAGTCGCTCTCGGCCGCACATGGCGCAGGCAGCACGCTTGTGCTCGGCGTTCCGGGTTTTGTTCCGTTGAAGAACGGCAAGTCCGGTTCGACCGAACGCAAGAACGATGACGCCGCCAGCTGACGATCGCGGGCGGGGGTTCACGCCTCCGCCCGCACTTTCACGCAGATCGAACCTTCAAATGAAAATTCAAAGCAAAGACAAATATGATGACAAACTACAGGCAAGAGCTTCTCCGGTTTCCGTTGAACCTCTTGCATTACGGCAACGCGTATTACCTCAAACGCGTTGCCAGGCTGGAGAACGCGCTGGCCGATGCGCCAAAGCAACTCCATCTGGAACTGATGGGTGACGGTGAAATCGATGCCGACTGGGCGTTGGTTTTCCGTGAGGTATTGAATCAGCGTTCCGCCGAAACCCGGCTGATCACTCACGCGCGTTCAAGCCTGAAGAACGCCTCTGCACTCGTGTGGTTGCTGGGCGATCGACGACTCATTCGCGATGACGCGAGGGTATTCTTCCGTCGCACAACTTACACTGAACCTTCGGCGACTCCGGAAAAGGTGTGGGATGAAGATCAACTGGAATACATCGATTCGGACACCGAGGCCGATCCCGAGGAGGCCAGTTACGCCAGGGCGTTGCAATACATCAATGAATTCCTGCCGGTAAGCGAACTTGCCGGGCGGATCATTGACGTTCCCACGCTGCGGCAGTTTGGGCTGATCGAAAATGAAAAGCTCGACGCGATGCTTAAGTCAGCATTTCGTCCTGAACTCGAAACAACCGCAGCAGACGAACGCAGCCAGGTTGTGAAGGCACATCCCTCACAACCGCAGTTGCACCCAAAGCAGACCCAGAAATAAACACAGTAAAACGACGCAGGCGAAGGCGTTTCCTTCGCCTGCGTTCTTCCAAATCTGTAGCGGTGCTCTGTGCGCGCCTTTGGAAAGAAGCGTCGGCGGCCAACAGACCGCCGTTACAACTCAAACAATTCAACAATCAGGAGGAACAGATGAACACAAAAGAGACGATTCAGATCCACGCCACAGGCGAGGCGACCGGATTCATTCCCGCGCCGGACAACAAAGGAAAACCCATCATCGTCATCGGCACGAATTCCATTCGCGCCGGTTTCGATGCGACATGCTTGCAACAGGCGCTCAACGCCCGCGGCGCACCGGGTGTAACCGATCTCGTGCTCAACCCGGATGCACACGCCGGTTACGGCGCGCCGGTCGGTTGCGTGCTCACATCGCCGACACACATCTATCCGGGCCCGGTCGGCGTGGATATCAAATGCTCGATGAGCTTCCTGCAACTCGATCTCCCCGCGGATCAGGTCGCGGACAAGACAATCCGCCGCAATCTCATCAACGCCATCCTCGAACGCACTCCGACAGGTCCGGGTCGCGGACAACGTTCCGCGCGCAAGGCCCGCAAGGTCGGTGAGGCGCTCGGGGTGAAGGTTGTGACGGAAGGGGCCTCGGATGAAGTATTGCACGCGCTCGGCATTCCGCTTGAGTGGGCGCAGCGTTGCGAGGACGCGGTGCACGTCGGACATGACGAAACCCGTGATGCGCTCGCAACCCGGCTCGAATGGTTGCGCGCAAATCGTTTCTCGAACTTCGTCGAAAAGATCACGCAGCTTGGCTCGTATGGCGGCGGCAATCACTTCGGCGAGTGCGAAGTGGTTCGCGTCGAAAACAACGACCGTGCACGCGCCACCGCGGAAGTGTTTGGCCTGCGCGACGGTTGCGTGGGATTCCTCTCGCACTGCGGATCGCGCGGATTCGGTCATGCGCTGGCGACCGGCCAGTTCCATGACCTGCAACGCAAATTCGCGCATTGGGACATTCCGTTGCCAGGCGGCGACAAGGAACTCGTCTATGCGCCGCTCGGCACACCGGAGGCCGCTGCGTATCTCGATGACATGGCGCTCGGCGCGAACTTCGCGACCGTGAACCATCTGCTCATCAACGCGCTCGTGCTTGAGGCGTTCCAGGAAGTGATTCCCGGCGTGAAAGGTTCGCTGGTGTATTACATCAGCCACAACATCACGCGCCGCGAGTTGTTGTCGGACGGCAACGGCGGGTTCAACGGCGATGGCTGGGTGCATCGCAAGGGTGCGACGCGCGCGTTTCCGGCGGGTCATCCGGCGGTGAAAAACACGCCGTTCGCTGCCACAGGTCATCCGATTCTGCTCCCGGGAAATCCAACGGCGGGCAGCGCCATCATGGTCGCCGATCCCGGCGCACATGTGGCGGCTTACTCGGTGAATCACGGCGCGGGCCGCGCGATGGGGCGCAAGATGGCGGATCGCACACTGGATCAGAAAACCGTGGACGACGAGTTCACGGCGAGCGACATCCTCACGAACTGCCGTCTGTATCCGAAGGACGAGGCGCCCGCCGCCTACAAGGACTTCGACACGGTGCTGGATTCGGTGAAAGCCGCCGGACTTGCGAGCGAAGTCGCCCGGCTCAAAGCGCGCTTCGTCATCAAGGACGCCGACATGAGCCTGCGCGGTGCGGCGTGAATGAAACAAACCCGCAACGCAGGATGGACGGAAGCGAAGGCTTCCCAAGCGCAAAAAACAAAACCGCGGGCACATTGCTGCGCCCGCGGTGAATTTCAAACGAATCGAGCCGAGCGGCTCCTGTTCAAGGCAGAACCAGCCGATAGAAGACGGCTTCGTCGGTCGAATTGACTGTCGCCTCGTACTCGGTCACGGCTGTCGAGCCTTCCACATCAACCCAGTTGTCGGAGAGACCGACCGCCAGGCTGTTGGTCTGGACCTGAAGCTTCCAGCCCAGATGGCTCGCCGGCCAGCTGAGGTTCAGCGTGTTGCCCGTAACCGTGAACGTAATGTTCGTCGGGTTCGGATTGATCGGGCTCACGCCGCCGCTGATGAGTTCGATCGTGCCGTCCACGTCGAGTTTGTTGTCCCAAACATAGTTGTCGGAAGGTCCGGCAGGCAGCGTCACCGAGTCGAAGCCCGAAACGGCCACATTGAACAGTTTGAACTTGTCGCCGTTCGCAAGGTCCGGACCGACGTTGGTGATCGTCAGCGTGCCTGCGGGTGTGATTGCGGCGGCCACGATCATGTCGTTGGTCGCGAGACCGTTGGTGCGATTCAGTTCCATTGTCAGAACCGAGTTCGCCGCCAGCGTGAGGCTTCCGCTGATGTTGAGCGTGCCGATGCCGTCACCTGGCAACACCGAGGATCCGAATCCGCCGGTTGCGAAGACGTTGCCAGTGATGGTTCCGCCACCGGTGAGAGTCTGGCTTGTGGTGTTACCCAGGTTCAGCGTGCCGTCATAACGGGCCGAGACGTTAAGGAATGCGCCCGAGCGGACGGCAATCACTCCGGAGGAGTCCAGGCTCGTATTTGGGTTGTTGACGCTTGCGATTGCGAGCACACCGTTGCTGACGGTCGTCGAGCCGGTGAAACCATAGTTACCATCCAGCGTCAGCGTTCCAGTTCCGACCTTCACGAGATTGTTCAAGGTCTCATTGAACGTTCCACTGAAGGTGGTGCTCAGGTTCTTGCCACCGATCACGAACGTGGCGTTGTTCGCCCCGCCGATGAACGGTGTTGTATCGCCAATCAGCGCGCCGAGTTCAAAAGGACCGGCGCCAACGGAGTTGATCGTGACCGAGCTGCCGGTCAGGTCGAATGTCGCAGAGCTGCTGCCGCGGCTGCCATTGAACCGGAAGAAGCCGGTTCCGGGGGAGATGAAGATCGTTCCCGTGACGCCCGAGAGCTGTGTTGCCGATCCGTTCCATGTGAACGTTTCGTTGTTGTCGATGACAACGTTCAGATTGCTGGAAGCGGTGATGGGCCCGGTAAACGTGACGTTCACCGTTCCGGGTGCATCCAGCGTGGCATTGGTTTCCGCGATGATCGGATTGGCGAATGTGATTCCAGCGAGGCTCAGGCCGCCGCCGCGAAGGATGACCGGGCCTGTGCCGAGGGCTGCGTCACTGCGGACGTTCAACGTTCCGTTGCTGATGACCGTGCCGCCGGTGAACGTGCTCGTTCCGCGAACGACCTGCGAACCGGTGCCTGTCTTCACCAGCGCGACTCGCGAGCCGGTTCCATCATTGTCCGCAATCGCAATCGAACTGTCTGCTGCGCCACTGCCGTTGTAGTCGATCGTAACGGTATTTGTTCCCGTTCCAGCGTTGCTGACGAGTCGTCCGCCCGCGTTCAAAGTGCTGTTCAAGCGCGCAACAGTGATGTCGTGGCCGTTGAGATCGACGGTGCCTGCAGCCTGAACCGTGAGAGCGCTTGAGCCCGCAAGAGCAGTTGAGCTTCCCAGGATCAGCTTTCCGGAATTGACGATCGTGGTGCCGGTGTAGGTGTTGTTTCCGGTTGCCGTCATCGTGCCATTGCCATTCTTCGTAAGCCCGCCGGTTCCGCTGATCGAATTGGTGACGGTGAATGCGTCCGAACGATTGAACGCCAGTGTTCCATCATTCGTCACGTCTCCCGTGCCGAGCGTGCCCGTGGTACCGCCGGCACCGATTTGCAGAGTGCCTGCAGTAATCGCCGTCGGCCCCGTGTAGGTATTGTCGTTGGCGAGGGTGACCGTGGTGGCGCCCTGCTGCGTCACGCTGCCTGACCCGCTGATCTGGCCGGCGACCGTCCGATTATCGAGCTGCTGGAAGACGAGCGAACCATTGTTCACCACATTGCCTGTGCCGAGAGCACCGTTGCTACCTCCATCGCCGACCTGAAGAGTGCCGGCATTGATGGTTGTCACACCGGTGTTGTCGTTGATGGTGTTCAAAATGAGCGTGCCTGCGCCATTCTTCGTGATGGCGGTTGATCCACTGATCTTTCCAGCACCAGTGCCCGTGCCGTCATTCAGGGTGTAGGTCGTCACCGGATTGTTGACCGTCACCGAACCGGGTGAAACGGCCGCCATGATATTGACGAAGGGCTGCGAAGCTCCGGTCTCGTCGAACGTCACGAACGAACCGTTTGTGAAGGCCCAGGGAGTCGCACCGTTCAGCCAGCTCAGGGACACACCGAGATCCCAGTCCGATGCTGTTCCGGCCCAGGTCAGCGTGTCGCTGGCCGTATCCGAGACCACCAATGTGATCTGGTTTGGCGTGGCGTCGCTGAGGGTGGCCGCCTTGCCCGGTTGCGAGAAGCCTGTGACGGTGAGATTGGCCGCGGAACCTGAACCGCTGAGAAGGCTGCCGGTGTACTGGATGAGCGTGTAGCTCCCGTTCGCGAGCGAGCCGGTGACATTGAGTTCGAGCGCACCGCTCGTGATCATGAGGTTTCCATTGACAGTGATCACATCGCGCGACGCCTGCGAAATATCAGCCGCGTATGTGCCGCCGCTGAAGGTCAGGTCGCCATTGTCGATCGTCAGGGTTCCGACGGTTCCATTGGTGGCCGGGGTGATGGTTGTTCCGGAGGAAACAATCACCGAACCATTCACCTTGCCTGCACCGGCGAGTTTTTGCGCGACCGGCGAGCTCAATTCGATCTGGCCCGCCTGGGTGACGTCCAGTGTCGCACCGCTGTTGACGATGATTGCCGGGCTGTTGGAGATGTAGCCCGCCCAGAGAATCATAAGAGCTCCCTGGCTGATGACCGTGTTGCCCGAATAGAGATTGGTTCCGCTAAGGGTGATGCTGCCTGTGCCGGTCTTCGTGAAACCGCCGGCGCCGTTGTTTCCGATTGGATTCGCGAAGTAGATGTCATTGCCGCCGTCATCAATCGTACCGCCACCTGCGTTGAACGAAATGGTGTGGACGGAGATGTCCGCGATGTTTCCGGAACCGAACCGCAGCGTGCCGCCATCAAAGATGATTGGCGCGGACGCCGCACCGAGATTTTCGAGCTGCGAGAAAGTGACTGTTCCACCATTCAAGCTGAGGGGACCTGAAAAGTCGTTTGCCGTTTCGAGCACCAGACTTCCAGAACCGGCTTTTGTGAAGCTGGCGGTACCATTGATCGCACCCGAACCGGAGATGGTGTAGTTCTTGGTATTGTTCGAGACCGTGACGCTTGAAGGAGCAACTGTGCTGTTCAGGGTCACAGTGATCGGCGAGCCACCGCTCTGGGTGTCTTCGAACAGAACGGCGTCTTCAAGAACACCGATTTTCTGATAGCTCGTGAGCGCACCGACTGCATCACGCCAGTTCTGAAGACCGTTGATATCCCAAACGCCCGAGCCAGTCGCCCAGCGCAAGGGTTGATTCACAGCCGTGATGACGAGGTCGATGGTGCTGGCTGCCGTGTTGTTGCTGAGGAAGCCAGTGACGTGCGGAGGAAGGGTGAGATTGAACGCGGAGAAAACTTCATCCGAAAATGCGTTGGTCCACCGGATGAGCGGATACTGACCGATCGTCGCACCACCAGACAGAATCGAAACGTTCACAACACCGTTAAACGTAATGTTGTTCGTAATGTTAAGAAGAGCCGTCGTGTTGGTGGTGGGAACCGTGGAATCGTAGAAACGGATTGAGACGTCACCCAGTGTTGTCGCCCCTCCGAGAGTCAGAGTACCTGTTCCATCGAACCCGGGGGCGATGCTTCCGCCGTTTTCAACCGTGACGGTGCCCGGGATGTAGCCACGACCGCCAACGGCGGCGCCATTCTTTACGACGACCGCACTCGAAGCGTTGATCTGACCGTTCACCGCAAGCTCGCCGTCGAGCACTTTTGTGGCGCCCAGATAACCGTAGTTCAGGGCATTGAGCACGAGCCTGCCTGCCCCGGACTTCACAAGCACAGAGCCGGCACCACCTTGTTGAGTGATGGGCGCATCGACAACCACGTCGGCGTATATGTTGTGTTGCTGAATCAGCAGTTCGGCACCGGCTCCGAGGCGGATGCCAGCTCCCGCGGTCGCTTCGAAAACGACAGGCTGGTTGCCGAGATTGGTCGTCACCAGGATGTTGTTCGCATTGAAATTTCGGCTGCTGCCAAAATTCACGCGCCAGTCATTTCGGAAACTGTGACGGGTGTTGAACCGCACTCCGCCGTCTATAAAAATATTGTTGCTCAGACGGATGCCATAGCTGTTGGCAGAATCGCCGTTTACGACATCAATGTAGTTGTAGTTTCCTGCGATGCTCGGAGGATTTCCGTTGTTATTGACGGCATATTCCACACCGGACTCTGCCAGGCCGACCACCTGCGCCTGGCTGTTCAATGCTCCGAAATCGGTGTTGTCGCCAGTCGTCGAATAGCGGATGCCCGCGGGCACCTCTGTCGCCGTTTCAAGATGAATGATTCCGCCCGAAAGCGTATCGAATCGAACGATTGCTCCCGCGCTGCGGTTGAGTGCGCCTTTCAGAGTCACCGTTCTTCCCGGAGCGACAACCCAATCCTGAACCGTGTCGCCAAGCAGAGTCACTGGTGCGGCCAAAATCAAATCCTGTGATGCGCCTGACAGATCCAGGCCGTCCGCGCCAAGCGTCAGTGTGTTGCCGGCGCTGATTTCAACCGATCCGCCCGGATTGGTCAGCTTCAGTCCCGACCAGGTTTGGTTCGCGCCCAAAAGAGTGGTGTTCGGCCCCGTCACAGTGCTGTCCCAGACAGCAATATCTGATGCTCCGGGAACGATGCCGCCGACCCAGGATGATCCGAGGTTCAGGTCGTCTGCGTTGTTGGCTTTCAGTCTCTCTGCTGCCGCGGCTTCTGTGGCAGCGATGGCAACACTGCCGACAAGGAGAGCAGTCGCCATTTGATTGATCGGTTTTCTTGGTGGTTGGGACCGGTGTTGTGACTTGCGCATATTAAATCTTCCGTTAACTGAAGACACTCCTCCTGCCTTGATCCTCGCACCTCTAGGGATTCAGGTCGGCAGGACTAACGGTCGCATCGTCGCAGAACCGACGCAGTAATTGGTATCACCAGTTATGATGACCGGCGCTTAACGCTGCGGAGTGAAAACGGGCGAAGGACGGCCCTTTCTCAAATGCTTTGCCACCGCTTCCGTACGGGAACGGACGTGGAGCTTTTCGTAGATGTGACGGATGTGCGTGTGCACGGTGGCGTAGCTGACATGCATCGCATCCGCAATTTCCTTGTAAAGAAATCCCTTGGCCAGAAGGTCCAGCACCTGGGCTTCACGCGGTGAAAGCGAATCGGTTTCACTCGTGTCCGACGCCGGCTGTTGAAACGACTGGACGATCTTCCGCGCAATATGACTGCTCATCGGCGACCCGCCGTCATGCACCTCGCGAATGGCCGCGAGCAATTCGTTTGGCGGCGTCTGCTTTAGCATGTAGCCGGTCGCACCGGCGGCCAGTGCATTGAAGATATGTTCCGTGTTCTGATACACGGTGAGCATGATGATCTGTGTCTTCGGCAGCACCGGTTTGAGCCGCCGCACGCATTCCACCCCGTTCAAATTCACGAGGTTGATGTCCATCAACGTGACGTCGGGATTCACCTTGGGGATCTGCTCCAGTGCCTCTTCCGCGCTCGGATGCTGGCTCACGCATTTGAACCCGGGTGAACTGTTGATCAGGCGGGCCAGGCTCTGGCGGACCTCCGCATCATCTTCCACAATCGAAACCGAAATGCTCATTCGAACTTTCTCATCGGCCGTTCGGTTCGATTCCAGCGAACTGCAACGCGCCGAATGTCATTCTATTTAGATTTTCTTTCATGCCTATCCCCACAAATGGCTAGACTCACCGGTTCTCATTCAAACCTGCGGCGGCGAACATCGACACGTTGGACTGGAAACCCCATGAAAAACCGCAGCTCGAAAGCCGCACCGCATCTCGTGAAAAACTATCCATTCGGAAGCGTGCTCACCGTCACCGTCATTTCCACGCGTGTCCCCTGCCCCGGCCGGCTTTCAATCCTGCAGGTGCCTCCAATCGACTGCAACCGCTCTTCCAGATTGTTCAGCCCCGATCCTGAGGACAGCCTGTCTCCTCCCTTCTCAGACGCTGTTCCGTCCGGGCTGTTCAATCCTTTCCCATTATCCTCAACAATCAACGAGAACCGGTCCTGCTCCAGTTGCACGCGCAGCCAGACCTCCGTCGCCCTGGCGTGCTTCACAATGTTGTTCAGCGTTTCCTTCAAGGCCAGGAAGAGGTTGTAGCGAAGTTCGGCATCCACCTGCACCTGCGGCGGGGTCACCGGCAGATCCATGCGGCAACGAATCCCCGCCACACGCAAGTAATCCTCTGTGAACGCGGATATGTAATCGAGCAGTCCCGCGAAAGTGTCGTGCTGTGGATCGACCGCCCAGACGATTTCATCCATCGCACGCGTCAATTCGCGCGCCGAACTGGAAATGCGATCCAGCATCGCCGGCGTCTGATCCTTCTCCCGACGGGCCAGTTCGCTCAACAGTGTGATCTGCGTGAGACCGGCGCCGATGTCGTCATGAATATCTTTCGCAATGCGCGCGCGGTCGCGTTCGATCGCATGCTGCTGTTCCAGACGCGCGAGCTTGCGACGATACTTTCGCGACGCCACACTCCGGACCGCAATCGCCACCGCGCCAAGAATCAGAACGATCGCAAGAAACCGAAACGATCTCCGCTCGTAAAAATACGGCTCCACCGAAAACGGCAGCGCCGCCCCTGACTCGCTCCAGACGCCCTTGTTGTCGCTGGCAATGACGCGGAACTGATATTCGCCCGCCGGCAGCTGCGAATACTGCACGGTCCGACGCGTTCCCGCATCGGTCCAGTCGGTGTCGAAAGGTTCGATGCGATACCGGAATCGCGTCGCTTCAAAACTCAGCGCGGTGAACCGGAATTCGTAACGCTTTCTTCCCGGCGGAATTCGGATCTTGCCACTGTCGAGCGGCATCTGCTCTCCATCGACCCAAAGTTCTTCAATCAAAACCGGCACCGGCACCGCATTGGTCCTGATCTGATTCGGATCGATGAAAACCGCGCCTTTGACTGTGGTGAACCAGAGCCGTCCGTCGCGACTCTTCCAACAGGACGGCTGATAACCATCGGAACATTCCAACGTCGGCAATCCATCGAGCCGCCCATACGTGATGCTGTCCACGCGGCTCAACTTCCCGTCCGCGCAATCCTCCAACGCCTTCTTCGAAATGGAACAGATGCCCTGCGGCGTGCCCATCCAGATGCGGCCATGATCGTCCTCCAGCAACTGGCTGATCGCATCCGCGGGAAGCCCCTGTTTGTGTGTGATGCGTGAAAACTTTCCGTTCTTGAAACGCAGGAGTCCGCCGCGAAATGTTCCACACCAAACGGTCGAGTTGTTGTCCACGAGGATCGACCAGATGGGTTGATCCGCAAGCGGGTCATCCGGGCGGAAAGATTGAACCCGATCCGGTTCGCAGCGATAGAGCGATCCGAAATCGCCGCCGGCCCAGATGGCGCCATCCGGCGCTTCAGCCAGCGCGCGCACGGCAGACAATGCCACGCCTTCATTCGTGCCAAACACACGGCGGTCCACCAGTGTCCACCATGACAAGCCCGACTTGGTTCCCATCCAGACCCGTCCAGCGCGATCGGAAAGAATCGACTTCACGCCATGGACTTCCCAGGGGGCACGTTGAATCTGATCGTTGCGGAACGCGTAAAGATCCTCCCCTTCCGCCGCGCTCAACCACACGCCGCCATCCGAACGCGGAAAAATCGAGAACACGAAATTGGCCGCAACATGATTGCCGACCTGAAACCATCGAACATTCTCATCCTGAAGCCGGATCAAACCGCCGCCGCCGGTTCCGATCCAGATCGTTCCGGCAGGATCTTCGCAGACCGACAACGCGCCACGGGCGGGCAAACCTTCCGACTGACCGACAACGTGAAACCGCCTTTCCCGCATTCGGACAAGCCCGCCACGATCGACGCCAACCCAAATGTTTCCTTCACGGCTTTGAAACCACGCGTTCAATCGATCGCCCGGCAAACCTTCCGACGTCGTGAACCGTTCGTAACGTCCGTCGGGTGTGATGTGGAAAAGTCCGTTGCCATAATGATTCATCCAGAGTCCGCTGGCACGGTCCTCATGAACCCCCATTGCGCGGCCGGATGCGTAACCCAGCCTGCCGCGCCATTCCTGCACTTCGTCAACCCACTCGCCATTCAACAACTTCCGAAAACGGTCACCGTCCAGAACCCAGAGATCACCCCGACGCGTCGGAATAATCCATTGCGGAGAAACCGCCTCTGGTCCGGATGGCGAAATCGTTTCTGCGCGCGTTCCGTCCCAACGCACGATCGCCCCCTCGAAACCAAAATAAATGTTTCCGGCCTGATCCGCCGAAATCGCCGTTGCCCGCCTGTCAGTTGGGAATCCTTCCACTGAAAATTCCCGAAACTCGCCGCGATGAAACAGCAGCACCCGTCCATCACGGCTCGTAAACCAAAGCCGGCCCAAGGGATCCGCACATTGCAAAAGCGGCCTTGAACCTCCGGGCGAAGGAATCACCTTCCAGACCAATCCATCCTGATTGCGCACGCCATGCAGCACGTCACCGAACTGCATCACGAAGAAGACTTCATTCGAAGTCGAATGCGCGAGCGTGGTGTGCAGGTCGAACAACCGTTCGTGATCCTTCCATTCCCGGTGAAACCTTCCATTCCGATACGACGTGAGACCGCCGCGAAAGGTGTTGATCCAAAGCGTTCCGCCGGCATCGACGTAAAGTCCCTGGATGCGCGCGTGGCTGAGTTCCGGCGTTTCGACGGAATCGTAGGTGACGAACCGTTCACCATCGAAGCGCGCGAGTCCGTTATAGGTTCCGATCCAGAGATAGCCGTCCGGAGTCTGCGCGATGGAAGTTACCGTGCTGCTCGGCAGTCCATCCCCCGTGTCGTTTACATCGATCAGAAAATCCGTCGCGGCGACGGACGGCAAAGTGGCTGCGAGAAAACCGATCCACAACGAGAGCGCGGACAGAACAAAACATCGCAAGCGCATGGCCTTGAGGCTGGCCGACAGAAACATGAGCTGACTATCTGAAAATCCATCTGCGCAGGCAAGCGGAAGGCTTGAGCTGCCTATGTGGCGTCCATGGACCACGGGTTCCGCATGACGCCATTTCGAGATCGGATCGATCAATTTCCAGTGCGAACAGCTCCTCACCATCACCCGGCACACTCTGCCGGGCGGACAATTTCAGACAGGCAAAAATTCCCTAGTGCGACTTTTCTGCCGGGTGACGCACCCGGAGAAGTGTTCGGCGGATTTTTCTTATTTCCTCGGAAAAAAGGCGGTTTTCCGGGGCAAACAGGTCGTGGCATGTGCGTTGCTAAACGGCCAGTGGCATGAAATGCATGAACACGACAGAAACAGAAGCAGCGCCTGAGTCTCTGACCTGCGAGCTCCGGCTGCCCATGGGCATTCTGGGGTTCGAGCAGATGAAGCAATACCTGCTCATCGCCAACCCGGAGGAGGAGCCGTTCCGATGGCTTCAGGTGAAGGACAACGCCTCGCTCGCGTTCGTGGTCATCGATCCGTTTCTCGTCGTGCCCGACTATCGCCCCGACATCCCGCAGGCCGATGTCGATTTCCTCGGTCTTTCCAATCCCTCGGAAGCCGCACTCCTGAATATCGTCACTCTCCACGGCCACAATCGTGCCACGGTCAACCTGAAAGGCCCGATCGTCGTCAACCGCAACACCGGAGTCGGCAAGCAGGTCATTCTCGCGAATGCCTCCGAATACTCCGTGCAACATCCACTCCCGATTTCCTGACCCCAACCGCCTGCCACCATGCTCATCCTTTCCCGCAAATCAGGCGAAAGCATCGTCATCGACGGACGGATTCACATCAAGATCGTCCGCGTCGAGGGTGATGTCGTAAAGGTCGGGATTGAAGCGCCTGCGGACGTTCCAGTCCACCGGCAGGAAGTTTACGAAGAAATTCAGCGCAGCAACAAACAGGCGGTCACCACACAGAAATCGCCGCTGCCAAAACTTCCGTTGCAGAAAAAGCCCGCAGCGCAAACCGCAGACAAATCGAAACAAGCAGCCACGACAATTCTATGATCATCAGCACCAACATCACCTCCCAGGTTTCCGCACATAACCTGGAAAACAGCCAGTCCCTGCTGAGCAAGTCCCTGTCGCGGCTCAGCTCCGGCAGCAAGATCGTCAACCCCGCGGACGACGCCGCCGGCATGGCCGTCGGTTCACGTCTCACCGCGCAGATCCGCCGCCTCGACGCCGCCCGCGGCAACGTCGGCAACGCCATTTCTTTCACACAGACCCAGGACGGCTATCTCAAGAAGATCGCCGACGCCCTCACCCGCATGAGCGAACTCTCGCTTCAGGCTCAGGACGTCACCAAGTCCGACGACGATCGCGCGCTCTATCAGGCCGAGTATTCGCAGCTCGCCGAATTCATCAGCACGTCAGCGAGCAAGGATTTCAACGGGGTAAGCCTCTTCTCCGGAGTGGCGCTGGACGTCACACTGGATTCCGAAGGCAACACGCTCACGATGAACGGCATCAGCCTCGCCTCGCAGGTTTACACCGACGTGTTGGGCGCGGACCTGAGCACACGCGCCGGTGCACGCGCCGCACTGGATCTCGTCAAGGCCGCCATCACTGATCTTTCGCAGGAACGCGCCGGAATCGGCGCCTATCAGTCGCGCTTGAACTACACGTCGGATCAGCTGACTGTCAGCAAGGAAAACCTGACGGCTGCGAATTCACGGATTCAGGACGTGGATGTCGCCGAGGAATCCACGGAATACGCGAAGCAGAACATTTTGGTGCAGTCCGGCACCGCGATGCTGGCTCAGGCCAACAGCCTGCCCCAGAGCGTGCTCCGGTTGCTGCAACAGTAAACGAGTGTCCAGCGAATTTCGTCGGTCGTGCCGATTGGCGAGACCGCTGGCTCCTTCCTCGGGCGGGTCCCCATCACAGACCCGCCCGGTCTTTTTAAACGCAGAACGATGCACGGACGCAACGACAGCTGAGGCCAGAACCGAGAATGAAAACCACCACCCCTCCTCCATCCGGCCAGATCCCGCAGCTGCTCTCCGGACGACCGGGTTCCGATCCGATCTCCGAGATCAAGAACTGGTGCCTGGAACGCGCCGACGAATGGTTCGAACAGAATCAACCAGCGTTCGCCTGTCAGTTCCTCCAGCACGCGCTGGGTCTCGATCCCAACGACGTCACCATCTGGATCGCCCTGGGCAGTGTTCACTTCACCAGCGGCAATCTCGACCAGGCGCTTCTCGCGTTCACCCAGGCCGATGAACTGCGTCCCAACGACGCCGCGATTCAACTTCACCTGGCCGTCGTTCAGCAGCATCGCGAAAACTGGTCGCAGGCGGAATTCCACTTCCGCAGATCGCTCGAACTGTATCCGGACAATGTTCAGGCATTGAGACTTTACTCGGGACTCCTGATGGCCCACGGGCGGAATGCCGAGTCGCGTGAGATTCTCGAACAGGCTCTCAGCCTCGACCTCGACGATGTCGATTTGTTTTTACGTCTCGGGGTCTGCTGTTTCCGGATGAACGAACTGAACGCCGCGCAAGCCTGCTTCAAGCGCGCGCTGCAACTCGATCCCAACAACGAACTGGCTGCCGCGAATCTGAACGCCGTCGCCGCCTTACAAACGTCCCCTGCCGACTCCACTCCTGTCATCTGCTGAACCCCTCTCCTATGACACCGAGCGCCACTGCCACCTCAGACACTGCCGCCAACGACCCCCTTCAGAAAGTTTCGGTGGACACAACGGACGTCTGGAATTCCGAGAAAGCTCTGGCGGAATTGAACGATGAAGCACTGGCCGCCTGTTTCGAACGTCTCGTTTCAGAACCGGACAATGCGTTGCTTTATCTCGCAATCGGACTCGCCCTCGCAAATCGCGGACGACATCAGGAGGCCAGGGAAGCCTTTGCTTCTGCCGTGCGGCTTGGCGCTTCCGACTGGCAGACGCAGTGGCATCTCGCCCAGTCAGCGGCGCGGATCAAAGACACCGCGACGGTGGACCAGGCGTGCGCTGAAGTCCTGAAGGCTGTGCCTGAATTCTGGTTTGCCCGCGAACTGCCCCGTCATGTGCGTGGTTACTACTCGCAAATCGGGCAGGACGAGTTCATCGAACAGTTTTTCGCAACGCATGCGCCCCGCACAAAGATGTTCGTCGAAGTCGGCGCATTTGATGGCATTCACTACAGCAACGTTCGCCGGATGCATGAGGCGCACGGCTGGACCGGAGTTTCCATCGAACCTGTCCAAAAGAACTTCAACAAGCTTGCCGCGTCGTACGCTGGCTCTTCGATCCAGTGTGTCCGTGCCGCGGTTTCAGCCATCGAAGGCGACCTGGCGATCAACGTTTCCACCTATCCTCATCTTCCCGACTGGGGCAGCGACGTGGCGTCATTGTCCACGGAAGGCACCAGCCATTGGCAGGAAATTTATGGGGCGCAATGGACGAAAGAGACTGTTCCTGCAAAACAGCTCACGACGATCCTCGACGAAGCCGGCGTTGCCGACTTTGACCTTCTCTCAATCGATGCCGAAGGTCACGATCTGGAAGTCCTGAAGACGCTCGACTTCTCCCGTTTTCAACCGCAGCTCATTGTCGTGGAATACGGCAACCAACGCGATGAACTCCTCCAGTTTCTCACGTCCAAAGGTTACCGGCTCTCGTTGGACAATCAGCAGGACTTGATCATGATCAAACCTGCCGCGAAGCTCGCCCGCCCGCCTGCCTCACCCGATCTTTCCGGTTTTGACGCCGCAACACGTGAACGTGTGCTGACCACAATCAGCTGCAACGACTGCGACGAAATCCCGAAAGTTCCGAACGCCGGAATGGTGATCGCTGGAAACCCGCCGCAACAGGTGATGCACAATGGCGTCCGGATTGTTGAAGGTTGCTATCATGGTCGGTGGATGACAGAGATCATCCGCTGTTTGAAAGGCCATCACGAACCGCAGGAAGAAAAGGTTTTCCACGAAGTTCTGAAGCATCTTCCCGAGAACGCCGTGATGATTGAGGCAGGTTCATTCTGGGCCTACTACTCACTTTGGTTTCACAAGACGATTTCAGGTGCGAGAAACTTCATCATCGAACCCAACCCGACGAAGCTTGAGATCGGGCGGCGAAACTTTGATCTGAACGGCTTCAAAGTCGAGTCGTTCCACGGTTTTATCGGCCGCACATCCAATCCCGCTTCCATCTTCACGGATTGGGATCGGTCGCAGTATCCGGCCCCGCAAATTGCGATCGACCAGTTCGCCGCGGAGCACAGGCTCGAGACGATCCACATGCTGCACGCCGACATTCAGGGTGCTGAAGTTGATTTGCTTCTCGGCGCCGAGAAACTGCTTCGCGCAGGCCGCATTCATTATCTTTTCCTCTCCACTCACAACGATTGCCACAATACCTGCCTGCAGCTGCTTTCAGAATTCGGCTATCACATCGTTGCGGATCACAGCATCGAAGAGAGCACCTCGGTGGATGGCCTCATCGTCGCAAGCTCACCCTTGCTCCCCGAACGATTGAAAGTGCAGATCACACGCAAGAATGTGGCGGCCATTCCCGGCAATCGCGTGCTGTCGAACAGCGAGCTTGAATCGGCTCTGAATCGTTTGAACCCGCATCTGATCGGGCTGAAAACACTGCCGCTGGATCGACCTGTCACGATGAAGAGGATCGACCCAATCGAGCTGCTGACACCGGCTCGCTTCGATCTTCCTGCAAAGCATCTTTATGCCTGGCACCGACAGCTCAACGTCGATTCCAAATGGGCGCGCGAACTTTACCACGCGCACATCCGCGCGTTCTCGAACGGCACCTGCACGGAAGGCGACGGCACGAAGAGTTCAATCAACGATTTCTTCAACTCGTTCGACCGGGTGCTCGATTCGGTTCAAAGTCGCGGTTTCGATGCGGACGAGACTCTCGTTCCTGTGGACCACCGGAATGTGCTGATCGATGGATCGCATCGCGCCGCCGCGTGCCTGCTCCATGGCAAACCGGTCTGGACGCTTTCGTTCGATTACGAAACAAATCACTTCGACAGCGAATTCTTCAAGCAACGGGGCATGGAATCGAAGTGGGCCGATGCCATTGCGCTGCACTATTGCAGGCTCAGGAAGAACACCTACATCGTCACTCTCTTTCCCTCAGCTGTCGGGGGCGATGACGATGTCCGTCGAATCCTTCAGGAACATGGCCGGATCGTTTATTCGAAATCGGTCCACCTGAACCGACGCGGCGCGCTCAATTTCATTTCAGAACTTTACGCCGGGGAATCCTGGCTCGGAGACTGGTCGAACCAGTTCCAGGGCGCAGCAGGCAAAATGGAGCCCTGTTTCCAGAATGACGGCCCCGTCCGGATTTTCGTGTTCGAAGCGGACAATCTGTCGGCGACCAAAGCAGCCAAGGAACGAATTCGAGCTCGCTACAACATTGCGAACCATTCGGTTCACATCAATGACACGCACGAGGAAACGGTCCGTCTGGCCGGGGTGCTGCTCAACGAGAACAGCATTCATTTCCTGAATCACGCCGAACCGCGGAACTTCGAGCGGTTCGTGCGCCACTTCGAGCGGTATCGCAACTGGCTCCGCGAACAGAACCACGATCCCGAACTTTTTTGCATCGACGGAAGCGCCGTCCTGGCCGCTTACGGAATTCGCGAAGCTCAGGATTTGGATGTCCTCCATTACGGTGAAGTGGATTTCTCCGCCGTGCTTCCCGAGGTGAACAGCCACAACGAGGATGCGCATCATCATGTCGTCAGCAGGGACGAAATCATTTTCAATCCGGAACATCATTTCTATCTCCGCGGCGTAAAGTTCGCCTCGCTCCAGATCATCCGGGCGCTGAAGGCCCGTCGGGACGAACCCAAGGATCGCGTGGATGTCGCCGGAATCGATCAACTGACCGGAGCAAAGTCTGATGATCCGAATGTCGGCGCGTCCATTTCAGGTGTCAGAAAACCGAAGATCGTGGCGCTCCTGGCTGCACGAAATGAATCCGCAAGGCTTCCGTTCTGTCTCCGGGCGCTGGCTGTTTATACCGACGCGATTGTCTATCTGGATGATTGTTCGGATGACGGTTCTGTCGAACTGGTGCGTTCACTCGCGGCTGAATGCCGCGTTGAAAGGATCATCACCAAGACGACCTGGCATCGGGACGAACCGGGCGATCGCAATCTTCTTCTTTCGGCCGGCCGCGAGATCGGAGGCACGCACTTTGTCGCGCTGGATGCGGACGAAGCCTTTTCGGCAAACTGCGCGGACAACGACTTTCTCCGGCGTCAACTGCTGCATCTCCGCCCCGGCGAACGACTGGCGCTCACCTGGATTCAACTCTGGCGGAGTCCGTATCAATATCGTTTCGACAATTCGATCTGGACGCACGACACACGTCCATTCGCCTTCTGCGACGACGGGAAATGTCATTACGAATCCGGGTTCATTCACACTCCCCGCGCCCCTGACAATCTCAAGGGTCGCACGATCACCATCGGCGGATACGTGCATGGCGTTCTCCACTTTCAGTTTGTCAACTGGACCAACCTGCGTGTGAAGCAGGCCTGGTATCGGTGTCTGGAACGCGTCCGTCGTCCGGACCGCTCCGCGGCAGAAATCAACGCCCAGTATGGCGCCAGCGAAGATGAATCCGGACTGGAGACACGACCGGCCCCGGAAGACTGGCTGCGCAACTACACCTTTTTCGATCCCGCTTCCCTCAATGCTCCCGACGAGCGGCGACTGCGCGAAGTGCGTGAATGGTTTCAAACATTCGGAGCCGATTATTTTGCCGAACTCGACATTCACCACGTCGATTGGGGATTTGACACGAAGGCCGTCGAGCGAAAAGCCCGTTCGACAAAACCGTTCCTGGCATTTCCTCCGATCCCCGCGAACCAACCCAACGGAAAATCTATGATCACTGCAAACACCCCGAGTGCAGCCAATGGTTCAAAATTGCCCAAAACTGTTACCGATCTTCTGGACGTTGCCGGGATGTATTTCGCCAACGGGGATTTGAAATCCTGCCGCAGCTCTCTGGTCTGGGCGCTGGAGATGGCGCCGGAAAATCCTCAAGTGCTGGCCGCGTGCGCGAGCGTGCGATTCCAGCTTCAGGAATTCGCCGAGGCGCGCCAACAGTTCGAGGAAGCCGCAAAACGGGATACGACCAATGCCGTGCTCCAGGTTCAACTTGCCCGCACCTGTCTGGAGCTGGAGGACATCGAAGGATTCGAGAACGCCCTGGCCCGCGCGCTGGAGATCGATGAAGACTGTCCCGAAGCACTGCGCCTGCTCGGAGACCTGAACTTCTCTCAAGGCCAGCATCGCACCGCCGCCAATGCCTATGAACGCGCTCTGAACCGAAATTCCAGCGACATCACTCTGCACCTGTTGCTTGGAAACGCACGTTTCTCGGCAGGTGAGTTCGCCGAAGCTGAACAGGCCTTTGAAAATGCTTTGAAGCTCGATCCAACGAATGAAGTCGCACGGGAGAATCTCGGAGTGGTTCGTTCGAAGATGAACAAGAATTCAACCAATGGCTCCGCCGCTACGGCGAAGAATGGCCCCGGCGCCAAACCTTCCACGGCGACACCCAAGCTCACCTCGGTCAGCGACATCATTCAATTTCAGTCGGCAGCCAACAATGTTTCGCCCGCCAGGGAAACGTTCTCGAAGAGTCCGGCAGCTGCATTTCGAGCGGAACCATCGAAATCACGAGCGGAAGCATTGGCTCCTGCGAACGGCGCAACGTTGCTCCATAACGGCAATCCTACGGTCCGTGGCGACAATTCGGCTGCGAGGGCGAAATCGATGTTTCAATCCATGCCGACCGCCGCAGCTCCAAGACCCCATGCCCAGAATGGGAATGCCAGTCGTTTCGAGGCTTTTTCGGTTGCAACGCCAGCACAACGCCTCTTCAACAACGGCGCGCCACAGGAAACTTCACGACCTTCCAGCAAAGAGCTGTTCGCGAAATATGAGACGCTCTTTCCCGAAGTCGAAGGATGGCTGCATTGGGAGGCCGTAAGGGTTCTCGAATTCTTCAATCGACTGCAGATGGCTGAAGGCGTCACCGGCAACTTCGCCGAAATCGGCGCCTACCAGGGCAAGTTCACGCTGGCAATGGCGGCATTTCTCAAACCGGAGAATGAGCAACTGGTCGTGAACGACATTTTCGACAATCAGGACCTCAACACCTCGCAGTCCGGGGTCGGTGCAACCCTCAGCGCGTTTCGACGGAACTTCGCGAAACTCGATCCCAATCCGCACTACCTCCGTCTCGCCATCAAACGCAGCGATGCACTTCTTCCTGGCGAGATCGGAGAAAACATCCGCTTCTTCAGCGTGGACGGCGGCCATTCCATGGACGAGACGTATGTGGATATGCGTATCGCTGCAGAAACCCTTCATCCTCGCGGCATCATCGTTCTGGACGATTATTACAACGTGGACTGGCCGGGGGTTGAAGCGGGCGCCAGCCTTTATTTCCAGAAACATTCGGACCTCGCGCCGCTCGCGACATTCTTCAACAAGTTCGTTTTCGTTAAGCGCGAATCGCATGCGTGGTTTCTCCAGCAGCTTGAAAAACATGGATTCGATGCCTTCTGCCGGGAGCTGGGTTACACCAGCTCGCGCAAGATGCTCCATGGTTTTGAATATCGATCCCTGCCACAGGACCCGCGTCCCAAAGCTTCTTCAGTCAGCAATCGCACCGTTGCTCAGAATACTGCGGTCGCGCCCGTCCCACCCGCGCCCGCGCCCGCGAATCCGTCCCAGTCGAAAAAACGCCTCATGGAGGCGGCCAGCCTTTGCTCGCAGATCGGCCGGTTGAACTATTCGGAACTCAAGCCCTTCTACAAATCGTTTGAAGAGGGACTCGACGCATGGATCACACCGCGCCTCGGTTTTTCAATCACACCGAATCCGCTCGGACAGGTGTTTCCTTTGGTGGAAAAAAAATTTGAATCGTTCCACGACACGATGCGGCAGCACGCGCGGGAGCTGATTCCATTCATTCAGTCACCCAAGCTCACCGCGATTCCTGAAAACAAGACCGACGAAGTCACGCCGTACTGGCTCAACGACTATTTTCATCAGGGTGATGCCCGGCTCGCCTACGCGATGGTTGCCTGCCATCGTCCGAAGCTGATCATCGAATGTGGCTGCGGCAACTCCACCAAGTTCATGCGCCGCGCCGCACAGGATTATCAGACCGGCACCCGGATCGTCTGCATCGATCCCGAACCGCGCGCGAACATCAAGGGCGTGGCCGATGCGTTTCATCAGGCCAGTGCCACGACGATCGATCCCGAATTCTTCGACCAGCTCCAGCCCGGCGATTTCCTGTTCATTGACGGAAGTCATCTGGTGATGAATGGAAGCGATTGCGTCCATCTGTTCCTGAACGTGCTGCCCCGACTCAAACCGGGCGTCTGGGTTCACATCCACGATGTGTTCCTCCCCCACGATTATCCGTATGAATTGCATGTGGAATGCCGCTACAACGAACAATACATGCTCGCCCAGCTGTTCCTATATTCGAACGACTGGACGCCCGCCGTGCCGATCTATTACGGCCATCGCAAAGGCATCCTGCCCTACGGCGGCGGTTCGTTCTGGATGCGGAAAGAAAAATAATTTGAAGTAAGCGTCAACATGAGCCTGCCCAGCCTGCCAAAAATCAGCATTGTTGTTCCCTCGTTCAACCAGGGAAAATACATCGAGGACACGATCACGAGTGTTCTCGACCAGGGTTATCCGAACTTCGAACTGTTTGTGTTCGACGGCGGATCGAAGGACAATACCATCGAGGTGCTGAAGAAATACGATCAGCACATCACGTTCTGGGTGAGTGAGCCGGACAAGGGACAGACCGATGCGATCAACAAGGGATTGCGCCGTGCAACCGGTGATCTGCTTGCCTACCTGAACTCGGACGACTTTTTCCTTCCTAACGCATTCGACTATGTGGCGCAGGCTTATCAGGCGCATCCGAATGCCGGGCTTTACACCGGAAACGGTTTGATTGTGGACGGTAAGAAGGAGAATCCGAAGCATTACATGCGGCAGATCGGTTACACGTATGAGTCGCTGCTGAAAGGTTCCTGCTACCTGCTGCAACCCTCGACCTTCATCAATCGCAAAGCCTGGGACAGGGTGGGCGAATTCGATGCTTCCCTGCGATTTGCGATGGATCTGGATTACTGGCTCCGCGTTGGGAAGGATTTCGACGTCGTTCTGCTGAACGAACTGCTTTCCGCATGGCGCATGCACGAGGATATCAAGACCTCGCACGGCGGCATGGTTCGCTGGGTGGAACTCTGGAACATTTACCGGAAATTCACGAAGGATCAGATCACTCCGGGATTGCTCGTTGAATTCTTCTCCATTCTCCAGAGCCCGATCATCAGCGAACAACTCCGAATCAACGTCCGCGATCTGAGCCGTCAGAACTTTCACCAGCTCTACACCGAGATGCAGCGAACCCTTCGGCTGCAGGATTGCATCCCGGTCGGACAGGGAACTCTGTTCAAGCCGCAGAAGATTTCCGGCCCGCGCCCGACGTTCCGGGCTTACCCGCCCCAGCAGTCCGCCCCTGCCCTGTTCAATCAAACTGCGCCAGCAACACCAGTTGCACCGATTCCCGCGCCAAAGCTGCCGGAGACCAAAACTGTTGCAGCGCCGGCCATCATCACAGGTTCGACCAGCAAGGCGCGCGTGGACATCGTTCTCCAGGCCACTGGATCGCACGCCTGGGCCGTCGGTGGAGGCTGGGAAAACGCCGCACGTCAGCTTGGAATACATCATCGAACATTCCGCCCCCGTGCGAATTGGGGAGATCAGGATGTGCTCAGTGATGACGGTTTGTTCGCCTATCTGGCCAATCCTCAGTCTGACATCATCCTGCTCGCCGGATTCGACTGGCATTCACAGATGCTGCATGGTTCACGGCGCTGGCAGGAACGCTGGCAGCAATGTCCCGCTCGAAAAATCCTTTACGCTCAGGAATCCATCCTAAATCACGAAAAGCTCTCGGGCAGCAAGGTGATGGAACTCGCGTTCCGCCGGGCAGCCGCCTGCGTTGATGCGATCATCTACACGGATTTGAGCGATCGACCTCTGATGGAAGCGATCGGCAAGCCGGCATTGTTCCAGCCGTTCGGTGTCGATGATTCGGTATTTGTCCGCAACCAGCCGTTCAACGAACGTCTGCAACGCGCGTTCTTCCGCGGCAAACACCAGCCGTTCGCCGGCCAGTCCAGTTCCTACTCCGACCGCCGCGCTCTGCTTCAACATCTGATCGACAATAAAGCCGTCGATCTGGTGCCGTATCAGGAACGGCCAGTCACACCTGAAGATCTGGCGAACGATTTCAATCGTTACCAGGTGGCGGTGAATTTCCCGTCCGTGTTCTCGAATCATCCGACGCGCATTTACGAAGCCATGGCCTGCGGCTGTGCTGTCGTCACCAATCGCACCGGCACGGAAGAAATCGATCGCCAGTTCGAACATGGAAAACATCTTCTCTACTACTCCAACCGCGACGAACTGCTCGCGGCTGTTCGTGAACTGACGTCGGATCCCGCCCGCGCAGAGAAGCTGGCACAAGCGGGTTGGGAATATGTCCGACAGGAACATGCCTTGCATCGCCGTCTGGAGCAGGCCGTGCAATGGGTCGATTCATTGCCGAAACCGGCAGTGACTGCTGTCCGCAAAGAAGAACTCTCAACAGAAAAGACGATTCTGATCGACGGGGTGATCTTCGAACTGCAGCGAGGCAGGCCGCATGGCATCAGCCGCGTCTGGCATCGAATGCTCGAACAGCTGGCCTTGAGTCCGCTCGCGTCGAGGATCGTTCTACTGGACCGGGCTCGATCGGCTCCGGACATTCCCGGCATTCGTCGCCGCGACATCGCCAGTTACAACTTCCGCCAGTTCGAAGACGATTCGTTGCGACTTCAGCGGCACTGTGATGAGGAGAATGCGGCTGTCCTCGTCTCCACTTACCACACGTTCGCGGAGAACACGCCGAACGTCATTGTGCTGCATGACATGATCCCTGAGGTGACAGGCCAGGATCTTTCGCTGCCCGAATGGCGGGCGAAAGCCAAGGCAATCGACAAATCATGCGGTTACCTCGCTGTTTCGCAGTCCACCCTGAATGATTTCCGCTCGCTTTACCCGCAGCATGCGGATCGTCCGGTTGTTCTGGCTCACAATGCGGTGGGTGACGAACTGCAACCTGCGGGAAGTGAATCCGTCCGTGCCTTCAAGGAAAAGCACCGGATACAGAAACCGTATTTCCTGCTCGTCGGAAACCGCGGCATCTACAAGAACGCAATCCTGTTCTTCCGGGCATTCGCGCTTCTTGAGAATCGTCATGAGTTCGAAATCGTCTGTGCCGGCGGCCCGGCGGAACTCGAGAGCTCTCTCAAACCTTATGTCCGGGGCGTCCGCTGTCACATGCTTCGCCTTTCAGACGCAGAACTTTCCGCCGCCTACGCAGGCGCCGTGGCCCTCGCCTACCCGTCGCGCTATGAAGGTTTCGGAATGCCGATTCTCGAAGCCCACAAGTGTGGCTGCCCGGTGATTACCTGCCGCAACTCATCCATTCCAGAAGTGACGGGCGACGCAGCCATCTACGTCGGCGATTCGGACGTTGCCGGAATGCAGAAGGCGTTGATCGATGTCCAGAACCCGGAAGTGCGCTCGCGTCTGATTGAACTTGGCCGCACGAACGTGAACCGCTTCTCCTGGACTGCGACCGGAAAAGTGTTCGCTGAAGCAATCTCCCGCTTCACATCCATCGCGGAAACGCTGCCAAAGACCGGCACTGATCCGATCGATACGATCGGCCGCCTCATTCTTTCGTCGGACCGCGGTGACGAGCTGCATCAGAAACTCGCGGTCAACCTCAGGAGATTGACCCGCATTTATGCCGGGTTCGATCGCTACGACTCTCAAAGCACGGGTCTCGCGGAAGCGCGCGCGGCATTGGTGTTCAATCGCGTCGCTGCCGGATTCGCCGGGCAGCTGTCGCAAATTTCGGAAATGGACAGCGTTCTCGCCCTGCTCCTGGGTCTTGAGGCCGAGATCCGGAAGGACTGGCGTCAGGCGTGGCTCTGCTATTCGCAGGCACATGTGACCGCGCCAAGGGAATATTCGATTGCCTACAGGCTTCGAATTGGCCTCCGCCTTTTGAAGGTTGCTGTGCATCTCGGCGACGACTCACTGGCGGAAAACGTCGAGCAGAAAATTCTTCAACCGCTGCATGCAGCACTTCCAGCAAACCTGGACGCAGTGGAGGAAGAGGCGGCCATTCGCACCTGGAACACGGCAACTGTTCCCGCCGCCATCGCCGAACTTCAAAAGCCAAAAGCCGCCGCACAACGGGGATCGCGCTCCAATCGTCCCCTGGTCAGCGCCATCGTTTCCACATTCAAGTCGGAACGTTTTCTCCGCGGCTGCCTCGAGAACCTTGAAGCGCAGACCATTGCCGACCAGCTCGAAATCATCGTGGTGGACAGCAACTCGCCCCAGAACGAACGCGCCATCGTCGAGGAATTCCAGAAGCGTTATTCCAACATCGTTTACATCCGGACCGAGGAACGTGAAACTGTTTACGGCGCATGGAATCGAGGCGTTCAGGCTGCACGCGGTCGATACCTGACCAATGCGAACACAGACGACCGTCATCGAAGCGACGCGCTGGAAATCCTGGCGCAGACTCTGGACCAGAACCCCGAGATCTCACTCGTTTACGGTGATTGCCTCGTCACGCTGAATGAAAATGAAACCTACGATACCGCCGATCCTGTCGGTTGCTATCGCTGGATGGATTTCGATGCTAAGGCGCTTTTGCTCAAAGGCTGCTTCTGCGGACCGCAGCCGATGTGGCGGCGGGAAGTTCATGATGAGTATGGATACTTCGATGCCGAAATGGTTTCAGCCGGCGATTACGAGTTCTGGCTGCGTCTGGCACAGACGAAAAAGTTCCTACACGTCAAGGAAACGCTCGGCCTCTATCTCAAGTCGCCCACGAGCGTCGAACACGCGAATCGCGCGGTTGGAGCCAGGGAAATCAAGACGGCTCAGGATCGATATCGCGACTGCATTCTGAACGGGAAAAAACCTTTCATTCCAAAGGTCGCCGCTCCCAAACCTTTGAGCCCGAAAAAGCCAGCACCCGTCAGCGTTCCTGTGACGATTCCGGAAGTGGCAAAGGTCGGCGAGCTTTCGAAAGCCCGCGAACATTTCGGACGCAAAGCCTGGGAACAGGCGTGGACCGAAGCGACGGCTGCCATCGCCAAACGCCCGTTTCATCCGGAAGCATTCCTGTTGCTTGCAGAAATCGCGCTGGCGGCCGGTGACGCGAACAGCGCCCGCATTTGCGCGCAGCGCGCCCGCGATCTCGCACCCGGTTGGAAGACGCCGAAGCAATTCCTCCAAAAGCCGCTCAAGGGAAATGCAAAGCCGGAGTGGCTCGTCCTGCCGGATGCAATCCGCAATCCGCAATCCGCAGTCTGCAATCGCCTGTCGGTCTGCATCATCACGAAGAACGAGGAAAAGTTCATCGCACAATGCCTGAAGTCGGTGAAGGGCCTGGCGAACCAGATCGTGGTTTTGGATACCGGTTCGACCGATCGCACGGTCGAAATCGCGAAGGCAAGCGGCGCGGAAGTGCATCAGTTCAACTGGTGCGACGATTTCAGCGCAGCCCGCAATGCGGCCCTCGAACATGCAACAGGCGACTGGATTCTCATGTTGGATGCCGACGAAGAACTTCCGGCCGATCAACATGCGAACCTGAAAAAGGACTTCAGCAATGCCGACGCGCTCGCCTATCGCCTGCCGTTGGTGAATGTCGGACAGAACGACGGACGCAGCTTTGTGCCGCGCCTGTTCCGCAACGCACCGGGCGTTCATTTTTACGGACGCATTCACGAGCAGGTGTTCTCCAGCCTTCTCCCCTACTGCAAAGCCTGGGGCATGAAGACTGAACTCGGCACGGCTCAGCTGCTGCACCACGGTTATACGAAGGAAATCGAGAAGGATCGCAACAAGGTCGAACGCAACCTGCGCCTGCTCAAGCTCGCGGTCGAAGAACGTCCGAACGACGCGAACCTCGTGATGAATCTTGGACTCGAACTGGTCCGATCCGGTGAACTGCACGAAGGTCTTGCGCGTTATGCCGAGGCGTTCGAACTCATGTCCGGACAGAAACCGGCGGAAATCGTTCCCGAACTTCGCGAAGTCCTGTTGACGCAATACACGGTTCATCTCTATCGCGACCGCCAGCACAACGAAGTCATCCGCACTCTCAACTCGCCTCTCGCTCAAAACGGCGGTTTGACGGCGTCGCTGCACTTCGCGCTCGGGCTGGCTCACTTCGAATTGAAAAATTATTCCGAAGCCGCCGGACAGATGCGCCAGTGCATCGCCAAGCGCAATCAGCCGGCGCTCTCGCCGATCAACACGGACATTCTCACAGTCGCGCCGCGGCATTGCCTCGCCTTGAGCCTGATGAACGCCGGCGATTTGAAAGGCGCGGAGAAGGAATTCGAAAGCGCGATTTCGGAAACCGGCAATCTGGAAAACGTGAAGCTCGATTACGCAAGGCTGCTGGTTCAGCAAAAACGACCGGTCGATGCATTGCATGCGCTGAATTCCATTGTCGCGGAAAACTCGCAGCATGTCGCCGCATGGAAACTCGGCGCCGAGATTGCATTGTCGAATCCGGAGTTCCTCGAGTTTGCCTGCGACTGGACCGGTGAAGCCATCAAAGCGATGCCGGAGGAAAAGGCGATCATCGCATTCCGCGCAGAGGCGCTGTTGCTCAGTCAGCAGACAAAGGATGCGCATCCGCTCTGGGAACGGGCCTGCAATTGCGCGCGTCCGCCCCAGGCGCTGGCGGCGCTGATCCTCTGTTCGGCTGTGGAATCACAACCGATCCCGCCAACACGCGACGCTTCGGAAGAAACTGCCACGAGCCGGGCGTTTGTCGGGTGGTATCAACGCCTGGTGAACGCCGGAGCGCAGGAAACGATCCTCCGACTGAACTCCCGCGTGAATGAATTGCGTCAGTCGTTGCCGACAGCGGCCACTTTGCTCGATTCAGCAATTGCTTCGGCGCGCGAAGGCTGAATTGGATTCGTCTGATCGAGTCACACCGCCGAGCAGAGCCGCAGAGAAATTCTTGAATCAAACTGAAAGCCGCATCCGGGTCGTTTCCCGGATGCGGCTTTGACTTGTAGAAATCTGAGGTCTGCCCGCCTGCGCTGACGGCGTTTGAGCTATTCCACTCGTTTCAGCACCACGAGCCAGCCGGTTTCATTGGGAGCGTTGCCACCGAGAACGAGCATATCGCCCTTCGGAAGCTTCTGGGCTCGTCGCAGCACCGACTCCCCTTTTCCAATCAACGCCACTTCCACGCTTTTGCCATCGATATCCTTGATCGAAACCTTGCACTTGTCGCTGAGGGTGATCTCCCGGGTTTCTTTCGGACGCACCGATGCGGACTCCTTCTTCACCAGAAAGTAGTTCTTCCACTTGAGCGGCAGGTCATCGAGTTTCTTGCGCAATGCACCTTCCACCGGCTTGTGTTCGGGATTGGGAGAATTGTCCGCCGTCGTGGCCCAGATGAGATAGGCTTCAAACTTCAGGTCTTTGCCGGCCGCGGCATTGGCGCTGAACGTGAGAAGGAAACTTGCCGCCACAAGCAGCAATTGGACTGGAAGAATCGGTTTCAGTCTCATTGTTGAAATACTAGTAATCGGCATACGTTCCGCAAATCACCTTTCTGCCGGGTAGGAAACCCAGACCAGTGTGGTGCCGTTTGCATAATCCCGATAGGTGAACGCTCCGGAGTCTGCAACAGCCATTTCCGAGTCGGCGCCATTCGGCATCCCGCGGAACATCATGACGCCGGCCGCCGCGACCAGCGCAAATCCCGCCGCCGGAATCAGCATCCGCCGCAGGCGTTCGAACAGCGACGGTTGAACCGCCCGCACAGGAACGCGCTCGGACCGCTCGATTTCACGCTGGATTTTCGACCAGTAAAACTCGCGCGATTCCGGAAGGCGGACTGGGCTGACGGAATTCTTCAGCGCCTGGCGCGTATTCCGCAGTTCCTTTGAAAGCGCCGTCGCCTCCTCGTCCTGGGCGATCCAGGCTGAGATTTCGCGGGCTTCGTCCTCGGGCAGTTCGCCATCGAGGAAAGCCTGCAGTTTGAGTTGTTGCTCTTCGTTCATTTGCTCACCGACGTTAAAAGGTTACCGGTCAATCGCTGATACCCTGGTAATGGTCGTTTCACGGTTCACTTTTCAAATCCGCCAGAAGAGCCGCCAGTTTTCGTCGGGCATAAAACAGCCTCGACATAACGGTTCCGATGGAACAATCCATCGTTTTGGCGATCTCTTTGTATTCCATTTCTTCAAATTCATGCAGCACCAGCACGGTGCGATGCTCGTAGGAGAGCTGGCTCATCGCCTTGTCGATCCGCTGACGCAGTTCGCCACGTTCCAGCCGCTCGGTGGGATTCACGGTGATCACCGGCATCTGCCGTTCGACACCGCCGGATTCTTCATCAAGTTCCTCGATCGACTCCGCGCGCTGACGCTTGTGCTTTCGCAGCTGGTCGAGGCAGAGATTGATCACAATCCGGGTCATCCAGGTGGTAAAGCTGGATTCGCCCTGAAACTGCGTCAGCCGCTGCCATCCCTTCACCCACGCTTCCTGAGAAAGATCAACCGCTTCTTCTTCGTTCCGCATCATGCTGAAGGCCCGGGCGTAAATCTTGTCCCGATGCCTGAAGACCAATTCCTCAAAGGCCGCGGTATCGCCCTTCTGGGCCAACCGCACCAGGGCTGGATCTTCAGCCGAGGAATAATCTTTATCAGCCATGTTTTGACGCTGGATCAATGGGGGGTATTCGACCGATCAAAGCTTCCCTTTTGTGCTCGGGAGCTGGCCCGCAATCCGCGGATCCTGCTGGCAGGCGAAGTCCGTCGCCTTGGCAAACGCCTTGAACAATCCTTCCACAATGTGGTGCGGCTCATCACCATACAACAATTCCAGATGCAGATTGCAGCGGGCTTCGTTGGCAAAGCCCTGAAAGAACTCCCGGGCCAGCCCAAATCGGAATGCGCTCGACATGTCCTGCATCTTTTCCCGTTTGCTGACGGCTTTCTGCCCGAATTCATTCAATCCGCGCCAGACAAGATAAGGCCGTCCGCTGAAGTCAATGACGCATCGGGCCAGACATTCGTCCATGGGAACATAGGCCTCGCCAGTGAAAGGATTTTTCGGATGAAAGCCGGTTCCGTAGCGGCGAATCCCTTTTTTGTCGCCGAGCGCCTGAACAAACGCCTGACCGAGCGCAATGCCACAATCTTCCACGGTGTGATGCGCATCCACTTCCAGATCACCTTTGCAGCGAAGCGTCAGGTCCATCACCGCATGCTTGGCGAAGAGCGTGAGCATGTGATCGAAGAACGGCACGCCGGTTCGGATGGAGCTCTTGCCCGAACCATCGATGTTCAGCTTGAGCGAGATGTTCGTTTCTTTCGTGACACGTTTGATCGTGGCCTGCCGCTTCATGATGGCCGCAGTAAAACAAACGCGATCCCGAAAACAAAGAACTAAGGATCAATGCCTCCCTCCCGTTCCACAATCCACAATCCGCATTCCGCAATCCCAATATCGCATGCCCCATCCGATTGTAGCCCCGCGTTGACAACGACCATACAGGCTGTGTAGTTTCCGGCGAGTTGGATTGAGTATGAGTTCTCTGCTGAACCAACATGTGCTGGTTTTGAATCGCCTCTGGCAGGCGGTCAACGTCTGCACGGCGCGTCGAGCATTGACACTTCTGTTTCAAGGCCAAGCTCAGGCTGTCCTCAACTGTCCCGACGGTTCGTTCCGCACCTTCAGCTTTTCCCAATGGCACGAGTTCTCGCAGCAACAACCGGGAACCGAATGCGTCAGCACGATTTCATTCCGCATCCGTGTGCCGCGCGTGATTCTGCTCGCCGTGTTCGATCGCCTGCCGAAGAAGGAAGTGAAGTTCACGCGGCATAACATCTTCGAGCGCGACAAAAACACCTGCCAGTATTGCGGCCATGTGTTCGACCGGAAGGATCTCAATCTCGACCACGTCATCCCGCGCGATCGCGGCGGCCCGACCAGCTGGGAGAACATTGTCTGCTCGTGCATCGAGTGCAATACGATCAAGGCAAACCGCACACCGCAGGAAGCCGGCATGCATCTCATTCGCAAGCCCAAGCGGCCGAAGTGGCGTCCGTTCGTGCAGATCAATCTCAGCCTGCAACAGCACGACAGCTGGAAGCATTTTGTCGATCTCGCCTACTGGAACGTCGAGCTGGGAGAAGATGTCGTCTGATTTCCTTGTGACGGCGAGTCCGAGCGCGAGTGCGTTCACAGCTTTTCTCCTTTCCAACGCCAGCTGTGGTTGATCTTCACGCACATTACGACCGCATGTGGCAGACGGCCCGGCCTGCGATTCAATCGGGCGAAATTGAAATCGATCCCCTGCTCGCCCGGCGAGAGCCAGATCAACGCCGCGGCATCACTCTTCTCGCCGAACCTTCAGCCGAGGTCAGCACACGCATTCTTGAACTGCTCAATGCCGTTCGCGGGATTGAGCCGGATCAACATTTCTACAGCGCTGCAGAACTGCACGTCACCATTCTCTCACCGTTCACAGTCACCGAGAATTTCGCGCCGCATGAATCGCGACTGTCTGAGTATCTCACGGCCGTGGATCGGGCCGTGAAAGACATTCCACCTTTTGAGATTCGCTTCCACGGCATCACCGCCTCAAAAGCCGCCGTGCTTGTTCAAGGATTTCCTCAGACCGACACGCTGGAGACATTGCGAACGGGGTTGCGTGAGGAACTCACCCGATCCGGATTCGGCCACGAACTGGATCAACGCTACCAGCTCGTAACCGCGCACATGACGGTGGTGCGGTTCCGAACACGGCTGAGCAACAGTTCACAGCTGGCAAACTTTCTGGAGCAGCATCGCGCAACGGACTTCGGAATAACGCAGGTAAAGGAAATCCGGCTGGTGAAGAACGACTGGTACATGTCCGAAGCCGCGCAGGAATTGCTTCGGAGCTATCGTCTGGATTGATGAATCAACACCCGTAAGACAGAAGACTTTGCCTCACGCGAAGGGCGCAAAGGGCGCGAAGGATGATGATTTGGGAAATTCCCGGAATGCGACGGTGCCGCGCAAAATTCCAAACGCTAAAACATTCTCAGTACTTCGTTCTGCCTTCGCGTCCTTCGCGTCCTTCGCGCCCTTCGCGTGAGGCTATTTGCTACGCCTTCGCCGCTGATTTCGCCGCTTCGATCATTTCCCAGAACTTGGGATTTTGCTGAAGCGCCTGATCCTCCTCCATCTTCAGACCCGATCGGAAAAGAAAATCTTTCAGCGTATGACGATTCAGAATGCGATGAACCACGACACCCAGATCGTGGCGTTCAAAGTAAACGCGATAATCGCCAACGCGAAAGCGATGCAACACACGCCCGGCACGCTCCAGTTTTCCGAAATCGTCCAGCTCCGTGTTCATCACCTGCTGCGGCAGCCCGCGAAACTCGCCGAGAATCTGCAACTGAAGTTCCTTCGGCATCTTCGCAAGTTCAGAAGCGCTGGTCGGATTGAAAATGATCTGAAATGGACGCATTGACGGCTGAATTTAGTGAGTCGCTTCAACCGGGTCAATCCGCGCGGCAGTGCGTTCGGGCGTCAGGAGTTGACGCGATTTTGCGAATATTTCCGCCGGTGTGCCAAGCTGCTGTTTCAAAAGCACGTCGGCGTCCCAGGGATTTTTCTCCCGCGAAATGCGCCAGATCTGACGCGGCGAAAGCCGGAACGAGTAATACCACGACGACACCAGGGCTGTGTTGATCAGTGGAAAATCCGATCCATATATCAGGCGTCCCTGAAATTCATTCCGTGTCAGAGCCTCTTTCATGTAAGGACGTTTGTTGATCTGCGTGAGCGAGGAAATTTCAGAAGTCAGATTCGAAAATTCGGACATCAGCTTCGCCAGACGGTCAGTGCTGCGTTCGCCGTGAAAGCTGCCCGTCGATGCGATATGCGCGGCGATCACTTTCACTCCAAGACTCAGCGGAAGGCGCAGTCGAACCGGATCACCGAAATCATCCGCCGACGTGGAAAACGAACGTTCATTGCCCGTATGTGTGAGCAGAGGCAGGTCGAGTTCGACCATCTTTTCGTAGAATGGAATCAACTCCTCGTCCGCGGGATCGATGTGCATGATCGACGGAATCCATTTCACCAGCACGGCGCCGTTCGTCTTCGCCCAATCCAGCAGTTCAAGTGCGTTGGTGCGGTATGGATTGATCGAAGCGCCGAAAAGCAGATTGGTGTGTTCCTGAACCGCTGCGAGAACGAACTGGTTCGGCACATAAACTTCAGTTCGATTCGTGTCGAGAGAGCCGTCTTTACCAACAACTCCGTCCATTGCGAGAATCACCGCCTGGCTGACGAACCGGCTTTTTGCAAGAGATTCAGACAGGAGTTTTGGAACGATTCGGTCGCCATGTTTTTCCAGTTCCTCCTTCGATGTCCCGAAGCTGCGAAGATAGATTCGGAAACGCCAGCTTTCCCGCAGGGACTTGGAAATGAAACAACTGCTTTCCCCCGCCCCGACGCCCGCGACGTGGCAATGCATGTCGAGAATGTTCCCGGGCAGCGGTTCGACCTTGCGATAAGGGGTGCCGAACGTCCACGCCGTAAGGACCAACAGAAACAGAATTGAAAAAATGATCCGCCCTTTTCTTCCGATTCGAATGCGCTTCATGTGACGTTCCTACCTGATTACGGACACTGCGATGAAATCGAAATTTTCATCAACAACATCGACGACCGCTCGATGTCATCTCGCTGACGATCATTTCTCAGGCTTCGAATGTATTGAACAAAATGCCGGAAAAGAAACCGAAGCCTGTTCTACTTCCGTCCGAGCCGTTCCAGGAGCTTGTTGTGAATGCCGCCAAAACCGCCATTGCTGAACACACAAATCACATCGCCGCCCTGGGCATGCTTCGTCATGTGGGTCACGATGGAATCCGCGTCCGGCAAATACTCAGCGCTTTTCCCGGAAGCCTTGATGTCCTCCATCAGCTTTGCAGGATTCAACCGTTCGTCGGCAGCCAGCTGTTCCAGTCGCGCCACTTCGGCCACCACCACTGCGTCAGCATCGGCAAAGGATTCTGCAAGTTCGGCCTGAAAGACCTTTCGCCGTGTCGTGTTGCTGCGTGGTTCGAAAATCGCCCAGAGTTTCTGTTGCGGATATTTGATCCGAAGCGCGCGCAGTGTTTCGCGGATCGCAGTCGGATGATGCCCGAAGTCATCGATGATCGTGATGCCACCCGCCACACCTCGAATTTCCATGCGACGCCGGATTCCCTTGAACGTGTCGAAGGCCGACTGAATCTGCTTGTTGGAAAGCCCGCAGTGTTTCGCACAGGCAACCACCGCCAGGGCATTCCGCACGTTCAATTCGCCGACGAGATTCAAATGAAACTTGAAGCTTGGAATCTCGAACTCCGTCGCTGTCGGGCCGAATCGAAGATTGAATCCCTGCACGGCATTCTCGGCGCCCAAACCGAATCGCTTCACGGGGCAATGATTCAAGTTCAGAAGCGATGCGAGATTCGGATCGTCACCGTTGGCCAGCAGCAATCCGTTGCGCGGGACCAGGCGAAACAGATGCGAGAACGACTTCTTGATCGCATCGAGACTTTCAAAAATGTCGGCATGATCGAACTCCAGGTTGTTCGCGATGACCACTTCCGGCAGGTAATGAACGAACTTGCTGCGTTTGTCGAAAAACGCGGTGTCGTATTCGTCGCCCTCGATGATGAACCACTCGCTGTCGGTGAAACGCGCTCCCTGCGAAAGGTTGTTTGGAATGCCGCCAATCAGATAGCTCGGGTTCAGTCCATTATGTTCGAACACCCAAGTGAGCAGCGATGTCGTCGTGGTCTTCCCATGTGTTCCCGCGACAACGATCGAACGCCTGCCTCGAATGAAAAACTCCTTGAGCAACTCCGGCAGAGAGCAATAGCGCAGCTTGTGATCGAGCACGAACTCAGCTTCGGGATTGCCGCGCGAGATGGCGTTTCCAATTACGACGAGGTCGGGCTTGTGAGCGAGATTCTGCTCGGCATAACCGTTCATCACGGGAATTTTGCGGTCCGCGAGGAACGTGGACATTGGCGGATAGACATTCTGATCCGAACCGGTGACTTCGAATCCCTTCTCCTTCATCGCCGCCGCGGCCGAAGCCATTGCGGTGCCGCAAATGCCTACAAAGTGAACCGACTTAACCGGCAGAAACATAGGCGAGCGAAGATAAGGAAAGCCCGAACGAAGGAAAAGGAAACTCGCGAATTGCGTGGCGAAGTCTTTCAGCAAACTCCGCCAGACTTCGCGTTCTCAGAGCAGTGCAGTGGAATCGGGTCGGTTAAACCAATCCCTCAAGCACGTGCGGAAGGCGTTCCAAACTGCGATGCAATGAAGCCCGGGCGATTGCCTGATCAGCTTCGTGTTTGTTCGGAAACAACGCCTGCCATCCGGACGCAGCCATGCACTGTTCCGTCGTCACTTCAACGAAGTTTCCACTGCAGCCAATCTTCGCGTTGCGCATCAGAAGATCCGCGATCTGCACGGAGGCAACGATCGGACGGAAATTTTCCGCCTGCTCAGGGCAATGATGATAACGCGCGGAATTGACCATCAGTTCCGGCAGATGATGTCGCTCGAGATAAAGCGCGCCGAGTTCGGCATGATCGATTCCCAGAATGTGATTCTCCAGATCGAGAAGTTCCTGGTCGCCGGGTTGCGCCTGGCGATAAATCTCGGCGAAATGTTCCGGGAAGCTGTAGGCCATGACGATTTTACCCACGTCATGCACGAGGCCGGCGACGTAATCGGACTCGTCTCCCGTTGATTCGACCGAGCTGTAAATTTCACGCGTGAGGATCGCAGTGCCGATGCAGTGCTGCCAGAATTCGCGCCACGGAAAGTTGCACTTGCCGGACAGCTTTTGAAAATCCTCGATGATCGGCGTCACCGTGGTGAGCTGCCGAATCTGCCGGACGCCAAGATAAAATACCGCTTCCTCGATGCTGTTGACCGGTGTGGTCAGGCCGTAATAGACCGAATTCACCAACCGAAGCAATCGTGAGGTGAGGCTGGGATCGCGCCGGACAATTTCCGAGATTTGCGCCGAGAACCGTTGCTCCGCGAAGAGCAGTCCCTGCAACGCCTTGTTGATGCTGCTTAATGACGGCAGCGGCGGGCAGAGTTCGAGACGGTTGTTGATTTCCTTTCGATCCAGACGTCGCAAGTTATGTGAAGCGGATGCAGAAATCATGGTTTGGTCGTATTAACAAAGTGTTTTTCTATCGGAGCATGCGAGAACCACTTAAACCCAAATACGATCGATAAAAATCCTGCCAACCGGCACGTGTTACCTCTTAAGAACCGGCAAAAGTTGCCGATTGATCAGCAGAATTCCGGTGTTCTCCGGCAGAACCTCGGCTTCATCAAAATGAATTGTGGCGTTTTAAAAATATTGGCGCTGCCAGCCCTGGCAGCGGCTCTCGTTCTCGGACGGGTCCACGCCGCAAGCCCCGGCTACCTGGCAAAAACCGGTCCCGCTCCGATGCGATTCCAGGTCATCAAACCGCCACCCATCAACCTCGCGGAACTGGCAAAAGCCCACGAAAACCCGCCGGTTGAGCCATCAGTCGAAGCTGTCCCCGCAGTTGCCGAAGTGTCTCCCGTGGAACCTCCGCCCACACCGGTAGCACCTCCGATTGAGATGGCCGCTCCGATCGAAGCCCCTCTTGAAACTTTACTGCCGAAACCTGCCGAACCGGTCGTTGAAACGAAACCGGAGCCACCGGCGGCAAACGAAATGCTAGTCATTTCACCTCAGATGATACTTGAGTTCCTCAGAGCAGGTTCGCATTCGACGAACGGAACCGGCGTTTCAACGCTTGTCCCGGTCTCCTTCACTCCGCCCACGCCCGCTCCGGCTCAATCGTCCCGCGCGGTTTACAGGACGGAATAAATGAACTCCCAGCTTCGAAAGCGATTGGCCGTGATCCGAATTGTTGCGCTCGGAATCGTATTCCTTGCTGCGAATACTCCGCTGCACAGCGTCGCCGAACGGCTCTATCCAATTGGCACTCTTCCCATCGAGGCTGCTGAAACCCTGAACGAGCCAACCAATGTTATCGACCGTGAACACGCAGCCGCTCGCAAGGCGCTGGGCGGCCTCGATCCCGTTCCCAAACCGGCAGAAGGTACCGCGTCAACAAACGGAGTTCCTCGGAATCTCATTGAGCTGTTCAACAAACCCCGCACCCCGGATGCCCCGGCTGAAAAGGACAAGACATTTGAGCTTCAGCGGAAGCTGGAAACCGCCCGTTATCTCCGCACCAGCCGCCTGACCGCTCAGGCCGAACCGATCCTGATCGAACTCCTTGCAGACGAATCTCCGGAACAAATCCGGCAATCGGCGCTGCTCGAACTCGCTGCGGCGGCTCAGGACGACAACAACCTTCCGCGCGCGCAACAGATTTACTCCCAGTTCCTCAGCAAATGGGCAAACGACCTGCGCGTTCCCGAAATTCTGCTGCGGCAGGGACTGATTTTCCGGCAGATGGGATTGAACAATCTGGCGCTGACAAAATTCTACGCCGTGATGACGAGCGCGCTCGTCCTGAAGAACGATCATCTCGAGTACTACGCCAAACTGGTGCAGCAGGCGCAGTCCGAGATCGCGGAGACTCACTATGCGCTCGGCAAATACACCGACGCCGCAGAATTCTTCACGCGCCTTCTCAAGCAGACCAACATCACGGACCGATCGTCCATCCTCTACAAGCTCACGCGTTGTCAGTCCGCCACCGGACAGCACGCCGAAGCCATTGCGAATGCGAACGATTTTCTGATTCGATTTCCCAACGCCCCGGAACAGCCGGAAATCCGTTTCCTCCTTGCAGATTCGCTGAAGCAACTGCGTCGCGACAACGAATCACTCCAGCAGGTTTTGCTTTTGTTGAAAGAACAGAAGGAACTCACAAAGGATCGCCCTGCAGTCTGGGCTTACTGGCAGCAGCGCGCCGGCAACCTGATCGGAAATCATCTCTATCGCGAAGGCGACTATGCCAAGGCGCTCGAAGTTTATCTCAGTCTTGTGCAGCTCGACGATTCACCCGCGTGGAAACTTCCGGTCACCTACCAGATTGGAATGACGTATGAACGCCTCTGGCAGCCTTTGAAAGCCGCGGAAACCTATGCTGAAATTTTGAACCGTGAAAAGGAACTCGCGGACACGGCTTCACCCGGATTGAAATCCATTTTCGACATGGCCCGCTGGCGCATGAATCTGATCGACTGGCAGAACAAGGCGGAAGAAGCCAATCGCCGCTTCAACACCACGCCGGAAACGAACACCTCGGTGACCGCCAGCCTGCCGCTGAATTCACCCTCCATCCCCTGAATCCCATGCCTCCGTTCATCGTTGAACTGACGAATCATCTTCGCGGTTATCTCGCGCTGTGCGAAGAAGTGCTCTCGCTGATCACGCGTGAGAATCAGGCACTTGCCGCTGCGGGAGACTACCAGCCGTTTGAGTTTTACCAGGGCAGAAAAGCCTTGCTTTCACGTCTCGATACCTCGCTTAATCTGCTCCGCACCTGGCGTCAGGCATGGCAGCGCCTCGACCCTCAGGAACGCGCCCAGTACTCCGAAGTGAAAGCATTGCTCCAGACCGCACAAGACGCACTGGTCAAGATTCTGCAGCTTGACCGCGAAAACCAGCAGGCCCTGCTCCGCCGGGGTGTTCTGCCTGCTCAGCAGGTTTCCTCCTTCGCAAGCCAGCCGCCTCATTACGCTGCGCAGCTTTATCGCCGGCACGCCACCTGACTATGTCCATCGAGAAAATTGTCGTCCTCGAGGATGACCTGATTGTAAGAAAAAATCTCGAACACCAGCTCCGCCAGCGCCGCTACGATGTCGCCTCCGCCTCCACGATCGCGGCGGCTCAGGAATACCTGAACAAGGACAACTTCGACCTGATCTTTCTCGACGTCCGCCTGCCCGATGGCGACGGCACCGATCTCCTGAAATCGCTTCAACTGCGCCCGCAACGTCCGCTTGCGGTTGTCACCACCGGTTTCGGCTCCGTCGAATCCGCCGTCGAATGCATGAAGAACGGCGCATTTGACTACATGATCAAGCCGTTCTCCGCGGAACAGATCGAAGTCGTCCTCAAAAAGGCGGAAGAGTTCACGCAACTGCTTCGCGTGAATCGCTTCCTCAGTCAGGACAGCGAGGACACCGGCTACGAACTTCTCGGTCAGAGTCCGGCCATGGAAAACCTGCGCCAGCTCGTCCGGAAGGTCGCTCGAACGCTCGCCACGGTTCTCATCCAGGGCGAAAGCGGCACAGGAAAAGAACTCGTCGCCCGCGCGCTCTACCGCGAAAGCCCGCGCGCCAACGCTCCGTTCATCCGAGTGAACTGCGCCGCGATTCCGGAAAACCTGATCGAAAGCGAATTTTTCGGCCATGAGAAAGGCGCATTCACCGGCGCGTTGAACAAACGCGAAGGCCGATTCGAACTCGCCCACGGCGGAACCATCCTGCTGGATGAAGTCAGCGAAATTTCACCCAGCGTCCAGGCCAAACTCCTGCGCGTGCTTCAGGAACGCGAACTGGAACGCGTCGGCGGCAATCGCACCATCAAGGTCGATGTCCGCGTCATCGCTACCACGAACCGTCACCTCGAACAAAGCGTGCAGAAGAAGGAATTCCGCGAGGACCTTTTCTTCCGCCTCAACGTCGTCCCGATCCACGTTCCGCCATTGCGCGATCGCAAGGAGGACGTCACGTTTCTCGCCGAGGAATTCATGCGCCGGTTCAGCCGCAAACACGGCATCCGCGTCACAGGATTTTCCGACAAGGCACTCAAAACCCTGCGCGCTCATCACTGGCCGGGAAATGTCCGCGAACTTCAGAACGTGATCGAACGCGCGGTGATTCTTTGCAGCGACAGCGGTACGCTCGACGCCGAACATCTCGGACTCGGCATCACCCAGGCGGAAGAATCCACGTCCGCAACGGCGCCGGTTACGACATCCTCCACGCAGTCATCCACAACTGCATCTGTCCCTGCGGAAGCCGGCAGCGGGGAATTTCTTGAAATGGCGGAGATGGAGAAGCGCCACATCCTGCGCGCGTTGGAACATTGCAACGGCAACCGCACGCATGCAGCCAAGCTTCTCAACATCAGCATCCGCACCCTTCGCAACAAGCTCGCCGACTACCTCGGTTCCAAGAGCGACGGCGAAGAGGAGTCGGTGTCGGAAGGGTAGTTCAATCACACCCCGATCTTTCGAGCGCCATGCTGAAGTGCAGGCGCTCGTTTATTTTTTCAGGCCTCGGAGAACTCCGATCACCACGGCTATCAGGACGATCGGCACGTGCATCACGATCGGAATCAATAGTGCGATCAACACCAGCGCGCCGGGCAGAATCATCCACTGCCAGTTCAGGTGCCACGCAAACCACAATCTCGCCCTCCATCCCGCGCCTCGGGCTGCCAGAATCTTTCCCGTGCGGCGGAACGTCCGGCGCACATCAGCACCGGCCTTCTTGAGCGCGAACTCCGAGAAATGCGGTTTCAATGTCTGTACCGCTTTCTCCCAGGCCGAAACGCAGCCAGACTCCGGATCAAACTCCACAATGGCCTTTGTCAGAGCCAGAAGCTGGCTGTCATAGGCGACATTATTGCGTGCATCACCCTTCTCCAGGTGCTCGCGAGCTGCATCCAGATTCCCTGACAACGCTTCTTCGACAGCGAGAAAAAGTCTCATATCCCGCGCACCATCACGATGCTCCAGATTATTCACGACTTGTGAGGCGATTTCATTTGCCTCCGCAACGCGCCCCAACTGCCGCAGCGCAAGACATTGATTGAACAGCGTCCACGGCTGAACGTCAGGCCGCTCCCGCCAATCCGACTGCCAGCTGGCAACGGCGCGGTATCGCTTGAGCTTCGTCAATGCATATCCGGCCCTTCCCCACGTGAGCGGATTTTTCCTGATCACATCGCGGCGGCGCCACATCAGGAAAGAAAACAACCAGCCCCTCTTCTTCTCCGCGAGAGCGAGGATCAGTGGATCGACGGCTCGGATTTGCGCTTCTTCTGATTTCAGCTGAAGCAAAGTTCGCAGCGCCGAGAAATGGCTGCCGGATTCCACCAACATCCGGATCACGACCGCGCCTGTTTCTGGATGACACCTGGGATCTGTCAGGAGGGGACGGAGAATACGAATCGCGTTCCCTGACGAATAACGCTTGCGATAAGCCGACACTGCCTTTTCCAGTGGCCAGGCATCCGGATCGGGAGAAAAACAGAGAGTTTCGATTCCACCGCGCGCCAGTTCGCCCATTCCGTTCTGCACGTGCAGGACAACTTCGCAGGCCAGAGTGCGGCTTCCGGGCTGATGCGTTTTCATCAGCTCCAGCGTTGCCGCCGCGCCGTCATGGTCGCCGGTTTCAATCTGAAGATCGAACAACTGCTCCGCCGCATATTCATCGGTTGGCTGAATGGACAGCGCCAATCCGAATGCCTGCTTCGCATCGGCCTGATTTTTCAATTGCAGATGAAGATGCCCGATCCGTCGCAACAACCAGGGATCGTGCGGACGAAATCGCCGCAGCTTTTCCATCGCTTCCAGTGCGTCCTTGATTTCTCCGCGTTCCGAAAGCCACACCGCGAGATGATGCCACCCCCACGCATACGATGCGTTTTCCGTGAGAACGGCGCGCATCAGGTCGATCGCCTCATCCATCCGCCTGCGCCGCGCCTGAATCCACGCGATGCGTCCTCTCAGCATAAACAAATCGGTGCTGCACGCTGCCAGACCGTCGTTGCAGGTTGCGATCGCCCTGTCGAACAACTCGGCTTCCACAAGCAGTTCGGCTTTCAAATCCCAGGCCTCGGCAAGTTTTGAATTCAGGCGCAGCGCCTGATCGACTGCGTTCAATCGCTCGGCAAGTGTTTCCGTTCCGTGAAGCATTCGCGCGAGATTCAACCACACCGAGGTTTCGCCCGCGCGCTCCTGGGTCAGCTCGCGCGCAAGTGTTGCGGCGCGGGTATTCTGCCCCGCTTCAACGCTCCACTCATGCAGCTGCGACCAGGCGGACTCGTATTCCGGCGCCAGGCGCAACGCCTGTTCAATTGCTTCCAGAGCCTCCTCCGCCTTGCCCTGCCGCCAAAGCAAACTGGCCCGGGCGCCGTGCAAGTGCGCGATCCGCGGAAGGTGCTTCAACGCACGCTCGAAGACATCAAGAGCCGCATCGAATTTTCCAGCGCGCGCAAAGGCATCGGACAAGGCGAGAGCCGCGCGAGCCCAGCCGGGATTGATCTCAAATGCGCGTTGCGCGGCGGTGATTTCCGCGTCCGGCTCGTTTCGCCAGCGATGAACCGACGACAGATCCAGCCACACGCAAGGCAGATGAGAAACCTTTTCAGATGCCTGGCGGGCGATCGACAGGGCTTCGTCCAGCTGCCCCATGCGAGCCAGTTGCGAGGAAAGCGACGACCACGCATGCCACAGGTCTGGACGTTCGCGATGCGCCAATCGCAACTCGGCCAGAAGTTCGTGCGGTTCGAGAATCGGACTCGCCATGTCCACCCACGCCAGCAAACCGTCGCCCTGAACCACCTGCCAAAACAATTGTTCCTGAACAAACGTCAGCGCCTGTTTTCGTTCCGTATCGGTGCCGGCAAGTCCCAGAAGCGCTGCGATCGCGCCACCATTGTCCACGCTCAATTCCACCGCACGACGAAGATTCCGCTTCGCGTCGTCCGTGTCATTGCACACATGACGAATGTGCGCATAGACCGAGTAGGAATAGCTGTTTTGGGGTTCGATGCTGATCGCTTCACGCGCATGATTCGAAGCGTCCTCCGTCCGGCCGAGCTTCGACAACGCAAGGGCAAGTTCGCGATGCGCCCATGCATCCGCAGGATCGATTCGCAGAAGCTCACGGGCGGCAGCCTCGGTTTCGGAGGGTCCGAGTTCACTACTCCACTCAACGAGCATTCGCTGGAGCGAGTAGTAATGGGGAAATCGTTGTGTCGCTTCCTTGAGATGCGCGATCGCTGAATGCGTTCCTTCAATTCTCGCCCGCGCCCGAACCACGCAACTGTGCGCATCCATCGCAAGCGGTTCGAATTCAAGCAGCCGCCGCGCGTGTTCCAGAGCCCGGACGAAATCGAGCCGGTTCTCGGCAATCTCGGCCGCAGTCCGAAGCCAGTCGTTTTCACGCACCCTGTCCTTTGCCGATGCGAGAAGCTTTTGAGATTCCTTGTGCTCGCCCAGATTCGCGAGAATCGTCGCAGCACGAAGAACGAGGTATCCGTCAGACGGCCTCAGCTGCATCGCCTGCAACAAAACCTCCCGGGCGCGAACCGGCTGTTCCATTTCGCACAACGCCCACGCCAGCGTGAGCGCCGGTTGTTCGGAGCGGCTGCCAAATCGTTCGAATCGCTCCTGCAGATGCACCATCGCCTTTTCCACCTGACGCGTTTGCCGGCAGGCGATGAACCACGAGCGATACGGCGGCTCCCGAAAACTTTCCAGCGTTGCTGCCTGTCGATACAGCTCGGTCGCTTCCTCCCGTTGACCTCGATCCCACAGCAGATTTGCGACGGCTCCTATGACATTCGAATCGTTGCGCAACGAATGCCGTGCGCGCTTGAGACAGATGCGCGCTCTCGAAACACAACGCGCATCGCCCTGCAGCGCACGTGCCATCTCAAGCAGAAGCATCGGATCCGAATCCCGGTTCGCGCAGGCCTTTTCGAGGAAACCGATTCGCTCCGCTCTCGACGCATTTCCCATGCAGGCGATCCGCTGCAACAAACGAACGGCATTCTCCGGGAACAACTCCAGAAGCCGGTCCAGGCAACGGATGCGCTCCGACAAATTGGAATCGTATGCCGCCACTTCCAGTCGTGCCTGCCAGACCAGTGCGTGATCCGGCGAAGCCTGTTCCATGCGCGCCAGCCTCTGTTTTGCGTGTTCCCGATCATGGCGGGCCAGCGCTGAGAGAAGCCCGTTGTATTCATCCCAAAGTTCTGAATCCGGAAGTGAAAGCCCGTCCAGCCGCGCGCGTTCCTTTTCAGGCACAAACACCATCCCGTGCGGACCGAAGGCGCTGTAGCGCTTCAGAAACTCCTCCGCCGCCGCTTCCAGAACATAGGGCCGGCCGGGATCGCGAAGCAGAATCGTGGACCGCACCGAGTCGAAACCGATCAATGCCATCATGTGGGCGGTCGTTGTTTCGACGATTGCCATGGCGAATGGAATACCGCGCCGGATCAATGCAACGGCGCTTTCGTGCGTCACACTGAATTCACGCACATGCCAGCCGTTCTGTTCCGCCCATTCGCGCTGCTGCCACGACGGGGTGCCGTCATAGCACATGGCTTCGGCGAGCTTGAGATGATCGCCCGGCATCTTCCAATACCGTCCCAGCGCAGCGAGCGTGGCGGGCGCGCAGGTCTTGAAATGCTGACGCACGAAGGTCACGTCGAGTTGAACCCGTTCGCCCTGCTCCCCCTCGGCATTCAGTTTCTCGGCGAACCGGCGATCGAAGTCGCTGCCAGCCTCGACCGCAAAAACCGCCGCCTCTTTTCTTTTTCCGAGATGATACGCAACGCGCGCCCGCTGTGACGCCACCCACTTGTGAAATCCGGTTTCAAGCAACGGAGACAGTTCAACATATCGCTCCAAGGCACGTGAAGCTTCCGCCCACCTGCCGTTCTCCTGAAGCAAACTGTACAATTGCGCCGCAACAGGACCGCTCTGCAGAACAGACCCCGCTTCTTCAAGCACATCGATGGCTTCCGGATCCCGGTCCAGCACTTGAAGGAGATACGCGATTGTTTGAACCGCCGGACGATGAAACGGATGCGGATGAAGAGCCATCGCGGACTTCGCGGCGCTCAGGGCGTCTTCGACCCGATCCTGTCGTTCCAGCAGATGCGCGCGCTGAAGATGAACCCACGGTTTGCCGCTCAGTTTTTCGGCGCGGTCCAGCAAAGCTTCGGCATTTGAAAAATCGCGGAGATCGGTGTGCGCACGCGCGCGCAACGCAAGCATTTCCGCCACATCGTCCGGCGTGGCATCGGGAGTCTCGGGCCAGCCTCGAACGGCCATCAGAAATGCAGCCGCCCCACGCTGCTCCGAAAATTCATATCCATACTGCAACTGAGCCGCGGCGCTGTTCGGCGCGGCTCGCCAGACGCGCACCGACAACCGACTTTCCAGGCGAGGCGCTCCGCAGTTGACCGCGATCCGGGCGGCGAGAACGCATCCCTCCACACCGCGCCAGTCTTTCAACGGCGCAGATTGTTCGGCACGACGAAGTGCGTCGAGGACCTTTCCTCGTTCGTAGGCCTCTTTGACAGCTTGGATCACCTCCTGAGTGGGCATGCTTTGCAGCATGCGTGAGAGAATTGCGAACCGCGTTCCCCTTGACCAGAAATTTTCGCAAAAACTCCCGCTGAAATAGGATCAAATCTTCAACCTCTTTTGCACTGCGTACGTCAACGATGGGGAGATGTTTCTCGATCTGGAACTGACAGCTGGAAGAACCACGACCTGAGAATCGCACCAATGAAAACAGCCGGGTGTTCTTCAGTTGCGGGAAACAACGCTACGGATCGCCAATCGCGCTCTTTCAATACGACGTTGCCCCCGCCTCCAGAGAGAAGAGGGTCGGAGTCTGAAGACTAAACCGCGTCGGACCACAGACAGGTCAATCGGGATTAATGGGTAACAATAATGCCGGTTCCCACGCCTGCCCCGCCACCGCCATCGCCCCAGCCTGAACTGATGACACTCCACCGCCGACAAACTCCGAGGCCTGCATCAGGCCGGTCGGTCGGGTGCGTGTTCGGGGAACAATCTGGGGTGGGGATTGGGTTTTCAACGATGCAACCGCCGCTTCAAGCGGAAGCAGCTCGAGTGATGTGGGCGGAAAGACCCGTCCTTTTCCTTTGCGGCCCACGATAAAGCCGTTAAAACGGCTCATCGGCCGCAACGGCCAGGCCAGCCAGTACCGCGCTGAAGCGCGGTGCTGAGGAGAGTTCCAATCCGGTTCGCCTTGCTGTTCTTCAACCGGGACCCTCCCCGAAATCTTCGCTCACCAAAACTTGCCTACCTTCCCTGCCCAACTGGGAAACATTTGCCGCGTTCAGGGAAAACCCCTTCGAAAACCCCTGTAAACAGGCCCTTTTTGCCCATGGCACTGCCGTTGCTCAGCAGACTCGGAAAAGTTTGCATGATCGAAGCACTGTTCAACACATCCGGGTATCTGGCGGCGAAGAAATCGCTGGATGCAGTTGCTTTGCGCCAGGAAGCCATCGCCAGCAACATCGCCAACCTGGAAACGCCGGGATACAAGCGCGTCGATCTCGCCCCTTCGTTCAAAGCGGAGCTCGCCAAGGCCTGTGCCGCCGGCAACGCCCAGCAGCTGGCCACGCTCAAACCGGCACTCGCCGCCGATCCCAACGCCGTTCCCAACAGCAAGGACGGCAACACCGTGAATTTCGAAAACGAGATGCTGCAGCTCAGCCAGAACACCGTTGAACATGCGCTGCAGGTGCAGCTCGTCAGCGGACGCCTCCTCCGCCTGAAACTAGCCATCACCGGCAAAGCCTGACGTTTTATATGGTCAACATCCTCTCAGGAATCCAAAGCACCGCGGCCGCACTGAGCGCCGAACGGACCCGCATGGACGTGATTTCCGAGAACATTGCCAACGCCCACACCACGCGCGGCATCGACGGCAAACCGTATCAGCGCAAGGTCGTGATGTTCGAAACCGCGCTGCAACAGGCCCTCGACGGCAACGGCCAGGTCGCCGGCCTCAAGGGCACACGCATCGAAAGAGACACGCGGCCCGCACAGCTCGTTTACCAACCCGGCCATCCCGACGCAGACAGCAACGGCATGGTTGCCATGCCGAACATCAGCGTTCACGAGGAAATGGCCGACATGATCACCGCCTCACGGGCATTCGAAGCGAATCTCGCCGTCGTCAAAACCGCCAAGAGCATGGCGCTTCAAACTCTTTCCATCGGCAAGAAATAATCTCGCGCTGAACTGACATGCTGCCGATCTCCAACATTCCGCAAGCACTGCCGCTCCAGGCGATCCGGCAAATGCAGGACGCCGCCGAGGCGATCCGGATGCCGGGGATCGACACCATCGCGCCCGCCGGCAAACCGGGCGAGGTTAATCCCGGCCAGAACACGGGCGACTCCTTCGGCAGCATGCTGGGCAAGCTGGTTCAGGAGGTGAACGCCAAGCAGAACGCCTCCATGGAAGCCGTTCAATCGCTCCAGTCCGGCGGCAATGTCTCGCTCCACCAGGCCGTGATCGCGATGGAGGAAGCCAGCGTCTCTTTCCAACTGATGGTCGAAGTCCGCAACAAACTCCTGGAATCGTACCAGGAGATGATGCGCATGCAGATTTGATTCATGAACCGGAACCTTTCCAAACTCGGAAGCCAGCTCCTCGAAATCTGGAAGCACCTCGGCCCAAGCCAGAAGGTCAGCGTCCTCGCCGCCACTGTGGTCGTGATCGGCGGCCTCGTCGCGCTTGCCACCTGGTCTTCCCGCACCGACTACGGCCTCCTTTACGGAAAGCTGTCCGACAGCGAAGCCGCCAAGGTCGTTGCCGCTCTCGACGACGCGAAGGTTCCCTACAAGATCAGCAAGGGTGGCGGTTCCATCATGGTGCCGTCTGACAAAGTTCACCTGATGCGCATGCAGCTCGCCTCGCGCGGCATTCCGCAGGGCGAAGGCGTCGGATTCGAAATCTTCGACAAACCGAACTTCGGCATCTCCGACTTCGTCCAGCGCGCCAACTACATTCGCGCCGTCCAGGGCGAACTCAGCCGCACGATCAGCCAGCTCGACGAAATCGAATCCGCCCGCGTGATGATCGTTCTTCCCGAAAATCGTCTTCTGCTCGACCGGGACAAACAGCCGACAGCGTCTGTCTTTGTTCGTGTTCGCGGAAACACCCAGCTGCAAACGATGGCGATCAATTCAATCCGTTTCCTCGTGGCGAATTCGGTTGAAGGCCTCAAGCCCAACAACGTTTCGATCGTGGACAACCTCGGCAATGTGCTTTCAGAGAACACGGACAACGATTCCCTCACCGGCCTGACCACCACGCAACTCACCGCCCGCCGCAATCTCGAACAATACCTCGCCAAGAAAGCGCAGGATGTTCTCGAGAAAGTTCTCGGCCCCGGCCAGGCGATTGTCCGCGTATCGGCGGAAATCAATTTCGACACCGTCACCCGCACCGAAGAGAAGTTCGACCCGGATGGTCAGGTGGTGAAAACCCAGACCAAGAACGACGAGAACAACGATTCCACAACGGCGAACAACGCTCCGATGGCTGCCGGCATCACGTCAAACACCGCCACCGAGACAAACGCCTTGTCCGTCGCAGCCACGCCGGTCAGCAACTCGAAGAATCGCAAGACCACCTCCACGGTCGAATACGAAATCGGCAAGAGCACCAGCAGCGTCATTCAGGCCGCAGGCGGCATCAAACGCCTCTCCACCGCGGTCACGATTGCCTCACGCATGGAAGGCGACGGCACCGAGCGGAAGGCCGTGCCGCGTTCCAACGAGGAAATCGAGAAGCTCCGCCGCATCGTTCAGAACGCCGTCGGAACCGATGCCACCCGCGGCGATCAGATCGCGCTTGAAGAACTTCCTTTCAACGACCAGTTCGCGGCCACCATCACGCAGGAGCTGACCCAGCAGGAAAAACGTCAGTTCTGGTGGGATCTCGCCCGCAACGCCGTCTATCCCGCGCTCGGTCTCGTCGCGCTTCTGGTTCTCATCACGATGTTCAAGAAAACGCCCGTTCAGGAAATTCCGATCGGCGTTCCCGTTGGCCGCATCGTCGGACACCGCGCGAATGGTAACGGCAATGGGAATGGGAATGGAAACGGCCACGGCCAGGGCGAACTCCAGCCCGGCGTCGTCACCATCGATGTCCTCAACCGCCTGGTGAAGGAAAATCCGACCAACATGACCCAGGCGATTCGTGAGTGGATGAACAAAGGCCGCACGGCTGAAAACTGATTCGACCCATGGCTGCAACCGCAACCCCCACAGAAGCCGCACCGCAGGAAGCCGGCGCACTGACAAAGATTCAGAAGCTCGCCGCGCTTCTCGTCATGCTCGGACCCGACAGCGCCGGACAGATCCTCAAGGATTTCACCCCGCGTGAAATCGAGGCGATCTCGCGCGAAATGGCGCGCTTCAACCTGATCACGCTCGAGCAGCAGGAGGACATCCTCGCCGAGTTCTCCGACGTCGCGATCGCAGCCAGCACCTCCCTTTCCGCAGGCGTTGAAGTCACTCGCAACACACTCGAAAAGGCGCTCGGCACCTTCAAGGCCAGCGACATCATGGGCCGCGTGGTTCCCAGCAAGACGCCGATCGGCGCGATGCAAACCATCGCCGACATGGATCCGCGGCACATTTTCAATCTCATCCGCGACGAGCAGGCTCAGACGATTGCATTCATCATGAGCTATCTTTCGCCGGAAAAGGCGTCGCAGGTCTTCAATCTCGTCCGCCCGGATTTGCGCGACCAGATCGTTGAACGCCTTGCCACGCTTGCGCCGACACCGATCGAAGTCGCTGAAAAAGTTGTCGATGTTCTGAACGCCAAACTCGGCATCAAGCAGACCCGCGCGTTTTCGCAAACGGGCGGTGTCACATCAGCCGCCGACCTGTTGAACGCCATCGACAAGACCGTCAGCCGTTCGTTGCTGACCGCGATCGAGGAACGCAATCCCGATCTCTGCCAGGCGATCCGGAAGAAGATGTTCACCTTCGAAGACCTGTTGTTGCTCAACGCGCAAACCATTCAGCGGATCATGCGCGAGATCGACATGCGCGACCTTTCACTCGCGCTCAAGAAGGCGACGGAACCGCTCAAGAAACTGCTGCTGGCGAACATTTCCCGCCGCGCCGCAGAGGCGGTTCAGGAAGAAATCGACATGCTGGGCCATGTGAAACTGCGCGACGTCGAAGCCGCCCAGTTCCGAATCATCGACGCCGTTCGCAAGCTCGAAGCCGAGGGCGAGATCGACCTCGATGAATCCCGCAATTCCGCGGAGTATGAGATCGTATAAGGCCATTTCGCTCGCCACCCCGTTGCGCGACGTCTGCCTCGTGACCGAAGGCAATCGCATCGAGATGGAACAGAAGCAGCGCGAAGCCGAGGCCGCCGCCTACGAACGCGGACGCCGCGACGCCGAAAAGGCTTTGAGCGAACAGCTCCTTCAACAGCGCGCCGAAATCCTCGAACTGCAACAGGGCGTGCTGACCTCGCTTCAGAACGCCGTTCCCCGGCTGATCCAGGACTCGGAGAAAGCTCTCGTGGATCTCACGTTGGAACTGGCCCAGAAGATCGTCACCGCGCTGCCGGTCACCACCGAGATGATCGAAGCCGAAGTGCGCGAAGCAGTCAGCCAGCTTGAGCAGACGACGGAAATTTCCGTTCAACTGCATCCCGAAGATTTCGCGCTGCTTCAAAAGAACGATTCCAAAATCCTGAACGGATTGCCCGGCGCAGACACGGTCCGCTACGCCAGTTCTCCAGAAGTCACGCGCGGCGGATGCATCATTCACACACGCTTCGGCCTGCTCGATGCCCGGCGCGAAACAAAGATCGAACAGCTGCGGAAGTCGCTCGCATGAACACGCTCCCCTGCTCCACCAATCGCCTCGGCGCCGCGCTCAGCCGTGTCCGGCAGACGCGCGTCACCGAAACATGCGGCCGCGTCGTCCAGGTGATCGGCCTCGTGATCGAATCGGAAGGCCCGCTCGCAGCGGTTGGAGAAGTGGTGCGAATCGAATCCGCACGTCACGACGGCCACACGCTCGCGGAAGTGGTCGGCTTTCGAAACAATCACCTGCTCCTGATGCCGCTGGGCGAACTGCACGGCATTCATCCCGGCAGCGAAGTTTTCGCCACCGGCTCGGCCATGCGAATTCCGGTCAGCAACGCGCTCAAGGGCCGGATTCTCGACGGCCTTGGCAAGCCGCTCGATGGATTGCCGCCGATCACCGCAGATCAAACGGTCGGACTCAATCTCCTGCCGCCGCATCCGCTCAAGCGCGAGCGGATCAAGAATGTTTTTCAGACCGGCATCAAGGCGATCGACACGTTCACTCCCTGCGGACGCGGCCAGCGCATGGGCATCTTCGCCGGCAGCGGCGTCGGCAAATCGACCCTGCTGGGCATGATGGCGTCGCACGCGGAAGCGGATGTGAACGTCATCGCGCTGATTGGCGAACGCGGTCGTGAAGTCCGCGAGTTTCTCGAACGCGATCTCGACGAAGTCGGTCGCAAGAAATCCATCGTCATCGTCGCCACCTCCAACGAACCCGCGCTGCATCGTGTCAAAGGCGCGTTCCTGGCAATGGCGATTGCCGAGTATTTCCGCGACGCCGGACAAAGCGTTCTTCTGATGATGGATTCCGTCACGCGTTTCGCCATGGCACAGCGCGAGATTGGTCTGGCTGTCGGCGAACCGCCCGCCACGCGCGGTTACACCCCTTCCGTGTTTTCCATGCTGCCTCAGTTGCTGGAACGCGCAGGCACCGGCGAAAAGGGCGCGATCACCGGTCTTTTCACCGTGCTGGTTGAAGCCGACGACATGAACGATCCGATTGCGGACGCCGTTCGATCGATTCTCGACGGACACATCGTTCTGACCCGCGAACTGGCGACGCAGAATCATTATCCTGCGATCGATGTCCTTGAGAGCGTGAGCCGTCTCACCCGCGATCTGCTCGATCAGAATCAGCTCGCCGTCACAGCCGCCGCGCGTGAACACATGGCGACCTACCGGAAAAATCAGGATCTGATCAACATCGGCGCCTACTCCGCTGGCAGCAGTGCCCCCATTGACCACGCGATCGCACTGCACGATCCGATCAAACGTTTTCTCCGGCAGGGCGTGACGGAAGGTTTCAACGCCGCGCAAAGCTGGCAGCTCCTTTCGCAAACGCTTTCCAGCACGAAACCGGTTCCGCCGCAGCCGGCCAAATCAGTCAGATGAAGCACCTATGAAGCACGCCCACTCCACTCCATCCGTCCCGACAGGGGAAAAAGCCAGGCAGTCGCACCGTTGCGAGGAAGCCGTTCGCCGATGCGAACAGCTGGCCGCGCGGGTGAAATCGACCAGCGAGGAACTCACCGCCTGCTGGACGGCGCTCGGCATCGAGATCGCCACTGGTGCCACACGCACGGACCTCTTGAAACGCCGCGCCTGGTGCAACGTGATCGAACTCCGCCTCCGCGAACAGACCGCCGAACTCGAAGAGGCGCGTCACACGGTTGACGCCGTCTGGAAGAGCCTGATGAGCACGGCCCGCAAGCATGAATTGAATCATCGCCACCAGCCGAAGAACGCCGCCGAAAACCTGTTTTCAAAAACCTGGACGCTGCTGCTTCAGCCGAAAACAACAGCGACAGGTCCGATGGCCGTCGCTGCGAAGGAATGATGAAATGAAACCGTTCCGCTTCTCATTGCAACCGATCCGCATTCTGCGCGAGCAGAAGGAGCAGAAGGCCCAGAAGGCTTTCGGCGAGGCCATGCGGTCGTATGACAACGCCGTTCTTCAGCTGAAGAACGCGAGCGATGAGCTTGTGGCGGGATGGAATGCGCTTTGCCGGGAAATGTCCTCCGGCGTGAACGCCTCGCAACTCACGAAATCCCGCGCCTGGTGCAACGTCCTCGAGCTGCGCCAGAAGGAACGCGCGGAAGCGCTTCAGCGCGCGAAACGCGCCATGGAGGCCGCCATGCAGGAGATGCTTCTTGCCACGCGCGACCGGGAAGCGATCGACAATTACCACGACAAACGCCGCGCCGCCTACGAACGCGACGTCCAGCGCCACGAGCAGAAGGAACTGGATGAACTCGGGCTGCGCCGGTCGTCTGCCGCGCACTCATTCAGCCGAATCCAATCGCATTGAATCCGTCATGAAACGCATTCTGCAATCCACCTGGTTCACCGCCGCCATCGGCGGAGTTCTCTATCTTTTGGTCACGTTCCTCGTGTTGAACTCCGCGAAGTTCGAAAACGTCGCCGCCGCCACACATGCTGAGACGGAACCGAAAACTCTGCCGCCCGACAACAATCCCTCCTGGAAGTTCCAGAATCCCGAATTCGAACAGTGGGTCACCGAATTGAAGCGTGAGAAGGAGGCGCTTGAATTGCGGGCGCAGCAGCTGCAGGAACTCGCGCTGCGAATCGAGGCGGAACGCAACGAACTGACTTCAATCACCCAGATGGTCGCGCAGCTCCAGGCCGAGTTCGACAAGAACGTCCTTCGCATCCAGGAACAGGAGGCCGACAACCTCAAGCGCCAGGCCAAGGTGTTCGCCAACATGAGCTCTGATGCCGTTGCGGCGCTGATCAGCGAGATGGCTGAGGACGAGGCCGTGAAGATTCTTTACCTGATGAAAAACGACGACGTGAGCGCGATTCTCGAAACGCTCAGCAGAATGGGCAAAGTCGAATCCAGACGCGCGGCCAGCATCACCGAAAAAATCCGCCGCACACTTCCCCCGCCCAAGTCAAAAGCTTCCTGAACATGCAATCATTCAACGTTCCCACCGCCGCGCTTCCCGCCGGAAACGCTCTCTGCCCTTCCCTTCCGGACGCGTCCGGAGCTTCCGCCGGAAGCACCGAAGCCTTCCGCGACCTCATGGATCAGGCACTCGGCGACGCGCCAGATCAAATCTCAAGTGAAGCCGCTGCGACGGAAACCGATTCCGAAACGCCGGCGCTTGAACAGCCCTTGGACGACACATCCGCAACCGATGAACAGTCCACGATTTCTTCCGCATCGGAATACATCGTCTCATTGATTCTCTCCGCGCCAACACAGCCGCAACAGACGACGACAGCAGCGATTGAAGGCGAAGCGGAAACATCGGTTCCGCAGGAAGCGATCGCGGGCGATGGAACTGCCGGACAGAACGTTTCAGGCACCAGCACGACGCCGTTCACGGAAACATCATCAACAACGGCTTCCTCAAATGCAGCGGTCCTGGAAACGGCACAACAGAATGCTCAGGGATCAGCAACCGACTCAACCCAGACGACTGCCAAGGAAGTTCCATCAGGCACCGCAGCAAACGATGACGTTGCCGGCAACTTGCATCCGGACCGATTGGGATCATCCAATTCCGCCTCCGAAATGCGAACCGACGCAGCCGCGGAGAAAGTTGCGGCGAATTTGAATGCGCCGATCACACCGGATGTGTCGAAGGCGGAACAGATGCCTTCTTCACCGTCCGCGCTCGACAGCAGCGTGGAAGTGGTTTCTGAAACCGAAGCGGCACTCGCGTCGGATCAATCCGCCGAATCGGAGTCAGAGGAAACTTTTGCCGGGCAAAATCTCCCTGCGACGCCAAACGGAGAAAAAGCGATCTCAGACAGGAAGAATGCCGCTTCGCGGACCTCCTCAGTGCTTGGAGAAGTTGCTGGCACATCCAGTGCTAAATACGCCTCGCCCATGCAAAAGGCCGAAAAAGTGAAACAATCTGCCGGGTCAAACGAGCAAAACTTGCCGGTCAACGACTCGACCGCTGCCGTTCGGCCTGCGCCCCGCCCCGCTTTCGAGCCCGCACAGGCCGCCCGTGTTGACCGGACGGACGCCAGGCTCGACCCGCAAATGTCTTTTCAGGCGGTTACGAGTTCCACCGAGACGCAGACCGCGTCGATCACGCTGGCTTCAATCACTTCCGCCCGCACACTTGAACGAACACAGGATTTGATCGCTTTGCACGCCTTCCGGTTGCGCGACTTCGGAACGGAGTCAATGCAGGTGATCATCAAGCCGGATCAAAATCTCCACCTTTCGTTGAATGTTCAGATGCGCGACGGCGCGGTGGAGGTGACGGCGAATCTGCAGAAGGGCGACTTCGAATTGCTGAACCGTCATTGGGCAGAGCTTCAGCAGCAGCTGGAATCACGCGGCATCCGGCTCGCTCCCTTGAGCCAGTCCGAGAACCACGCGAACAACAATTCCAGCCAGTCCAGCAACAACAGTTTCTCGCAGCATTCGCGCCGCGAACAATCAGAGGAAAAACCGGCGCGCACCGGCGCCTTCGCCGAATTCGCGCTCACGAGCGTCCTCGTTCCCAAGCGCACGAACAAAGTCACCAGTCCGCGCGGCTGGGAATCCTGGGCCTGATCATTTTATGTCAAACGTCTCTCCAGTCACCGCAGCCACCACGGGTTACGAAACCCAGACGACGACATCCACGCTGCCTCCAAAAACGCTGAGCCAGGAAGATTTTTTCCAGCTCCTGATCGCGCAGATGACAGCGCAGGATCCGATGAATCCGCTGTCGAACGCGGAGTTCATGGGCCAGATGGCGCAGTTCAGCGCGCTCGAGCAGACGCGTTCGCTGGAAACGACGATTTCCAAGATGCGCAACGAGCAGCAGATGCTGCAGGCCAACACGCTGATCGGCCGGGACGTTTCAATCCAGGATGACGGAACCACCGTCATGGGAACGGTGAGCAGCGTTCTGCTGGAGAAGGGTGTTCCGAAGGTGGTCGTTGACGGAACTGCCTACGATCTCAGCAAGGTCGTCACGATCTCGCCGCAGGCTGAATGATTCAATTTCCTTTATGCTGAACCCACTCAAATCCAACACGGGGCGTTCAGGGAAAAAAGACCGCGCACTTTCGAACGTGCGGCGCCAGATGGCGAACCATCTGATTGGCAACGTTGTTGAAATTCTCGTCGGATCGCGAACGATCCTGCACGGAATTGTCAGCGGCGTTTTGACTGAGGCAGGGAAGCCGAAGATTTTGGTGAACGGACGCCGATATGACATCAACCAGGTCCTCACGGTCCTGCCGGCATCACTCAACTAACCTCCGACTCAAATTATGCTTCGTTCACTCAACTCCGGCGTCAGCGCCATGCAGCAATTCCAGCAGAGCATGGACGTCATCGGCAACAACATCGCCAACGTCAACACCACCGGCTACAAGGGCGCCCGAATCGATTTCGCGGATGCCTTCAGCCAGACGCTCAGCTCCGGCGCAGGCGGCGTTTCCATGCAGATCGGCACCGGCGTGGGCACCAATGCCATCACCAACCAGTTTATCCAGGGCGCCATCACCAACACAGGCACCAACACCGATCTCGCCGTTTCCGGCAGCGGATTCTTCATGGTCCGCGACAGCCTCAGCGGCGCGGATTTCGCAACGCGGGACGGCAGCTTCCACGTGGATGCCAACGGCTACCTCGTCACCAGCGGCGGCTTGCGCGTGCAGGGTTTCAATGATTCCAATCTCACCACTCGTGGCGACGTGATCATCAACGCGGACGACATCCGCGTGACACGCATTGCGGATGCGAACACCGCCGTCACAGCCGCCCAGGCCGCCGTCACGGCCGCACAGGCTGCTGTCAATGCCGCCGATCCGAACGATCAGGCTGCTGTCGATGCCGCCAACGCCCAGCTGGCTGCGGCGAACGCACAGCTTGAAGATGCCCAGGATTCGCTGACCTCGGCGCAGGGACTCAAGGTTTCCTCTTTCAACATCGACATCGAAGGCAAGGTGAATGTCCGCCTGAACGACGGCACCGAATACGTCCGCGGCCAGGTCCTGTTGCAGAACTTTCAGAATCCGAAAGCCCTCGCCAAGGAAGGCAACAACCTGTTCTCCGGAATCGCCGGCGCGGGTCCGCTTTCGCAGATCGAAGCGCCCGGCACGAACGGCCTCGGAAAAATCCAGTCCGGCGCCCTCGAAATGTCGAACGTCGATCTCGCAAACCAGTTCTCCTCGCTGATCACCACGCAGCGCGCCTTCCAGGCCAGCGCCCGCATCATCTCAACCAGCGACGAAATCCTTCAGGAACTCGTCAACCTCAAACGCTAATCTCCCATGGCCAATCGCATAGAACCCGGTGCCGAATCCGCTTCCGCGGCCGGCGACGCCGCAGCCAGAGCCTCCTCGGCTGCGGGCGGTGGAATCAAAGCTTTCATGCCCCTGATCATCACGGTGGTTCTCATGCCGGTTCTGGCTTATGCCATGACGAGCTTCGTGCTGCTGCCGAAGTTGAAAAGCGAACTCGGCGTCTCCCTTGCATCCGGGGACAAGTCTGCCGAAAAAGTCACGGGCAAAAAACTGAACCCGAACGCCAGAAAGGAAACAGTCACCATCAACAAACTGGTGGTGAACGTCGCCGGCACGATGGGCCAGCGTTACCTGCTGGTGAGTCTTTCGCTCGTCGGGACCGATCCGGACTTCAAGGCCCGGGTCGAAGATGCCCGCGATCAATTCAAGGACTTCACTTCCGGCACGCTCTGCACCAAGACACTGGCGGACCTGGAAAAGCCCGGTGCGAGAAATTTGATCCGCACCGAATTGATCTCCGGCTTCAACAACATCCTGGGAGCGCCCATGGTTCAGGAAATCTTCCTGACCGAATTCGCGATCCAGTAACAGTCCCTGACGGGTCAATGGATAAGCAACACACGGCATGAGCGCGTCCACACCTCCGACACCGCCTTCCGAGAACGATCCCGCGCCGGTCGCCGCCGGCACGGTCACCGTGCTGAATTCGAAAGGCGCGCGTGAGCAGAAACAGGTCGATGCCATCCGCAGCCACGATTTCCGCCAGTCGGGATTTCTCGCGCCGAGCGAATTGCGCCGAATTCGCCTGCGCCACGAACAGTTCGTTCGCAGCCTTGCCGCCCGTCTCGCGATTTTTCTCCGCGTCGAATACACGGTCCAGCTCGGCAAGCTTCAGATCGTCGGTTACCAGAAGTTCATCGACGGCCTGCCCAGCCCGAATCACATCACGCTGTTCAAGACCGATCCCCTCAAGGGAACCGGCCTGCTGGTCATTCCGCCGCGAATCGGATTGCCCCTCGTCGATCGCCTGCTGGGCGGCCCCGGACAGGCGCCGAACAGCAATCGCGATCTCAGCGAAATTGAAGTCGCGCTGATCGACCAGGTCGCCACGCTGTTGCTGAGTGAATGGTGCGGATCATGGCCCGAGATGCGCGACATGCGCCCCACCCTGCTCGGCCATGAAAACAACCCCAAGTTTCTCCAGACCGCGACCGGCGACACCGCGATGCTGGTTTTGACGCTGAATGCAGGGTTTGGCGATCAGCTGGAGCCGATTCACATTGCTTTTCCTTACGCCACGGTGGAACCGCTGGTTCGGCTGCTTTCACCGGTCGGCGTTTCCGCCAACGACACCCCGGCGGCGCGTGCTGCCAGGCCGAAGTGGAACAATGAACTGAACGACGTTCCCGTCCCGGTGGTTGCCGAGTGGGAAGGATTGAAACTTTCCGCCGGGGAAATCACCCGTTTGAAGCCTGGCGACGTCCTTATGCTCGATCCGAGCTGCGCGGCACAAGTCCAGCTACGCTTGAGTCAAATGCCGAAATTTACCGGGCGCCCAGGAACCAGGGCCGGTAAATGGGCGGTGGAACTGACCGCTCCGGTGAAGACTTAAGCGACTATGAACGCAACCGCAGAAATTCCGAACAACCTGAATCTGGTGCTGGATGTGCCTGTCAGCCTCACGATTGAGCTGGGCAGCTGCCAGTTGCCGATGAAAGAAGTCCTGCAGCTCAACATCGGCTCCGTCGTCCAGCTGGATAAGCCCGCCGATGCCCCCGTCGAACTCAGCGTCAACGGCAAGCTCATCGCCCGCGGTGAAGTCGTCGTCATTGAGGATCGCTTCGGGGTAAAAATTACCGAGGTGATCGGCAATTCTGTCGCAGCCTGACCGCTTGGGCCATGAACCTTCCCCTTTCCAGGCGGATTCTGCCCTTGTTGTTGCTGGTGGCGGCAATTTTTTCCGCACCGGCTCAAACTGACCTGACAAATTCTGCCGGTTTGCCTGCAGACGCATCGGTTGTTGAAACACCAGCCCCGGTTGTCGCAGAAACCAACGCTCCCGCAACTTTGGTTTCAACCAATCGCATTGCAGTAAACCCGGAGATTCCCCAGGCGAACGTGACGGGCGCACTCATCCGCGTGATGGGAATGCTCGCGCTGGTCATCGCGCTGTTTCTCGGTGGTGTCTGGGTCTTTCGCAACTGGCAGCGGCTTACGATGCCGCGCGGACAGGCGCCGAAGCTGAACATCATTGAAACTCGTTCGCTGGGAGGACGTCATGCGCTGTTTGTTGTCGGTTACGAACATGAACGCTTTCTGATCGCCTCCTCGCCCGCCGGCATCAACATGCTGACGCATTTGCACTCGGCTGAGGAAGCCGGATCCGACGCGAAACCGGCACCACCCGCAACACAACCTTCATTTGGCGAAACACTCGCCCAGATGCTCAAGGGAGGAAAACGCCCATGAGCACCATTCGAAACAGCCAATCGCCAATCGCCAATCGCCAATGTGGCGATGGCAATCCCCAATCCCTAATCCGCAATCGCAAACCGTCCTTCCTTCGGCTGATCTCGACCGTTCTCGTCCTGGTCGCCCTGTTCGTCACCTTCTCCGCCTCGGCGCAGACCACGAACGCGCCGAGTCTCGGACCGGTCTCAATCACCGTTGGTGGCAACGACGGCGTTGGCAATGTCGATACCGCCCTCCAGCTCTTGTTCGTCATCACCATGCTGTCGCTCGCACCGGCGATTCTGCTTTTGATGACCTGCTTCACCCGGATCGTCATCGTTCTTTCATTCGTCCGCACCGCGCTTCAGCTCCAGGGCACGCCAGCCAATCAGATCATCATCGGCCTCGCCCTGTTTATGACCTATTTCGTCATGGCACCGGTCTGGGAAAACATCAACCGCGACGCGCTCGCACCTTTCCAGGCAAAGCAGATCAGCGGCACCGAAGCGCTGGACAAGGCTTCAGGCCACATTCGCACCTTCATGCTCCGCCAGGCCCGGCCCAAAGATGTCGAACTGTTCGCATCCATGGCGAAGCTCGAGCCCACCGCACCGGAACAACTCCCGATGCGCGTCGTCATCCCCGGCTTCATCATCAGCGAACTGCGCACCGCGTTTCAAATGGGCTTCCTGATTTTCGTCCCATTCATCCTCATCGACCTTGTCGTCGCGACAGTGCTCATGAGCATGGGCATGATGATGATGCCGCCAACCACGTTCTCACTGCCGCTCAAGCTGCTGCTCTTCGTGCTCGTGGATGGCTGGGAACTGGTCGTGCAATCGCTCGTAAGAAGTTTCGGCCTCTAGCCTCGCGCGTCCAACCCATCGCTATTTATGAATCCTGAATTCGCAATCGAACTGCTGAAGAACATGATGCTTCAGGCTCTGACCCTCTCCGCGCCGTTCCTCCTGACAGCCATGGTCATCGGCCTGGCGGTCAGTCTGTTCCAGGCAGTGACATCGATTCACGAGCAGACACTTACGTTCGTGCCAAAAGCGTTGGCGATCGTCGGCATCATGCTCCTGATGCTCCCGTGGATGGTGCGATCGAGCGTCGAGTTCACAACTGCGGTGATACAGAAAATTCCGCAGATGGTGCAGTAATGTTATTCCACGTTTCGCGTTTCGTGTTTCAAGTTGCGAGTTATCCAACTCAAAACTCAAAACTCAAAACTTAGATTGAAGAATGCTGATTGATTATCAGACCTGGATGCTGGTGTTCATGCGGATGAGCGCGTTCCTGCTCGTCCTGCCATTCTTCTCGGCCACCAATTTCCCGGTCGCGATGCGCATCGCTCTCGGCGCGCTCACGGCGATGCTGATGCTGCCGATGATCCCGCCGGTTCATCTCAGTGAACTCACCTTCTTCGGCATGTTTGGTGTCATGACGAAGGAAGTCGCGGTCGGCCTCCTCCTCGGGTTCATCTCACGAATGGTCTTCTTCGCCGCAGACCTCGCGGGCAACATCATTGCCACTGAAATCGGCTTGAACATGGCGCCGGTATTCAATCCGCTCACCAGCCAGTCCGCACCGGTTCCGAGCACCATTCTCTTTTTCCTCGCGGCGATCGTCATGTTGACACTCGATCTGCATCACTGGGTTCTCGTCGGCTTTCAACAGACCTACACCGTGCTGCCGATCGGCGGCGCGCAGTTGAACGGGCCGCTGTTCGAAACCGTCCTCACTCACACCAGCAAGATTTTCGTGGTTGCCCTGCAGATTTGCGCGCCGGTGATGGCAGTGTCATTCGTGGTGACGATCGTTTTCGGAGTGTTGAGCCGGGCGGTTCCGCAAATGAACGTGTTCATTCTGAGCTTTCCTTTCCGTATTGCGAGCGGGCTGGCCGTGTTCGGCTTCACGCTGCATCTGACAGCGCAGCACGTCTCCAATTACCTGAACCGGCTGCCCGATGACCTGTTGAACATCGCCCGGTTGCTCAACGTCTGACGCCCACGCCCTTCCATGAGCAGCGAGCAACAAGGCGAGAAGACAGAACAACCGACGCAAAAGAAGATCGAGGATGCGTTAAAGAAAGGTCAGATTGCCCGCAGCCCGGAGGTTCAGACCGCGTTCGTTCTGCTCGGCGCCCTGACCGCGCTCAGTTTCAGCGGCCAGGAAATCTGGCGGCAGCTGGTCGGCGTAACGCTCAATTCACTCGGCCACCTTCACGACACCTCTCTCAGCATCAACGAAATTCAAGGCTACGGTGTCTCCGGCGCGCTGATCATGCTCAAGTGCGTCGCTCCGGTCGTGCTCGCATGCATGTTGTGCGGTCTGCTGGCCGGTGCGGTTCAGAATCGCTTCAACACCGCCTCGGAGGCGTTGGAACCGAACTGGAACCGTCTGAATCCAATTGAAGGTCTCAAGCGAATCTTCTCCTTTCGCTCCGCTGTCCCGGCCATGTTGTCGGTGACGAAACTCGCAATCATCGTCGCGCTCACCTACAACGAGGTTCAAAGCATTCTGACCGACCCCATCTTCGCCACCTCCGTCAACGTCTCGCGCATTGCACAGTTTCTTGCCGAAACGAGCCTGCGCATCTTTGTCCGCGTCAGTCTCGCGCTGCTCGTCATTGCGGCCGCTGACTATGGCTATCAATGGTGGCGGAATCATCGGGATCTGATGATGACCAAGCAGGAACTGAAGGAGGAAATGAAGAACACGGAAGGCAATTCGCAGATCAAAGCTGCGCGCCGCCGTCGCCGGGGAGTCTCAAAGAAGAAAATGCTGGCGGATGTTCCCACGGCGGACGTGATCGTCACCAACCCGACGCGTATCGCCGTTGCGCTGCGTTACGATCGCAAGACGATGCGTGCGCCCAGGGTGGTGGCAAAAGGGATTCGTTTGAATGCGAAAGAAATTCGCGACATCGCAAAACAGCATCAGATTCCGATCATCGAAAACAAACCGCTGGCGCGAATGCTATTCAAACACGCGAAGGTGGGCGCTGAAGTTCCTGCAGATTTGTACGCAGCGGTCGCCGAAGTTCTCGCCTGGGTTTATCGGGTGAATCGATACCGTTATTACGCGGAGCAAAGCGCGGGTTGATTGGTGATTTCGGATTGCGGAATGGGAATTGCCAACATCACGCTGGATACCGCCCATCGTCCATCGCCTATAGCCTTTTGTCTTTTGCCTCTCCCCTTCCCCTAACCTCAGACAAAGCGGCTGGCCATTCTTCCGCATCCCTGCCATCTTCGTGCGCAGCCTATGAAGATTGCGATCGGATCTGACCACGCAGGGTTCAAGTATAAGGAACAAATCAAGGCCATGCTCACCAACATGGGCCATACCGTTAAGGATTTCGGACCGGAATCCGATTCTCCCGTCGATTACCCTCTCTTCATCCGTCCCGTGGCCGAAGCGGTCGCAAAGGGAGAAGCCGAACGCGGCATCGTCCTCGGCGGTTCCGGAAACGGCGAAGCGATGACCGCCAATCGCGTGAAAGGAATCCGCTGCTCACTCTGCTGGGATCTCGAATCCGCCCGCTTCGGACGCCTTCACAACAACGCCAACGTGCTCTCGCTCGGCCAGCGAATGATGTCCCTCGATCAGGCCCTCGAAATCGTCCGCGTCTGGCTCGACACTCCGTTCGAAGGTGGACGCCACCAACGACGCATCGAACTGATCGACGAACTCTCGTAGGCGCACATCCGCTTCGCGCTCAGGTTTCGGGTTGAAGGTAAATCCGGGCAATGGCTTCGAGAACACGCTCCAGCTCGCGATAGTAATCGTCCTCCGCCATGGACGTTTTGCGTTCGCGCAACGCGTTCAATTCACTCTCCAATGCATCGCGTTGCGCGCGGCGTTCCGGTGACAGCCGCGCCTCCTCCGTTCCGCGAATCACATTCATCTGGTGCGCGCGGACCCCATCCGTGCTCCGACCGCCCTCAGCCTTTTTCGTCGCCCGCACTCCCACGAAAAATTCCGCCGGCGTGCCCAGTCCATCGCCATTGTCATCCATCAAGGAATGCTCCGTCGCGAGCCGGCCCGACTCCGTGTAAAACTGCTCGACCTGCCGCGACGCCATCAAATAGGCCTCCAGCAGCGAAGTCTGACCGTCCTTGTCCAGATCGGCTTCCGGACTGCCGATCGCCTTGGCCAGATAATCACCGAAACGCGTCAGATTCAGTTCGTATCCGCTCCGCGTCGCAGTGATCACCACGCGGCCCGGACCCGACAGCGCCTTCAGAAAAGGTCCGCTCGCGGAAGCGCAATTGATGACCGCGAGAGGACGCCGACAGTTCTTCAACGCGGCCGCCAATTCATCCGAGGAAATATCAGGTCCGCGCAAATTGAACTTTGCCGTTTTGCCATCAAACGTTCCGTGCCCGATCAAAACGACCCAGAGTTCTCCACCCGACGCTGCGATTTCATTCGTAATCGTCGTCAGCAACTGCACTTTGTCGTCGGCAACTGAGTTCGTCCCCTGCCCGATCACAACGGTTCGGAATCCGCCCTGTCGCGCCGCTTCCGTCCAAAGGTCCGCCGATCTGGCAAACGCCTCGCCATATTCCAGTTCGCCCGCAGCGCCAATCACCAGGACAAGCGATCGCGCCTCATTCGTTTGAACTGTCGAACTATTCTGTGCCGTAACGGGAAATGCGGTAACCGTCGCCAGCAGAAGAATCGCAAGCCGCCAAATGATCGCCTTCATGAAACGAAATCTCATGGCAATCCTTTCCGCCGACGCAATCCCCACTCGACAAGAAAGCATCCCAGGGCCAGCGCGAGAACTTCAGGTCGATGCCACAATGGCGTGCTCGTCGCTTCCATCACCGGCGCGCGTTCCTTCGGCAGCCGCTTCGCAAAATTCTCGAGATCATGATAATCGATCACTTCGCCACCGGTTTTGCGTGCGATGTTCTCCAGCAGGGCGCGATTGACCTCAAGGTTCTGGAACTCCTCCGCATCCGGCTCGGATGCCCACGCTGCGACCGCGGAACCGATTTTCACGTTGGCAGAATCCGCGACGGACGCCTCCACCATGTAGGCGCCGGGATCGCGCGCGATGTAAGTGGCATCAAACGTTCCCGGCTCATTCACAACCGGTTCCGCCGGAAGCTGCACGAGATTGTCAGAAACATTGTTTTCCCCCGCGGCCACAATTCGCCGCAGGTTCAACGTCACATTCGCGGATTCGATCGGCTTGAAATCTTCATCCCGAGCCTTCACACGAAGCCGCACAGCTGAAGCATCGCCGGATTCAGACGGTTCCACCGCCACCGTGATCCGCGCCGGAACATCGGCCACGAGCCAGCGGACCAACTGACGCCAGCTCCGCCCCAAATCCTTCTGCATCGTTTCGTCCCGCAATCCCCAGCGCCACAGATCACCAACGGTCAATGCAGCCGTGCGTCCCAGACCGAAACGCTGCACCACGAGAGCGGGATAATTCCTGCCATCCGGATCGGAAACCGTGGCCAGCACACTCGCGCCCGGTTTCACGTCGCGCACGGGATTGAAGACTTCAAACGCCGGCATTGTTTCCAGCCGTTCGTTCTCTTCGGATTCGGTCGGACGCAACCGCGTCCAGGGCTGAAGCCATCCTTCCCTGCTCAACGTCAGCCGCAATTGCGAAGGAAGATGAACCTCCACCGGTCGATCGACATAAACCGGCAGCAGCGACGCGATCGGGGTTCCGGCGTAATCCCCTTCGCGAAACGATTCCGCTCCGCCCAACATGAGAAATCCGCCGCCGCGTTCGGAGACGAACTGCTGGATCAGCGACAACTGATCGCGCGTGAAGAATTCCGCTTCCACATCGTCGAGAATCAGCGCGTGATACTGAAAGAGTTCCCCGGCTGTTTTTGGAAAACCACCGCGCAGTTCGAGTTCATCCTTCGTGTTCAACCGGACCAGAACAGGCTGATCGTAACGGGCGCGTTCCTCGTCCGCTTCGTTGAATCCGCGAAACAATGGATTGCTCGACTCGCCGGCACGTCCTTTGAACTCAAACTTCGGTTCGCGTTTCGCGACGCGGATCAGCGAGACCATCTGCACCTGATGATCCTCCTGAATCGCGCGATTCAGAAACTTGTATTCCCAGTTCGGCCTGCCACTCACGTAAAGCACGCGGAATGGCTGCTGGCCGCGATCCACGACCAGCATGCGCCTGTTGTTCACCAGTGTGGCCTCGCCGGCATCGTCGGACCGTCCATTCCCGCTCGCAATATCGAGCGAATAAACATGGATGCCGGGCTGATCCGGCTGGAGTTTAAAGCGAAACGTCAAATCCGATTCCGCTCCGCGTGCGCGCGAGGTCAAAGACGCAACCGTGTTCGACTGCGCTGAAACGGAAGCTTTGAACGTCCGGTTCGAATCAGCGACATCCTGCACCGCCACTTCGGTCAACGTGGCAACCACATCCGATCCGCTGAATCCCGAAGCGCGAACGGACGCCTGAATGTTCACCGGTGCATCCTCGAACGCTGTCTGGCTCATCGTCACTTTTCGGAGCGCCAGATCGTTCAGTCGCGACCGGCTGTTGGCAATCACAGGATAAACTGGCGGGAAACCGGTGAGATCAGGAAGTTCATCCCGAATGTCAGTGGCGTTGCCGTCCGTGAACAGCAGAACGCCGGCAACGGGTTGTCCGCGCCATTGTTCCGCAGCCGTCCGCAACGCATTGGCCAGACTGGAAACGGAACCGTTGAAGTTCAACTGCGCGAAATCCTTCGTATGTTCCAGCCGCGAGTCGAATGTGTAACGTCGCACCTGAAAATCCTCCTCCAGCTGCGCGCGCCAGCGATGTTCATTTCCCGCAACCCATTCGCGAACATTTTCCGCGCGAGTCGCACCGCCATCCTTCACAGTCATGCTCTGGCTATTATCCACAATGATCCCGAACAGGTTCGCACCCGGTTTCGCCCGCTGACCTGCCCAGATTGGTTCCATCAAAGCAAGTGCGAGAAGCAGAACGCCGAGCAGCTTCAAGCCGGCACAAATGGGAGCGGTGCGCCGGGATGTTCCCGTTTCACGCCAGGACCGGATCAACGCCGCAATCGCCACTCCGGTGAGAATCAGCGCGGGAATCAACCAGTCGCGACCAACAATGACAATGGCAGAAAGGGTGATCACCGGGTCGTTCCAAGATTTTCGTAATACTGGCGCACCAGTTCGGAGAAGGTCTCCGGTACCGGATCGCGGTCCAACGGCACAAGTCCCTCCGGCGTTTCGCGACGCGCCAGTTCCTGACGCAACCAGACCCGCACCTCACTCAACGGTTTCACGATGTTGTGCTTCAACACCTCCTCGGACGGACGCCGTCCGGATTCGCGAAACTCGGCCCGCATCGCTGCAACCCGTTCACGAACCGAGGCCAGTTCGTTGCGAAGCTCCGGATCTTCCAGCACGCGTTCCACATCGCGCAGCCGGTCGGCCCAATTCACAAAACCGCCCCCCGTGATCGGTCCGCCATCCAGCCTGCCGTCGTTGCCGGCGCCAATCTGTTCGGCAATCTGCCTCAATCGATCGCCATCACGACCACCACCGCCTCTACCGCCGCCACCTCCACCACTCTGCGGGTTTGCATCTGCAATCTGACCCTGACCCTCGGTCGGGCTCGAACGCTCGCCACCTTGATTTCCCTGATCAGACCGGCCGGACTGACCCTGCTGGCCGGACTGTCCGCGCTGACCGCGGTCGCCATTTTGCGCCTGTTGATTTCCTGAACGTTGCTCCTGGCCTTCGCCCTGGCCGGCAGTTCCATTTCCCTGACCGGATGGCTGCTCGTTCTGTTGAGAGCCTTCGCCGCGCTGCCCCGTCTGGGCCTGGGCGACTCGAGTTTCCTCACTGGCACCGGATTGCGTGCCCGGTTGATCTGAACCTGCTTGAGTGGGTTGCCCATTGCTGCGTTCGGAACCTCGTCCGCCGGGTTCATTTCCCTCTCGCTCTCCCGTTCGGGCTTGTTGTCCGGACTGACCCTGCCGATCCATTCCCATTCCTCCCCCGGCTTCCCGCAAACGATTGGTTTCCGAACCAGACCGTCCGCCCGCCCCAGCCAGCGAATTGGTTCCACCGCCACCGGCGAGTTCCCTCTCAATCTGTTCGGAGAGCTGATTCAGTTCCCGTTCCGCGTAACGCAGCGATTCGGCTTCGTTTCCAAGCACGCTTTCCGCCGCACGCTCGATGCTTTGCCGAAGGTCATTCACGTTCTGTCGAATACCACGTTCGACTTCGCTCGCCTGCGGAAGGAAACCGCGTTCCGCCAGCTGCGCTCCCATTTGCAACATTTCATCCGTTCGCGCCTGATCCGCCCGGCGAAGCGTGTCGTAAAGCTGTTTCGAAAGAAGCGGTTCGGTGTTCTCGGCCTGTTCGGTTACGGCGCGCATGTTCGAGAGAAGATTCGTCAATGCGTTGTGTTGCTGGGTCATCTGACGGACCAATTCCTGCCGCTCGCGCGAATTGTCGAGTGACCGTTCCCGGCCATTCTCCAGCTGATCGAGCTGACGCGCGATCTCCTCCTGTCGCCGGGCCAGTTCCCGGGCATCATTGCGCATGTCGCGCATCTGGTCTGTGAACTGGCTTGAAGCCTGACGCCGCAATTCGTCGCGCAGGTTCTGCATGTTCTGTTGCGCGCGCGTGCCGGCGGCCAGGGCGCCCGATGCGGATTCATTCTGCATCTCCTCAGCCGCGCGTTGCATGTCGGCACGGGTCTGCTCCATCTGCTCGCGCGCCTCGGATGTGGCGTTTGAGGACTGTTCCATCTCCTGACGCATCTGATCCACGTCGGCCAGCATCTGCCGTTGCTCGTCCTGAAGGCGTTTCAATTCGCGGCGCAGCTCCTCCTTTTCCGGTTCGGTTCGTGCCGCCTGAAGCGCTGTCTGCAGTTCCCGCAATCGTTCGTTCAAATCCTGCTGCCGTTGCGCGAGCTCCCGCAATTTATTGGACGTCTCCAACTGCTCCCGCTGCTGCGGCGTCGCTTCGGCACGTGCCTGCCGTTCCGTTTCGTAACGATTCTCCTCGCGGCTCATCTCGAGCTGCTCCATCTGCTGCCGCTGGGGCTGGCCGGATTGCCCGCGGCCCTGATTCTGATTGCGCTGACTTCGTTGCATCCGATATTCGCGCGGCATCATCTTGAGCAACGCCTGATACGCGTTCTGCTGCGCAGCGGTCGCCGCGGCAAGTTTCTCCGGTGATTTTTCGGCGGCTTCAAGCGCTTCCTGCGAACGCTCCATCTCCTTGATCGCGGCCTGAAGAGCCACCCGGTCGCGATCGCTCTCGATCTGGTTCATCATCTCGCGCGCCTGTGTCAAAGCCTGCTGCTGTGCCTCGCGAATGACGACCAGGTTGGAGGAATAGTTTCCTGAAGCCGGAGAAACTGAAGGGGCGGAGAGAGGCCGGTTCTGACGCTGCTGACTGAACCCGGATTGCGGAACGAACATTCCCAACGCCACGAACAGCGCCGAACCGATCAGTGCCCGCCGCAGGGTTCGCGATGGCTGCCTTGAAGCCTTTGTGGACAAGCCGTCGCCCAACACCGATTTTTTTCCTTTGCTCTTCATGGCTTCGATACCGCCGGAGCGGCTCCTTTCTCGCGCTGGATTTTCCAGGTCGCGATCACGATTTGTTTTTGCAGCTCGGTCAGTCGCGTCTGTTGACCGCCACCGCCCTCCTGGCCACCTTCCCCACCCTGCTGTTCCTGCCCACTGCCATCGCCGCCAGATTGGTCCGCTCTGAAAATTTCATCGAACGGACGAATCTCCGCGAAAAACATGTCGCCGTAATTCCGCCGAATCTCTCCCGCAGGTCCGACGTCATCGGCCCAGACGAAATACGACACCACCTGGTCGATATCGACGCCGAGCTGTTCCAGATCGATCTCGTATTGGAGCGGCCGTTTTTCGTTGCGCGCGGCGCCGGCGCCAAGTTCCACGAATTTGGGTTCGTCTCCCGCGATTCCGTAGCCAAGGCCGTATCGCACCACGCCGAAGTCGTCCATCACTTCGCCTTCCAATCGCAGTTCCTGCAATCGCGACACGCGCTGATCACCGCGGGGGAAATTCAGTTTCAAATCAGGCGGACGATTCGGCAGCACCTGAAAAACAAATTCACTGCTGCGTCGATTCGTCCGTCCATCGTGATCCCGCAGATGAAGCGCAAACCTGCCGCTGCTGGTTAACGCAAAATCGCTCAATTCCAGAGCCGCATTCGTTCCGGGCATCAGGCGGATGGTTTGTTCCTTGGAAACCAGGCTCGCTTCAGCCACGGGTTTGTTGAGCTGAAACGTGTAACTCAAACGCGTTCCCTCCACCGCAGTGATCCGCAGCGTGTCCGGAATCGCCTTGTTCGTGAGTCCGGTGTAGGCGGGAAATTCCAACGATGCGTCGGCGCGGACGAGCACGGGGTATTCGAAAACGGTGATCCGATAATCGCGGGTCTTTTTCGATCCATACTCAATGTGATACGAGCCGCTTTCCATAACCTCACGCAAGCTCGTTCCAAACAGCGGATCGTCCAGATGCCGTTCCAGGGGTATTCGCCTGATGCCCTCTCCCGTTGCCAGAACAAGCGTGGCTTCACTGGGCGGCTGGCGATCGAATCGGACGGTCACGACGAAACTGCGTCCGCGCTCCAGTTCGATGTCGCCGGGCTCGACCTGAATCGATTCCGCAAACAACGATTTGCTCGGTGATTTGCGTTGCGGTTTGCCGTGATCGATTCCCGAGATCGAAATCAAAACCACCGCGATCGCCAGGCCGAACGCATGATTCGTTTTGGCGGTCAGCAGCTTTTTCTCAAGGCTCTCCTGCAAACTGCGCAGCGACGGATGTTGCAGCGCCTGCGTCACCACGCGTTGCTGAAGGAAATGAAATTCCTTTGAATCCGGATCGCGTTCCTGCTCGTACGCCGTTGAAAGCAGCGGATGCAAATCGGGATGTTCCGCTTCAAGGCCCTGCACGAGCGCCCGGAAATCGTTCGCGCGACGACGCTCAACAATCCAGATCGAAATGACCGCAACCACGCCTGCCGCCAGAAGCGTCATCAGGCAAATTGGTCGCAACTCCACTGACGTCACCTTGCTGAATTGAATCACCGCCAGAGCGGCGGCAACGATCCACCAGCAAATTGCGGCGCGGTTCCACAGACGCGCTTTCTTCCGCAGCGCTTCGAGTCTTTCCAACCGGACCTGTAACCGCGCGTCGATCAAGCGAACTCCTCCTTCCGCGTCTCGACAGGTGCCGCAGCCGGCTGCGATTCATCTTTCGTCCGACGATCGTTCTTCCGCATCAATCGGCCGCTCAACACCATTTCAGCAATCAAAGTCAACAGCGCGCCCGCAATCAACCACCGCCACAATTTCTGCCGACCCTCCAGCTCATGCTTTTGCGACAGCACCGACTGGCTCGCCGCCGCAGCAGCGGTGAGCCTGGTTTCATTGCCCTTCAACGGCACACCGAGTTTCGCCAGCTGATCCACACTGCCCGGAGTCGTGCGACTTTCGTCAGCGGAAAGGTTCACGGCAAATTGGCGTTCCTTCCCATCGAAACGGGCGGTGTAAAATCCGGGGACGTCCGTCCGCACAAAAGCCGTTCCCGCCGGGAGCGTTTCCCGTTTCCCATCCGGCGATTGCCATTCCACCGCCGAACCAGTCGAAATCGGCGACGGGATGGAGTCGCCGACGACAAATTGCGATCGCGACGGAGTGGCCGCCATGGCCCACGACAATAGTGTCTGCATCAGCGGTGGGAACTTGCTCGAAACAGCCAGTTGACTGTCGGCCGGATGCCATCCTGATGTGAGCACCAGCAAAGAACCTTTCCCGATGGTGAACTGAACCAAGGCCGGCGAATCGTCATCGAAGCCCGCGACCACACGCGCGTCCGTCTCCGCCGGCAAATCCAATCGCCGATGTTTCCAGAAATGAATCTTTGTAAAGTCGCTGAACCGCGGATCGGCAAACGGTGCGAAGAGCGGATGATTGAAATCGATCTTCCCGAGCAGCACGAATCGGCCGGAAGCTTCACTCACACGCAACGCATCAACACCGGTCAGCGCCACCAGCGAGTCGGTCGTCGCATCCTCCGGCAACATCATCAACACAGCGTTTCCGGATGCGATCCATTGTTTCAAAACATCCGCTTCGGCGGCATTCAACGCGCGCGAAACAACCGTCAGCGATGCCTCCCGCAACGCTGCGGCTGAAACCGGCTGATTGTTTCCAACAACCGCCACTTCGACCCGTCGGCGTTTGGTTTCGGGAAACGCTTTGTCGAAGTAAAACCGCATCTGCGCCGGATCGTTCGCCGCTTCACTTCCAAGCCACGCGATGGCCACATGCTCGGTTTGGGGAACGACGACATAAGCCCGGTTGTCGAACGGCTCCGGGTCTTCAAGACGAAGTTCAGCGGTTCGGGCGGATTCATTCAGCTCAAGCGCCATCGTCTTCATCTGTCCCGGCGCCACGTAGGCTTCGACAATTTGATCCGATGCCATCTCTGGCGACGCGCTGCTGTGGAGAACCTGCACCTTGAATCGTTCCCGCGCTGTATCCCGTGCGTTCACGACCCGGAACGATGGTCCCGCTGCCTTGCCTTCAGACGACACAACGTGAATTCCCACATTGCCGCGCCGCGCGGGAGCGACGGTATCGACGACCACGGTCAAATCACGCGGCCATTCATAGCCCTGCAATCCATCGAGCTTCGCGCCTTCCTGAAGATCGGAGATCAGGATCAACTCCTTCCGTTCCGGCGCATTTCCGGAAACAGCCTGATGTTGGAAATGCTCGACGGCGCTGATCATTGCCGCGCCGAGTTGCGTGGCGTTCCAGTTGGGTGAAAGCGTCTCCAGCCTCGCCAGCGCGAGAGCTTTTCGCTGATCGGCCGACCAGCCGTTCCATTCCTCGAACGTGATCACCGATTGAAAACGCCGGTCGAAAGAAGCAATCGCCACCTGGTCATCCGGTCCGGCATCGGCAAGATGACGTTCTGCGATTGAACGCGCTTTTTCCCAGACCCCGTCGCGTTGCATGCTCGCACTCGTGTCGATCAACAGCAATTTCTGCCGTCGATCATCTGTGACCAGCGGCGCGATGGAACTGCGCGAGAACAGCGGCCGCGCAAATGCCAGCGCCATCAACAGCACACACAGACAGCGCAAAACCAGCAGCAACACGTCATCCACACGTTTCCGGCGCGTGACCTTGGGCGGCGTCGGATGAAGAAACAGCGTCGAGCTGAACTGAACCCGTTCCCGTGCGACCCGGCGGATCAGGTGAAACAGAATCGGTCCGGCGATGGCCGCGCCGGCGATCAGAAAGATGGGCGCGAGGAAACTCATGACGACCGTCCTGTTGAGCCCGAGCGCCGCTGCCATTTGCCGCGCCGATTCCGGCTCTTGAGCAATTCCAGCAAAGCGATTTCCAGCGGCTGATTTGTCACAAGACGATGAACCGGAATACCGAGGCGACGGCAGTTCGAATCGATCAGTTCGAGATGAGCGCTCAGCTTGCGCTGGTATTCAGAACGAATGCTGTCCGGATCGAGTGCGATTTCCCGCCCGCTTTCCAGATCCTCCAGCAGCGTTGCCTGCGAAAACTCAAACGCCAGCTCGTTCGGATCGAGTATCTGAAACACCATCGTTTCGTGCCCTGCCGCCGTCAGCCGGGCCAGGTTGTTTTCCAGCGGTTCGACCGGCGCGAGCAGGTCGGAAACAAGAACGATCAAACCGCGTTTCCGCACGGTCTCCGACACCCGCTGAAGCACTCCGGCGACGTTCGTTTCTCGTCCGGGCACCTGCTTTTCCAGCGCCAGCATCAGCTGCCGCAAATGGCCCTGACGGTTCCGTGCGGGAAGATAATCGTTCACCTGTTCTCCGAACGTGAACAAGCCGACCGCATCGCCCTGTCCATGCAAAAACCACGCAAGCGTCGCGGCCAGTGTGCGGGCGAAGTCCGACTTCGAATAACCGATCGAGCCGTATTCCATCGACCGGCTTTGATCGACGAGCAGATGGCATCGCAGGTTAGTTTCGTCCTCGAACTTTTTCAGGTAATAACGATCCGATCGTGCGAACAGGCGCCAGTCGAGATACCGCGTGTCATCGCCGGGGCTGTATTGCCGGTATTCCGTGAACTCCACGGAAAAGCCATGATACGGACTGCGATGCAGACCGTTCCAAAATCCCTCCACAACCACGCGTGCGCGGAGCTCCAGGTTGCGGATCGCCATCAACGTTTTCGGATCGGCGTAACCGCGGCCGCGATCGGCGGAGGAAGCTGGAGAAACGACAGGCATTAACAGGAAAGAATCTTCACGCAACCGGTTCAGTGACGTGCTGCAACAGTTTGGAAATGATGGTTTCAACACCAACACCATCCGCCTCGGCGCGATAATTCACGAGTACACGATGCCGCAACACCGGCGCCGCAAGCGTCCGGATGTCGTCGCCGGTGACGTGGGTGCGCCCCTGCAACAGCGCCCGTGCCTTGGCGCCAAGCACCAGAAACTGCGATGCGCGTGTTCCAGCGCCCCAGCTCACCCATTGATTGACGAACTCCGGCGTTCCGTTCTGGCCGGGTCGCGTGGCCGCGGCAAGCCGCACCGCGTAACGAACCAGGCTTTGCGCGATCGGCACCTGTTTCACGAGTTCATGAAACCGAAGCACATCTTCGCCCGTGAACAGCGGTTCGATGTTCAATTGCTTCCGCGCTGTCGTTTGCTGAACCACCTCCACCTCGTCGTCCTCAGGCAAATAATTGATGACGACGTTGAACATGAACCGGTCGAGCTGCGCTTCGGGCAGCGGATAGGTGCCTTCCATTTCGATCGGATTCTGCGTCGCAAGAACGAAGAACGGTTCCGGCAGCGCATGACGGATTCCGACCGCGGTCACCTGATGTTCCTGCATCGCTTCCAAAAGCGCCGACTGCGTCTTTGGCGGTGTGCGGTTGATTTCATCGGCCAGAATCATGTTGGCGAAGATAGGGCCTTTGACGAAGGTCAGGCGCCGGCCGGCTTCGGTTTCGGAAAGAATTTCAGTGCCGGTGATGTCTGCGGGCATCAGGTCGGGCGTGAACTGGATGCGCTGGAAGTTCAGGTGAAAGATTCGCGCGATGGATTTCACGAGCAACGTTTTCGCCAGGCCGGGCGCGCCGGTGATGAGGCAATGCCCGCCGGAAAACAGCGCCAGCAGAATCTGCTCGAGCACATCCTTCTGGCCGACGATCACCTTGGAAAGTTCGGTCTCAATATGCGCGCGTCCGGCGATCAGTTTCTCAACCGTCTGCGCGTCTGTTTCATGAATTGTCGTTTCCACAATGCCTTTCTTCGTTAATGCAGCTCCGGGCTCAACTTACCGGACGCTTCCGCCGCTCTTCCGGTTCCAGCTAGTGCGTCATTGAATAGAAAATGACGTTGATGCCGAGCGGGAACGAAATGTTCTCGGAAAACCGGCGGAAAAAGTAATCCGTCTGCCCCTCCCCCTCGCGCTCCCAGCCATCGCCGTTGTCGGTGTTGTGCAGGGCAAGCACGATGATCCGGCCCTTGTCGTCGTAAAGCGCGCGGATGTGCACTTCCGTGCATTGCTCGCCATCGTGATATTCCCAGGTGGGTCCGCCGCGTTGGGTATCGATGCCGGCCCGGAAATTTGGCACTTGCAGCGCATTCTTGGGACCTTTCAGCGGGAAAACACAGTTGAAGATCGGGTGATCCATCGGCACATCCACGAAATCGCGCTCGGGAAACACACGTTTCATTTCCATCTGAAAGTTCCGCCACTGCACTTCACCCCAAAAGTCATCCACGAGCATGAAACCGCCGTTGAGCAGGAACCGCCGCAGGATGGGCACTTCCTCTTCCTTGAACTCAAGCCGGCCGGGTTCAACCATGTAAATCCACGGATAGTTGAACAGGTCGGGATCGGTGAGGCGCAGGATGCGTCCGTAGGGATCCACCTTGATCGACGTCATCTGCTGCACGCGGAATGAGAGATTCAGATCGCTGTCGGGAAAATCCGTTATCCAGTTGCCCGCCCGCCCTGGCAGGTAACCCTGCGTTTTACGACCATAAATGATTCGGACAAATGTGAAGGTATCGCGCGCAAATGCAGGATTGTTTGTCCACATCGGCGTATCCGTGCTGTGCGTCGCAACCTCACGCGCCGTGCGCACGCGGTCGAGATCGACCGGGATTCCGCCTTCCGTATAAACAATGCCCCCATCATCCCCTCCGCCCCAGCCACCACCAAAGCCACGACGACGCTGCGCATACACAATCGTGCCCAGCACACACACGAGCAGAAAAATGAGAATGGCGCGTTTCATCTAAAAATCTCGATCGCCCGGCGTTTTGGGAATGCTGCGACATGTCGCAGCTCTTTTATCACCGCAAAATGTCTCACCCGCGGTTGGAAAGCGGCGACATGTCGCCGCACGCCACAAGCTTCGGACTCGCGTTCCGTTCCTGATTGTCCAACTCGAATCGATGCTCGTCATACGTTCCCTGGCTTCAATTCGTCACCGCTTCGCCTTCGCGCAGTTCCAGCAGCAACTGCTGCGCGGCCCGGAAGCGCGGCGCCTCTTCCAGTGCTTTCAGCACATGCCTTTTCGCCTCGGTCCGCGAATCGCCGCGCTTGTGAAGCAATCGCGCGAGTTGCAGATGAGCATCCGCCGGATCAGGCGGATTCAACAACAGGAGCGCTCGATACGCACCGATGGCCTGATCGTTTCGTTCCATCGCCGTCGCCGCGCGCGCCAGGGCGCGATACGGCAGTGAGATCAATGGATTTACCGCGAGAAGCTTTTCGGTGTAATGCATCACGTTCGTCCAGTCCTGCCGCTGTTCGGACAGCTCGATCAATCTCTGAAACAGTTCGATAAAATCGGCATCCTGTTTTGCCAGCCGCTCCAGCAACGCCAGTTCGGCGTTGGTGTTTCCGAGATTCCGTTCCACCACGGCCAGCAGCCAGAGCGGATTGTCGCCGCCGGTTTCGCCCGCGTACGCTTTGGAAACAGATTCAAGGATCGGTTTGGCGTCGTTCCACCGCTTTTCTTCCATCGCCAGCCGCGCCTTGCGCATCTGCACGAAGTAATTCCTCGGATTCGTCGCCTGCCATACGGTCAGCTCGGATTCCGAGCCGCGCCCGGGCGGACGGGTCAGATCGATGTCCGGCGCAAGATTCTTCGCTCTTTCCCGGCAATAAGCTTCAAACTCCTTTTCCACCTTCGACAATTCCGCGGTGTGCGCGGCGATGGTTTTGTTGATTTCTTCGCCGGCTCCGAGATCGCGCAGAATGTTCCGGATCGCCTCCAGTCCGTATTTCTCAATCATGAACTCCACGGCGAGCGATGATTCGTAATAGGCGAACATCAGATGCTGGCTGCTTTTTGGAGCGAGGAAGGCGCCGCTCAATTTTCCGATTGGAGTGAAATCGTCGCCAAGGATCATGTCGCGATACGCCAGATTCATTCTCTCGCCCCACGCGGGATTCGCCTGACGTTCCTCGTAAACCGAAATGCCTTCGCTCAGCCAGCGCGGCATTTTGTTCCGGGTCGCGTTCAGAGTGACGACGTGACAGAACTCATGCCAGAGAACGCTTTCCCAGTTCGCCGGAGAACTTCCCTGCGAGGCAGGGCTGTTGGCGGTGATCACCGATCCAAAGCAAACACCCAGGTAACCGGGATTTCCGGGCATGCCGAATGTCCGAACCTGAAAATCCTTCTGCTCGGGAAAAATCTCCACGATCGTCGGCCGCGTCAGCCTGACGCCGTATTTGCCGCACAACACCGAATGTGCCCGTTCCAGCAGCGCGAGGACACGATCGCCATAAATCGCCGCCTCGCGTTCAGACATGCGGACGATGAAGTTTCCATTCGTGAGGCTTTTGAATCCGCCCATCTTGTCGCGCAGCACGGTGAGGTTGAACGCTGTGACGTCGTATTCGTCGTGCTTGTGAACCGCTTCCGCCAGCTTCCAGCCCTCTTCCGTGTAACCGAGGCGAAGCAGATCTTCCGCGAGCTGCCGTTGGGCGGGAAGGAAATCGGGCTGAAATTCCAAAGCCTTTTTCTGCGCGGCGGCGCCTTCCTCGAAACGATATTTCTGCGACAACTTCCGGCCGATCAGATGGTCCACATTCGGGTTCGTTTTCCAGAACTTCAGGGCCTCCGCGCGCAACTGCTGTTCCCGGTCGCGTTCATTCCGGAGATGTGCGATCACGGCGCGGTAAGCGAAGGCTTCGGGATGCGAGGGATTCACCTTCAACACGAGCTGCGCCTGTTTTTCCGCTTCGTCATATTGCTCGCCATCGATGAGATGATCCGTGAGCAGCAGCAGGCTGGGGATGTGATTGGCGTTTCTCGCCAGCGCCGATTCAATCGCCGAAAGCATTTCCTTCCGGTCGCCGGTTTGAAACGCCTGTGCCAGTCCGCCGTACATGTCGGCGTCATCGGGAAACTTTTTCAAACCTGCGCGAAACGTTTCTGCCGCCAGTGCGAAATCGCGTTTTTCCAACCCAAGTTTCCCGATCGCCAGAAACGCTTCGCGCGGCGGAGCCGTCATCCGTTCCGCGCGTCGGAAACAATTTTCCAGAATCACCCGCGGCTCGACCCCCAGCAGCAGCAACGCCTCGCCCGCTGCGACGAGGCTTTCACCATCCGACACATTCAAGCCTCTGCGTTCGATCACCAGCCGCATTTCCAACAACCGGCGGTTCGCCTCGACGGGATTGTTTCCATACAAAGCCGCCTCGCGCGCGAGCATGAGAACCCGCAGGTCCAACGGCGAATAGTCAACCGCCACTTTCGCGCGCGCTCGCGCCTCATCATAACGCCCGACCATCAGCAGCGATTTGACATAAAGCACATGCCAGTCGGTCGAAAGACTGTGGCTGCGCGCTTCGGCAGCACGGATCACGGCGTTGTAATCACCGCCAAGAAACAGTTTCTGAGATTCAATCAGCGTTTGCGCAAAACCGGGAAAGCAGAGCAGAAGAAATCCCAATCCGAACCAGAACCACTTCGGCGCACGACATCTCGGAAACGTCTTCGAACTGGGCATGCAAGAGGATTGATACGCCCAATCTTCCGGCGGCGCAATCGGAGTTTGATCCTGCTGATCAAGTGCGCAAAACCTGCGCAGTTATTGGCGGGAAACGCTTTTTGAATGTGCTGTTTTTACGGTTTCAACGCCGCTCGCCCCGTTTCGAAAGCAGGGCGTTGTAGGCTGCGTTGACCGATTTCGCCCACTCCTCAGCGAGCGTTCGCGAGTGTTCGTCAAGTGTGGCGTGGCGGTCGGGATGGCATTCCTTCATCCGACGGCGATAGGCGGATTTGATTTCGGCGATCGAAGCGTTCGGTGCGACGCCGAGAATTTCGGCCGGACTGAGCGATTGCGGCTCGCGCGGCCTGATCGGTTCCGGTTCCGGATCCGGATCGTGCGAAGGTTCATTCACATGCACGCGCTGTCGTCCACGGAACAGGCGCATCTGCAGCCTCAACGGAAGCGTGAGTGTCATTCGAAGTTCGTCCGGCTGGAAAAAGATGACTCCGGGAATCAACTTGAGTTCGGCACGCAATCGATCCCAGTCGGTTTCGGGAAAGAGTCGCAACACGTCCGATTTTCTGACCGGCGAATCGCGCCCGGCGAGGAACAGCAGGACGCGGCCGTTGAGATCGAGGTCGAATTTTTTCCAGTGCCGAAATTTTCTGATGGCGGGAACAACCTCAAGCATCAGGCGCGGACCGATGTCGATGTATTCGCGGATCAGCCAAATGCTGAGAGCCGACATGTCGTCGCGTGGCGAACGGAGGCTGTCGAAGAACAGAAGCATGCAGAACGCCGCCGCTGCGGCTACGCTGCCCAGGGTGACCCAGCCGGACAGCCCGATCGCGGAAAGCAGGATCAGTTTCACGATCATGAAAACGATCCAGAATGTCAGGCCGAGGAAGATCGTTCCGCCCAGAAACGTGAGCACGGCGTAACCTGCCGCCATGGAAAGGCCCTCCCGTCGTTTCTTCCGAAGCCACCGTTGGAGGGGAGACGGCTGCATGATGAAGGCCGCTGCTGGAGGCCGCCCCCGGTCAGTTCGTTCCCGTCCGCAGCTTGAACGCCTCGCGCAGGATCTGCAGCACCAGACGTTCGTTTTCCTCCAGCTTGTTGTCACTGGCGACGATGGCGGCGAGAAGATTGAACGTGCGGCGGCGCAGCTCGGGCGTGGTGATTTCAGACGCGACAAAGTCGATAAACGAACGAATTCCCTCCGGCGAGGAACTGCGCTGACGGGTTCGCGTGTAGGCCGCATCGAGGAACCGGTTCCGGGCTTCCTCCGACGGGAAATTCATGGTGTCGAGCAACTCTCCGATCCGACGGTCCTCAATCGCGGTCAGATTCCCGTCCAGATACATCCCGTATAACAGAAGATCGAGAAGGATTTCCTTCTGCCGGTCTGAGTAGCCTTCGAATTCCATAATGATGTCGCAAAGGGTCGATTCGCGTCCGAACGGAATTCAGGGGTATGGAAGCATTCAACGCAAGTCTGAAGCCGCAACCGCATCAGACAGCCGCACCACTCGAATGTCTCACCAGCACCGTGCTTCAGTGCGGTGAACTTGGACGGGAACTGGATAAGCCGTTTTGAATGGCTTGATTGCCGAAGCCGTTAACACCGCGCTGAAGCACGGTGTTAATGAGATTTAATTTGCCTGAGTTCACGTGTTCGTCCTGTTCGATGGCTGCTGTTTGAGAACGCAATTGATATGGAACGGATGGGATTCCTTTCCACACTCTCGATACGCGACCGAGCCCTTTCGTCAAATTGCCGGTGGCACGACCGGCTGCCGTTTCAACACGCGAAGTTCCTGTTGCTGACGGAGAAATTCCAGACGGCGGACATCATCGACATCCGGCTGCGCCGCCTGATGAATCAATGCCGCCAGCTGCCGATCGATGAACTGATTGCGCAAGCGTTGGACCACGTCGGCAAGCTGTTGAGGCGGATTGGGAAGTGGACGTTCATCCGTCGCGGCTTCGGTGATGAGACTTCGCAGGGCCGGGTTTTCACAGGTGTCGAGAAATGCTGCCAGACTGCTCCAAGTGTCGTCGGCGAATTTCTCGATTCGTTTCTGCACCGCTTCACGAACAAGCGGATGCTGAATCCATTCCAATCGCAATTGTTCAGCGCACCACGGCACGAGATCGTCGTGAAGAAACAGCAGTTTCAGTAGCCAGAATTCATGCGTTTGCGGACGCGGCAGTTCTTCTTCCTGGCCGGACGACTCCAGCTCGTGTGATTCCTCATTGTCCGGACGGAATCGTGTTCCCCGAACCCGAAGTTTCTTGAACTCGGCGCGGACCGCATCTGCCGAAACGCCCAGTTGCAACGCCGTCTTCTGCGCGTATTTGTCGATCAACACGACGTTGCCGGTTTTGTGAACCGCCTCGGCCATTGACCGGAGAATCGCGAGCCGCCCTTTGTCGGTCGAACCATCGTTCGTGGCACAAAGTCGCTTGAGATAGTAGTCGAAGAATCCTTCCGCGTTTTGAATCAGCTGACGGAACGCCTCACCTCCGGACGCCTTGATGTAACTGTCCGGATCATGCGGTGCCGGCACCACTGCAACGCGAACCGCCAGCTCGGATTCCAGCAGATGATCGAGCGCGCGCACCGCGGCATTCTGTCCGGCGTTGTCGGAATCGAAACACAGCACCACTTCATTCGCGTAACGCTTGAGGATGCGGGCGTGGTCCGAAGTGAAGGCGGTTCCCTGCGGCGCGACGATGTTTTCAATCCCGGCCATGAAACATGCGATCAAATCCAGCTGGCCTTCACAAATGATGGCGAAACCTTCGTTGAGAATGGCGCGTTTGGACTTGTCGAGTCCGAAGAACACCTTGCTCTTCGTGAAGATCGGCGTCTCGGGTGAATTGACGTATTTGGCCTGCTTTTCGTCGCCGACGAGAATGCGTCCGCTGAATCCGATCACCCTGCCCTGTTCGTCGCAGATCGGAAACATGAGCCGTCCGCGAAAACGATCGTAGTAATGATCCGTTCCCTCCTTTTTCAGGATCAATCCGGCCCGTTCCATCATGGCGAGATCGTAATCCCGGCTCTTCGCCCAGTTGACCGTGTCGTCCCAGGCTTCCGGCGCGCAACCGATGCGGAACAGTTTGATGGCTTCGTCCGAAACGCCGCGTTTTGCGAGATAATCGCGCGCAACCTGTCCTGCCGCTTCGGACGCCAGGCAATTCTGCCAGCGTTGCGTAATTTGTTCGTGAATCTGCAGCAACGTGTCCTTGAGATGCCGCGTCTGCTGATCGGGTCCGCCCTGATCGTATTCCAGCGGGATTTTTGCGCGGTCGGCGAGGCGTTTGAGCGCTTCGAGGAAATCGATGCTTTCGTATTCCTTCACGAACGTGAAAACATCGCCGCCCTTGTGACAGCCGAAGCAGTGAAAAATCTGCCTGGAGGGATTGACGTTGAAGCTGGGCGACTTCTCCTTGTGAAACGGACACAACGCCACGAAGTTCGCCCCCGCCCGCTTGAGCGGGATGTACGAACCGATCACGTCCACGATGTCACTCGCGGCGCGAATTCGTTCTTTGGTGGCATCGGAGATGAAACCGGACACGCGCCAAGGTTAGAGCGCAGGAAAAAGGAGAGAAAGACGTTTGTGCGAACGCGTGCCTTCGATGAGGCCGCCATCAGGGCGTCGCGTATTCGCGCTGCTTGAATTCCTTCACCTCGGGTGCGGTGGGCTTGATGAGGAGAAACCCGAGCTGATTGCGAAATACCGGACCGAGGAGCGATTTCTCGAACACCTGCGCCTGAATCTCATAGAGTTCCGGGAAGAAATTGCTTCCATAGACTTCACTCTGGAATTTTTGCTTCGCCCGAATTTCAGCGGGGTTGTAATAGCGGGCATTCAACAGGGCCAGCACCGAGATGAGAATGCATGCAAACCGGATCATTCCCGCCAGCATGCCCAGGTAAAATTCACTTCCGCCGAATGTGTCACTTCCAATCAGTTTTCCGCCCAGCGCACGTTTCACATAGACAAAAGCGATTGCAACCAGGCCAGCAATGGCAACATAGGCCATCAGGTAGCCGGACAGCAGGCTGAACACCGATTTTTGCGCCAGGATCGAACCGACCGGTGCGTAAGCCAGCCCGCAGATCGCCGCGATCGATATCCACATCAAAGTTTTGAGCAGTTCGACCGACAGTCCGTGTTTGCGTCCACACTGGATTCCGACAAAGAGCAACACGACCGTGAGGACGTCGAACCAGTTAAATGGCAGATTAAAATTCATTTGAGACGCGCGCCGCGGTTGATGAATGCGACACGACGTCCCAAACCGAGCCATTTCCATGCCACAAGGTCAGTGAGAACTGAGCCAGTATCGGATGGTGGCTGCCTGGGGATTCTTCGGATCCAGCTCCAGCGCCCGGTTGTAGTGTTCCTTCGCCCTGGCGTTGTTCCGAAGCTGCTGGGCATAGATGCTTCCCAGGGCTATGTGAACCCGGGCTTCGCGGGGATAGCGGGAGAGAACGTTCTCAAACTCGCGAATGGCGTCCGCAATGAAATTCCCCTGCCGCAATGCCACGGCGAAATTATATCGCGCATCCAGCGAATCCGGACGAATCGCGAGCGCGGATTCGTAGGCTGTCAAAGCTTGGGACAGATTTCCGACGCCCAAAGACGCAAGCGCCATGTTGTAGTAGGCCTCATAAAAGGCTGGATCAAGCTTCGTCGCCTGCTGATATGCCGCCAACGCCTCGTCGTAGCGGTGCCCCTGATGCGCACGAGATCCTTCCTGAAAAACTCTCCGCGCGGCAGGAACATCACCCGCCTCCGGTTTTCGCGGGTTCTTGTATTTGTAACGCGGAAACGCGGCCAGTGCTTTGGCATCCGTTGAACCTTGTGTGGCTTGAGTCGATGACGGTCTGGACGCGGACGCCGTCGATTGCGGTTCCGTTCTTTCGTCGGAACGAAACAGCCGCATTGGATTCATCTGGCGAAGAATGCCCGGTTTGTTTGTCGGGGTTTCGGTCCGCGGCTGGGTCGCGGCTGCATTTGCCGGGCTGTCGGTCGGCGTCGTTCTGGTAGGAGCAGCGTCAGCACCGGAACGAGAACTGTCAGCAGCCCTTGCCACCTGAGTTGTTGTCCGAGGCGGTGGATTCGTCGTCGTCCGCGTCACCGGAGGCCTGGCCGCTGCAACCTCTGCCGGTTCGACCTCGCGCGTTGTTGAAGCAGTCGCCGGGGCGGGATTGAGCTGCTGTTCAAGTGACGCGGCTATGGCGAGAACTGTTTCCGAATCCGCGTTCTCATCGGAGAGCGCCAGATATTCCTTGTAGTTTCGAAGCGCCGGGGCGGGATTGTTCAGGTGAACGTGATTGACGACTGCGAGATTCAAAAGCGCGGGACCGTAATCCGGTTTCGCCTCCAGGGCACGATTGAAGAATGCCGCTGCCTGGCGCGCATCGCGACGTTGAAGATGAATGACCCCGAGATTGTTCAACGCCTCCGGGTTTTTCTCATCGAGCGCGAGCACTTCGTTGAAACTTTTTTCCGCTGCCGCGAGTTCCCTCAGCCGCAATTGCACGGTCCCGAGTTTCAGCCAGCCTTCAATCGAATTTCCACGCAACGCGGTGTAGGAAATGAGCGCCGACTTCGCCGCGTCAAGCCGCTGTTCCTCAAGCCGCAGACAGCCAAGATTGAACTGGGCTTCGGAAAGGTTCCGATCGAGAGACAATGCCTTGAGATACGCTGCTTCGGCGTTCGTCGATTGTCCCATGTGTTGCAACGCGATCCCGAGGTAATTCCAGGCCGCCGCATTCGTCGGCATCAGCGATGTCGCCGTCTGGAGCTTCGCGACTGCATTGGGGAAATCACCTTCTTCGATCAGTTTCTGCCCGTTCAGGAGCGCTTTCGGCCCCGCGGGCATGCACCCTGCCAACCCCATCGCCAGCAGCAGAAGAAGAGCACATTTCACCCCCCAATTTTTGATGATCAGCATTGGAACCCGTGGTACCATTCGCGCCCTGACGTGTCAAGAAACGCACTGATAAATCAAGGTTGCCGCGCAATGTTTGCGCTGGTGTTGCTCTGCTTCCTCCCCGGACTGCACGCACAGTTCGATCAATCGATCCGCACGCAGGGCCCGGCGCGATCGACCGTGTTCGTGGTGGAAAACCCGCTCGCCACCGAAGCGTTTCGCCCCCGGCCGGATCAGATGGAGCCAATGCTCGTTCAAGGACTCACCAGACTGACACAGACCGCGACCATCCGTGATGCGTGGCTTTCACTTGTCAGAACGAATGATGTTGTCGGCATCAAAGTGTTTTCCGAACCGGGTCCCAACAGCGGCACCCGGCAAAGTGTCGTCGCTGCTGTGGTTCAAAGCCTGATCGCAGCGGGAATTCCAACGAACAACATCATCGTTTGGGACAAACGCCTCGGCGACCTGAAGCTGGCCGGATTCAACAGACTGAGCGAGCAACTGGGAATCCGTCTCGTCGGCAGCGCCGAAGCCGGTTTCGACGAGAAAACGTATTATGAATCGTCGCTGATCGGCACGTTGGTCTGGGGTGACCTGGAGTTCGGTCGCAAGGGCGAGGGCGTGGGAAAAAGATCGTTCGTATCGAAGCTCGTGAGTCGTGACATCACGAAGATCATCAACATCACGCCGCTGATGAATCACAATCAGGTCGGCGTGGTGGGAAACCTGTACAGTCTCGCGCTCGGCAGCGTGGACAACTCGCGCCGCTTCGAGAACGATCCCGCCCGACTCGCCACTGCCGTGCCGGAAATCTATGCTCTGCCCGCTCTCAGCGACAAGGTGGTTCTGAACATTGTCGATGCCCTGATCTGCCAGTACGAAGGAGAGGAACGCACGCTTCTGCACTACTCAACGCCTTTGAATCAACTTCGTTTCAGCAAAGATCCCGTGGCGCTGGACGCGTTGTCGCTTCAGGAACTGGAACAGCAACGGGAAAAATCCAAGGCGCCGCGTTTGAAAACCAATATGGAACTCTACTCAAATGCGGAATTGCTGGAACTCGGCATTTCCAATCCCGGGAAAATTCGCGTGGTCAAGGTGACTCAATGATCGCGCCCGAAGTTCACGGCAACACAATCACTCTGTAGAACCTAACCGGTTCCGCTGCGACTGAGTCCGTCACGGTCAGCACCATGTTGGTTCCCGGAATCGGTCCGCCGAAATTCTGCCATGAACCGACAGTCAGGTTGGTTCGATATTGAACCTGATAGTTCGGACCGGGAATCGCGCTCCAGCTGAAACGAACCAGTTCGCCTTCCCTCGTCATGCTCGTGAACGATGGCTGCGGGAAAGTCGAACAACAGCTGACGACGGCGTTCGACGAAACGATCCGCAACGTCCAGCCGCCGCTGATGTCACCAAAATCGGCCACGTTGAAATCCTGAATATAAAGAGACCATGTTCCGTTCGGAACTGTCCCCAGCGAAAGCAAAGTGGTTTGATACGGAGGCGGCGGCGTTCCCTCCAATCCGTCATTTGGAAAATTATCGGTCGGGCGATACGTTCCGCCGAATATCTGCGTCGAATCGGGTAGAGAGGCCGGGGCGGCGTCATCAAAGGTCAGATTGATGAACGACAGATCACCATCACCGCCACATGCATCCATCAACTTCACCGCCCGCCCGTTCGGGGCGACCAGCAGCATCCCGATGTCATCGGGATAAGTGTGGCTGAGCCCGTTCAATGTCACGGTCACTTTCACCACCTCGCCTGAAACGCCACCCACATTGATTGATGACGGATACGGCCAGGCAACATCGGCATCCTGAATTACGATGAAACCCGGATTGTTGAACACCTGCGTCACGATCGTCGATTGCACGCTCCCCAGGGTGAATGGCCAGGCTGCCGTTCCAAGGGACGTGCCGTTGTCGGACAGCTGAAACAGAGCTGTGAGCGAACCGCCGCAGCTTCCCGATGGAGTGAACTGAAATGACCGCGTCGCTGTGCTTCCGACCGGAATCACCCCGATGTTCTGCGGAGCGCCTGGATAATAGATTCCATTCGTTTGCAGAAGCGTCACAACCAGATTGGTCGTGGGAGCTGTCCCGGTGTTCTGAAATGTGAAATTCACCGTGACCGTTTCAAACGGATCGATCCAGCCGTTCGTTGGAAAACACGATTCCGAGGTCACCACGGCATTTGAAACAGAAACGAACGGGCCGCTGGGAACGATGGTGAAGTTGGCGTCGGAAATGTCGTAAAAAATGTTTCCTGCCGCCTGAACCTTCACCCGCGCCTGTGACGTGCTCACGTTCGGAAGCGTGACGAGTCGGGAACCGGTGTTCGGCACATTCGTCGCCAGCTGATACGAAAAAGTCTGGCCACCATCTACAGAGAGAAAGATGTTCACGCTCGAGGCATTGATCGGGGCGGCAGTCGTTCCCGCAACATTCCATGTCACGGTCTGGTTTCCTGCCCAGGCCACAGCCGTGTTGGGCGAAGTCACCCGGAACGGCCCGGCGGTTCCAACAACTGTGACCGTCATGTCGTCATCAGCCACACCACCACCGCCCGGTCGATTATCCCGGACAGTAACGCGGAAGTTCATCGTCCGGCTCGTGGTGGGCAGTTTTTCCTGATTCCAGTTGGTATTCGCCAGAACGCTGCTGAGTTTCGGGAAGTATCGAACCGGACTTGTGGTCGGCAGAAATGAGCGGAACAGCGGGCCGCTCCCTGAATCGCCGGCTGAAAGCGATGCCGAGGGACCGAGATCCATTTGCTCCCAGCAATAAGTCAGCGCATCTCCATCCGGGTCAGTGGCGCTGGCGGTAAGCACAAACGGTGTGTTTGCCGGGATCACATAGTTTGCCCCGGCGTTTGGCACGGGCGGAGAATTGCCGGTTGCGGATCCCATTGCGCAACCGGCATCCGTGTTCAGGAATGTGTGGATTTCGTCCAGACTGCCGGCGTGAAAATAAGGGTCGCTGTGAAACTGGAGATCGTTTCCCGTACAGATTCCCGCATAGGCCATGATCGTCGATCCGCTTCCCGGTTCATACGCCGTTGGTCCATGCCGGTTCCCGCTACCGCATGCGCCCGAGGTGCTGTTGAACGTATGATTCGCTCCGAACTGATGTCCCATTTCGTGCGCGACGTAATCGATGTAAAAGGCATCGCCAACAGGGGAGAAAGCACCGGTTGCGCCTCGGGCCTTGTAGGAGGGATGACAAACACTCCCTAGCGTTGCAATTCCTCCACCGCCAGTGCCGAAGACATGTCCAATGTCATAGTTGGCACTGCCGATGATCGAATCGACGACGCCCTGATTCTCGTCGAGCATCCAGCTCTCATTCTCGTTCGTGAATGGATCGCTGTTCCCGTCGGTGAAAATCAGAAGGTCATTGTTCGCCACGAGCACGAGCCGCACGGCCAGTTCCTGTTCGTAAATGCCCGTCACGCGATTGACGGCGGTGACGACTGCCGACATCGCCGCTTCCACAGTCCCGCCGAAGAAAGCCGTATATTCGCCAGTCGTGGATACCGCCAGCCGGAACGTTCTGAGACTGCCTCCTGAAAGCGGTCGTCGCACCTGGAGAGACAGATCCGGGCGAATGGCCGAACCAATGGGAATCGGAGGAGAACATCGAAATGTCGTGTTCCTCCGCAAATCGCGCTTCCAATAGGCCACGTGGGTGTTGGTGTCACCGCGAAACGCAGGATCAACGTAGATCGCACCGCGCGGCGACAGCACCTGCGCATGAAATCCCAATGGCGTCAGATCCAGCCGCACGGTCGCGTCGGGATCATTAATTCCCTGTCCGGCGTAGGTTGTAATCTGCGGAAACTTCGCCGCGAGCTCGGGCTCCATGATCGGCGCTTCCACAATCGCGAATCGCGCGGTCGTTCCATCCGGCATCGGCAGTTCGACTTCCATTCCACTGGCGCGCGCCGACGATGGCTCACCGCGCGACGCCTTTTGCGCGACGGCTCTGAATGCAACCTGATCCAGGGTGAAATATTCACCACGATCCGGCTCAACCCAGCGCTCTTCCGGGCGCGGATTTCCCGCCGTTCGAACCCAGATTTTGGCGTCGTTGGTCGATTGCGCGTTGGAGGAGCTGATTCCAAACAGGCTCAGAAGTATGGCCGGCCAGGCGAGAAGATTTCTGGATGAGGTCATTTGCGTCCCGCGCGAAGCAAAGCAAAGTTCTCCCGCACACGCGAGGGGAAATCTGTCTCGACGAGAAGAATCCCGGTTGCCGGCTCAGTGGCCTGCCGCCTGGATCGCCGTCTTCAACGCATCGACTACCACGGCCGGCACGCAACCGAGGATCACCACAGCAGCCGCGATCAAGCCAAGAACGATCTGCTGAAGAATCGGCACCTGCACCGGTTCATTCGTTTCAGGTGCCGCCACGTAAATCTGCTTCAGCACCTTGAGGTAGTAGTAAAGCGACACTGCACTCGTTGCGATGGCCAGGATCACCAGCCAGAGCAGGCCCAGGTTTTCTCCACCCTTCACCGCCGCGGCAAAGAGATAGAATTTTCCGAAGAAACCTGCCAGCGGCGGAATGCCTGCCAGCGAAAGCAGAAACACGAACATGCAAAACGAAATCAACGGCGCCCGCCGGCTCAGTCCGGCGAAGTGGCTCATCGTGTCACCGCCAGTTCTGTTTTCCACCACTGCAATCACACCAAACGCGCCCACCGTTGTGAGGCCGTAGGTCAAAACGTAATAAAGCAGCGATGCCACGCCGTCTTCGTTGTTCGCCGCAATTCCCAGCAGTGCATAACCGGCATGTGCAATCGCCGAATACGCCAGCAGCCTTCGCACGCTTCCCTGCACGATGGCCGCAAGATTGCCGAGAATCATGGATGCACCAGCAATGACCGCCACGGTGGGAATCCAGCCAGAAACGAAGCTGCGCCACGCCCCGCTTCCTTCCACTCCGGCGAAACCGATCATCAACAGCTTCGCAAAAATAAAGAAGCTCGCGACCTTCGACCCTGACGCAATAAACGCCGCGCTCGGTGCCGGCGCGCCTTCATAGGCATCCGGCGCCCAGAGATGAAACGGAACCGCCGCCACTTTGAAGCCGAATCCGACAATGGTCATCACAACCGCAACGACCAGCAACGGATCAAGTCCCTTCCCCGCCAGCGCAGCAGCGATCTGGTGAAGGTTGGTCGATCCAGAAAGGCCATACACGAGGCTCAGGCCAAACAACGTGAATGCCGCGGCCATTCCACCAAACAGGAAATATTTCAACGCCGCCTCGGCCGACTTGATGTTCCGTTTGTTGAACGCGGTCAGGATGTAAAGCGACAGGCTCGTCAGTTCCAGCGAAACGAAGATCATCAGGATGTCCTCCGCGCTCACCAGAAACATCATTCCCACCGCGGCGAACAAAATCAGCGCCATGTATTCGCCCACGTGCTCCGTGAAATCCGAGTCGGATGAAAGCAGCACCGTGAGGATGGTCAAAATGAGAATGCCCGCTTTCACCAGGCGCGTGAGCGGATCAATCACCAGCAAGCCATTCATCACATTGGCGTGCGCCGGCGTCACAGCGATCCAGCCGGCCGCCAAGGCACAACCAACACTCGCAATCAATCCGCCAATGCGGAATCGAAGCCGCCGGTCGAGTCCGCCCGTGGAACGGTCCGCGACCAGGATGAAAAATGCCGTCGCGACAAGAATCGTTTCAGGCAGCGCCAGTTTCAGAAGTTCGAGGTAGCTCATTGAGCACCTCCTTTCTGAATCCATTGGAACAACGGCGATTCAAAACTCGGAACGATGATTTTCAACAGCACGTGCGGATAAAGGCCGACCAGAACGGATGCGCCGATCAAAAGCGTCGCTCCCAAACGTTCGGGCACGGAGATCGGCTGAAGCGGTTCATGGCCGTGGCTGTTTTCATCGGCATCAGCCGTGGCCGCGGCAGTGGTGTCGTCACCAAAGAAGGCTTTCTGTGTCGCACGCAAGGTGTAGGCAACGCCAATCAGAATGCCTACACCGGTGATGATCGCGAGTGCGGGATACGACTTCCACGCGCCGATCAACACCTGCAATTCCGCGATGAATCCGCTGAAGCCCGGCATGCCCATCGATGCCACGCCGGCAATCACAAACGTCACCGCCGCGAACGGCAGCATCTTCGAAAGCCGCATCGCTTCCAGCATCGGCAGCTCGCGTGTGTGGGTTCGTTCGTAAACCATCCTTCCGACCACAGCGAACAGCAGGCCCGCGATCACGCCGTGCGAAAACATCTGCAACACCGCACCGCTGACACCGATCGTGTTCAACGTCACGAGTCCAAGCAGAACGAATCCCATGTGGCTGACGCTCGAATAACCGATGACGAATTTGAAATCCTTCTGCACCAGCGCGACCATTGCGCCGTAAACGATTCCGATCACCGCCAGCACCGCGAACACATCGCGCCACGATCCGAATCCGAGCACCGTGCAGCCCCACGGTTCCAGTCCCTGCGGGAAAAGCGTCATCGCCACACGCAAACAGCCATACGCGCCGAGCTTCATCACCACGCCGGCCAGCAGCATCGAAGCAGCGGTCGGCGCAGCCACGTGACCGGTCGGCGCCCAGGTGTGGAACGGCCACATGCCGGCCAGGATGGCAAAACCGACGAACACCAGCGGGAACGCCCACATTTGAAAACTGTGCGGGAACGAAAACTTCGCCAGTTCCACAAGGCTCATGGTCTCCGCGCCGGAAACCACATACGCCGCAATCATTCCCACCAGCACCATGGCGCTGCCGATGAACGAATAGAGCGCGAGTTTCATGGCGCCGTACTCGCGGCGCGTCGAACCCCAGATCGCGATGATGAAATACTTGGGAATGATCGCGATTTCGTAGAACACAAAAAGCAGGAACAGATCGAAGCTCAGGAACACGCCATACACACCGCCGATCAGCGCGAGATAGAAGGCGAAAAATTCCTTCGCGCGATGCTCGATGTTCCAGGAGAAAAGAATTCCCGCGACCGCTGCCAGTCCCGTCAGCAGAACCAGCGTCAGGCTCACGCCGTCCGCAGCCAGCTGGTATCGGAATCCAAGCGTCGGAATCCATGCTTTGTCGGCGATGGTCAGCAGTTCACCGGCCTTGAACCCGGCGTAAGCGACCAAGGCAATCACCAGCCCCGCAAAAGCCGTTGCGAATGCCACGCCGCGCGCCGCGCGCGGATTGTCCTTCGGCAGGAGCATCAGCACCAGCACACCGAGAAATGAAATGTAAATCGTCCAGGCCAGCATCTTCAGATTGCGGATTGCGCAAACCGTGTTCTGGTCGCATCCCACAAATTGTTTCGTCTCGTGTTCATCGGCGCATCAAAACGGCAGTTGCTTCACCAGCTGCACCACAGTGGCGTTGATCGTTCCGAGCACCAGCTGCGGGTAAACGCCCAGCACAAACATCAAGGCAATCGGTATCGCCAGCAGCACGCGCTCGGACGTCGTCAGGTCCGGAAAACCGGTCCATTTCTCATTCAACGGTCCGTTGAAGACCCGCTGCAAAATCGTCAGGATGAAAATCGCCGTGACAAGCAGGCCAATCACCGAGACCGAAGCGGAACACATCGCCAGCGGGAATACACCCTTGAAGATCAGGAATTCGCCGATGAATCCATTCAGGCCGGGCAGTCCGAGCGACGAGAACAGAGCAATCCCCATCAGTCCGCAGAAGACCGGCGCCACTTTCCGCAAGCCGCCAAAATCATTCAGTCCACGCAAACCGCCGCTGCGCTGTTCGATCAGGCTCACGAACCAGAACAACGTCGCCGCCGTCAGGCCGTGATTGAACATCTGGAGCAACACGCCGTTCAATGCAGCCGCGCGTTCCACGTCCGGCGCCGGAGATGTTGTCGAACCCGTCGCGACTGCGAACATCGCCAGCAGGCAATAGCCGAGATGGTTGATTGAAGAATAAGCGAGGATGCGCTTCAGGTCGCGTTGCGCGAAGGCAGCGCACGCGGAGAACACAATCGTGATCACCGCCAGCACAAGCAGCGGAGTCCGGTATTGTTGAATTTCCGCCGGGAAGATCGGCAGCAGAATTCGCAGGAAACCATAAACGCCCATCTTCGACATCACACCGGTCAGCAGCATCGTCGTCGCCGACGGCGCTTCGGTGTAGGTCGCAGGCAGCCACGTGTGGAACGGCATCAACGGCACCTTGACTGCAAATCCAAGCAGCGCGCCCAGGAAGATGATTCCGACCAGTGCTTTTCCGCTCAGCCCGGTCCAGGTGAGATCGGATGAAATGGCCGAGGCAATTTCACCTTTGCGCGCCAGTTCAGCCAATGCCGTGAAATCAGAGACATGTCCCGTCGCCAAAAAGATTGCGAGAAACGCGAGCAACATCCCGATGCTGCCGACCATCGTGTAAACAAAGAACTGCGTCGATGCCGCGGCGCGTTGAGGTCCGCCCCACAATCGAACAAGGAAAAACGCCGGGATCAGACTCAGTTCCCAGAACAGGAACCAGTGGAAGAAATTCAGTGCGGTGAAAGTTCCAAAGAGTCCGCCCTGAAGAAACAGCACCAGTCCATAATACAGATGCGACCGGTCATCCATCCGCCAGGAAGCAAGCATCGACAGCAGCGTGACCATCGCCGTCAGCACCAGCATCAGCAGGCTGAGGCCGTCCGCCGCGACGCGGTATTCAATGCCGAGCGTCGGAATCCAGAGATGCTTTTCCTCGAACTGCAATGCGCCGGAGGAAGCGTCGAACGATTTCCACAGCCATAGTGTGATGACAAATGTCAGAAGGCCCGTTCCAAAAGCCAGATTGCGTCCGACCTTCCGGTTTTCGCTTCCGATTCCAATGACCAGCAAGCCGGCAACGATCGGCAGCAGGGTAAGCAATGTGATGAGTGGCAGACCGTTCATGAACCGCTTCCTCCCCAGATCAGCCAGATGACCAGCAGCACGAGCGCGATTCCGATCGCCCGCAGGTAACCCTGAATCCGCCCATCCTGCAGCCGGGAGAAAAATCCGCCGCCCAGCGAGATCCGTTTGCAGCCCTGGTCAAAGCCGAGGTTCACCACGTATTCGTCGATCACGCGATTCACCCAGGAAAAACCGATCACGACGTAAGAAACCAGATGCACCAGTCCGCTCCAGATCCAGGTGTCGAGGAAGTCGCACACCTTCGCGAACCAGGCATTGAAGGCGATCACCGACTTCTCGTACAGCTCGTCGATCCAATACTTGTTTTCGAGAACCTTGTAGATGTCGGGACGCAGCGTTTCGAGAACATCAGGCTGATCCGCCTTCGCAATCGGCTTGCGGCCATAGAACCACCAGCCAAGGCCAAGACCGGCGAAGACGATTGCGGAAGAAATAATCATCAGTGAAACGACATCCTTCGTGAACCCGCCGCCCTCATGATGCGTACCGAGAAACGTCTGGAACCACGGCCATGTGGGCGTTCCGATGAAGCCCAATAAAATGGCAAACGCCGCAAGAATCATGAGCGGCGCTGTCATCACGAGAGGACTTTCATGCGGTTCGGAAGCGGAGTGTGAAGACTCCGCTTTCTTGCCATGAGATTTGGATACGGAACGAGAATGATTGTGATCGTGTCCGCCGCGATAACTGCCAAAGAAAACCAGCACGACCTGCCGTGTCATGTAAAACGCCGTCAGCAGCGCGCCGGCAATTCCAAGATAGAATGGAACGTGCGACACCGGCCATCCGTGCGCCGCGTGCAGGATTTCGTCCTTGCTCCAGAATCCGGAGAACAACACCGGGAATCCGGCGAGCGCCAGCATGCCGATGGCGTAAGTGATGAATGTAATGGGCATGTATTTCTTCACGCCGCCCATGCGCCGGATGTCCTGTTCTTCGTGACAGCCATGAATCACCGAGCCCGCGCCCATGAACAGCAGCGCCTTGAAGAACGCGTGTGTGATGAGATGGAACATCGCAACCGCCACCCCGCCAACGCCGAGACCCATCATCATGTAACCAAGCTGCGAAACGGTGGAGTATGCGAGAATGCGTTTGATGTCGTTCTGAGCCACAGCGATTGAGGCGGCAAAGATGGCGGTGATGGCACCAATCCACGTGACCACCTGAAGCGCCACCGGTGTGGCCGTCGATCCTTCCGGAACGACACTCATCAGCGGATACACCCGCGCCACCAAAAACACGCCCGCGGCCACCATGGTCGCAGCATGAATCAGTGCGCTGACAGGCGTGGGACCTTCCATCGCGTCCGGCAGCCAGACATGCAACGGCACCTGACCGGATTTACCGACAGCGCCAAAAAAGATCAGCAGCCCAATCGCAGTGGAAACAGCCATTCCAACTCCGGTCGTCTGCGCCACCAGCTTTGTCAGCGCCGCCTGCTGCATGCAGCCGGTGCCCTCTTCGGTGTAGAACAACAGCGTTCCGGTTTGCGAATACAGCCAGACCATTCCGAGCAGGAAAGCGACGTCGCCAATGCGTGTGGTGATGAACGCCTTCTTTGCCGCGGCGGCGGCGGTCGGTTTGTGATACCAGAAACCAATGAGCAGATAGGAGGTCAGCCCGACAATTTCCCACGAGATGAACAGCAGCAGCAGGCTGTTGGCGATGACGACTCCCAGCATTCCCCCGGCGAACAGCGCAAGGAACGTGAAGAATCGCGTGAAGTTCTGGTCGTGCGCCATGTAGCCGACGCTGTAGATGAAGATCAACGTTCCAACGAACGTGACCATCACCAGCATCACCGTTGTGAGCGGATCGACGATCCATCCCAGCTGAAGAGCACCCGCGCTTCCCTCGGCGAACTGAAACCAGGTGACGTTGAAAACCTGCCGTGCTTCCTCGCCGTGACCGTGGTGTCCCAGCACGTTTGCAAACGCGCACAGAGACAGCAGAAAGGCGCCGATCATTGAGCCAATCGCCAGCCCGGCCGAAAACTTCCGGCAACGCTGCGGTGCGAGCGCGCTCAATCCCGCCGCCAGAACCGGCAGCGCGGGAATCAGCCAAAGATTTTTAACAATCCAACTCATGCAGTTAACACCGCGGCAACGCTGCGCCGCGGAGGCAGACAAAACATTTCAGAAACCGGCTTCATCCCTTCAATTGATCCATCTCGTCCACGCTCGTGGTCTTGTAATGCCGGTAAATCGCGATGATCAGCGCCAGTCCAACCGCCGCTTCCGCAGCGGCAAGTCCGATCGAAAAGATCACGAACATGACACCGGTCAGCGCCTCCGGATTCGGTCCAAACCGCCAGAACGCGATGAAGTTCAGGTTCGCCGCATTCAGCATCAGCTCGATGCCGACCAGGACCAGGATCGCGTTCCGCCGCGTCAGGGCACCGGCCATGCCGATGGCGAAGAGGAAGGCGGAGAGGAGGAGGTAGCCGACAAGCGGGTTGCTCATACGCTCGATCCTTTCCCTTTTGAAAAGGAGAAAGGGAGAAAAGGAGAAAAGGAGAAAAACGCAGGTATTTTCTCCCCTGCTCCTTTTCCCCTTTTCACCCCTGCTTGATTCAAGGCGTTCACTTCATCTTCCTTTCTTGCCTGTCGCTCATCGCAATGATCACCGCGCCGATCAGAGCGGCGGTCAGCAGGAGGCCGATCACTTCGAGCGGGAGGACGAATCGGTTCATCAAAACATCGCCGATGCCGCGGACGGTCACTTCAGTGGCGGGCGAAGGCTCGCGTTTCACAACCTCGCTGTTCGTGATCGCCCATACGAGAACGCCCAACACAGCAACCACGACCGCCGCGCCGGCCATCCACGTTTTCGAAAAAATCTCCTCATTCGGATTTTCGCCACTGCGGGTGAGCAGAATGGCAAATACCACGAGAATCGACACGGCTCCGACATAAACGAGCAGCTGTGCAAAACCGACAAACTGCGCGTTGAGCTGAAGATACGCAGCCGCCAGTCCGGCGAATGCCACCACCAGCGCGAGCGAACAGTGAATCAAATGGCGCAGCGTTATGGCCGCCACGGAAGCGGCAATGATCACAACGGCGATGATGGCGAAACTGATCGTCATGTTATCGGTTCATTCAGCAAATCGATACGTGCGGCGGCCAATCTTGCGGCGTTCCATCAGTCCCCGGCCGAGCAGAATGTAGGAGCCGATGATGATCGCCGAGCAGGCGATCCAGCGTGCCGCAGCCGGCAGCGGCAGCATGAAATGCCAGACAGCCGCGGCAACAATGTTGAGAAGCGTCATTGGGAGCATGAACTTCCACGCGAAATTCATCAGCTGATCCTGCCGCAGACGCGGAAGCGTGCCGCGAATCCAGATGAAGACCGCGATCAATGCCAGAAGCTTCGCAAAGAACCACGCCCACGATGGGATGAATTGAAGGAACGAGAGCGGCGCACCCCAGCCACCGAGAAAGAGCGTGATGCCGAGCCCGCTGACCGCAAAAAGCCCGATGTATTCGCCGAGGAAGAACAGCGCGAACTTGAATCCGGAATACTCGATGTAATAGCCGGCGATGATTTCCGATTCGCCTTCCGGAAGATCGAATGGCGAACGATTCGATTCCGCCGTCGCCGCAATCATGAACAGAACAAATCCGGCAAAGCCCCACGGCGTGAAGACGAACCAGTCCGGAAATGCGCCGTTGAAACCGCCTTGTGCCGCGACGATCTCGTTCAGCGAAAGTGATCCGACGATCATGATCACCGTGACACTGGAGAGAATCAGCGGGATTTCGTAGCTGATCATCTGCGCGATCGCGCGCATGGCTCCGAGCAACGAATATTTGTTCCGGCTCGACCATCCGGCCATGAAGACCGACAGCTCCATGATCGCGCCAACCGAGAAGAAGAACAGGATGCCGGCATCGAAATCAACAAGCGTCATGTTGCGGCCGATGGGAAGAACCGAGAGCACCAAAAAAGGAGGAATGACCAGCACCAGCGGCGCAAGAAAGTGAACCACCTTGTCCGCGGAGCGCGGAACCAGGTCTTCCTTGATCAACGCCTTGATGCCATCCGCTGCCGGCTGAAGAAAACCGAAGGGCCCGACTCGATTGGGTCCGTAACGATTCTGGATGCGACCAAGTCCCTTGCGCTCGAGAATCGTGGTGACCGCGAACAGAGTTGCAAAGACACCCATGAGCGCGGCGATGGAGATGACGATCGAAGCGAGGCCCTGCCACGGCTCCGGCGCGAAGCCGACCAGCCAGTGCTTCAGGTTCACAAATATCTGATCTATCGAATCAGCCATGCTCAAATCCCATCAATAAAATGCGCGGCCCTTGAAGGTGGATGGGAAACACGTCCATGCGGCATTGGATTGGCCGCACACAGCCAGGGCGCTGCGGACGGCGGAAAATAACCGGCAACGTCTTTTGATTTCCAGAAGAAAAGTGGCGCGAAGCATCTGCGGCGCGAAACTGCTGAGCGAGGTGCCGAACGGAGAAGCGCGGGTCTGTGACCCGCAGCGATGTTCGCCTTCCTGAGACAGAAATTCTTTGAATCTTTGCCCACCAATTCATGCCGCTGCAACTCACAGAGTCGTGGTCCGATAGCTCGGGCACCGCATGGTTGAGACACACGTCGGCGGAGACAAATTTCCGTCCGTTCGGCGCGGTGCGTCGGAAAACAAACTGGAATGCCCGGCCTCATTTCGCGGCATCCGCCGGAGCAGTTTTGGCCGGAGCAGCAGCGGCAGCGGCTTTGGCAGCTGCAGCAGCTTTTGCCTTTGCCTCGGCATCGGCCTTGGCCTTGGCTTCGGCCTTCGCCTTTTCTGCCGCGATCACCGCGTCGGACTCCGCGGCGTCCTTGGGATGAATTTTCCGATAATGCTCATTCGATTTGGCGAGCTGATGCTTGTTCACCAGCAATCCACCGAACCGGTTCGTATTCGCGAGTTCAAACTCGGTGTCCATTTTGATCGATTCAAACGGACAGACCTCCGCGCAGATCCCACAACTCATGCAGACCGAGATGTCGATGTCGAACGTGGCCGGATAAAACTGCGGCTGGCCCTTGTAATCGACGCGCTTGTCCTTGCTCTTGACGATGTAAATGCACTTCGGCGGACATTCCTTCTCGCAGATCTGGCACGCCACACAGCGCAATCCCTTCATCGGATCTTCGCCGTCGTAAACCAGAAATGGAAACTGCCGGGTCGCCTCCGGGAGCTTCTGCCGCTCTTCCGGATATTGAATGGTCGGCAATCGTTCCTCGGAAACATAGCTTCCGAAGAAGTTCTTGGCGGTCACCGCCATGCCTTTGAGGATTGCTTCGCCTAACATGCTAAAAAGTTCCGGGTTTGAAGTTCGGAGTTCGTGCCGATTGTCCTGAGCAATGGCGTCTCGAAACACGAAACGCGAAACATGAAACACCAAACTTGAAACGTTTCTTCATCGGTCCACTTCCCCCAACACGATATCCACGCTACCGAGGATGATGATGATGTCGCCGACATTGTGACCGAGGCACATGTCTTCAAGAACCGTCAGGTTGATGAAGCTCGGCGGTCGCACGCGGTAGCGATAGGGATTCGGCGAACCGTCGCTGATCAGATAAAAACCGAGTTCGCCTTTTGGCGCTTCGATCCGGCCGTAGGATTCGCCCGGCTTGGGACGGAACCCGCGCAGCTTCGCCTTGGGATCGATCACCGGTCCTTCAGGAATATCCTTCAACGCCTGCTTCAGGATCTTGATCGATTCGCGCATTTCGAGAACGCGCATCATGTAACGATCGTAAACATCGCCGTTCTCGCCGAGCGGCACGCGGAAATCGAACCGGTCATAAATCCCGTATTTATCGACTTTCCGCACATCGTAGTTCACGCCGCAGGCACGGAGCATCGGGCCCGTGATGCTGGCGTTGATTGCCAGTTCGCGCGGCAGGACGCCGACACCCTGGGTGCGCGCCATGATGATTTCATTCTCGCTGAGCAGCGTGTCGAATTCGTCGAGGAACGATGGAAACTCATCCACGAGCTTCTGCACGCGCGCGAGCCAGCCATCCGGTGCATCGGTGCGCAGTCCGCCAAAGCGCATGAAGTTGCACATCATGCGCGCGCCGCTGATCGATTCGAACAGATCGAGCACCTTTTCGCGCTCGCGGAACGCATACATGAGCGGCGTGCCCATGGCACCCATGTCCTGGAGCAGGAAGCCGCAGAGCGACGCGTGATTCTGAAGGCGGGTCAGTTCGGCGAGAATGACGCGCAGGTATTCCGCGCGTTCAGGAACCTGCAGTCCGGCGAGCTTTTCCACCGAAAGGCAGTAAGCCCAGTTGTTCGTCATCGAACAGAAATAATCGAGCCGGTCGGTATATGGGATCGAAGACAGGTAACTCGTGCCCTCGGCGATCTTTTCGTGGTTGCGATGCAGGTAGCCGAACACCGGCTTGAGCTTCACCACGCGTTCGCCGTCGAGCACCACATCCATTCGGAACACGCCGTGCGTGGACGGATGCTGCGGGCCCATTGAAATTTCCAGCAATTCGCCATCGACGGCGCTGCCGTTCTTCCGGCCGGGCAGCAGGGTGTAGTTCCTGGTCGAATCGGACGGGATTTCCACACCGGACGCGCTCATGCCTTCACCTCTTTCGCCTGGTGTTCCTTGACCCGTTCCAACACTTCATCGTGCGGCGTCGGTTCGTATTCGAAATCATCCGGCTCAACATAATCCTTCCGCATTGGATGATCCTTGAATTCGTCCCACATCAGAATGCGGCGCAGGTCCGGGTGCCCTTCAAACTGAATTCCGTAAAGATCGAATATCTCCCGCTCCTGAAACTCCGCTCCGCGCCAGAGCGGCGTGAGCGACGGCAATGTGACATCCGTGCGATTGGGCGTGCGGACGCGAAGAATGACCGGACCGTGTTTCAGGCTCATGGAATATAGGTGATACACCACTTCCAGATAACCCGGCCGCGGCGTCTTTTTCACCTCTTCCACTTCCTTCTCCACGCCATCGACCACCTTCTTCACCTTGATCTTCTCGGTCAGCTCGGCGTCCAGCCAGTCGATGCCTGTCGCGTTCGAAAGATAGTCGAATTGGAGCGACGGTTCGTCGCGCAGAAACTTCGCCGCGGCAAAAGCGTGCTCGCGGTCCACGAGAAGCGAGCGCTGGCCCGACGGGCTGTCGTTCGGAACGATTTCCAAACGCACGCCCGGGACGGCGGCTTCAATTCGCGTTATGATCTGTTCGAGACTTTCCACAGTTAAAATGAACGAACCCGGTCAGGCCGGGTTCAAAGCGTTACGTTCTGGCCACCTGAGGCGGCTGCCATACTTCAGAGTTTTTCGACGGCACAAGGTCGTGCTCACCGTATTCCGGCACCGGAAATTCGCTGGGAGCATCGGCTTTCAAATGACGCGGACGGCTTTCCCCCGTGAGTTTCTGATCGTCAATCCTTTGCTGAAGCGTCATGAACGCATGCAGCAACGCCTCAGGGCGGGGCGGACAACCGGGAATATGCACATCCACCGGAATGAACCGGTCGATGCCTTTCAGCACGTTGTATCCCTGCTTGAACGGTCCGCCGGAAATCGCGCAGGCGCCCATCGCGATGACGTATTTCGGCTCCGACATCTGGTTGTAAAGCCGCACGACCTGCGGCGCCATTTTCTTGGTCACGGTCCCGGCAACGATCATCAGATCGGCCTGACGTGGCGACGGACGAAAAACCTCGGCACCGAACCGGGCGAGATCCCAGCGCGACATCGACGCCGCGATCATTTCAATCGCACAGCAGGCGAGCCCGAACCCCAGAGGCCAGATGGAATTCTTCCGGCCCCAGTTGTACAGCTCTTCAAGGGTCGTCACCACGATCCCCTGCTTCTGCAATTCACTTCTCAGTGTTTCGTCCATGTTATCAAAAACAGCAGCGCCTTGTTTGGCGCAAACCTTCGCAGCATCACTGAACGCCGGACTATCCGTCGGCCGGTCTATTTCCAGCTGAGCACTCCTTTCTTCCATGCCCAGACAAGACCAACCACCAGCAGGAACAGGAACACCATCATCGTGATGAATGCTCCCGCCGACAGGCTGGTAAACGCCACCGCGAACGGCAGCAGGAAAATCGTCTCCACATCGAAGATCAGGAAAATGATCGCGTAGAGGTAATACTCGGCCTTGAACTGCACCCAGGCGTCGCCCTTCGATTCCAACCCGCATTCATAAGTGGCGTTCTTGTCGGGACCAGCCTTTTTGGGAGAAAACTTCCTTGCCCACAACCATGCAAGCGCCAGCGGCGTTAGCGCAAACCCCAGAGCTGCGATCATCAGCACCAGAATTGGCAGGTAAGGGCTATTAGTGAACGACATACGAACTGTTCAGTTCTAAAGTTCGCCGCACCGTACCAACGGACCCCTGCCCCGTCAAGAAATGGGCAATTTTTGTGGATTAAAGAGCAAGATCGGACACAACCAGATCGTCAGACCGTCACAACTTCCGTTTGGAAAGCAGGTTGGCGTCAGTTTCGATTGGGCCGATGCAATCCCACCGAATGCGCGATGTCATCGAACTCTTCGCGGCTCACGTCTTCCAGCTGTTTTCCCTTGGCGGAAAGCTTCTCGTTGATCTTGATGACTTTCTCCGTCATGACCTCATGGGTCTCCTCTGAACCACCGACCAGCGCAAAGTTCGGACCGGTCGTCACGCGCTTGTGGCCATCAGAATCGAGTCCAACGCCCAACAGAATCGCTTTCTTCTTCGCAGGCTTCTTGCTGTTTGATTTCGCCATGTAACGGAACGTAAGGACGCACAGGAGCCAGGTCAAGGTGGGCGAGCAAATCGAGCTGGTGGAAAACGCATTGATTCCGATGATTTCAGTTCTCATAGCACCGCGCTTCAGCGCGGTGAAACGGCGGCCATTGCGGCGCTCAGCTGTTTTAACAGGTTTCTGTGTTTCGAAAGCAAAGCTGTTGAAACAGCTTCTTCAATTCAGCCCCATATCACCGTGCTGAAGCACGGTGTTAATGAGAGATGGAAATCTGACGTTCCCTGAAAATCCCCACTTCGATCACAGCGTGCGGATCTCTTCCCAAAGCGGTTTCAGATCCAAATCCGCCAACGCCATTGTTTTGATCGTATCCTTGTCTCCCGCCTCGAATGCGCGTTGAAGCCAGACGCGCGCTTCATCGAGATTGTTCAACTGGCAGGCGTAACACGACAGGTTGTAGGGAATCGTCGGCTCCTTCGGAAATTTTCCAAATGCTGGAAGCAACGCCTCCTGAGCCGCCCGAACGCCTCCGCCCGTGGCGCGCCGGATCGCGTAAGCCTGGTGCAGCCAGCCGGACGAACGGCCCGGAGCCATCTTGACGAGCGTGCGTGCGACCTGCAGCCCTGCGTCCCAATTCTCCGCCTCCGCCGCAAGCACCCAGCGCACTTCAAGAACGTCGGGATGACATTGAAGCGTCGCCGAAACGCGGTTCAGTTCGGCCTCCGCCTCGGACATGTTTCCGAGTTCAAGCCAGCCAATTGCGGCGGACAGATGATGCGCATCGGGTGGTTCAATCTTCTGCATAAGTGGATGGCAATGATCGAAGATCGAGGAACGAAGTCACTTCAAAAGGTTTGTCATCGAAAGTCAGCTGCAATCCAACACCTGCCGGACCATTCGGGCCAACGCCGCCGGGGGGAATGGCTTGTGAAGGAGCGGCGCAGTGAGTTGGGAAGGATCGAAGTTCCCGTTCGAATGTTCCGGAAATGCAGAAATGAACAGAACCTTCGTGTTCGGACAAATCCGCCGCACGCGATCTGCCAGATCCCGACCGTCGATCTGTGGCATCAGGATGTCGGTCAGGAGCAGATCGATCTTTCCCGTGCGGTTTTCGACAAGCTTCAACGCCTCGATCCCGTCAGCCGCAGCGAGGACATCGTAACCCAGGCGTTTCAGGACTGTGACGGTGACGTCGCGCAGCATCGGATCGTCTTCCACGAGAAGAATGGCTTCCGTCCCGCGCACAAGATCCTCCACACCGGCGGGAACTTTTTTCGCCACCGAATCCATCACCTTCGGCAGGTAAATCGTGAACGTGGAACCGCAGCCCGGTTTGCTCGTCACCGCAATGTGTCCACCCAGCTGCTTGATGATGCCGTAACAGGTCGCGAGACCGAGACCCGGTCCTTGACCAATTCCCTTCGTGGTAAAGAACGGTTCGAAAATCCGCTGCTTCAGCTCGTCGCTCATTCCACGTCCGGTGTCGGCAATCGAAAGTGTTACGTAGCTGCCAGCCCTGAGTTCACCTTCTTCAGCACTATCTTCGCTGATGAGAACATTCGAAGTGGTCAGGTCCAGTTTGCCGCCCGCGGGCATCGCCTCGACGGCGTTCATCGCCATGTTGATGATCACCTGCTCCATCTGGCCGACGTCGGCGCGCACACGATCGAGGTCCGGATCATAACGCAGCGAGAGCTGCACATTCGTGCCGCCGAGATGGCGCAGCGTGTTCTCCATTCCGCGAAGGACATCGTTGAGATCGAGCACTTCCATCCGGAGAATCTGCCGCCGGCCATAGGCCAGAAGTTGCCGCGTCAAAGTCGCCGCACGTTCGGCAGCGCGGCGAATCTCGGAGACACTGAAACAAAGAGAATCGCCGGCCGGCAGATCCTGCAGCAGCAGTTCGCTGTGGCCGATGATGGCCGTCATGATGCTGTTGAATTCGTGCGCGATGCCGCCCGCCAGGCGCCCGACCGTTTCCATCTTCTGCGATTGAACCAGCTGCGCCTGAATCCGCTTCCGTTCGCTGATGTCCGTAAAAACAACCGTCGCTCCAATGATCTTTCCGCGGATGTCATGAACGGGTGTACTGACGTAATCCACCGGAAATCCCGAGCCGTCCTTCCGCCAGAAGAAATCGTTGCTGGCATGGTGAATCCGGCCATCGACCAACGTTTTCAGGAACGGACAATCCTGTTCCGGACGCGGCGTGCCGTTAGCTCGGGTGTGATTGAAAGTCCGATGTGCCGGACGGCCGATCCATTCACCTGCCTGATCGCCGAACAACCCGCGGGCAGCAGGATTGTCGAAGGTGAGACAACCGTGCGAATCGATGCTGAACACGCCTTCACCGATCGAGTTCAGAATCAGCTCGTGCTGTTCGTGAAGCTGCCGCAGCTCCTCCTCAGCCACCTTGCGCCGTGTGATGTCCACCACGGACGAAAGATCCTCGAATCCGCCATCCGGCCGCCTGCGACGTTCGAGGGAAAACATCACCCAGACGATGCGTCCGTCCTGATGCACGTAGCGTTTATCGCACGAAAACTGTCCCGATCCCTTTTGCTCGAGTTCGCGGAAAAGCTTTGCCTGACGTTCCCGATCTTCCGGATGTGTGATCCGCAGCCAGGTTTCTGGTTTGTCCTGTTCGCGAGTAATTCCTGCGATGCGGAAATGCGCGTCGTTGATCACGCGCGACGTGGTGCCATCGGCGCGGGTGATGTTGAGGCAGATGCCGATCGGCAGCGCGTCAAAGATAAACTTGAGACGGGAACGTTCCTCGAAAGTCGTGTGGCCGGAACCGGACTCGGCGGGAGGCGCCAATGCCGCAAGCGAAGTTGGTGAAGTGCGCGCGAGTTCCTGATCAAAACGCACGTATGTCTCACTGACCGTCCTGAGAAATTCACGCCATTCCTCCGGAATCGCGTCTTCATTGCCGAAATGCCGGAGCGCCTGCTGTCGCAACAGATCGTGGAGCCCTGTCATTGACCGCCTTTCCAATCAAAGGAAACCGCCCGTCGCCATGCGGAACTAAAAGAAAGCCTTGGCACGGAATCTAATGGCGCCCTGGCCGTGTCATTCAAAGAAACTTCAAACAACGATGCCTGCACGTCCGTTGCGCCAGCTTCGACACGGATCATTGCAACCAATCTGTAAACGCTTGCCGCCAACACCTGAATCCCTCCCATGAACGAATCCACGCCAGAATCAGAGCGTCGGACAACGAAAATGGCAATCCTTTCCTGACCGCCCTGCTTGCGCTTTTATTCAGCCTCACCCTCCTGTTTCGGATGCAGTCCAAATTCCTTTAGCTTCTCCCGCATCTTCAACCGCGTGATGCCAAGCCATTGTGCCGCCCGGGTGATGTTGCCGTCCGCCCGCCGGATGGCCTGTGCGTAAAGTTCCGGTTCGAGATCCGACAGCATCTTTTCAAACGCATTCCGGATTTCGCCGCGCTCGACGCGATCCATGAGCTCCGTGATATACGCGGCGTGGGATTGCTGCGAGCTGGCGACCGGCTCGCGTGCCTTGTTCAGGACGTCCCGCACGTGATCCGCGCTGATGGTGAAGTCGCGCGCATTCAACAGTGCCTTGCGAACGGTGTTTTCCAGCTCACGCACATTGCCCGGCCACGGCTGGCTTTGCAGGAATGCAATGGCCTCGGGCGTGATGGCCGGCGCGGCAACACCGGCTTCAGGACCGTAGCGACGCAGGAAATACCGGACCATGTCCGGAATGTCGTCCACCCGCTGGCTGAGGGGCGGCAGCTTGATCGTGACCACGCTCAACCGATAGTAAAGATCCTCACGGAACAGACGTTCACGGATCGCCGCCTCCAGATCGCGATGTGTGGCGGCAATGACCCGTACATCGACCGGAACATTCTCCCGCCCGCCAACACGCTGGATCGTTTTCTCCTGAAGCACCCGCAGCAGCTTGGCCTGCAGGTTCGGATTCATGTCACCGATTTCATCCAGGAAGATGGTTCCTCCATTGGCCTGTTCGAATCGTCCAATTCGTCGCGCGTCGGCGCCTGTGAACGAGCCGCGTTCGTGTCCGAACAATTCGCTCTCCAGCAACGTCTCCGGAATCGCAGCGCAATTGATCGCAATGAACGGAGCGCCCGCGCGATCGCTGTGCTGGTAAATGGCGCGGGCAATCAGCTCCTTCCCCGTTCCCGTTTCACCGCGGATCAGCACCGTGACGGATGTCGCCGCGATGCGGCCGATCTCCTTGTAGATGCTTTGCATGACGCGGCTGTTGCCAACGATCGCAGTGCGGTTCGAAACGGATTCGCCCATTTCCACCGGCTCGGACATCAACCGGCTGCTTTCGAGCGCCTTGGCGGTGAGATCGAGAAGCTCGTCCACTTCGAACGGTTTCGGAACGTAGTCAAATGCGCCCCATCGCGTCGCCTCGATCGCGACCTCCGTGGTGCCGTGCGCGGTCACGAGAATGATCGGCAGCTTTGGCTTCGCCTGATGCAACTGACGCACCAGCTCCAGACCATCAAGTCCGGGAAGCTTCAAATCGGTGACCACGATGTCAAACGATTCGGCAAGCGCTTTCTCCAGGCCATCGTCGCCGCGGCTCACCGCCGTGACGTCGTAGCCGGTCGCACGCATCACCTTCTGCAGTCCGGTGGCGATGTTCGTGTCATCCTCAACGAGCAGAATCCTGGGTTTGGTTTTCATCTTTGAATGCGAGCGGCAGCACAATGCTGAAGGTGGTGCCGCGATTCATCTGCGTTTCATAATGAATCACACCGCCATGCGTTTCCACAATCCGCGCCGCGATGCACAGCCCGAGGCCGGTGCCGTTTTCCTTCGTGGTAAAGAACGGATCGAACAACCGCTTCTGCACTTCCGGCGGAATTCCGCCGCCGGTGTCCGCGATCTCCAACACGACCACAGGAACGATTCTGCCCTGCAGCGATTGTTCATCGACATAGGTGCGAAGTGTAACGGTTCCGCCATTCTCCATGCTGTCCGCGGCGTTCTGAATGAAGTTGATCAACACCTGCTTCATCTTGTTGCAGTCGGCCCGGACGGTCTGGTCGGTTTCAAGCTGCAGCTTGAGGATGACCGATCGTTTCGCCAGATCGGATGCCAGCAGCCCGACGGCATCCTGAAGCAATTTCGCCGCTGAAACCTCCTGGAGATCCGGCTCGGACGGACGGGCGAATTGCAGGAAATCGCGAACGATTCTCTCCAGCCGGTCGATCTCATTCTCAATCACTTCCACGTCTTCATGATCGGAAGTGCCGGGCCGATTGTTTGCCTTGAGGCTGAAGAGCCGGACTTTGATCGCCGTGAGCGGATTGCGGATTTCATGCGCGATGCCCGTGGCCAGCACGCCGAGCGACGCCAGTTTCTCCTGTCGTTCGATGATCGCACGGCTTTCAGTCAGATTCGTGCGCAGCGGAGCGATCATTCTGCGATACGCAAACACAAGCACGATCGTTCCGCTGGCAAGCAAGCCCAGCAACGAAAGAAAGAGGAACCGTTGCACCCGGGTAAGAGCCGCATTCGTTTCCGTGACGAAACGTTCCGCCTGGGCATGGTCAGCGACGGCGAGCCTCTCGATCTGATCCACATTCATCTCCGCCCGCAACGCGCTGATCTCCCGCCAGGCGGTTCGCTCCGCCCAAAAAAGCGCCGCCCCGATGATCGCGGCGGCAATCACGAGTTCAGTGAGCCTGAATGAAACCTTTGCGTCCATGGATCGGAACGGCAGAAGTCTAATCCGCCGCAACCATCGAGCGCGAAACAAAAACAGGCGCGGCGGAATGTCCGGGCGAACGCACTTGGAGCAGCGCCTGGAGACGTTTGCCCGCAGTGGTGAGTTCCACCCGGCCTCCTTCCACCGCCGCCAGGTCGGCCCGGGCAAGAATGCTAACCACTTTCCGGATCACCGATTCAGGCAGGTCCCGTTTGTGCAGACGACTCAACCGGTCGTTCACCGCAGAAGCCACGTCTGGCTCCGGCATTCCACCGCCGTGCGATGCCAGCGCCGCCAGCACATGACCCGACGTTGCGGATTGTTCAAAATGACGAAGCAGACTTTCGGCAAGCGCGTCATCCAGAGCAACCGACGCATGTGGAACCCGGTCGGACGACCCGACCGGTTCGGGCTCCATCATGCTGTCCAGAATCTCCTCCAGGAATTTGTCGCGCCGCCGGGGTGCGACGAGCGCTTTGACAATCAGCCCGAGCGCCCCAAACAACGCGATCGCGGCAATGGTTCGAATGATTGTGATTTCAGTCATGATGGACTTCCTTTAGCCATCTGTGTGCCACTGCGGCGACGATGCAATCGAACCCGTCGAATCCTCGCTTCAATCGACGGGTCAAAAGAACCCGCATCCGAGCAGCAGCTGCGCTTTTCTTCAATTACACGACACCCTTCCACAACGGCTTCGAATTGGCGACAGCGCCGGTCTCCTCGTTGCAATCGAAACAAAAACGACCGGCATCGGAACGAAAACAGCCGGAAGCGTCGTTGTCTCGCGGCCGACTTCTCCGAATTCCCCACGGGATTTGGAAAGAACGCCGATGGCACGAGGCCAGCTTGAGAAACAAATGCAGCGTGAACCGGGATCAACGCGCTGCTCCATAACAAGCCTATGAAACAAAACACAAACATCACTGCTTTGCCACGCGGCCGGGCAGCACGGAAAATCAAGGTCAGTTCGTGGAAACAGGAAGCGATGGACATCCTCATCCGGACTGAAGGCGTCGAACTGACGGAAAAATTGCAGGAGGCGGTCCGGCGCAAGCTTGGGCGTGTGCGGCAATACGCGCCGCGAGCGCTGCGTGCCCGGGTGCAACTGCAGAAAGTTTCCCCTTATCGCTCGGCCCACCAGTTCAGCGCACGGGTTCATTATGAAGTTCCCGGCAACGACCTGTTCGCGGAACACAGCGCACACGAACCGATCGCAGCCATTGATCTCGTTGCGGAAAAAATCGAGCGACGGCTGCGGCGCCGCAAAACCGCGCTGCTCGCCCGACGCGTTCGGAATCATCGGGCGCGAATCCATCGCGCCGCGCCGACGCTGCGAGCCTGATTCGAACGCCAGCTCGTCTGGAGATATCAATTCAAAGAGAAAACCGAACCGGGTTCACAGCCCGGGAAAGGAAAGGAAGTGACATGTACAAAGAAATGATTCCGGCAGACAACGTCTCCCGGAAGGACTCGATTCATCCTGCGGGAGAAACGTTCAACCCGGCCATTCACGCCACGTCCCAGGCACCTGAAATGGCTCCGCTTCATACGGAGCTGGCCGAGTGGAAGAATCGTTACCTCCGGCTCGCAGCAGATTTCGACAATTTCAGGAAACGCATCGCACGTGAAAACGATCGGCGCGCCGCGGAACAGAAGAATGCGTTCGTCCGCGACCTCCTGCCGGTCGTGGACAACCTGGAACGGGCATTGAGCGAAGCTCAAGGCACGGCTGAGTCGCTCGTTCAATTGCGTGAGGGAATCGGGCTGACATTGCGCCAGCTGACCACGGTTCTCAACCGACATGGGTTCGAGGCTCGCGATGATCTGGGCAAGCCGTTCGATCCTCAGTTTCACGAGGCGGTCGGCATTTGCGCCGGTCCCGCCCACGCGCATCACACGATTGTAGAAGTCTGGCAACGCGCTTGGCTTCGTGGGGCTGAACTGATCCGTCCCGCCAAGGTGATTGTGAACGACCTGAAATCCAATCGCCCCACCGCACCACACGAAAACACCGATTAAAGAGAAAGGATTTACACCATGATCAAGGCAAACTTCTTCGCAGACAACATTGCCCGCAACATCAAGCCGGTTGCGCCAGCCCACGATGTGAGACGTCACAGCTGCCGGACAAACGGCAGCAGCAATGGACGGAAGAAGAACGGAAACCGAAAACGGAATCATTCCCATGGAGGACAACGCGCCCGGATTGAGCCGGACTCCAGTCGTCCCAACCTCCTGATCCTTGGTGCATCCGGCCACGTCGCGCAGGCGTTCCTGCTCCGGCTTGCTGCGTGTCGTCAGAATTTCGGCCGGCTCGTGCTCGTCGATCCAAACAACACCGTGCTGCAGAATCCGTATCTCGATCATGCCCTGCTCGACTATGAGTTCGTCCGGTGGCTGATCCGATTTCCGAATGATGCCGCAAGGTATGGCCAGCTGCTCCGCGATCATGGAATCGACGTGGTTCTGGACGTGACCGATCTCGACACGTTGCCGGTGTTGACCGCGACGGATGAGGCGGGTGTTTCCTACGTGAACACCTCCCTCAACGAATCGGGACGCGGAATCGCGGAAGTGGTATCCGATCTGCATCCGACGCGCACCGAACCTCGGCGCGCACCGCACATTCTGAGTTCCGGGATGAATCCGGGTGTGGTGAACCTCTGGGTCTGGCACGGATTCCAACAGCATGGCGTGCCGCACGACGTGGTGCATTTCGAGTACGACACTTCGACTCCGACAACAGGATGGCGTCCGACCATCACCTGGTCTCGAAAGGAGTTTCTGACGGAAGCCGTATGGGAACCCACGGGCAAAGTCGTGGATGGCGAATTGCAAATGTGCCGCGGCAATTCACTTCAACATCGCGAAGACTTGCGCCCCATCATGGAACCGGTGCTGGCATTGCCGGAATATCCGCGAGGCCTGCTCGTCCTTCACGAGGAGAACGTGAAGCTCGGCGCCAGACTCGGAGCGTCGTCGAAATACATTTACGCCATTCATCCGAAAACGATGGAACATCTGGAAACATTGCTGCGAACCCACGGCCGGATCGAAATCGCAGATCTGGAAATCGCCGACAATACTTCGGTTCCATTGTCCGGCGCGGACATCATCGGTGTCTGCCTGAAATATCCGGACAAGCAGGTCTATTATCTCAACTGCCTCGCGAACCGGGACATCATCGGAACCAGCGCGACATGCGCCCAGGTGGCGGTGGGAGCGGATGCAGCGCTGCAGACGCTCGTTTCGGAATCGTTGGACCCGCGCATCCACTTTCCCACGGACCTGTATGACACGGTCTATTCGGATGTGGTCTTTGCGGGATTGCAGGTGGAACACTCCGTGTTCGAGAAACAAAACGGTCGCCTCGTCAGGCGCGAACGCGTTCGATGGCTGCGGCCTTCGGTGCGGAGCGTTTCCAGGGAAATGGCTGCCTGAACTGATCAATCGACCGGGCCGCGATCACTGCGGCCCGGTTTGCTTCCAGCAAAAACGATTCGCTGGATATTCCATCCACACTCAACGTCCCGGCGCGGACACCACCTTGAGGCCAACCACTCCCGCGACAATCAGGATAATGCAGAGAATTCTCAGCACCTCCCGCGGTTCGCCGAGAAACATCATTCCAATCACCGCAGTGCCTGCCGCTCCAATGCCGGTCCAAACGGCGTAGCCTGTGCCCACCGGGATCGTCTTCAGCGCAATGGAAAGCAGGATGAAACTGGCGATCATGGTGCCGACTGTTGCCACGCTCGGCCAGAGCCTGGAAAAACCTTCCGTGTGTTTGAGGCCGATGGCCCAAACGATTTCAAGCAATCCCGCGATGATCAAATAAATCCATGCCATGATTCAGCTGCTGTAACTGCTCCGCACTTTCGACGTTTCACCGGTTCAAATCGATCCGGCGGCGGAACCAATTGTACCGGGCAGAACCGATACGAGAAGTTGTTTATCGCAAATTCCCCCGAAAACATCGCGTAACAAACCAGAGGTCGCGATGGCACGAACCGAGCTTAAGGAAAGGGGAACCGAGATGCGCGAGATGGTTCAACCCGGATCATGAAGAGAGAGTTCATCCATCGCCCACACAGCTCGCCGCGGACATCGGTCGAAGCCTGCAGGCACGCACCAGCGGATGGCCGCGCTTCTGATCGGGGCCGAACAAGTCGATCGGCATTTCGATTCAACAGGCGTCCCGGACAAAGACCGCGCTTCGTCCATCACGGATGGCGGACAGTCGGAATCTCGGATTTTTCGGAGACGGTGACGCGTCATTGACGGAACGACGAAGCGTCACTCCATCCGACAACACGACCGGCCTTCGATGCCGGCAACAACCATGACTTTTTACGCTTATGAAACCAAACCTGCTGATAGTGGATGACGATTATTCCGTGCGCGATTCGCTTCGGAAACTGCTCGAGAGCGAAGGCTACGACGCGTTTCCCGCCCGCGACGGCGTCGAAGCGCTCGATCTCTTCAATTCACACCCGATCGATCTCGTCGTGCTCGACATCAATCTCGGCAACGACGACGGCTGGGAGGTTTTTGAAGCCATGGCAGATGGGAAGCCGTTCGTGCCGGTCATTGTAATCACGGCCGAATGGGGACAGCGCGACAAAGCAGAAATGCTCGGGGCTGATGCGTTGATTGAGAAACCGATCGACGTGCCGATCTTCCTGGAGACGATCCGGGAACTCCTGGATGAAACAGCGGAATCGAAGCGCTCGCGGGTGCGCCGCGATGACATCCACTGCCGTTACGCAGGACGTCATTACGAACCGTATCTGCGCCTGCTCGAGGAACGCCGCAACGCGCCGTTCAAGATCGAATCGTTGCCGGCGGGCTTTGGCAGCACGAACGCAGATGCCAACACTCAAACCGTCATGCCGACGGTGATTGGAACGCTTTTGAACCATACGAAATGCGAAGCCGACGCGAGGAAGCGATCGGCCAAAGAAAGGGAAAGAAACGAAAGGAACAACTGACATGAAGAACATCCGATTCCATTCGACCGGAAACATCGGCACGGACAGGCACGATTGCGTGGCTGGCGGTGTCACGAAACCGGCGTTCAGCCATTTTCGGCGGGCCGGAAAACGGACCATCCTTGTTCCAGTCGATTTCACCGAGGCTTCCGACGCTGCCATCGATCATGCGCTCAAACTCGCGGAAGACCTCGGGGCTTCGGTGGTGTTGGTTCATGTTCTCGAACAGACGTATGCCGAGGGATTCCTCGACACGCCCGCGAAAACCGCTCTCCGCGAGGAAGCGCTTGCCTCGGCGAAGAAACGGCTGGATGCCACGATTCGGAAACGCGGCAGGTGCCTCGCGCCAATCGAACGCGTCGTGATCGCAGGCAAACCGGAGTATGAAATTCTGAATCTGGCCGAAGATCTGAACGTGGATCTGATCGTTCTCGGACGGCGCAGGATGAACCTGCTGGGACGATGGCTGTTCGGAAGCGTGAGCAAGGACATTCTCGACGTGGCAAACTGCCCCGTGGTGCTGGTGAAAAGCCCGGCGCACAGCGAGACAAGCTGATTGCTCTCAACGGGTCCAAATGGGATCGTGCAGGCCACACGCACGAAAAGTCTCTATGACGAAACGAACCGTGGACCTGCGCGATATGCATCCGGCCGATCTGGCCAACCGTCTGGAACGTCTTCCAACGGAAGAAGCACGAACCATCCTGCTCCAGCTGCCTCCCAACGTCGGCGCTGAAGTCCTGTCCGAACTGGACACTCGCGACGCTGCTGATCTCTTCGAGGGATTTTCCATCGAGGAGATCGCAGCGCGCCTGCGTCCACTCCCCCCGCATCGAATCGCCGACCTTCTGATCGCCCTGCCCGTCGCCCGTCGCGAGCAGATTCAACAGCATCTTCCCGCGGAGCAAATGACCACAGCCACTGCCCTGCTCCGTTATCCCCCCGATTCCGCGGGCGGCATCATGGACAGCCGCTTCATCGCCGTGCCCGCCAACAGCACGGTGGAGGAATGCCTTGCCACGCTTCGAGCCAATCCCGATCAACGCACCGGCAGTGTTCTCTACATCTACGTTGTGGATGACTCCAATCACCTCGTCGGCGTTGTTTCACTGCGTGCGCTTCTGTTCGCATCGCTCGACCAGCGCATGCACGACATCATGAATCGCGACGTTCGATTCCTGCGTGTAACGGATGATCAGGAGGAAATCGCCCGGCAGATTCAGCATTACCATTTCCTTGGCCTGCCGGTCGTGGACGAACAGGAACGCCTGGCAGGTGTTGTGAAGATCGACGACGCCATCCGCGTTGCCCAGGCCGAGGCCACCGAGGACATGCACCTGATGGTCGGTCTCTCCAGCGAAGAACGCATCTGGACGCCGTGGAAACATTCCATCGCCCGAAGGCTTCCATGGCTTGGTGTGAATCTGATCACCGCCCTCGGCGCTGCAACAGTCGTCAGTTTCTTCGAAGGAACCATCTCCCGCTGGACAGCGCTCGTGTCCTTTCTGCCACTCATCTGCGCCGTTGCGGGAAACGCCGGTAATCAGGCGCTGACGGTGATCATCCGAAGCCTCGCCCTCGGTGAAGTGGCGCCGAGAGACGCATTTCGCGCGTTGCGAAAGGAGCTGTTCATCGGCGCTGCAAATGGCTTCGTCCTGGCAGTGGCGATCGGCCTGATCGCCTTCGGCTGGAAAGGAAGCGTGCTTCTTGGAACCGTGGCCGGAACCGCAATGCTGCTGAATCAGATTCTTGGCGCGATGGCAGGTGTGGTCATCCCGTTCGGATTACGCCGATGCAAGGTCGATCCCGCAATGGCCTCCAGCATCTTCGTCACGGCGCTGACCGACACGATGGGCTTCCTGGTGTTTCTCGGACTGGCCACGTTCGCCATGTGGCGATTTGGATTGTGATCTCCGGCTCAATCGAAGACGAGACTGCGTAGATTCACAGCCTCATCTTCCACGAACCACGTTTCGCGCGACATCAATTGATTGCCGATTCGTAAAGCTGCCGCCGAATCTCTCGACGCTGGGGCGCTTCTTCCTTTGACATCTGCGTGGCAGACGTCACGGCTTCCATCAATGCAACACCCACTTCCGCTTCACCAGCCGTCACGAATTCAGCACCTGCCCGGCGCAAGGCGTCGGCATCGCGCAGATGTGCGCAACGCGCCAGCACGCGCAATTCCGGATTCAAATGCAGCGCCTGTTTGATGATTTCCGCGGCGTCCTCAATATCCGCGCTGAGGATCATGATTTCGGTCGTTTCAATGCCCGCCTCGACCAGCGTGCCGGGCTGCCGGACATCTCCGTAGATGGCGCTTTGTCCCGCGTTGCTCAATTCACGCACGGTTTCGAGGTTCAGATCGACCACCGTGACTTCACCGCCGCCATCCAGAACCAGCTTGTGCACGATTCTTCCGACCGGTCCGAATCCAACCAGGATGCAGCGTTTCGTCCTGATATTGAGTTCACCCGACGCAGGGGATTCCACCGGTTTTTTTGCGCTTCGCGAACGAACGAACAGTCGCGCGCCGCGATAAATGTAGGGATTCGCCGCGATGGAGATGATCGACGCCGCGACCAGCGCATTCCAGCCGGCGTCGTTGATCAACCCAAGTCCGAGCGCCACGTTGCCGAGGATGAAGCTGAACTCGCCGACCTGAGAAAACGCTGCACCGATCGGCACCGCCCTTGCCAACGGCTCGCCGAGGAAGCGCACGGTCAACGCCGCCGCGAGCGGTTTCACGAGCACCACGACCAGCAACACCAGTGCGATGATGTGGGGAATCTTCAGCAGGCTCGTGGGATCGAAAAGCATTCCCACGGAAACAAAGAAAAGAACGGCGAACGCATCGCGCATCGGCAGCGCATCATTGGCCGCGCGTGTCGCGAACTCCGACCGGCTCACGGCCAGTCCCGCGAGAAATGCACCGAGAGCCATCGACACCCCGAAGAACTTCGCCGACCCGACCGCAATGCCCACGGCCAGAACCAGCACCGTCAACGTGAACAGTTCCCGCGAACGCGTGTGCGCGATTTTTTCCATCACTTTCGGAATGCCCCATTTGGCCAGCGCCCACACCACCACGAGCAGTCCGACGATCTTCAGTCCGGCCACACCCAGCACCGCGCCAATGTTCTCTTTCTCAGCTGCACCGGCTCCGAACAGGATCGGCAACAGCAAAAGCAGCGCGACCGTGAGGATGTCCTCCACAACCGTCCAGCCGATCGCAATGTGACCGATTCTCGCGTGCAGATCGCGCCATTCGGCAAGCACAAGAGCCATCACAACGGTGCTCGCCACGGAAATCGCCATTCCCAAAATCAGCCCGGCGGTCCAGGTCCAGCCGAGCAGATGTAACGCGGTGGCCAGCGCGAGCGTGGAGGCGGTGCTTTGAATCAACGCGCCCGGCAGTGCGATGCGCCACACGGCGATCAGTTCGTGCAGGTGAAATCGCAGACCAATTCCGAACAGCAGAAGGATCACGCCGATCTCAGCGAACTGTTCCGCAACAGCCCGATCGGCCACAACGCCCGGCGTGAACGGACCGACCGCCACTCCGGCCAGCAGGTAACCGATGATGGGAGAAATCTTGAGGCGAACCGCGATATAACCAAACACCAAGGCGCCGGTCAGACCGACGGCGAACGTAATCAAAACATTGAGGTCGTGCATTGCTCGTGAAGCTGCGTTCAATCTTGTGAGCTGGCAAACGAAATCAAGATCGGAAGGCGTTCTGTTCCAATTTTTCCCACGAGATACAGACGATGCCGGCACCCTAAATAATGGACATCCCGCCTGACCACGTCGCGGTGACGCATGGCGAACTCAGTTTCAGTCATCCGCACTCCGATCCGCGACTATCGCCGCTTACAAGCAACGCGGCCTTCCACCGGCAGAAAACACTTCCACGCCAATGCCGCTCTTCAATTCATCCCGTGCCGCATGAACAACGTCCGAATCCATTTGCACGAATCGGACGCAGGACGGCGCTTTGTTTTGCGAAGATTTTTCTGCCGGTCACACAGTCCCCTCCAAACCGAACCATCGACCGCCGGGGACTGCCAATCTCATTCAAGCCGTGGCTGCAGACAAAACGCGGTTAACATTCAGCATCTGTCGTGGAAATCTCTGCTGAATACTTCGATGTCAGCGATCCAGTCTTGCATAACGAATCACCTGCTGGCGAAACATCCATAGAAAGAATGACACGATGGAAAAAGCGAGAAAAACACCCTGAAGCTCCGCGGCTTGCGAAGACACGGAGAATAGCTTTGGTGGCAACATGTATCCCAATGCAAAAAACGGCATTGCCGTCAACGTCCCGATGGCGCTCCACATCCGCCACATCCATACGACTACCGCGAACCAAACAACCCCCAACAGCGGCGAAAGTCAGAAGATAGGCTGGCGACCCTAGCGACATAAACCAAAAAATGACAGCGCACACACCAGTCCCAGGGTCTTTTTCCCAGAGGGCGGAAGTTGTTGAGGAACATAGCTGAAAGTTTGAGCTAGACACGGGACGGGATTTTTGCTGTGCTAGGTTCGGATGAAAACGCAAACTTGTCTGGTGCAATCGGA